>Ga0256405_10006132_pt1 | contig 19657 bp, 13 predicted proteins | sample RumenRJG_02DNA_FD_189096 | JGI IMG/M metagenome (GOLD analysis project Ga0256405, IMG submission 189096) | Bovine rumen microbial communities from Lethbridge, Alberta, Canada - RJG_02 | ecosystem: Host-associated > Mammals > Digestive system > Stomach > Rumen | place: Canada: Alberta... | reverse complement strand
CTTTCTTTCCGGCATATTCTCCTCTTTTCCCAGGAGGATACACCTCTATTCTAACACTAACTTCTTTGCAAGACTAAATTCTGTTTTAAAGACTCCTAGCAGAAATTAAAATTTCAATCTAATAAAAATATATTATTACCAATATCTCATTAATATCCGTTCGGAATCAACTCGCTAATGAGATACGTCTCATAAACAGAGTCCTTGCACAACAAAAAGGAGCCTCAACGAGGCTCCTTTTCAATACAGAAAGTTGATCTTTAAGCGTTAACTCTCGGTTCTTCTCCTGCTGTAGGCGGAGCTACAGGTGCAGCTTCCACCTTCTTGGGAGCTTCTTTTTTTGCGCTCTGCCTCTTGGCTCTCATGTTGTTGATGGCATGAGTCGGGCATTCCTTGGAGCAAAGTCCGCAGTTCTTGCACTTATCGGGATCGATCTTGGCAAGATTGTTCTCGATGGTGATGGCTTCGAACTTGCAGACCTTCTGGCACTTGCCGCAGCCGATGCAGCCCACGGAGCAGGCTTTCCTGGTCTGTGCGCCCTTGTCAGTGTTGGAGCACTGAACAACGACTTTGTTCTTGGCAGGTGCGATCCTGATGATGTGCTTCGGACATGTGGAAGCGCAGGCTCCGCATCCGGTGCAAAGCTCTCTGGCCACAACGGCTACGCCGTCGCAGACCTTGATAGCTCCGAAGTTGCAGGCTCTGGTGCAGTCGCCCAGGCCTAAGCAGCCGTACTTGCAGGCGTTGTTTCCGCCAAACAGTGTAGCTGCTGCAGAGCATGTAAGGGGTCCCTGATACTCAGCGAAGCTCTTGGCATTGGCTGAGTTTCCGTTGCACATTACCACTGCCACCTGGGGCTCGGAGGAGCCTGCTTCGATGCCGAGGATCGATGCCAGCTTGGCAGCTACGTCAGCGCCTCCTACGGGGCACTTGTTGGGGCCAACTCCCTCGGGATCAGCTGCAAGAGCGTTAGCGTAGTCGCTGCATCCTGCGAATCCGCATCCGCCGCAGTTTGCTCCGGGAAGAGCAGCTGTAAGATCGGTAACGGTCTCATCTACAGGTACGTAGAAGACCTTCGACGCGATTGTGAGGATAACCGCGAAAACGAAGCCCATAGCTACTACCAGCAGTACCGGTGTAAGTATTGCGTTCATACGGTTCCCTCCTTTATACCAGGCCGCCGAATCCCATGAAAGCAAGGGACAGAAGAGCGGCTGTAGTCATTGTGATGGGCACTCCCTGGAAGGGCTTGGGTACCTTGTTGTTATTCTCAAGCTTCTGCCTCATTCCGGAGAAGATGAGCATAGCAAGGAGGAAGCCTACGCCTGCTCCGAAGGAGTTGACCAGTGACTGGGGATAGTTGTATCCCAGGTCGATGTTGTTGATGCATACGCCCAGTACCGCGCAGTTGGTGGTGATCAGGGGAAGGTATACACCCAGAGCTTTGTGAAGAGCCGGGATGAACTTCTTGAGTACCATCTCTACGAACTGTACGAGAGCGGCGATGACCAGAATGAACACGATGGTCTGCAGATATGCAATATTCCATGCGCTCAGAAGTTTCATGATGGGCCATGTAGCGGCTGTGGCCATTACCATTACGAAGATAACGGCTACACCCATACCCAGTGATGAATCGAGTTTCTTGGAAACGCCGAGGAACGGGCAGATACCGAGGAACTGAGCCAGCGGGTAGTTATTTACCAGGACCATTCCAAGTATTATCGAGAAATATAATCCCATTACTCTTCATCTCCTTTCTTCTCTGTTACTGCTTCTTGCTCAGCAGCCTTCTTTCTTAAGAGAGCATTTTCTGCTGCGGCAAGTACCGGATCAGGATTTTCTGATTTGACTTCTGCAGCGTTTGCTTCAGCCTGAGCTGCTTCCTTAGCAGCCTTGGCAGCCTTAGCGGCAGCGATCTTGGCAGCCTTTTCTTCCTCGGACATCTTGGGAGCTTCAGCCTTGGCGGCCATAGCCTTGGGAGCCGGGATCTCGATCTCGCCCAGTTCAGCAACACACTTTTCCTGTGTGCACATTGATGCCAGAGCGCATCCTCCGCAGGCGAAGTCTCTGGGAGTGCCGCCCTTGCGGTTGATGAGCCAGTTGACAAAGGCAATGATGGAGGCATATACGAAGAATCCGCCGGGTGCCAGTGCGATGATCAGCATCGGGTGCTCATTTACGAAGGGAATGTGGATGGTAAGGCTCTCCTGAAGAGCTTCGTCACCAAGGAAGAAGCCGGAAAGAAGAGTTCCGTTTCCGATGAGCTCTCTGATGGCTCCCATTACCGTAAGGGAAAGTGTGAAGCCGAGGCCCATTCCGATTCCGTCAAGTGCGGAGTCAAGGACGCCGTTCTTGTTGGCGAACATTTCCGCACGGCCCAGAATGATGCAGTTAACAACGATCAGAGGAAGGAATACTCCCAGTGAATTGTACAGAGGCACTGCATATGCCTGAACTATGAACTGTACCAGTGTTACGAATCCTGCGATAACTACGATGTAGCACGGGATACGTACCTTGTCAGGTATTATTTTGGCAAGAAGAGAGATAACGATGTTGGAGCAGATAAGCACGAAGGATGCTGCGATTCCCATTCCCATGCCGTTGAAGGCGGAGCTTGTGGTCGCAAGCGTCGGGCACGTACCTAAGAGCAGAACGAGGTTAGGGTTCTCTTTGATTATGCCTTTTGTAAGGATCTGTAATCTGCTTACTTTATTTTCCATTATCATACACCTCCCACAGAATTGAACTGCTCAAGGGCAGCGTATATGCCGTAGTGAACGGCATTGGATGAAATGGAGGCTCCGCTCACGTGCATTCCAACGCTCTTGGCATCAGTTGAAGTAAGTTCGGTGAGACCGACGTACTGCTGAGTGTGGCTGGAAGCATGAGCTTTTGTTCCAAGTCCCTTGGTGTCTGAATGCTCTGTGACCTTGACGCCTGTGATGGCTCCGTCAGCATCGATACCTACCATTTCGGTAAGCATTCCGCCGAAGGACTGAGTCTTAACGGTCACTACCATTCCGACTCCGGGAGCTATGTAGCAATCTTCCACGTAGACCTTGCCTTCCACACACTCTACCAGTTCGCCGTCATACTGCTCAAAAGATGTAGCTGCGGGAAGAAGCTCTGCTCTTGCAGCGTCAGCTGCGCGAGCGGTGTTGTCCGCGATGACAGGAGCTGTTACGGAGTTTACGTATGCCAGAGCAAAAGTCATTACCAGGCAGATAGCTACCAGCACTACTGTGGGCTGGATGTATTCTTTAAATGTGTTGCTCTTCATTTTTTCTTACCTCCATACATTCTCTTCTGGAAGAAGCTGTCGATGAGAGGTGTCAGGCAGTTCATGAACAGGATGGAGAAGGAAACTCCCTCAGGATACTGTCCCCAGAGTCTGATGACCATGGTCATGATACCGCATCCGATACCGAATACGATCTTGCCCTTTGTAAGAAGCGGTGACGTGACGTAGTCTGTAGCCATGAAGAAGGCTCCGAGGAATACGCCGCCTGCCAGGATGTGGAAGAGAGCCATCTGAAGGGGATCTCCCTGACCTGTAGCCGCATAGTATATGAGAGCAAATACGAATACTGTTCCGATGAAGCAGGCAGGGATCACCGGGCTGATGATCTTTCTCCAGATGAGGAAGATACCGCCGATGAGAAGTGCCAGTGCGGAGACTTCACCAAGGGAGCCTCCCACGAATCCCAGGAACAGGTGCATGTTGGAGGGAAGGTTGTCCAGAGAACCTTCTGCCAGCACGCCTAAAGGAGTAGCCTTGGATGTGGCATCAGCAGCCATTCTCGGAAGGGGCCATGTGGTCATCTCTGTAGCGAAGGAGATGAACAGGATGATCCTTGCGGTGATGGCAGGATTTACCAGGTTCTTGCCAAGGCCTCCGAAGAGCTGCTTGACTACGATTATCGCCGACAGGTCGCCGATGATCAGGATCCAGATGGGAAGTCCTGCGGGAACGTTGAAGGCGATGAGCATGCCGGTAAGAGCTGCAGACAGGTCGCCGACAGTGCTTTCTCTCTTCATCATGGCGTTCCAGAGCCATTCGAAGAACATGCAAGCTATCATGGAAACACATGTCAGAAGCAGTACTCTGGGCCCGAAAACGTATACGCTCACCAGAAGAGACGGTACCAGGGCGATGATGACCATGAGCATGGTCATGCGCGTATCCAGAGCCGTCACTACATGGGGTGATGAAGATACTACTAAGTTATTTTTGTAATTGCTCATTTGATTCCGGCCTCCTTTACGATGGATTTACCAAGGGTGTTCATAAAGGCGAGAGGTCTGTGAGCCGGGCAGATGTATGAACATGATCCGCAGTTCATGCACTGATTGACGTCCAGATCGAACAGAGCCTGAGCGTCATGCCTCTCGTAAGCGTCGGCCAGAGCCGTGGGGATCAGATTGAAGGGGCAGGCCTGGTGGCAGCGTCCGCAGTTGATGCAGGCTGTTTCCATCTTGACCTGAGCCTTTTCCTTGGAGAATGCCAGGATCGCGTTGTTGTTCTTTACGATAGGCATCTCGTCGGTGGGGATCGCTCTTCCCATCATGGGGCCTCCCATGAGGATCTTTCTGGGCTCTTCCTTGTAGCCGCCGCAGTAGTCGATGACGTCGTGGACCAGGGTACCGATGGGAACGATGACGTTCTTGGGTTCCTTCACCGCATCGCCGTCAACGGTAAGCTTCTTAGCGATAAGGGGCACTCCTGTTCTGAAGTAGTGACCTACCTTGGTGACCGTGTTAACGTTGTCCAGGATGCATCCCATGTCTGCGGGAAGCACTCCGGCGTTCATTACCTTGCCGAAGATCTCGTAGACGAGAACACGCTCAGCTCCCTTGGGGTAGTTAGCCTGAAGGCTGAAGGTTTCGATGTTGTCGATACCGTGCTCCTTCAGAGCCTTGTTGATGTGCTCGATGGCATCCGGTTTGTTGTCCTCGATGGCGATGTAGCCGTGGTCGAGACCGTCATACTTCATGATCAGCTGGCATCCTCTGATGAGATCCTCAGTGTCCTCCAGCATGGTTCTGTGGTCAGAAGTGATGTAGGGCTCGCACTCAGCGGCGTTAACTACCAGATAGTGTACGTCGTCGAGGTTCTTGGGGTTAAATTTGATGCTTGTGGGGAATGCAGCTCCTCCCAAGCCCACGATGCCGGCCTTGCGGACATCCGCTACGAATTCCGCCAGGTCTTTGGGCTCTTCGGGAATCTGAACTTCCTCAGAGATCTCCTGCTTCTTGTCCGGTTCAATGACTACCAGCGTGTCATATCCGCCTGCTGCGGATCTGGCCTGTTCGATACCTGTTACGGTACCGGAAACGCTGGAATGGATCGGAGCGCTGACAAAGGCATCCGTATCACCGATCTTCTGGCCGACCTTGACGTAATCGCCCTTGGCAACCAGCGGCTTGCACGGAGCACCGATGTGCTGAGACATGGAAATCTTTACAATGTCAGGTATAGGCATCACTTCCGAGGCGCAGGCCGCGGTATTCTTGTGATGGCTAACATGAACACTGCTCAGGTGTTTTTTGCCCATGTTGATGAGACCGTCCTTTCTGTAACATAACTGAATGATTTCGTTGTGATCAACTGCAGACAGATAAAATGTCCGTAAGTCAGCTTCTCTGCCTTCAGCTAATCATAACGATACATATTAGAATATATCATAAATGTGGCGAAAAATCATCAATAAACCAATCAAAAAATGCCATTTTCTGGCATTTTTTTTAGTACATTTACATACCGACTCTTATATTCATGTTTTCGTCGATACCGATGACCCTTTCTCCCCTCCTTCTGAGGTCGGTCACATAGGTCAGAAGTTCCTCCGTGAGCATCTCTCCCGGGCAAGCCAGAGGGATGCCCGGCGGATAGGGAACTATCAGTCCGGCGGACACCATGTCGACGCACTCCGAAACGGGTCTTGAGCAATATCTCTCCGGTATCGCCCGTCTCTCCAGTTTGAACATGGTCTTCACCGCGGGTCCCTGTTCCCGCTCATGTGCCCTGCCCTCCGAAGCTGAATTCAGCGCTATATCCTTGAGGGCTTCAATGAGCTTTTCGATGTGATCTTCCGTCGTGCCTATGCCGGTCATGCACATGACGATGTTTCCCGTTACCAGCTCCGGCCAGATGTTGCGCTTGTTCAGTTCCTCTTCAAGCTCCGACCCGTTGAGGCCGGCGGCGCTCATGTCCAGATTTATCTTGGTCCTGTCCAGATACGGATGCCTGAGCACCTTAAGCCCCGGCACCTCAGTGCACCTTTCGTAGAACCCGTTTACTGCGCCGTCCCACTGCCTTATGGCTTCTCTTCCCTTCTCTTCCATGAGTATCTGCGCATTTATGTCCAGGCTCAGCATCAAAAGATAGGAGGGGCTGGAGGACTCCAGTATCTGGAGATAGTCTTCCAGTGTCGGCAGATCCACCCTGTCAGTCATGACGTTAAGAATCGCAGTCTGGGTCAGGGTAGCCAGGGTCTTATGGGTGGAATTGATCACCATGTCTGCCCCGCCGGCTTCGGCGGAGACCGGGTATCCCAAGCCCTGCTCTTCCGTGAATTTAAGGTGAGCGCCGTGGGCCTGATCCACTATCAGAACTGCTCCGTGTTCATGGCATATTTTGCTTATGGATGAAATATCCGAACAGATGCCATAGTAATTGGGAGAGGGTATCACCACGCAGGCCGCTCCCGGATTCTCACTGAGAGCGCGCTCCACCTCCGAAGGTGCGATCTCCCCTGTTATACCGTCCTCCTTGACTATCTCTGGGTAGATGTATTCCGCATTCAGCCCACCCAGGTTCACGGCGTTATATATGGACTTATGAGAGTTCCTTGCGATCAGTACCCTGCTGCCACGCTTGGCCGAAGTGAGGATGGAGGCCAAAAGTCCCACAGAGGATCCGTTGACCAGAAGATAGGTCTTGCGGCTTCCGTAAAGCGCCTTGTATTTCTCCATGACCTCCAGGATCACGTCTTCATGCTGAAACAAATTGTCCGCACCGGGGATCTCGGTGATGTCCATGTCCACCACATTCCTAAGAAGCTTCCCGTACCCCATCTTCTCAAAAAACTCCGCCCCCTTGTGTCCGGGCATGTGAAAAGATATGGGCTTGGATCCTGCGTGTTCCGGTAAATAATCTATCAAAGAATACATTTGCAATCCTCCTGATGGGTCCTTTTAGTTGATTTTATATCACAGCCGTCCCGAAATCAATGCAAACTCGAAGCGCAAAAAATGCCCGTCCCCGGGCATAAAAAAACGGAAGACTTACGGCTCGATGCATTTACCTCTGAGCCTTAACCAACGCCGGCTTCCGTTGTGCCTTAAATATATCACATGCTGAGACTATAATAAATATGAACTAAAATATATACTTTTTTGCTTTTTAAATCGTACAAATAACTCAAACTCCTTTATTTATAAGGGAATTTGGGTTATTATCATAATAAACCGTTAATTAAACATATTATGTATACATGGAGGTTTATCATGCCATCCAAAAGCGGAAACACAAAGAACACCATAGTTGAGGCAGCCTGGGGACTTTTCTACAGAAATGGTTATGAGCACACTACCATAGATGATATAGTGGAAGCCTCTAATACATCAAAAGGTTCTTTTTATCATTATTTCAGATCCAAGTCCGATCTATTAGGGACGGTCCCTTTGCTCTTTGATGATCTGTATGAGATGCTGTCTGATGTAATGGACTCGGAAATGGAACCCCCAAAAAAACTTATGTACATGATGAACGAGCTCTTCATAATGATCGAAAACCGCATACCGGAAGGGCTTCTTGCGGAATATATGGCTCTGGAGATCACCTCCAAGGGAAACCGCCATTTCCTGGATCCAGACAGAACATACTACAGACTTCTCCGGCAGATATTCACGGAGGGACAGGAGAAAGGAATATTCATAGAAAAGCTGCGAAAGAATGATATGATCCGCGCCTTCGCCACCTTTGAGCGCGGCGTAGTGTACGACTGGTGCCTTGCCAGAGGGAACTATACTCTTTCCGAGTACGGCAGACTGATGTGCCGGTCATTTCTGGCAGGCATGCTGAAGGAAGAGTATCACTACATGCTTGACTGAATCTCATGCCTCCGGGACCCGCCGACGAGCCTCACCCATACATCAAAAAATCCGCCCCCTAAGGAGCGGATATTTTAGTTTCATCAATATTTCTCGTTCTTTGTGATAACGTCTACACCCATGTATTTTCTAAGGGGTTCGGGAATCACCACCGTTCCGTCCGCCTGCTGGAAGTTCTCCAGAACTGCAGCAGTTGTACGGCCTATGGCCAGTCCGGAACCGTTCAGAGTGTGGACGTACTCAGGCTTGCCGCCCTCTGTCCTTCTGAACCTGATGTTTGCCCTGCGGGCCTGGAAGTCCAGGAAGTTGGAGCATGAGGATATCTCCACATATCTGCCGTAGGAGGGCATCCATACCTCTATATCGTAGGTGCAGGCTGAGGAGAATCCCAGGTCGCCTGTGGAAAGTCTTACTACCCTGTAGGGGATGCCCAGGATCTTGAGCACGGCCTCAGCGTCTGCGGTCAGAGCCTCCAGCTCATCCCAGGAATCTTCCGGTCTGGTGAACTTGACCAGCTCCACCTTGTTGAACTGATGCTGTCTGATGAGACCTCTGGTGTCGCGTCCTGCAGAACCGGCCTCTGCCCTGAAGCAGGGGGTGTAGGCGGTGTAATGGATGGGAAGCTCAGCCTCGGGGATAATCTCTCCACCCAGCATGTTGGTAACGGGAACCTCAGCAGTGGGTATCAGGAAGAAATCCTTCTGAGGAATGTAGAACATGTCCTCTTCAAACTTGGGAAGCTGTCCCGTTCCGGTCATTGCCGTACGGTTCACCATGAAGGGAGGCAGTATCTCCAGATAGTCCTGGTCCACAGTGTGAAGGTCCAGCATGAAGTTCTCGATGGCTCTTTCAAGCCTTGCGCCAAGGCCCTTGTAGATGGTGAACCTGGTGCCTGCGATCTTGCCGGCTCTTTCCCAGTCCAGGATGTTCAGGTCTGCTCCGATATCCCAGTGAGCCTTGGGCTCAAAGTCGAACTTTGTGGGTTCCATGAACCTTCTGAGCTCAACGTTGGCTGAATCATCGGCGCCCTCCTGCACGAAGTCTGCCGGAATGTTGGGAATGCCCAGAAGGCAGTCTCTGATCTCGCCTTCCACCTGGGTCACTTCCTGATCCAGTTCCTTGATGTTCTGGGAGAGTTCCTTCATCTCTGCCATGACAGCGGTGGTGTCCTCTCCTGCCTTTTTCATCTTGGGGATCTCTCTGGATACCTTGTTCTGGGTGGCCTTCATGGCCTCCACCTTGGCCAGCAGATCTCTTCTCTTTTCGTCCAGTGCAGGGATGTTCTCTATACCGAAACTTCCCTTGAGCCTTCTTTCGACTCCTGCCTTTGATCCTTCGTAATCTTCCCTGATCCTTTTGATATCAAGCATTTATCTGTTCTTCCTTTCCCGGTCTCATCAATCACTCTAGACCAGATTTCTCCTATATGATAAGTATTCTTTCTTTAACTCTTCCAGTTTCTGCTGGATCTCCTTCTGAAGCGCGCTGGCGGTCTCAAAATCCTCACCTTCCAGAGCATCGGTGGCCTTGGTCAGAAGGCTCTTGGAATCCATGGAATCCTTGGCGATCATGTACCTCAGCTTATTGACCCTGTCCCACATGACGTCGTCCAGATCGTTGTAGGCCGGGTCGTGTATCCTGGCGCAGCTTCTAACATCGTCCAGAGCGTTGGGGATATTTCTCAGCTGCATCTCCTTGGCCCATTCATTCAAGATACAAGCCCTGTAGGATTCCACGGACTGCTTATCCATGATCCCTTCCGTAACTGCCCTGAGCTTTTCGGGATGCTCGTCCATGTTCTTCAGATTCTCCCAGACCGTAGACGGCGGGTTTCCGAACAAGGCCCTGCGTTCCTCATCAGAGTAGTCCGTGAAAACATTTTTCTCCGAGCGATACTCCCTGCTCTTATCCAGGTAGAAGTCCTCTTCGCCGCTCCTCTTGGATATGGAGCCTTCCAGCTCAGCCGGAGTCTTCTCAGCCTCAAGGACCGCCCTGATACCGTCCAGCATGGCCATGTATCCGGTGGCAAGCACCAGGTAGGTGTTGCTCTTGGGATTGGGGGATCTTAGCTCGAATCTGGTAGCCATAGGGCTTGCCAGGTCTCTAACCAGACCTACCAGTATGGTCCTGTTTCTGGACGGATCCTTGGGATCGTGACCGAGAGATGTGACCACGCAGACCGGAGCCTCGAAACCGGGCTTAAGTCTTTTGAGGGAGTTGGTGGATGAGCTAATGAAGGGGTTGAGGGCCTCATAATTCTTGAGGATGCCCATGAGAGCTCCGTAACCTACCGGGCTCAAAAAATCTTCCTCCATGGCCTTGGTGTTGAAAAGATTCACCACCTTCCCCGACTTCAGTCTGGCCGACACTCCGAAGTGAGTATGCTCGCCGGAGCCTGCCACGCCCTCCACCGGCTTGGCCTTGAAGCTGGTGCCAAGGCCGAATTCATTGAAGACCTCTCTGACTATGTTCTTTACCAGCTTCTCATTGTCGGCTGCCTGCATGGGAGATGCGTACTTCCAGTCGATCTCCAGCTGTTCCATTATGTGATCCATGCCGCCGGAGGATGTGAGGCGGGACTTGACGCCGCCCACCTCCTTGTGGCCCATTTCCACATTCAAGCCGTAGCATTCAAGGATCTCAAGAGTCCGTTCCAAAGCAGTGCGCACAGGGCCGTAGGTCCTCTTCCAGTACTGCTCCTTAAGTTCCTGGGATGTGAACAGTTCTTCCCTATCTGCCTTGTCCTCGGGCGTCCTGACCCAGAATTCCAGCTCAGTGGCCGCAGTCAGCAGGATCTCCTCTATATCATCCGGGGAGTCCACTCCCTGAAGATAGTTTGAAACGTAAGGGTGTGCCTTGAGGAGTTCCAGAAGCTGGGTCCTGAATCTGTCCACTGAACTCTTAAGAATGGCTCTGGAGCCCACTGCCTTCCTGTCGTTGTGAACAAGGGTGGCAGGGATCCTAAGAGTTCCCACCGGAAGTCCGGTCTTAAGGTCAACGTTGGAAAAATTATAGTCCACGTGCCAGTCCGCTTCCATGTCCGGGATCATGTCCACCTTAGCGTTGTTGAGTTCTGCGATCTTTGGCAGATTAACGCTGGAACCGTCGGTCTGGACCCCGTGCTTGAGCATGTCCTCCATGCCCTCCATGAAGAGAGCAACAGGGATCCTCTCGTCAGTGTCGTTTCCTGCGATATCTATTCCCGCAAGAGATATGAACTTTATTTCCGGATGCGCCCTCAGGGCCTTCCTCAGGGTATCCTCATCATGCCTGCCGCAAGGCAAGGTGAAGAGCATCCGTTCCGTGTCAAAATTCAGCATTTATTTACTCCGGCAAAAAATCTTAAGTCTATGCGTTATTTTAATCACTTATCAGTCTGCCTGATCCTCTGTTCCCGCGTCTTCAGAACCGTCTCCGGTAGATTCAGCGATGTCAGTGAATCCGGATGTGCTGCCGCCCTCTCCTGAGAGCTGAGCAAGGTATTCGGACAGTTCGTCCATGTACTCTCCGTAGGCCGCCCAATCACCGTTTCTCAGAGCATCCTGAGCATTGTCGAAGGCCTGCTGAGCCTTGGCGATGAGCTCGTCCTGGGTGTAAGTTCCGGAAGGTTCAGTGTTGTCACCGGGCTCCACAGGTTCGTCTGTACCATCATCAATTATGGATGAACTATCCTGGTTCTGGGTGATGTCATACTTGAACAGCTTCTGGATACACTCTGCCAGAGTCTCTCCGTAAGCGATCTGGTCCTTGTAGACCACAATGATCCTCTTGACTTCAGGAATGGATGAATTCTGTGCCTCCAGGTATACCGGCTCAACATAAAGTATGGAAGTGTTGATGGGTATTACGAAGAGGTTTCCTCTCCTGTATGTGGTGCCGTTTGAGGCCCACAGTGTGAAGTCCTTGGATATCTCGGTGTTCTGGTCGATCTGGGCCTCTATCTGCTCAGTTCCGTATACGGTCTTTGACTTGGGGAATTGATAGAGCACCAGCTGCCCATAGTTATCGCCGTCGTTTCTTGCGATAAGAAGCGCAGTCATGTTTTGCTTCGATCTCGGGGTGAAGGGCACAGAGTTAAAGAACTCAGCTTCGTTCTCTCCGGGGAGTTTAGCGATGTAATAGTTGGGGATGATCTGCTGCTTTTCCATTCCGTAGATCTCGTTGGCGATGTCCCAGAGGTCCTCAGACTGATAGAAGACGTTCACGTCCTCCATGTGATATTTGGCATATACCTGAGCCTGGATCTGGAACAGCGCATTGGGATATCTCAGATGTGCTCTTAATCCCTCAGGAAGCTGATCGATGGACTTGAACAGAGTGGGATAGATCTTCTGATAAGTCATTGCGATGGGATCCTGATCATCTATTACATAATAGTCGGTATTTCCGTTATATGCATCGATGACTACCTTTACGGAGTTACGGATGTAGTTTACATTGGTCTGATTCGAATAGGGCTCCGAATATGGATAAAGGTTGGACACAGTATATGCGTCGATTATCCAATAGAGCTTACCGTCCACCGTCACCATGTAGGGGTCGTCCTCATAGCTCAGATAGGGCATTATCTTCTCGACTCTGTCAACTATATTCCTGTTGATTATTATTCTGGAGTCTCCATTGATATTGGAGGATACCAAAAGCTGTACGCTTCCCTCTCTGATGGCAAACACCAGACGGTTGAACAGATTCATCTTGATGCCTGCAGTACCCTCATACATGGTGTAAGAGTTGCTGCTGCCGTTGGGATAGTCGAATTCCTGCTCGTCAGTTCCTACCACTACGTACTCGTTGGAAAGCTCGCCGAAGTAGATCTCCGGCCTTGTGATTGCGATCTCGTCCACAGCCGTCTCAGGCGGGATGTTTCCGACGATGATATCCGGCTGACCTGAAGATGTTACCGTGTCTACCCTGGACATGGAAACTCCGTATCCGTGAGTATACTTAAGGTGTACGTTCAGCCAGGTGTCGGATATTTTGTTCTCATCGATCTCACGGGCGCTCAGGAAGGTCTGAGTGTAGTCACCGTTCACCATGTACCTGTCATTGTCCACATCGTTGAAGGTGTAGTACTGACGTATGGACTGGGTCTGGTTGTAGAACTGCTCCGCAGGCTCGAAGTCGTTGATCCTGATGTTGGTGATGGTATCCATGTTTTCCGCAATGGATGCCGCAGTCAGGGTATTGTCTGCAGCGAAGCTCTGGATATCCACGTCACCGAGGTCATATGCGTACTGTGTATATTCTATGTTGTTCAGAAGATAAGGTGTCTCCTTCTGAAGTTCGTCAGGAGAAACGATGAAGTTCTGAACCAGCGCAGAAAGACCTGTTCCAAGAAGGCCCACAATGATCATCAGTACGGGGATGGTCAGAAGCTTCTTGTAGTTCTTTTTGTGCATGTACAGGACGAAGAGAACCGCTGCCACCACTGAAAGCAGGCAGAGCACTCTGTACATCCAAAGTGTCACTGTAACATCCGTGAATCCTGCGCCGTAGACCACTCCCGTGTGTACGTGAAGAAGGTCGAACTGCTTCAGGAAGAAGTCCACAGCCAGCATCAGGAAGAATATGCAGCCGAGGCCCGCAAGCTTTCCTGAAGCTATGCTCATGAGCTGACGGAAGTTGTTGTCGTCCAGCTGTTTCTTGGGCTTGGGCTCAGGTCTTTTGAAGCCCATCCTCTCGAAGAAGTCTCCCGCCTGGCCGAAGGGGTTGCCGTTCTGGCCAAAGGGATTGGAGGATCCTGTATATCTTGCTTCCTCAGAAGATTCCTGTGACTCGGTCTGCTGAGCGCTGGGCTGCTCCTCGAAAATATCCGGGGTACGCACAGTCATCAGTATCACGTAATAGACTACCGTCAGGATCACGAAGCCGATGATTATGCCGATCAGAAGCTCGTTGAGCTGAGTCAGGAAGTCCAGTTTGAAGATATAAAAGGATATATCGATGTGGAACAGCGGATCCGCAATGTCAAAGTTGGACGCATTGGCGAACTTGAGTATTTCGAACCAAAGCTTGGTCACCGTAAGCACCGTGACCATGGCGCCGAATACCAGTGACAGGATGACCGTTATCCTCTTCAGTCTCTTCATGTTCGTCTCTTCCCCGGAAGCGATCTTTTTGAAGTATCCCTTCCTCAGGTGGGTCAGATACATGAACAGCAAAAAACTCACGATCACGAAGGTCGGAATACCAACCTTCAGCTGGGTCACCAGCTGTTTAAAGAAAACATCCAGGTAACCCATCTCCTTGAACCAGAGAAAGTCACCTATGAAATTCACAAGAGACAGGAAGATCGCGCCTACAACCACTACGATGGCCACGATCAGCAGGATCTTGTGCTGGAACTTTTGAGTTGCTTTATCCATTAAATTGCTCCTCTCCGATCTCCTCAAGGACCATGCTGTCGCCGGAGGATGCCAGACGGCAGGATCTTACAGATGTTGCCGTGGTACCGTCATTCTTGGCGTAGACAGCCCTTGTCAAAACATAAAAGTTGGAACCATCAGTTCTTATATCGCCGATCTCAAGGGTATTGATGCCGACGTAAGTCTCGTCAGTGTTTTCGCCCTGCCATGCATCATAGTATGCGATGACTGCTGAGCAGATGGCTTCACCGTAGGTAACAGCCTCGCCCTCCTGGTTGATGGTGAAAAGACCGTTGTCCAGGGGGATCATGTCCATGATCCCTTCAAAGTGAGGATTGACCACCTTATCATATGTAAGGTCAGGATTGTACTTGATCTCACCGATGGTAGTCGCCTGCTCTGAAAGCTCCATGATGGACTGTTCGAAGGTGATGGCTTCAGCCTCTCTCTTGAGAGCCTCATCGTCGATGGTCTCCTGTTCAGGCTCTTTGTCCTTTCCGATGGATGTGGCAAAGTCCATGATCTTTTCGATGACCGGATCTGTCAGCTTGGAATATGCGCTGTCCGGTGCGATGAGCTTAGCTGCAAGGATGGATGCCTCGAAGAGTATGAGAAGCACAAGGAGAATGATTATGGCATTTCCTATGATATGCTTCTTGGGCTTCTGGTTCTCGTCCTCATCGAATATATCGTTGATGTCAGGAGCGTTCTCATCAGGAACAGGCTTGTAGATACCTGTAGCAGTCTGATATCTCTCCTTAGTCTCAGTCTTGGGAGCCTTGGGGGCTTCCTCTACGGGCTCATGAGTAGCTGTGGTCGCGGCTACTGTAGCAGCTGCGGCTGCTGCAGCTGCTGCGGCTGCTGCCTTTCTCTTTTCCTCAGCGGCGTGGTTCACGTCCTCCGACGGGAAAAGATCCGAATATCTGAGCCTTGTCTTCTTAGCCTGGCTGGGTGTCTCTGTAACCAGTTCAGAGAGAAGATCATCGCCCTTGGCCGGCATCCAAGCCACTCCCTCATTGGGTGTGCCGTAGCCGGAATAATCCACAGTCATGGGAGTTTCAGGCTGAGTCACGCCTTCGACATACATGCCGTTCTCTTCGTGAGCAAGGGTGGGAAGTGCGCCAAAGTTAGCGAGAACTGCATTCTGAGACAGGGTGTTCTTGGGAACGTATCCTGAACCCATCTCTCTCAGTCTTTCCTTTTCCTTCTGAAGAAGTTCCTGGAACTCTGCGTTCTTGCGTGAGAATGTATAGAATCTGTCATCTCCCCTGTCTGTCAAGTCTTCCTTGACCAGTTCTTCCGCGGAGGGCTTCTCCTCCGGTTCAGGCTGGACTTCAGGCTCGACCTGAGGCTCGACCTCAGCTTCAGCCTCAGGTGCAGGCTCCTCTGCCTTCATCTCATCCTGGAGATGCTTCTTCTCGCTTGTGAGTTCTTCAAGGAGAGCATCAAGTCTGGCCATTTCCTCTGTCATAGTGGATACGTGGCCTTCTTCCTTTCCCTTCTCCTTCTCCCAGGCTGGAACGAAATCTGATTCGTAGGGGCTGCGCTCCGGCTTAGCCGGTTTTTCCTCGGAAGATGCGCCTAAGATAACGCCTGCTGCAGCTGCTCCCAGGGCTCCTGCCCCTGCTACTGCGCCAAGGTCCTTGGCATTGTTGGCCTCTGCCCTCTCCTGAGCTTCTCTGTTGAGAGCGTCCAGAGCTTCCTGATCGAACACTCTGGTCTTGCCCAGGCCCTGAGGTTCAGCCTCCTTCATGAGCTCCTCGAATTCCATGCTGACGTCGGAGCTGATCTTCTCGGAAGCCTCCTCCCTGGCTGCTTCCAGTTCGGCGGCGATCCTTGCTTGCTCCTCCTGACGTCTCTTTTCCTGTTCAGCCATTACAGCGGCAGCCTGAGCAGCAGCTTCCTGACGGGCTCTCTCTTCAGCCTCTGCCAAAGCTCTTGCTTCCTCTTCAGCCTTCTGTCTGGCCATCTCCTCAGCCTCAGCCTGGATCCTTGCTGCCTCAGCAGCCTCAGCCTCAGCCTTGGCTCTCGCCAGAGCTTCCGCTTCAGCCTGGGCCTGAGCACGGGCAGCGGCCTCAGCCTCTTCCCGGGCACGGCGCTCCGCTTCAGCCTGAGCGCGTGCCTGAGCCTCGGCCTCTTCTCTTGCGCGGCGTTCCGCAGCCTCCTGGGCACGGCGCGCAGATTCAGCCTCCATGCGGGCTCTGAGTTCAGCTTCGCGGCGGGCGGCCTCTTCAGCCTTGCGCTGAGCCTCCCTCTCCTCTAAGTTCCATATCATCTTCTTTTCGCCGGTCTCAAGCTTCTCAGCCTTCTTTTTCTTGGCAACATCAGAAGCGTCCATGTTCCAGTCAAGTCCCATGGAAGATGCGGCTTTCACATCCTCCTTATGGATGGGCTCCTGAAGGTTCCATCTCATACCGGCGTCGTTCTTCATGGCAGCGATGACTCTCTCCGCCTTGGTCATGGAAGCATACCTTGCTTCCTCCCTCTTCCTGGCGGCTTCGGCCTGAGCCTGAGCCTCCTTCTCTGCCTTTCTCTCCCTGGCAGCTACTTCTGATGCCTTCTCCGGCTTCTTGCCTTCAGGTGAGATGCCGTCCAGATAGGAATCCAGTTCCACGCTGGAATCTATGTCTTTTACCTTAGTCTTGTCGTACTCTGCCGTTCTGGCAGTCTCCGTCTTAAGGTCATCCTCCAGAGCAAAAAGTTCCTTTTCCAGTTCGTCCAGAGGCACTACCCTGTCGTCATCCGCAGGCAGACCAAAGGACTTCTCCTGCTCGGGAGTCACCCTCACGTGTTCCATGGTAGAGGTAAGGTCCGGGGCCGGGGCGGCAGGTTTTTTGCGCCCGGCAACTGCGTCCCAGTCGAACAGCGGGGTGTTGTCCACCCTGGAGCTTACAGGGAATCCATCCAGGTTCCAATCCATTCTGTTTTTGGATCTCTGCTGGCGGCGGTTTTCCTCCTGAGCCAGGTCGGTAAACTTGGTGAAGTCACCCCTGGTATTCAGGATCTCGCCGGACTTCTTGTCGGCTTCCTTCCTGAAGGGCGGGTTGAATACTACGTTGTCGTACTTGCCCTTGATCTGTGTTCCCTGGTTTACGGGAGCTCCACAGTTGGCGCAAAACTTGTCGTTGGGTTTGATTTCCTTACCGCAGTTAGTGCAAAACATACTTTCTCCTTCCTGATACGGCGCTTCATTCTCTGATGGTTTCCATCAGCTCGTCTTCGGTGAATCTAACGCCGGAGCGGTTAGTATCTCTATTGTGTGATCCGTAGTGTATCCGTCCTGCCGTTCTGGGTGCGAATCCACCAATGGGTCCTGATAATTCATCGTCTTCATCGGCACGGCCTGCCCGTCCCGAAAGGCTGTTTCCGGCAAAATCTATATTGCCTTCCAAAAGCTCGTCGTACTCCCTCTTGACCTCCGCCGATGACGGATCCTCGCCAAGAGTACGCATGGATATGATCCCGGGCTTCTCATCCTTAATGGCGTCGCTTATATCGGTGCCGTAGGACTCACGCTCTGAAGCCTGGTCCAAAGCCCGGCGGATGCCTGCTGCCGGATCATCCTCGTCCTCGAGCAGTTCCTCCTGCTCTCTCATGATCTTGGCAAGAGTGTCCGTGTTGAGGGTCTCGTCCTCTAATTCAGGCTCCGGAGCAGTCTCAGATCTCCGCTCATCGGGTTCCTCCACCGGTGTCGGCGCCGGTGCAGGTTCCTCAGGTTCGCTGACCAGTGTCGGCGTTGGTGCCGGCTCCTCCTGGGATGATCTGCGCTCCGTAAGATTAGATTCGTTCAGATGTACCACCTGAGGTTCTTCGGGGATCTCTAGAGTCTCGGGCTCCTGTTCAGCCTCACGTTCAGTGAGGTTTGATTCGTTCAAGTGGATCTTCTGAGGCTCTTCCTCCCTTATAGGTACCTTCACCATTACTTCCCTGAGAGGTTCTCCCGGTTTACTGGACATGATCACACCGGTGGCAGCCGCGGCCCTGAACTCCGTATGGCTCATTGTCTCCCCCGTTGAAGCAGGGGTCTCTGACCCATCTCCCGGAGACTGACCTCCCAGCTGCTCTCCCACCCACTGATCTGCATCGATCAGGTTGGCTTCGTCGATGCTCACGGTCTGCTTGGTCATCCAGTTAGGCACATCGAAGGCCCCGTACTTGGGCCTCAGATCCTCCTCTGTGACCACCGGCAGCCCTTTGCTCACAGGCTTTTCGGCCTCCTTGGGAGCCGTTTCCATAGCCTTTCTCTCAGCCTCGGTGGAAAAATCTATGTCCTCATATTTAATTGCCTTGTTTCCTTCCGCTCTGCCTTTCGCCTTAGCCAGGGCAATGATTATGATAAGAAGTATCACTATCACTGCCAAAACGGCGATCATGAAAGCGTCAGGGTTTGATTCATACAGTGACTGGAAGAATGAGCCTATGCCCGATAACCAGTCAGTGAATGAGCTGAAAATGTTCAACTTCTTCTTTCCTTTCGCCAAATCTTCGGGGCGAATAAGGACACACGCCCCCACTATGACTATAGATAGTAAGATTATACATCAGACCTATGTTTTTTGCAACGGAGGCGCAAAAAAACCCGCTTACAGCCTAAATATTAGCCGGGATCCGTCCCTTCTCCCCCGCCAGGTGAGATCATGTACAAAAAATAATCCAATTCTTATGGGATTTCTTTGTTGACAAACCACCCAAAAGGTGATAAGGTACTAATGATCCAATTGAATACGGAATCGATGTGGACCATTAGCTCAGCTGGAAGAGCACCTGACTCTTAATCAGGGTGCCCAGGGTTCGAGCCCCTGATGGTCCACCATTTATAAAGAGACGTCCACCGTTGGTGGGCGTCTCTTTGTAACTAGATGATCGTTCATCAGGGGCGAGAACCCGAAAGGGCGCGACCGTTGTGAGACAGTCCGGTGGACTGTCGAACAGGGAGCGGTTCAAGCCGCCTGTGCGAGGCGGCGCAGAACGGCAGACTTGCCATAGGCAAGGCTGCGAAGCCCCTGATGGTCCACCATAAAAAAGCAGACGACCCGCTGGGTCGTCTCAGACCGTAGACAAAGTCTTTCAGAGCTAACGCTCTGAAGGGCTTTTTCTTTATGGTTTTTAAATATATGCCGGCATTTTTCTTAAATTCATGAAAAATCGAGCGTTATCAGGGTCCTCCCTTA
>Ga0256405_10006129_pt1 | contig 19671 bp, 17 predicted proteins | sample RumenRJG_02DNA_FD_189096 | JGI IMG/M metagenome (GOLD analysis project Ga0256405, IMG submission 189096) | Bovine rumen microbial communities from Lethbridge, Alberta, Canada - RJG_02 | ecosystem: Host-associated > Mammals > Digestive system > Stomach > Rumen | place: Canada: Alberta... | reverse complement strand
TCGCAAAGTATTTTACCCAGGGACGGACGATAACCGTCGAGGGACATGTGGAGACCAGCTCATGGACTGATGCGGCCGGAACGAAAAAATACGGAACCGATTTTATTATCAGTAATTTCTGGCTGAACCAGAAGCCGCACGAAAAGAATTCGCATGCAGAAGAATCAGAATCGCCGGATGCGATACCCATGTTCACTTCCGGCTCAGTACCGGATGCTTTTACTGAGGAGGGGCTGTATGGTAATTAAGCTTGAGATAACAGCAGACGACATCCTCAACATTCATATGGATCTGCTGACGCGGGATCTGAACAGCAGCAGGTTCCTTTCTAACCTGCTCTATACCGCACGCGAGACCGCGGAAAACGTGGCCTCGGAGCTTGAGGGAATCCAGTGCATGCTTGAGGAAGTCTTTGAAGATTCAGATCCGATAAACGATCCGGAGCTTTTTGAGGAGGACGTTAAATGAGAACCTGCTGGAGGCTGACGAAAGGGTCATTATCTCCGCTGGACGCCGTAGAGATCGTAGAGAAGCAGAAAAGAAGGGAGCTGCGCGGCTACAAGTTTTTTGCGGCCGTCGGATGCGCGGGCTTCCTTCTTACGCTCGCAGGCCTGCTGTATCAGCGTACGCTGCCGCAGACGATTCCGCTTGTCATTACCGTAAGCGACTGGGGCGAGGCGAAATACGTCGGCGACGTATCATCCTATTCCTACTCGGGGATGAAAATACCCAAGGCAGCGACTGAATACCAGATACGGAAATTCGTATCAAATATTTTTTCGGTGCCCGCCGACGCGGCCGTGCTCAGAAGCAACCTCAAGGACTGCTACAGCTGTCTTACAGGAGTGTCCTCCCAGAAGCTCAGCACCATGCTCAGGGAGAACAACCCGTTTGATCTGTTCGGAACGTACATCGTCACCGTTGAGATCGAGAGCATACTGAACGTGTCAGCATCCAGCTATCAGGTGGACTTCATCGTATATAAATCCACGCCAGATCTGCGCCGCACGGAGCGGCAGCGTATGCGCGGCGTCATAACAATCAAATACATGGCTCCGAGCGATGAGGACATAAGGCAGAATCCGCTCGGAATCTATATCACGCAGTTTGATTTCACCGGCATCCAGCAGGTAAAGGAGGAACAGCAATGAAAGTAAATGCAGCATTGGCAACGGCAGCAATCGTCAGCGTGTTCGCACTGCTTGCCGGATGTACTACAACGGTCGACGTGGAGAAAAATGCGAACACGGCGGAAACCGGAAAGAACATCCCGTCGGATGATGAATCACTGACGGATGAAGAATATCTTGTCAGTGAGGAGATGAAGGAAAGCGATGTATCCCCAGCCGCTGTGTTCATCGAAAATCCGTCCGTCATAATGATTACTGAACCGGAATCCGCGGAGCCAGTCAAAATAGGGGACGAGGCACTTAAACAGAATATGGCGGACAAACTGGTGCTGCCGGAATACCGGCAGGGACACCTGCGGGCATGGCGGTACGAAAAGGGAAAGATCTACCAGATACATACACAGACTTACCATTCCACCGTCATACAGCTTGAGCCGGGGGAAAAGCTTGCGGAAACGCCATATTTGTCCGAGACGGATGTATGGCAGTATGCGACGGGCATCCTGCCGGGCGAGCCGCAGACGCAGTACTTGATCATCAAGCCGGACTACTCAGGGCTTACCTCAACGCTGACGCTCATCACCACGCGCAGGCTGTATCTGATCGAGCTGAAAAGCTTCAAGGATCATTATATGCCGTTCGTTCAGTGGGTCTACCCGGACATAAGGCAGAACATCCTGACGGCATCCCTGCAGTCCGCTCAGAACGACACGACTGAGACGGCGAAGGCGGCGGAGATATTCTCAGGCGTAAACGCGGAGTATCTTTCATTCAACTATAAGATCAGACGCTCAATATTCAAGAAACCGACCTGGTGCCCGGAGCTTGTCTATGACGACGGCAAGCGCACCTACATAGTGCTTGACAAGACGGTACTGCATCAGCAGATGCCGACGGTTTTCAGCGGCAAGAAAGAGATAATAAACAAGGAATTTCATAAAAACGTCATCATAATCAATGAGCTGATAGAAAAAGTCACCGTTCGGCTCGGAAAAGAAAAAGTTGAGATTATAAAAAAACGGGGTACCAGTGAATGACCGGAGAAGAAAACACCATAGAACCAGCTCCGGAGGGAGATGCGCTGTCAGGAACGGCAGGCGCCGCCCTTCAGGAGGATTTCAAGCCTGTTCTGCCGGAGGAAGATGAGCTTTTTAAGACCGCTCCTGCGGACAGGGGCGGTCAAAAACCGGCTGAGGAGCAGTTCACCTGCAAAAGGGAGAACAAAGCTCCCTTCATGAACCGCGCGAGGATAACGGCCGTATTCTCAGCCGTATTCATTCTGACAGTATTTTTTTTCGCCTTTATCTACCCGGCTATCAGAAACAGACATAAGGACGTCGGGAAAGAGCTGGACAAGGCCGGAAAAACCTATATTCCCGACTTCATCGCAAGGAGCCCGGAGCCTGCGAAGAAGCCGGAGCTGAAAGTGAAAGCGGAGCCGGTTCCGGAAGATGACGGCATGACGGACGAGGAGCTGGAAAAAAAGTTTCCTCCGATTCTCCCGGACGTAAGTCCTATGGAGAAAAAAGATCCTGCGAGGGCGATGGTTCAGCCTGTACAGAAGATTCAGCCGGCAACGCTCTCAAGCAGACCGGCAACCAACCGCAGCCCGCTGCAGAAGCAGCTGTTGCGCATACCGGCGGATACCTATATGTCGAGCACCGGGAATCTGGCTGATATATCCGGCGGCAGCTCAAATCCTTATTATTCTGATCAGTCTGCCGGCGGCACATATACACCTCCGGGACTCGCCGCAAACCTGCAGAATTATGCGTCGGACATGGCGAGCCTGCTCCGGCAGCAGGGAGAGTCAAGCTACCGGCAGCTCAATGACCAGAGCGGCAAGCAGGCTTTCGCCAACCGTAATAACGGTGCCGCCGGACAGCTCAGATGGAACGGAGATTACTCCGTCTGGAAAGGCACAATAATTCCGGCCGTTCTGGACACGAAGATAAACACCGACAACCCCGGCCCGGTCATCGCAACGGTCACAAAGAACATCTATTCATCTCAGCACGGACGCTACCTGCTTATCCCGCAGGGAACGCGGCTTTTCGCTGAATATAATTCTTCAATCAGCTACGCGCAGCGGCGCGTACAGGTTGCATGGAATACCATGATCCGGCCGGACGGGCTTGAGGTGAACCTCGGAAACCTTACGGGCGTCGATAAGGAGGGTGCCTCCGGATATGAAGGGCACCGGAACGGGCATCCGTTCGAGTACGCCAAGGCTCTGGGGCTTATAGCTATGTTTTCGATTTTTGACACAGAGATGAATCAGGAGATCAAGGACACGAAGAACGTCTATGCAGAGAACGCTATGACAGACGTATACAGGGAAACAAAGAGGCTCGGCGACAAAATACTTGACCGTGCCCTGGATATACAGCCGACCATCACGATCAATGCCGGTACCGTCGTAAACCTCATAACCAACGTGACCATGGACCTGCCTCCGGCAGAGGAAAATCCCGTCACGCAGAAATATGTCCGGCGGTAACAGGCAAGGAGAAGATAAAAAATGAAGCGGAACATAATAAAGGGTGTAAAAGCAGCAGCCTTTCTGCTGCTGGCGGCAGGAAGCATCTACTCCTGCAAATTGTTTGAAAGTTTCGACGAGGACGATAAGGGCAGCGATGCGCCGGCCGGCGTCCAGACCGTCAGACTCTCCAAGGCCGGGATCGCGCTCAAGGCAGGCGAACTTACATACGTAACGTTCACGGCCGAGCCGTCTAATATCTCCTTTACGCCGGAATGGTTCTACGACTCCTCCATCATCTCGGTGCAGGCACAGGGCAAAGGCGCCATAATCAAAGGCCTTGCGGAGGGGCAATCGTCTCTGACCGTAAAGGCGCAGGACAGAAGCGATTCCTGCATCGTTACGGTAGCAGGATACGCCGACAATTACGTCGATACGACTGAGCCGTATATTTACTCCTCGACAACCATCAAGCAGATGCAGCCGGGGGATATTGAGACCGTCTACGTATCGCTGTACAACGGCACCGCCGCTGACATCGACGGCTACACATGGAACATCGATAAGCCGGAGGTAGCGGACATAAATCCCAATGGACAATACTGTACGATCACCGCAAAGGAGACCGGATACACAAGGATCAAAGTGTCTCACTCTAAATCGGCATATCCGTACTATATGGGTCTGTACGTCCTGCAGGATACGGCAAAGACCACCTACATCACGACCGAGGACAACATCGTCGCAATGACGAAAAATGGAGACGGTCAGACGGTGAAGGTCAAGCTTGCCAATCCGCCGGAGGAAAACTATCAGTCAGGATTCAGCTGGGAAATCCTCAGCTCTGATCCTGGCATCGAGGGCTACAATGCCTCCGCCGTGACGATCACCGCGAACGCGGACAAATGTGTCGTCACGCCGCAGGAAAGCGGCCTCTGCACCCTCCGTGTGATACACCCGAACGCGCTGTATCCGCTGGACATAACAATCCGCGTCGTTGAGATCATCAAGAACGTGTATATCGAGCCGTCGGCTACGGTCGTCACATTGTCCGGCAGCAGTCAGGCGGAGGTCTCCAGCATTCTGAAAGGCCTGACGGAGGGCAGCGAATACTCCGTGGACGATTTCTCATACGTCATAGACGGAAAGATCGTAGGGCCGGAATTCAATCATGATGCCGTGGCTGCCTATGCGTCCGGCAAATCCGTATTCCTGACGGGCAAAAAGAACGGCAGCGCATCCATGCTGATACGGCATCCTTCCGCCAGAAACGCACGGCAGGTGCTGCTGATCATAACCGGCCAGACGACGGATGCCGTGGACGTATCCTATTACATCACGACGAGTCAGAATTACGTCAAGACGGCCGTCGGAAGTGATCCGACGACGCTCAATATCATGCTCAAGGGCGGAATCGAAGGAGACGAGAAAGACTTCAGCTGGTCAGTGAAGCAGACGCCGTGGGACGGCGTATCAGACGTGATCAGGCTTACGACGGAGAACGGCTCGACGGATTCCAGCCTCTCCCGTGCTGCAGATACTACTTATGCTTATGGAAGTGCGGTAATCACACCGCTCAAGGAAGGTACCGCGACCATCAAGATCACGCATCCGAAAGTCTATTACCCGACGGAGATACTGGTCAAGGTGCTGCCGGCAGGTTCGGTCGTAACCGAGCCGCTGTATTTCTCAGGTGATGCGATGGTCAAGTTCCTCAATTCGGAGACATACGACTACAGCATCGCGCTCAAAGGCTACAACAAGCAGGGCGGCGACGAGAACAGCATAGCATGGTCAACGGAAAGCAGCAGCCTGCGGATAAACGCTAACGCAGACAAAGCACAGTTCGCATCCACGGGCTCAGGCTCCTGCGTCTCAACGGTAACCGTGCGGCACCCGAAGGTGCAGAACGAGCACCGGATACTCGTGCTTACCGCGGACACTGAGGAGGAGCTGGCCAAGATCAAGGCACTCTATGCAGATAAATACTACTATGCGCTCAACAAGGGAAAGAGCCAGGTCATCTATGTGAGCACCACCGGATTCGAGGATGAGATGGCCTCCGGCAGTAATCCTTACGCTCTGCTTTCGTGGACTTCCTCGGATCCCGCTGTCTGTTCCGTTGAGCGCAACGTCGGTCTCAGTGCCACGATAACCGGCAACAGCGCAGGCAGCGCCAAAATAACGGCAGCGATGGGCACCTATTCGGTGACATTCACCGTCACCGTGTATCCGGAGGGTGTGAATATAGATCAGGTGGATCCCGCCGTCTATTTCACCACGACGAAGAACGTCTATGTGTTCAACAGGCTCAACACGCCTCAGAATGTGTCCGTGACCGCCATCGGACTTGATCCGTCGGAATACGGCGGAATCACATGGACATCATCAGATCCGTCCGTCATATCAGCCATCGGCAACGGCATAAACGCTACGCTTGAGGCTCTCAAGGAAGGAGAGGCGACGATAACGGTGTCGCATCCGCTGTGCGAGAACAGGCTCAAGCTGTACGTGAGAGCCGGCAGCGAGTATGTCATCAAGAATGACCCGGTGATCTATATCTCAACGTCGCTGGACACTATCTCACTCGTACGGACGGACTCCACCATGCAGCTCACGGCATCGCTGGTGAACGCAAGTACGGAGGAAGCCGCATCGGGCTACAGCTTCAGTATTGAGGACAGTACCGTCGCGGAGATAACCGCGTCCTATGCAAACGGAAAATGCTTCATTAAGCCGGTCTCTGCCGGGCAGACGCAGCTGACGGTATCGCATCCGGCGGCCAAATACACGAAGATCGTACCGGTCATCATCGGATACACGCAGGAGGAGGTAGACGCCTTCAGATACCTCACCACGGCGTCAAACATCATCACCGTGAGCGAGGGGAGCAGCAAGCCTGTGTCCGTGTCGGTGAAGAATTCCTCCGATGTGATCCTGACCGGATACTCGTGGAGCTCAGACGATCCGACTATCGCGGACGTGTCATCCAGCTCGTCTGCGAGCGCGGTCATAAAGGGCAACAAGACCGGCACCACAAGAATCTACTGCCGCAACACGCAGTGCATGTATCCGCTTGAGATGATCGCGCAGGTGGTCGATCCTGTGGCCGCCTCGGCGAATCCCTACATACAGGTGAACTCAACGGTCATCAACCTCACGGTCTCCTCCTCATGGACAAACCTCACTGCGGAGCTTGTCGGCGGATCCGACAGCGATGCCGTTGATTTCTCATGGGTACCCGGAGACACATCCATAATCGAGGCCTACGGCCAGAACGGTATCGGAAAGATACGCGCGAAAGCCAAAGGTATCGCATACCTCACCGTCCGGCATCCCAAAGCCGCGCTGCCGCAGCAGATACTCTGCATCTGCGATGAGGCTGTGAAAACGGACTGCTCTATCAGCGTGTCATCCGGCAACATCATGTCGATTAAGCCTAACACGGGGGATACTACGATCTCCGCCACGCTTGTCAACGGCACGGCGGCTGACAGGAATAACTTCGTATGGAGCCTCGACGTCTACGACATCGTGGATCTCGTATATTCCGCGAACACCGCCACCGTCACGCCGCTCAAGGAGGGCACCTGTACGCTGACCGTCCACCATCCGAAGTCACCCTATGACCAGAAGGTGGTCATCAAGGTGCAGCAGTACGACAGTTTTGGGTTCTCCTCGGACAGCAAGAAGATCACGGAGGGCAAGACGGCGTTCATATCCATGCAGGTGCCGTCCAGCTCCGTCAAGACCCATGTCGAATACTCGTCGTATAATACAAATGTGTGTCAGATCTCAGGAACAAACTCAGTCTGTCAGCTGACAGGAACGGGCACCGGAACGACCACCGTACATGCCAAGCTCATCGCGACAAAAACGTCAGCCGTTCTGTCCGAGTCTGACATGCTGGTATATGTTGAGAAAGCGGCAGACAACCCCGTGTACATCACGGGCAGCCCGACGATCTATACGATTGAGAAAGACACAAGCAAGGTGCTCAAGGCGGAGCTTGTCGGAGCCGGCGTGAGCATACTGGATCAGCGGAACCTGAGATGGAAATCGAGCGATCCGAACATCGTTAAGCTCACCGGCGTATCGTCGACGGGGACGGTGACGGGCGACACGGTTTCCGTTACTGCCGTCTCCGAGGGAGAGGCGACGCTGACCATATCACACGACAAGACCAACACGGATCTTGTCTACTACATCATCGTACCCGGCAGGGATGCCGCCGATATAGCTTTGAACAAGAGCTACGTGCGGCTCGAAAAAGGAAAGTCATCGGAGGTCAGCGCGTCCGTCACCAACGGAACGAACGCAGACTACAAGAGCATAGTGTGGACTGCGGACGAATCGAACGGGAATGAGATCGTCCGCGTGCTCGGAAGCGGTAAGAGCGTCAGCCTCTATGCGATCCATCCGGGCACGACCTACGTGCATGCCCAGCTGCCGTCAAGCGGCGCGGAGGCGAAGGTGCAGGTCATCGTGGAGGACAAGAAGCAGTTCACTTTTGAGCGCAGCTCCGTCAGAATCCAGCCGGGGAAAAGCAAGGAAGTGAAATACACCGTCCGGCCGTCAGATGCCGCCATCAACTGGACGTATCAGTCATCCGATGCCAAAGACCACATCACCTACGAGGACAAGGGAAATACAGATGGCAACGGAACGCTGACCATAACCGGCGTTTCCGAAGGAAACTGCAGCGTCATCGCCTCGACCTCGGAGGGCAGCGTGGCGACGCTCTCGGTGATCTGTGCATGGGACTACGTGTTCAAGCTCAACCGGTATAAGCTTACAGGAACCCCTGATGACACCTATTCCGTGGATTTCGAGGTAAGCCCGATTGACGCGAAGATTACAGCTGACGACTGCGGATTCGCCGACATCAACATCAAGAACAATCAGGACGGTACCGGAACCATAACGTTCCAGCCGACGTCCGAAGGAACCCAGACGGGCTTCACCGTCTATGCGACGAATCCTGCGAACAACCAGCAGATCGGCGCCTGCACGGTAGCCCTTGAGTTCAAGTATCCGTCGGTGCATGTCATACCGAAAGTGGTCTCCACAAACGGAAACTACTCATACTATGACGAGGACACCGGAATCATACATATGGGCGACGGCGAGACGATGATCATGCAGTTTGCTATAAAAGAGGACAAAGCAAATGCCTCGATAAACAGCATCCAGATCACGAACGTCAACGGCAACAACACCGGCATGTACTGCACCCAGCTCCAGAGCGCGGGGAACAACATCTGGTCGATAACGCATCCGCAGGATTACATCAACTACCAGTACAGGATAACCGCAGGCTACAAGGTGATATGGGATGGCAGCAGGGAGATACCGATGGACACCATGTATTACAGGCATATCCGCCGCGGCCGCTCCGATGACTACTGGGGATTATGGAGTGATGTCGCCGGCGGCTATATCTTCTACTATTATGATGAGATAGACTATCAACGATATTATCAATCAACAACAAGTTGGGATTACCAGACGCTTGAGTGTACGAACCTCGACGGCTCGCGTGTTTCGGTCCAGCGTGATCCGAGTCTCGACGGCAGGATCTATTCAGAAAGCGCGTTCCTGAACACGCCGCTTTTCTACTGTCCGGGTGGTGAGTACGGTACCCATTCCACAGCGAAGGCTCATGCCCAGTTCAATACGGAGTTCGTGCAGTTTGTCCACGAGACGAGCTCGAACAAGGCGCTCGTATCGACGGGCGTGACGAACATGCTTGTCGTGAACGTGAACCATAACGGAAAGGTCGAGAACGTCAAGATCAACATCGTCACAGATGTTAGGTACTGCTCGAAGAACCAGTAGAAATATGCAGGAGGAAATGATGGCTGAGGAAAAGAAAAAAAACACGCTTGAGCAGCTGCGTAAGCTTGAGGACTTCAATGAGGCCGCACTCGCCGTGCTGCGGTATATGAACTGCGCGGATCTCCGGCCGGTGGAAACGCTGCTCATCGAGTCAAGGAAAATAATCGGCGGCATGAGCGGTGAATAAAGAAAAGACCCGGGGGTAAAGCGTATGAAATACCTGAATACTATCAAATGCCGCATATGCGGCTGTACGGAAGATAATCCCTGCTTCAATCCGGTTTATGGATTCTGCTGGTGGACGTCCGCAGATCGTACGCTCTGCAGCCACTGTGCGGATCCGCTGATAAGAGATGCAGCAGAAACCGTCCACCGCGTCAATGATATTTCAGGCTGGAAGCCGGAGGTGATGTTAAATGAGTAAGAACAACTGGCCGGAGAAAGAGAATGAGATCGAGATATTCTTCCGTGCAGAAAGACTTCCTGATGCGGTATATTCCCGGACATACCGCAAGGGAGACTGCCTCCGCATTCAGCTCGGAATTCGGGACATGCATGACGCCTGGTCAAGCGGCAAGTTTCGCAAAGAACCATAGACTTCATCGCGGTACAAAACCCGGGATTCAAAAAGGCCATCCGCTGCAGCGGGTGGCCTTTATTCCTTGGGGCAGGATTTTTTACTTATCAAGCTTGTTCACGGATTCGACAACCTCGTCGTTAAGCTTCTTGACGTATGTGGTGTATGCGTCCAGCCTGCCGCTGTCATCAAGAAGGATTTTGGTTTCGGCGCTGATGAATTTGTCATAGACCGCATCCGCTATGGTGTCTCCCTTTATGGTGAATATGCCTGACTGCTGCTCCTCTGCGAATGAGTCCTTCGGGGATTCCACTGTTTCTATGCCGATCAGATACTGCAGGCTTCCGTCCTGCGAAAAGTATACCTTCCATATGTTGTATGACGTATACTTTTTTGTGATCTGCAGATTGAGCGGCGTCCCTGCGCTGAATCCGTCCAGTACTCCATCGGAGGCTAATCCTCTGAAAGCAGGCCGGATCCGCTCTCCAATCTTGAGCGGACGTGCATACCGGACGCTTCTGATGTTTCCGTCATCGTAGTAGTCGAGCTCCGCGGCAGTAAAGGCACGGTCACCTATGCCGCAGACGATCGGGAACAGGTCGTTATGACTTTTCTTCAATGCCAATGCGTGGAGCAGCGTACCGTTTTCAGCAAAATCAAGTCTGAGATAAGCCGATGGCGGATTCTTGAGCTTCTCCGCGGCAAGCCCGTATGCGAACATCGTTTTCCCAAACGCAAAGTCCTCGCATGAGACGTCCACCGTGCAGGATTTCACCTTTTTGCTGTCATAGAACTCAATGTTCTGTCCCTTGCACAGGAGGAAGGTCAGCTCTCCGAGCTTCACCTGGGAGTTTTCGGCAGGAATGAAAGATACCATCTCTCCGGTGCTCTCGGAGAACTCTATCTCCGTGGCTTTCTTCACCTTTATGCCTGCGAAGGCGCACCATTCCTCCTTCTCCGATGTCACGCAATGGAAATTGCCGTTCCTGTAGAATGACACCTGCCTTTCCCGCGCTCTGCCCTGCGCGTACGGCCCGATGAGGCCGCCGTATCTGATTTTCTGGTCCGAGCACGGAGAGCAGGCCTCGACGCTTCCGTCCTCAAAGAATGAGATCCGTGTGCCGCCGAGAATCCTGATTCTGCCTGCGGGAGTCTCTACCGCCTGATCGGAAGGACTGCGGCTGACGAATGCCGCGCTGATGCTCCCGTCCTCATGGAACTCGAACGGGATGCCGGTATCCTTCCATCCGGTATGGTTCGACGATACGGTGACGGTACCGCATTTAAGGCTGAGCTTCTTCGTATCCTCAGAATACAGGCTCTTGAGCGCACCGCTCTCATAGAATTCAACCTCAGAGTTTGCCTTAGCCTCAAGGTCTCCGACGGACGTACTGAAAGTCACCGGGGCTGAAAGCGTCACTTCGACGATCTTTCCTTCCGACGTTTTCTTGTTCTTTACCGACGCGTTCTGCCCGGTGGGCAGCATCACTGCAAAAAGTCCCTGTACGCACAAAGATGCGGCAAGGATACATGCTTTACTTTTCAACATACACAACTCCGTTTCAATAATATTTAAGCGGAAAAAGACAAGCATCTTTTTCCAGATTATACATATCCGGTCTACTCTCCTGCAGACGTCAGAATTCATTCCAGTCATGCCATCTGCCCGTGTGCTTTTTCTTCGCCTGCTTCTCCGCTTCGGACAGACGGCCGGAGATCCAGCTGTCCATCGGCATGCTCCGGAACCTGACCAGTCCAGCGGCGATCAGATCCTCATTCAGCAGCCGTTCCTCACTGTCATCGAACCAGATGTATGCGTTCAGCCGTCCTGCAGCATCACGGCTTCCTGCGATGCTGTCCGTCTGGACATAGACGCTGCCGCCGTCTTTGTATCTTCCGATGTACTGCGCGGCCGCTTCTGCCCAGGTGCTGCATACCGCGCCCGGCGCGGTGCTGTACGGGTCGGCCTCTACGCCGATAAGACGCAGTGTCTCGGTCTGTCCGGCACCTTTCGGACGCCGGTTTTCCATAAATTCAACCTCAACTGTTCCGCCGTCAAATACCCTGCGTATAACCGCTCTGCTCGTCTCAAGGTCATCATTATAATCTCCGGACGCCGCAGGAGTGCATGACAGCAGCAACATCGCCGCCGCGACGGCAAAAATCAGCTTCATCATATCATTCCTCCTCAACATAGACGAACCATCCTGAAGGCCTCAGCACATGACGGAACTTCATGATCTGCTGAGCTGTTATGCTTTTTCCGCTGTAAAGCATCGAGTAGACCGTCGTATAGACAAGTCCGTTCTGCCTGCAGAACTCTTTCAGATTGTACTCGTTTATTAGGCGATGATAGTTTACGCTCCGCTTCCAGTCCCATAAGTCCGGAGTATCAGAGAAGTCATATTTCTCAGGCATAGGCTCAGTCTCGTCATAGAACCAGAGGCTCGGATCGACCTCCTTGCGGATCCGGTACATCAGCCGCACAGGCGGGAATTTACGCTGGCCGAAAACAGCGTTGTACAGGATATTGACGGAGAATGCGGGATGGATATGCTTTCTGTAGAACGCCGCTATCATGTGGCGGTCTATCAGGCTATAAAAGTATTTCCTTGCATAATTCATATGCACGTCTCCATAAAGAACCGTATCATATTCTCCAGCTTTTCCGCCGCCGGCAGCTTGAGGCCGGTCACAAGAATGCAGAACCGGCCGTCATCATAACATTTTTCCTGTACGACTACATAATCATAGCCGTAAATATTGCTCCGGTAGCGGAGCCGGTACGGTATCCGTATGCGGAACTTCTTGTCAATTCTGACAGAATCCTCCTCCGGGTTCCGTTCTGCAGAATGGATGAATATATAATCGTTGTGGCCGTCCACGGCCAGCATGTCTCCCGGTTTGATGCCGAGAGACTGCAGAAGCTCCTTTGACAGAGAAAGCTGTCCGTTTTTAGCCGCCAGTCTTGCTATATGCATCAATACCTCCTGTATTCCCCGTAAAGCGCAGATCTGCGCTCAATGCAGGCGCGGAGTTCATACGTCTCCGCTGTCAGTTCCCCGCCTCAATCTCAATCACCTTCTTCCCTCGGAAGGTCATCGACATATTTCGATTTTGAGCTGAACACGGCGCGGCATTTTTTACACTGCAGCATCGAATATGCCGACGGGTGCCGCCCGCCTTTCGGAGATTCAAACCAGCTGTGGTTATGCTTATAATGAATGACCACATAATTTTCCCGTCCGTGTCCGCAAGTTTTCATGTTTGACATTTTCTATAACTCCCTAATTATTTGCTATAAAAAAGTGGATTATCCTTACAAAATAAGGATAATCCATAAAATCATTGTTGTCAAGGATGGTTAAAGAGAAAATTCAGCCAGCAGCTTTATATGACGCTGCCACCGGAAAGACACTGGTTCAAGGAAGGAGACTGAATATAATGAGTTGTCAGGGTTCCCTGCCGGACGAACCTGAATGATGGCGCATTTCTGGCTCACCATGCCGTCCGAAAACCGCATGCGGAGGACGGCGGCACCTCCGGCGCACAGCCTCATGTTTCTGCCGCCTGCCAGCAGCGCACCGTGTACGGAAACATTGCAGACAAGGCATTTGACGTTCTTTCTGGACAACGGCTCCGTCAGGATGCAGACCGGAGATGTAAGGCCGAAGCGTTCCCAGCCTTTCAGTCCGACATCAAAACGTTCCTCCTTCCGGCGGTCACTCTCCACGGATACCCGCGCCATTTCCTCCGCACCCTCGCAGAGCCTTTCAGGCAGATGCTCCGGGAACACGAGTTTCCAGCAGCGCGGGAAACGTCCGTCATCCAGCCTGCGGCACTCCGCTGCGATTCTGAACTCCTCGCCGTCAATCATGCGTACCACGACCGTGCACGTTTCTGACAGCGCGGAGGAACCTGAAACCACCCAGTAGCCGGTTTCCATCAGCAGCGGCTGCAGGCAGGATGTCATGCCGCCGCACTCGGCGAACATATTCCGTATTCCGATCCATTCAAGAAAATCACCGGTTACTAACGAGAACGGGTTCAGACGTTCCGGCAGCAGTTTTTCCTCACTGTCCATTACGAATCTCCTGTACATCATATTGCCCTGCCAGCAGCGGGATGCTTCCTCCGCCGGTCTTTCCCTGCCTGCAGAGTGCCGCCAGCCTCCAGAAAAAAGAAGCCTGCCAGGTATATATACGTCCTTCCGTAGACCTTGAAAGCCGGTACAGCGCGCGCTTGAACCGGTCAAAGCTGCGTCCCGTCAGCCGCTCGATTATATGCAGGCTGCAGCTCACTCCGTCAAGCCTGCATCCGGCCGTGCTGCCGTCATACGTACAGACATACAGGACACGGTACAGCGGATACGTATAGTACAGTATCACCGGGTGCAGCCGGGAAAGATAGATATATGTCCTGCCGTTTTCGTGCCGTTTTCCAAGATAATACCCCTCTGCATACAGCGTATACATTCCTTTATGCGGAATGAGCACGCATATAGAATCGTCCGTATTCATACGGGCGATTCTATCATTGAACGGCGGAGCAAGCTTAAAAAAATACGAAAATTGTTAAAAACAAAAGGCGCAAGCCTTTACTTATCCGCTGATTTGAATTACATTAATACTAGCTTTGCCGGCCAGCACATTCCTATCACTAAAACAAAGGAATGTGTATGGAAATCTTACATTATTCGGAAAATACTTTCTTTGATTCCGACAGGATCGCGTTCAGGGAATACGCCGTATCAGTGGATCCGGCGCTGTATCACGAGCTTCTGCCGGACTTTCCTCCCCCGGATCCCGGGGAAAAATTCTGCATCTACTACAGGGCCTCACATGACGGCGATGAGACGTTCCACGCAGGGAAAGAATCGCTGTATCCTGACGGCGAATGGCGTCCCACGCGCTACGACACGGGAGACCTGCGCCTGAGCTACAGGGCTGCAATGCTCAGGCAGCAGGTAAAGGAATTCTGTGCGGACTACCTGTATATACATTCTGAGGAATTTACTGAGCGTTTCGGAGATTGGGAAAAAGCGAACAGGCTGGAAGATCTGAGAAAAGCTGTTCCGCTGGAAATGGACGGGCAGATAGTCCTGAACGGCGATGACATCACGGATACAGTGGATAGCCTGATCAACCATGAGGACAGAAAGAGCCTGCAGTCTCTTGAAAAGGAAATCGGCAGATCAATTATCGGAAGCTACATGAATGAGTATACAGGTCTGCAGATAAACGTCTCCAACCGCACTGTAACAGAAATTGCAAACCACCATTACCTGTTCAAAGAGCACATTCTGGCATTGGCAAACGTGCCTGACATAATCAGAAGTGCAGTCTATATTGGACAGGCAGAGAACGAGGACAAGGCAAAGCATCCTAATATTCAGGAATATCTCTATTTTGGAACAGGCCTGAAAATCAACGGTTCCGATTATACCTGCAAATCAGTCGTAGGCATTGATGAAAGCAAAAACTGTTACTATGACCAGAGCCTTTCAACGATCGAAAAAGGAAAACTGATAGATTATGTTTTCGGAAATAAAAAAGCTGGTAACTTGTCGCCGTTAATAACACAGCGGGAAACCAGCTTTCAAAGCAGTGAACTGCCTTATGTGTATTATGATAAGAGGCTTTTAAATATCTGTCAAGTTCCCCAGCGTCCGTATCTTGAACAGGATTTCACAACGGGAAAATGGCAGCCGGCAAAGGGTGCCGTCGATGCCGTCAGGGCGGGCATGCTCAGAATAGAGAGGCATGGACAAAGCTACGACGTCATCACTAATGAATCAAAACAAGAAATCAGCAATCAGACATGGACATGGAAAGATTATGACGACCTGAGCGGTCATCTGGAAGCTCCGGACGGAACGCGATATTTTGCCTATGACTGGACGACGCCCGGTAAAGACTTTAAGGTAAGACCAGGCAGCGGATACTCCTTCTTTGCTTTCGGCACGGACGGCGGAGACACGAGCCTCGCGGCCTTCAAGAGGTACGCGGAAACCTACGTTCTGGACAGCATCCTGCAGGACAGCACTATAGAACCCATCTTCAGAAGTGAGAGCATCAAAAGCTCCTATTCGTATACGGAAGAACACTCCGTAAGATTCTCAGAAAAGACCATTGTATTCAGCCCGGAAAATCCGGAGGAATTCCGCAGGTATTCCGAGCTGACCGACACCTCCGTGGACAACGGCACCGCGTACAGAATCCTGTCCGCGCTTGCTGGAGCACGGATACAGGTATGCTACGAGCCTGTCCCGGATGCCCTCACGGTGACGGGAGACGCCGGAAAGCTGGAAAGCCTCGGATTCATGCAGGACATGATCCTGCCGGTGAGGAGCGTACTGGATGCAGCGGAAAAGCTGGATAATCAAGTGAGCCAGGCGGACTTTAACCGCCATAACACAGATATACGGCAGGAAGCCGGAGGAGAAAAGAAAATGGCAGAGGAAAAAAGAATGACAAGAGCTGAGCGCAACGCGCGCGCATTTCTGGCATGTACGGAGAACGGCGAGCAGCCGTTCCTTAAGGGAACGGAGGACGGCAAGGACGTCATCATCCACCCGGAGCCGGTCTACTCGGCGGTCACGGGCAAGAATTTCAGGGGCGCGAACCAGCTGCTCGCGCAGCTTGCCCGTCAGAACGCAGGCATAGAATCGCAGGCGTTTATCACCTACGAGGAGGCGAAGCAGGTCGGAGCCACGCTCATGAAGAGCGGCAAGGAGCATCAGAACACGTTCTTCACGCTGACGACGGTCAAGTACAATCATGACGCCATAGAAAACAAGGCGCCGGAATTCCATAACTACACCTATTTTCCGGTCACGGATCTGGTGTCCGACAATGACCGCGAGAAGATAAAGAACCATCCGAACTACAAGGAGCGTCCGGCGCATGCCGCCGACGCCTCGAAGGAGAGCGCCATAGACGCCCGCGGAGAGACGGATCCAGACCGTTACCTCGGCAAATACCTTGCTGCGACAAGCCTGCAGCGTACGTTCCTCACCGACAGGGAGACCCAGCGCGGCGTACAGGAGAAGCTTGCGGCAAGCCTCCGCACCGAATTCGGGAAGAATAATTTTTCTGAGATCTTCAAGCTCGGCAACCGGGCCAGCGAAGTCTGCAAGGTGCAGATGAAAGCCATCTACCAGAGCATGGACAAGAGCCGTGCGGCTTCGCGCGCACCGGTCGGCGTACAGCATGAGGAAAGCATGGAAATCGGCCGCTGAAACCGGCATCCCTCCGCAGGATGAACCGGCGGAGGGAAAAGAATTAAAATAATAGGAGCAGAAGCTCGTATCAAACCTGCGCTCGGAATTCGGAAAGAACAACTATGCGGAGGTTTACAGGCTCGGAGAGCGGGCTGCTGCAACCAACAAGGTTTATACGAGTCATCCAAAGTCTGTCCCCCGGAGCGCGGAGCAAAGTGAGGATCTGTGGTTGCCGGAGATGTGAGCATCCCAGACATAAATACGAATAACATTAGCATTTTGAACCTTTACAACCGGGATTCGCATGCCCAAGAATAGGTGCCATGGAATCATACCTGCATAAAGGTGACGCAGAATAAAAAGAAAGGAGAAAACAGATATGGCAGAGAATAAGGACGGCTTCACGGTAAAGCATATAATGGACAACAAAGGCAGGGAACTTGTGCGCATATATTTTACGGACAAGCCGTCCGCTGCCATAAGAACGGAACTTAAATCGGAGCGCTGGTGGTGGAACACGCGCGAGCTGTGCTGGCAGCAGTATGACATACAAAAAGCTGATAAATTTATCGAAAAACACAGCCGGCAGATATTGACAGAAGCTTCCAAGAAAGGTACGTATGCTATGGAAGAAACTTTAACAATTCAAACGGAGGAAGAAAATGAAATTCAGAAAAAGCCCGTCAATCCCGGTACCGGTATTTCTGGTGATAGACAAACCATTGGAGCAGGCGGAGGACATATGCCTCTTTCCGGCGCAGGAATACCCGTTCGGGAAAACGCTGGAGGAGCTGCTGGAGATGGGCAGGAAACGGGAGATACAGCTGATGTTCCTGCCGCAGACCTGCTGCGAGAACGTTCTCAAGCGGATGACCGCAATGGAGGCAGGATACTGGGCGCTGGACAGGTGCCAGAAAGAGCATCTGCCGCTGACCAAGGACAACATAGTGGCGGTGCTGAACAATCTGGACATGGAGTACGCCTACATGTAGAGCAGGCCGGACGTCCTACCGAAGAACAGCTCAGGCTTGTCCGGAAGTACATACCGGAAAGCCAGTATAAGACTACGCTGTCCCTCATGGAAGATGCCATGAAAGAAGATCAATGGGACGGCGGCTTCTACGCGGATAAAATCCGCAGCATAGCGGAGGCGGTCGAAAAGGCGCCAAAAATAGGCGAAACGGACGGGATGGAGCAGCATCCCGTCGTGCTCCGCTATTTCCATCCGACGGGCACGGAGACCCTCGTCACGGAGATCGGCGACGACGGGGAGGCCTTCGGCTTCCAGTGTCTCAGCGGCGACTATCAGAACGCGGAATGGGGCTATCTTGACCTGAACGAAACCGTGAGCACCCCGCTCATGGAGATGGACTATCATGTCCCGGAAGGGATGAGCGTGGAGCGCTGGCTGTATCAGGAGCAGCCGGACATGTTCCCGGAATACAGGAAGTTTGCGGCGCGCGGCAAAGGCAGCATCACAAATGAGAAAGTATCAGATGAGAGTTCTCTTGCAGAAGGACTTACATTTGAACAGTCAGAAAATCTTCGAAAGTCCCTTGATAACTATTTTGATAACGGCGCCCGCCCTGAAAATGACCGTTTTATCATAGGAAAAACACCCCTTGTCTTACAAAAAACTGGAAGTGATTTAACAGAAGTTACGGTTCCTGTTTCAGTAATAAAAAAAGCTGTGGAAACTCATGGCTTGTCAAGAAAAGAGATTTACGAATCACTTTCACATATATATAATCCAATTCTGATTTTTGATTCTGATAAAAATACAAGCGAAAACAAGCATGATTCAAAACTTGTCCTAACAGATGTATTTAAAGATAATAAACCTGTTGCTTTGGCAATAAATGTAAATGATACTGTCCAGATTCAGGATAACGGTCACCGAAACAGTATTGAAGTTCAAGATATACGCAGTATTCATGACAGAACTGTTATTGCAAAAAATGGAACTGATTTAATTCGTAAATGGACAGAAGAAGGACTTTGCAGATATGTTGATGACAAAAAAATAACCGATTGGAGCACAATCGCAAGGGTATACTTCCCTGTTGAGGTTCTCCAATCGGACGATCACAATATACTCATTAAATCGGCTCTTGTCAAGGATGCGCATTATGATGAGCCTGCAGGAGGATATGACTTTACGCAGCCTGTAAATATTTCCGACAGGTTTGCCATTGACATTGTGAAGCGGGATCATGACAGAGAACCCGTCATCCGATTCATTGACAGAAAATACAATCAGATCACAACAGGCTCGTATTATATTTCCACTGTTCTTGAACATGAAAAAGGCACTGGATTAGCCCTTGATCTCGACGAGCCTGAATGGACTGTAGATGCAGAATCCATTCTTAAGACAATGGAAATCTGCGAGTATTACAAGGAAAACAATTGGTGTACAAGTCAA
>Ga0256405_10006128_pt1 | contig 19672 bp, 19 predicted proteins | sample RumenRJG_02DNA_FD_189096 | JGI IMG/M metagenome (GOLD analysis project Ga0256405, IMG submission 189096) | Bovine rumen microbial communities from Lethbridge, Alberta, Canada - RJG_02 | ecosystem: Host-associated > Mammals > Digestive system > Stomach > Rumen | place: Canada: Alberta... | reverse complement strand
CGCCGGCATGAATCGTCATCTCTGTGTCTGTGTCTTTTTCTGTATTTGCCATACCCGGTTCACGGCCTCCTGTTTACAAACCTGCATTCTTTTTTGCGGAGCGAAAGATTTACAGCGACAGCTTTTTGGCTCCTGCTTGTGCATCCGCCGGTGCGCCGGCTCTTTGCGGGTGCCTGCGATGTAGGCACAGGCTCATTATAGGACTGCAGGCGGCGATTGCGCAAGCGGCTGTCACAATGTACAGGAGCTTGTAACATATCTTCAAATATAAATAAACATATTGTGAATTTTAAACAAATGAAGCATAATAGGGAGAACTGGTCGCAGTACAGACCCCTCGAAATTGGAGGTGTTTTTCGCGGCTTTTTGCGAAAATCCCGAAAAAACAGACAAGGAGGCAACACAAGTACATGCTGGAAGTTGTTAAATCAGTAAATGGAGTAGTGAACGGTTTCATCTGGGGCATCCCGGCGATGATCTGCATTATCGGCATCGGCCTGTATCTGAGCATCGGAACCGGATTTATCCAGATCAGACGCTTTATCTACGCGATTAAACATACTCTGGGAAAAGTGTTTGAGAAAAAGGAGGCGGAGAGCGGCGCGATGACGCCCTTCCAGGCAGTATGTACTGCACTGGCGGGAACGGTCGGAACAGGAAATATCGCAGGTGTTGCCGGCGCGATCGCCATCGGAGGACCGGGGGCGGTATTCTGGATGTGGATTTCCGCCCTTCTGGGAATGTGCACCAAGTTCTCGGAGGTAGTCCTGGCGGTTCATTTCCGCGAGAGAAACGATAAGGGAGACTGGGTCGGCGGACCTATGTATTTCATCAAGAACGGTCTGCCGAAGAAATGGCATTTTCTGGCGGTACTTTTTTCCGTGTTTGGAATGGTAGCTGTTTTCGGAACGGGCAATGCGACACAGGTCAATACCATTGTAACGGCCATTGACAGTGTATTTACGAGTTATAACCTGGCAGAAGCAGACGGTCTGGGGACGATCAACCTGGCCCTCGGGATCTTCATCGCCGTCTGTGTGGCGCTGGTTCTTCTGGGCGGTATCCGCAGGATCGGAAGCTTTACAGAGAAGCTTGTGCCCTTCATGGCGGTCTTTTACATCATTCTGGCTGTCGGTGTCGTGATCTTGAACATCGGAAAGGTCCCGGGAGTATTTGCGTCCATTTTCGGCGGCGCCTTTGATCCCAGGGCTTTTACAGGCGGTGTTGTCGGTTCCATGTTTACCAGTATGCGCCGCGGCGTATCCAGAGGAATCTTCTCCAATGAGGCAGGTCTAGGTACAGGATCCATTGCGCATGCGTCGGCCGATACCGGACATCCGGTGCAGCAGGGTCTTTTCGGAATCTTCGAGGTCTTTACGGATACAATCGTGATCTGCACTCTTACATCCCTTGTCATTCTCTGCAGCGGAATTGATATTGTCTTCGGTCAGGCTGCAGGCGCCGACCTTACCATTGCGGGATTTATTGCGTCCTATGGAAGGTGGGTGTCGATCTTCACGGCGGTCGCGCTGATCTGTTTTGCTTTTTCCACGACCATTGGATGGGGCCTGTATGGATCCCGCTGTGTCGAGTTCCTCTTCGGAACCCGCGTGATCCGTCCCTTTATGGTCGTATACGCCCTGGTTTCCATCATTGGCGCCACCCTGGATCTGGGACTTCTGTGGGACATCTCGGATACATTTAACGGCCTTATGGTCATCCCCAACCTGATTGCAGTGTTCCTGCTGTCCGGTACGGTCTTCAGGCTCACCAGGGATTACTTCAATGATGTGGATGCCGGAAGGCTTCCTGAGGATCCGTAACGGCTGCAAAAAGCAGTGCGGGGCCGGAACCGAACGTAATCTGATCGAAATATAATTCTAAAGTGAATTCGGAACAGAGAATTCAGAACAGAAAAATTCGGAACAGAAAACCGGGACAGAAAAACCGGAACAGAAAATTCGGAACAGAAAATTCGGAACAGAAAAACCGGAACAGATAATCCGGAACAGGTTTTGGAACAGAATAAAGATTGGAACGTAGAGCAGCTCTGTCGGAATCATTTAAAATGAAGAAGACGGAGCTGCTTTTTTATGTTCACGCGAATGAAACGATGCAAATCACATATGCACCAATAACCTTTAAACAGCCGATCCGACAGCCAATCCGACAGCCAATCCGACAGCCGATCCGACAGCCAATCCGACAGCCGATCCGACAGCCGATTCGACAGCCGATTTGACAGTTGACCTGTTAGCAGCCCATTAGGTTGTTGTTCTTTCAGCTCCTTTTGCTTATAATAGAATGGTAATACTATACGACACAGCGTTAAAGCATGGACGAGAGGACAGTTGTTTTGAAAACCCTGGATATAAGTTCCTTTTTTACGGAATACGGTAGAGAAATCATAGGTGTTCTGATTGCGGTGATCGTGATGCGCCTGATCAGAATGCTGATCAGACGTCGGAATCAGAGAAAAGCTTTTCTCAAGGAACAGGAGCAGGCAAATCAGCTGCTGAGGAACGAAGCCCTCAATAATGAGATTCTCAATCCGGAGAGGAGACCGGGCGATGTCACGGAGCAGAAGCATGCCTACAAGGTCGAATTCTCAGAGAAGAGCCAGGGCGGCAAAGCCGGTTCCGCAAAGGGACTCTTCGCAGGAGGCGGAAGATCCGGGCACGGGAAAAAGCCGGGGAACTCCGCGGCAGGCGCTCTGCTGAAAATCAATGAATACAGCAGCCTCTCCAAAAGATCCTATATGTTTAAGGACAATGAGACGGTGCGTGTCGGAAATCAATACGGAAATACAGCTATTCTTGCCGGAAATCCCGACGACAGCGTTCTATATTTCGAAATCACTCCCTATAAGAATCAATTTTATATAAGATCGGCCTGTGCTGAGAAGGTGGTGATCTCCCGCAGCGGAAGTCAGAGAGTACTCGGAGAGAAAAATCTCGTTCTGTGTGACGGGGACCGTGTATCTGTAGGCGGCAAAGTGTACGAGATCAGTTTTTTCAGACAGTAAACAGGCAGTAAAAGTGAAAGCACGCGTAGTTTTATTCATACGTTGATTGTGGCAGCGCGTCATGGAAGAGATGTATGAATAAGCACTGCGGAGGCGCATGCGGCGCTGCGAGATGCGCAGTTGATTCACACCTGCAGTAACATTTGTCGATAGGAGAAAAAATCCATGAGTGTAGTTTTGATGATCTACAGCCGGAGTGCGTGCAGAGAATTTGTTCTTCCGGCAGTCCGTGATGAGGAGATCGTTGTTTCAGTCAGCAGTGCTGTTTTCGGACTGCGTCAGGATACTGCTCTGCATATGGAGGAAAACAGGGGGAACTGGTATTTCCTTCCGGACGAAAGCTATGTGGTCTACGGAGTAGGGAGTACCGCCGGCAGTGGGGATGCTCTGCATTCAGACGGCAAAGGAGACAATCTGCTGCTGATCAACGGCGCAAACTATACGCTGGATATGCACGGAGAGCGCGTTGCGATCGTCGTCCGCTTCAAAGATACTTCTTTCACCAGCTACCGGAAATATTACCTGGGCAATACACCGGAAGTGACGATCGGACGCAATGATGACAACGTCATTAAATATAAATACAGCTATGAGGGAAATGAGTATATCGGAAGATATATGGCAGTGATCCGTCAGATTGCGGGAAGGTGCATTCTGGCAGACCTCAAGAGTGTGAACGGTATCTATGTCAATGACCATCGTGTGGCGGAAAGCCATGAGCTGCAGTTCGGAGACCATATCCAGATCTGGGGTTTGGACATTGTTTATCTGGGGAGCCTTCTTGCTATTCGTGAAGAGGACACGCTTGTCGTCAATTCCCGGATCCTCATCCCTTACATGCAGAGCACACAAAATGACGTGTCCGCTTCTGTGACAGGCACAGAAACCGGCAGGTCGGATAATACGATTGCCGCAGGCAGTGCAGCAGTCTCAGGCAGTGCAGCTATGACAGGCGGTACTGCCATTGCAGACGGTACACTTGTGACAGGCAGCGCAGGCGCAGCCGGCACAGAGCGCACGGAAGACATAGGATCCGGGGCAGGCAGAAGAAGCGCAAGGACAACCGGGACCGGCAGTACCGGAACGGCAAATGCCGGAGAGAGCTCCACGGGATCTGTGCGGCAGGCCAATGCCCGGGCCGTCCAGCCCGAAGAGGCAGCTCCCTATAAGAGAACTCTCTATCACAGAGCGCCCCGCAGCATGGAAGTCATTGACACAGAGGCAGTGGAGATCGAGCAGCCGCCCGCAAAACGGGAGACTGCCGAACCGAATCTCCTGATGACGATCGGCCCTTCCCTGACAATGGCCATCCCGATGGCGCTGGGCAGTTCCATGGCCATCATCAGTACGAAAATGAGCGGCAGCTCCGGAAGCATGTTTATGTATACCGGAATCATCACAGCTGTGGGCGCCGCCCTGATCGGTGCCTTCTGGGCGGTCATGAACCTGAATTACAATCAGAAGAAGGCGAGAAAAGAAGAGACACACCGCTTTGAGGCCTACAGTGAATACCTGATCCGCTGCTCGGAGAAGATCAAACGCAGCTATATCAACAATGCGGAGGCGCTGCGCAAGATGTATCCTTCCGCGGATTTCTGCGTGACACCTAACATGGAAACGCAGAATCTTCTCTGGAGCAGAAACAGCACCCACAGAGATTTCCTTGCCCACCGGGTCGGCAGAGGAGATATTCCTTTCCAGGTGGAGATCAATGTTCCCAAGGAGCGCTTCACGCTCCTGGATGATTCCCTGAACGAAAAACCCCGCCTGATCAGGGACAGCTACCGCAATCTTCATGATGTGCCGATCTGCATCGACCTTCTGCAGGAAAATATCATCGGTATCGTCGGAGGTCCGGGCAAAGCCGGGGCCTACGATGTGTTTTATGATCTGGTGGCGCAGATCGCAGCCCAGAACAGCTATACAGATGTAAAAATGGGATTTATCTTCTCCGGAGAGGGCGACCACGAAAAAGGAAGAGAGAAATGGGACTTTCTCCGCTGGCTTCCCCATACATGGTCGCAGGACAGAAGGATCCGTTATTTTGCATCCGGTCAGAGCGAGATCTCGGATGTACTCTATGCCCTCTCCAGAATCCTCAGAGAGAGGAGCGAGCAGAACCGCAGCGTAAGTACCGGCGGGAGGAGGATCTATAAACCGCACTATGTCCTTTTCGTCGAGGACGGAGCACTCCTTGAGGGAGAACTGATCAACACCTATCTGACGGACCGGGATGCGGATCTGGGTATCACCCTGGTGCTTCTGGCGGAGACCTATGAGGAACTTCCCAATACCTGTGAATGCGTGATCGGCAACGAAAACGGATTCAGAGGTCTGTTCAGAGTGCGCGAAGGTATCCGCGAGAAGATCGAGTTTGACTCCGTAAGCCCCGCGGCACTGAACAGCTTTGCGCGCCGCCTCTCCAACCTGGAAGTGAATGAGGTTGAGGTCGGCGGTGATATTCCCAATGCCATTACCTTCTTTGAGATGTACGGCGTGACACGCATGGAGGAATTCGACGTTGTGGACAGATGGCGCAAGAACAGGACCTATGTCTCTATGAAGGCCCTCGTCGGCCATATGGCAGGCGGCGCTCCCTGCTATCTGGATGTACACGAAAAATACCACGGACCCCATGGACTCGTGGCGGGCACCACAGGTTCCGGTAAATCGGAAACGCTGCAGACCTATATCCTGTCACTGGCCATCAACTTCAGTCCTGACGACGTGGGCTTTTTCCTGATCGACTATAAGGGCGGCGGAATGGCCAACCTTTTCGCGAACCTTCCTCACATCATGGGTACGATCTCGAACCTGTCCGGAAACCAGGTCACCAGAGCGATGGTATCCATCAAGAGTGAGAACCGGCGCAGGCAGACTCTGTTCAATGAGAGCGGCGTCAACAATATCAATGCCTATACCCAGCTTTACAAAAACGGAGAGGCAAAGGTGCCTGTCCCCCATCTGTTTATTATCATCGATGAGTTTGCGGAACTGAAAAGAGAACAGCCGGATTTCATGAAAGAGCTGATCAGTGTCGCACAGGTCGGCCGAAGCCTCGGTGTGCACCTGATCCTGGCGACCCAGAAGCCCGCCGGCACGGTAGACGACAACATCTGGTCCAACTCCAAGTTCCGCCTGTGCCTTCGAGTGCAGGACAGACAGGACAGCATGGACATGCTGCATAAACCGGATGCTGCATATCTCACCCAGGCGGGACGCTGCTATCTGCAGGTCGGTAATGATGAGCTGTACGAACTCTTCCAGTCCGGCTGGAGCGGCGCGGTATACGATGAGACGGATGCCAACGCGCAGAGGACACTGGCCACCATGCTTACCGGCACGGGCAAGGCCGCTCTGATGGGCAGCTATGTCAAGCGCCGTCAGAGAGAAAACCAGAAGATCAAATGGATCGCCGGCCTTGTGGAGATCCTGTACAGATGCATACCGCAGCCGGATACAGGAACGTCTTCGGTTCGGGGAAGCATAATTGAAAATACGATGCCGATCGCGGCGGATTCCGCAGCGATCCTGGACCGCTTCTTTGCCATTATTGAAGAGGAAGGCATCGATTACGCGGACAACGAATACAACCGCAGGGCTGTTTCCCTGCTCATCCGTCTCGACAGACAGGCGGATCTGGAGCGGCTTGACTGGAGGAGGATCTCCCCGGAGGAAAAGGCCAGGATCCTGATCGACATGGAAGCCGGTCAGAATACTAGACTTCCCGAACAGAAAGACAGGACACAGCTGGATGCTGTCATCGGATACCTGGCACAGGTGGCGGATGCGGAAGGCTACGCAAGACCGCAGAAACTCTGGCTGCCGGTCCTTCCCGCGATACTGCCGCTTGATGCGGTGACCGGAGCCGCCGATGCGGCTAAAGGCGCGAAAACGGTATTCGACGGCGCAGAATGGCCGTCTGTGCCGCGCAAGTGGGCGCTCAGCGCGAAAATCGGTAAGTATGATGATCCCGCAAACCAGGCACAGGAAGCACTGGAGATCAACTTTACCGAGTATGGCAATATTGCGGTATGCGGTATGCAGGGCTCCGGGCGAAGCACTGCGCTCCAGACCATACTGATGAGTCTTGCGCGCAAGTATTCTCCGCAGTATGTGGGCTTCTACATCATGGATTTCTCCAGCAGGATGCTGGCCTGCTTCGAGCAGGACCCTCATTGCGGAGGCGTCCTCTACGAGGGAGATATTGATACCGTCAGCAAGTTCTTCAACATGCTCAGAGGGGAACTGCAGAGACGGCGTGAGCTCTTCAGCGGCGCCAACTACTATCAGTACGTGATGAAAAACGGTGTCGAGCTCCCGGTGATCATCGTGGCGATCGACAATTACGCAGGATTCAGGGAAAAAACGGAAGGCGCTTATGATGAGAAGATGATGCAGTTCACCAGAGACTGCGGTGCCTGCGGTATTTATTTCCTGATCAGTGCGGCCGGATTCAATAAAGACGAGATCCCCAACCGCATGCATGACAATATCCACTATACAGTTGCGCTGGAGATGATGGATCAGTTTGCTTATGGCGATGCACTTGGCGTGATGCGTGTGTCCATGCTTCCCGAGAGCGGCATTCCCGGACGCGGCCTTGCCTCTGTCAGCGGAGATATTCTGGAAGTCCAGATCTGCACAGCTGTGGCTGCGGGCGACGACTATCAGAGAGCCGAGCTCCTCACGGCGGAGTGCAGGGAATGGAACAGCGTCTGGAAAGGCGGCAGGATCCGGAGTATTCCCCGTATTCCCGCCAAGCCCACCTGGGAGATCTTCGAAAATACCCGGGAAGTCAGGGGTCTGGCAGAGGACGGCTTCCATCTGCCGCTTGGCTATCGGGAGGATACAGCGGACATCTATGGAATCGATCTCCGCAATATCTATACCTGGCTCGTGCAGGGCAAGAATAAGAATGAGCGCAGAAATGTCCTTCAGGTCCTCGCAAAGAGCGCAGGCATGCGCGGCGGTCATGTGGTGGTCATCGAACCCGAAGAGACCCAGTGGAGAAGCTTTGCCCATGCGGAAGGCTATGAATACGTCAACGGTTTTGACGAGTTCAATACATTCTTCTCCACAAAGTACGCGCCTGACTTCATAAGACGCAACAAGATCAAGAGAGGATGCACGGAAAAAGACATGCAGGAGAGGGATATCTATCAGAAGCTGGCAGCAGAAGAGACCTGGTATCTCTTCATCACAGACCTGTCCCGCTTTGTCAAAATGCTGCATACGGAGGAGCGGAAGATCATCGAGGCGCAGATGACGAATCTTCTGGAAAAAGGCTATCTGCACAACATCTTCGTCTTTGCAGGCCTGAATCCGGACGACCGCAGGGATGTCATGGACTTCAGTACCTTCCGTGCCTTTACTTCCGCCAGGGCAGGTATTCATCTGGGCGGCAGGATACCCGAGCAGAGGATCTTCGACTTCTCGACCATGCCCTTTACCCAGCAGAATGCGCCTGAGAAGGCGGGTGTGGGCGTGATCGCGCCTACAGAGACGGAAGAGTGGTGCAGAATCGTGCTTCCGATGATATGAAGTAACGGTCAAAATTGGTAAAAGGAACCCCGTAAAACACAAAGAATGAGCGGTGAAAAGAATGATTACTGTTTTATCCTATCTGGAAAAAATGGGGAATATATCGCTTTTGCAGGAGGAATTCCATTCTCAGGCGGCATTTTACTCCGATGAGGACTGGAGATATTACCTCTACATGAAGATGGAAGAACTTCGGGAAGCCTTAAAGGAAGAACCGGTTCTGGACATTCTGTGCTGGAACATAGGAGGAAAAGAAGCGATCTCGGAGCTGGAGAAGACCCGGGAAAGATATAAGGAGGCTTTTCTGCTGCTGATCGCGGACAGCACTGTTTCCCCCATGGAATATCTTCGTCCTTCTATCCTGCCCACAGCACTGCTGCTTCGTCCATTCAGCCGGCCCCAGTGTGAACAGGTGCTGAGCGAGTTGATCGGAAGCTACTGCAGCCGTTTCAAGAGCAGGGAGGATGAAGAAGTCTTCCTCATCGAGACAAGAGAGGGAAATCAGCGCGTGCCGCTCTCACAGATTTCCTATGTGGAAGCCAGGGAAAAGAAGATATTCATTTGTACCAGAAGTGAGTCTTTCGGATTTTATGATACCATCGACCGCATGCTGGAGACACTTCCCGACAACTTCCTGCGCTGCCACAGAAGCTTCATCGTAAATATGGACAAGGTCAAAAAAGTCCATCTTTCAGATAACATGATTGAACTGGATACGGGAGAGACTGTCCCGCTGTCCCGCAGCTGCAAAAAGGCAGTCAGGGAATACGGCGTGAAAAAAGTCGACAGCGGCGGACATGCTTCCTGACACAATGCGGGCTTATAAAAGAAACAGGTGAAGTTTATGGCGATAATGGAATCGTTCACAGGAGCGGAGACCGAATACGGCTTCAGCGCCGTCCAGATCATTCTGTTGCTGGAACTTGCTGACGCAAAGAATATTTTTACATATCCTCTTCCTGAAGAAGAGAATATTACTGACGAAAACTATATCCTGGCGGCCCAGGACCTGATGGCCAGGGGCTTTATTGAGAATACAGCCGGAGAAGGACGGGGAAACTGCGGACTGCGGCTGACTTCGAAGGCGATGGATCTGTTTGAGAGTATGATCGATCCTGTCTGTGTGGTCGAGGTCATCTCGGCGTGGACGGGGGTGCTCCCCGCCGCCGTCTATCGCGGCAGAGGTCCTTTCTGCACGGTATCCCGATGGGACAGCGAAGGCGGTTATATCGGGATCAGCCGGATGGACTGCAGCAGGATCGGAGAGTGGCTGGATGTGGAAGGATATCTGCCGGAGCAGCCTTTCGAAAGTATCCGTGAAGCGCAAAAATCACTGCAGTATGATCCACTGATGGAAGATAACCGCTTCCGGGTCAGGAAAGGTCTCATCTGCCACCCTCAGCAGCCGACTGCCCTGTGGGCACTGCAGGAAAACGTGCGGTGCGCTATCAGGTCCTATGCGACATCTCAGACAGGGACAGCCGCAAAGACCCTGATGCAGACCGGCGCAGGAGCGGCGGCCATGATGCAGACGGGCAATGACAGTGATGCGGCAGCCATGATGCAGACCGGCAATGGTGGGGATTCTATGACAGGGGAGGGCACAGATTTCCTGACGACGAAAACAGAATCCGGCGCTCTGTATGTCTTTCTGGAGACAGACAACGAATCCTGGATCCTCACGGACACCGGCGAAGGGGACAGTGATCTGGCTTATACATTTCAGGATGATGACATAACCGGTAAAGAGACCGGAAATGAATTGATTATTGAAGACGAACGTGGGGACGGCGCTGCGGCAGACTTCAGATGGGCCTTAGTGCCGGACTCCCTTGAATACAGAACGAAGATCTGGAGGACGATCCTATGATTATGGCAGATGTATATGTACCTTCCATCGGAAGACAGTACGATTTCAGCCTGGATGAGCAGGCACAGATCTCCCAGCTGATCCCCGAGATCGCAGAGGTCATCTGTCAGAAGGAGAACTGCACACTTGGAGGAAACCCGGACGAGCTGCTGCTCTGCCTGATGGACAGCCGGCAGATCCTGAGCAGTGACCACTGCCTGAGCAGCTACGGAATCGGAAACGGATGCAGTCTTCTGCTGGTGTGACGAATTATTGATAGGGCCTTCAGACCGACCGCAGACCAGTGTATGACCGGGTAAAATGCGGTATTCAGGCCGGTGTATGACCGGGTGAAATGCGGTATTCAGGCCGGTGTATGACCGGATGAAGTGCAGTCTTTGGGCCGGCAGAAGACCGGTATATGCCCGTCAATGTGCATTTTGTCAGATTAAAATGCATTTCGTCAGTCGAAGTACAGACGAAGAGACTTCCGTGATACAGTATCAATGTAAAAACACAGGAGACGTAAATCAACGAGAATGAAAAGCGGCATAGTCAGAAAGGATGAAGGGACAGATGTTCAGATATGAAAAGCAGGCATTTTCCGCCTCTACTAATCTCATGCACACTGTCTGCAGAGAATTAAGTGCATATGAGGAAGAAATCCGTGCTCTGTCGGCAATGCTGGACAGAAATCCCGAGATTCCTGCACCGAGGTACAAACTCAAAAAGAGTATTGAAAGGCTTGAGCGGGAGGAGACTTCCCTGAACCTGATACGTCGGAAACTGGAATCTGTCCGGAGACTGTATGAAAGCTCTGAAGACAGGATCAGAGACCTGGCAGAGGAGACGGAACGTGTGAACGGAAATGAAAAAACATCCTCTGAGAATGAGGAAAGGCCGAGGGGATTGACGGCAGAGCCGGATGGTCCTCGCATGAGACTCCCGAGAATGGACTGGAAATGGCCTTTCAACCAGCCTCTGGGACCAGGTCCCGGCTATTACTGCCCTCCGGGCAGAAGGGATCCTTTCGGACCATTCAAACCGTACAGACCTGTTTTCCCGTTCCCGCCAAGACGTCCGGCTCCGCTGGACTTTGGATATCTGAAGAGGCTTCTGGCAGACCTTTTCCGCCAGCGTTTCCATACCGGATTAAATATGCCGCTTCCGCGCGTTGAACTTATGCCGTATTTTCCCAATCAAAAGGTAGAAACGATTTTGTTACCGCACATTATAGATGAAACGGCAGTGAGACCGCAGATCAGACTGGCGAGATGGGACAGGATCGAGAACCTTTTCGGGACCGATCATTCGTAATAAGAAGGGGAGGAAGAAAAAATGGCAATCAAAGAGATTGAGCAGAATACAGATTATCTGTCAGATGATATCGCTCGCCTGGAGGACGAGAAAGCTTCGCTGGAGCAGGCAATAGATGCAATGTTTGCCGCTGTCCAGGAACTGGAGAGCACCTGGAAGGGACCTGCAAAAGAGAGTTTCCGGATTCAGTTCCAGAATGATTACGAGAAATGTAAGGAAATGAACAAAATTCTGGACGTACTGATTGACAAGCTCAGGATTGCCAGACAGGAATATGATAAATGTGAGAGCGAAGTCGGAAATATCGTACGCGCGATCAGGGTATAAACCAGAGCGGGTTTTGGACAGGGAAAGGAGATTCATAAAATGGCGATGACAAGCAGTCAAGTGACGGAAGTTGATACCGCCAGGCTGGCTTCGGCTGCCGGGACACTCAAAGAAAAGATCCAAAAGGCGGAGACATCCTTTCAAAATGTGATGAATATCGTAAAGAACACAAACCGGTACTGGATCGGTGAGGCAGGGGATGAACACCGTCTGGCCTTCCTTGACCAGCAGGATGACATTGATCAGATCCTGGTGCGGCTCAAAGAGCATCCCGATGACCTTCTGAAGATTGCAGGAATCTATGAGGAAGCCGAAAACAAGACCGAGACGATTGTTGAGGAACCTTTGACGAATCTGATCGTCTGACCTTGTGATGGTGTGATCGCCTGATCGTATGATTGCATGATCATCTGATTGCCTGACCGTGCGATTGCACAACCACGCGATTGCATAATCGCATGATCGTGTGGCTGCCTGATCATCTGATCGGGCAAGCATGTCTGAAAGAAATATCCGTAAAGTCGGGAGTTGCTTTTCAGATTGGAAAAAATGCAGTTTATCAGAAAAACAGGCCGTTTGTCAGGCTTTTACCTGCAGCAGGCTCCCGGATGATAGGATAGAATCACCGAAAGGGAAAAACAAAAAAGAAGATAAAAACAAATAAGACACTAAAAACAGAAACCGGAAACAAACCGACTTAGCTAAGATTCCGCACAGGCGGAACGGAAAGGAAAGAAAAATGGCAGTAAGATTTAAAGTCAACCCGCAGGAACTTGTCAAGCAGGCGCAGGAGCTTCAGGCACTGAATGAACGTTTCAAAACCGAAGTTCAGACAATGACAGAAAAAGAGCAGGCACTTTCCTCCATGTGGGAAGGCGAAGCGAGAAATGCTTTCCATAATGCTTATGCGACAGACGCTGAGAAGTTCCAGAATTTCTACAACGGAATCGCCCGTTTTGTACAGGCACTCAGCGATGCGGCACAGGAGTACGCAAAAGCGGAGCAGACGGCAGCCTCCATCGGAACCAAGAGAGGCTAGGAATGCCAGGCCGGGATCATACGGACGACCGCAGCCGGCAGAAAATGGACAATTAATTGATCAGCGACAGATCGGCATCAAAAAAGACAGAGTTTCCCCGATGGGAGAAAGGAAGATAAAATGCAGGGCAATATTTTAGTAACCACACAGGAACTGATGAATGCATCCAGCGAGTTCCAGGCTAGAAATACAGCAATCAACGATGTTACCGGGCAGATGCTTACTCTGGCAAGAGGACTGAACAGCCAGTGGGAAGGCGAGAGTGCCACAGCCTTTATCAACCGCTTCAACGAACTGGAAGACGATATGCAGATGATCAACAAGATGATCACAGAGCATGTCAATGACCTGCAGGAGATGGCTGCTGCATACGAAAAGGCGGAGCAGCAGGTCGCATCCGTCACACAGGTCAACACCAACCTGATCAGCTGACAGGTGTTACCGCCAGTCACAGGACAAAAGGGGGTCAGCTGACAGACCCTGGTCGTTAGTCACAAGACAAAAGATCAATCAAAAGACAGAAGAGATATTTTTAGATTCATTCATCAGAACTGCAGCCGCCCAAAAGGCGGCTGCAGAGAACAAAGACAGACAGGACGGCAGAGAGCCGCACATCTGATTCCGGGTGCGGAGCTCTGCCGGAAGTACAGTATTCACCTGACAGAGCAGCGGATGGAGAGAACAAATGAAGACAAGCGCACAGATTAAAATGAATTACCGGGAGGCTATGCAGCAGGCCAGGGATCTGGATACGCTGGCGGGAAAGATCCGGACTACGGCCAACCAGAAGGTGGAACAGTCCATGCAGCTGCTCTCTTCCGGATGGAAAGGAAACAACGCGTCTGATTTTCTGAGGAAATACAGCGAACTGAAGAGGCAGATCCTGGCGAGCGCAGATGAACTCAACTCGATCGCGGACGACATCAGAAGAACTGCCCAGATTGTCTACAATGCTGAAATGGAGGCACTGCGGATCGCGCAGACCCGTTCAGTATAAACGAAGCACAGAGATCGTAACCGGAGAGGAAAAATCGTAACCGGAAAAGAATAGATATTTACCGGAGAGGAAGAGATCCTAACCGAAAAGGAAAAGATCGTAACCGGAGGGAAAAAGGATGAACGAATTCATGATTAAATTTGCAAGCGCGGAAAGCGCGCTGAGCCAGATGCAGCAGCTGGAATCTGCGATTCGTTCTGAGGGAGAAGAGATCGCAAAGATCCGTAGCGGATTCAACGCCCAATTTGGCGGAAGAGCAAGGATTCTCCAGAACCTTCGCGGACAGATGGACAGGATGTCGGATCTGGGCGACAGCATGAAGACCTTTGAGAGCAGCCTGGAGTCTATTCTCGGAATCTATAATGCGGTGGAGCAGAACCTTCTGGGACAGCTGGAAGACCAGATCATAAGCGGCACAGGCAGTACGGAAACGGCTCCCGTGGCGGAAGATGCCGGCAGTGCAGATGAAACAGTAGACCGGATCCACCACGCAGGAAAAGAAGACGAGAGAAGAGGCCTGATCCCGGGCGCCACGATCATCGGCGGTGCGACACTTGGATCTGCTGCTTATAAGGACCAGAGAACAGGTGCGGGTCAGGGAGCAGCCCGCGGAACAGACGGACAGACAGAGGAAACATCCGAAGCGGAAACACCTGCAGAGGAGAATGAAGATAATTCTGTCCCCATGACCGCTGATTTCGGGATCCTCCCTCCACGCGGAGAATTAATCGAGATCCTGGCGGACAAAGAACTTCCTGAAAATGCATCCTGGGAAGACTTCCTGGGGATGCTGCCCGAAGACCTGAAAAACATTCTCCCGGAAATTGCAGTGGAGTATCTGCATGAATTATTTGACCTTCTTAAAGAGTTCCCTATGCCCTTTGGAGAAGTCTTTTTCCCTGAGATCAATGATTTCATTAACTGCGGAATCTGGGCAACCTTCTATACCCTGATCACCTGGTATTTTTACCAGCAAGGCGCTTTTGAAAATGGAGAAGAAACTGCAAGCGCGGATGATTCAGAAGAAGACACGGTTGATTCCGAAGAAGAGCCTGTTGCAACAGAAAAAGAGGCTGCAGAGGATTCCTCCCCTACAAACAGCGATACGAAAGCTCCTGCTCAGGCGGATGCAGACAAGGCAGCCGCCTCAGCCAATGACCCTGCAAAGGACGCCGCGAAGACCTCAAAAGAAGATGGTATGAGCACTTTCAGCAAGGACAAAACAGGTGCCGCAAAAACCCCTGACCCGTCTTCCGCGGATCAGAAGACCGACAAGAGCGCGAAAAGCAGCGGCGGGCACAGCGGCGGATCCGGCGGCGGGCACAGCGGTGGTTCCGGTGGCGGTTCCTCTTATTCCCCTGATCCGCTGATCGATTCGACGGACAGCGGGACTGACGCAACAAAAGATTACCTGAGCGGCCTTGTGGGAGAACCCGATGCATCTACAGGCAATGCCTCCGACTGGGCTGTCGGAGCAATGCAGAACTGGGGAAAGGAAGCCGGAGGACAGCTGGCAGGAAACGGAGCAGGAGACGCCTCTGCCCCTGCAGCAGCTGCAGCACAGGGTGCCGGCGTGGTCGGTCGGACAGCCCGGTCTGTTGTCTGTGCAGCTGTGATCAATGCAGGCATCGAAGTGGTGATGCATGGAGCCGGTGCCGTGAGCTCAATCCTGGGAGACGGGCAGAAAGAACTGTTCGGAGACATCGATCTCGGGGATGCGGAGTAAAAAGAAAATAAACAGAAATAAATAGAAAAGGCTGAAATGAAAAGAAAGGGCGCAGAAGAGATCTCTGAGCCAACGTCAGCATAAATGCTGCGTCCGTCACAGGCAGGAGACATGACGCAGGACACAGAAGGAATTTCTGAGCAAACGTCAGTATAAATGCTGTGTTCATCACAGGCAGGAGACATGACGCAGGAGGTGTATCTTGAAAGAATTATTACCTGTTGGAAGCATTGTCCGACTGAAAAACGCGGTCAGAAAGGCTGCGATCATGGGCTATATGCAAAAAGTCACTCCGAATGATGAATCCGGTCACCAGGGTGGAGTATATGACTATATGGCCGTGCCGTATCCGGAGGGATATCTCGGCAAAGGCACTCTCTTTCTGTTCAACGAGGACAATATTGAAGAAGTCTGCTTCCGCGGCTATGAAACCAAAGAGAGCAAAGGATATATGGCTCTTGTAGGTACGGTCTTTGATGCAGCAGAAAAAGAGGTACAGGCAGCTCAGAAAAAGTAAAAGATCACCACTGCTCGAAATGCAGGAACAGCCGTTCAAACGGCTGTTTTTTTTGCAAAAACAGACAGCTGCGAGATACAGATCAAAAACCGCCAACAGCGCAGGCCAGGGTCAAAAACCTCCAGCTGTGCAGGTTCAGACCAAAAACCGTAAACAGCCCAGATTCAGATCAGAAATCGGCATTTTGTCAGGAAAATGTGCTGTCCGTCAGCATTTGGTCCGGATCCGGGGGATGAATGGTAATATAAAATCACCGAAAGGGAAAAACAAACCGGACAAAACAGACCGGAGAAAAACAGAAGAAAACAGAAAAAAGTAAAAGTCAGGTCCTCTGGAGAAGGGCAGAAAGGAAGAAAAAATGGCAGTGAGATTTAAAGTTAACCCGCAGGAGCTTGCAAAGCAGGCACAGACACTTCAGGAACTGAATGAACGCTTTAAGACAGAAGTGACGACCATGACAGAAAAAGAGCAGGCTCTTTCCAGTATGTGGGAAGGCGAAGCGAGAAACGCTTTCCACAATGCCTACGCAACAGACGTTGAAAAGTTCCAGAACTTTTATGCCGGAATCGCCCGTTTTGTGGAGGCACTTGTCCAGGCCGCACAGGAATATGTCAAGGCAGAACAGACAGCATCCTCGATCGCAGCCAAGAGGGCTTAAACGATAAGAGCCCGGTAGGGCAGGAGCTTAAAACAGCAATCCGAGGAGCTCATAACAACGATCCGAGGAAATCATGACAGCAATACGAGGAGCTCATAACAACGATCCGAGGAATTCATAACAGTAATCCGGTGTGGAGACCGGGACAGAGATCATTATTTGAACAGTATTGATTCCCGATGGGAAAGAAAGGAATGGACATGGAAGGACAGATTTTAGTAACTACTCAGGAACTGATGAATACATCCAGCGAGTTTCAGGCAAGGAACACAGCAATCAACGATACAACCGGACAGATGCTCACCCTGGCAAGAGGCCTGAACAGCCAGTGGGAAGGCGAGAGCGCAACAAGCTTTATCAATCGCTTCAATGAGCTTGAAGATGACATGCAGATGATCAACAAGATGATCACAGAGCACGTAAATGATCTTCAGGAAATGGCAGCAGCCTATGAGAAGGCAGAGCAGCAGGTTGCATCCGTCACACAGGTAAACACCAACCTGATCAGCTGACCGGGAATAAAGAGACCGGGATAAAGAGACCGGAATAAAGAAACCGCAATAAAGAGCTAAACCAGGACGGCAGACCACAAATATGCAGAGCAGCGGAGGCATCCTTACCTCCCTGCTCTGCAAAATGGATTATAAAGATAAAAGAACAAAACGAGAAAATATAAAGGAACGCAATAAACGGGAGAATAGAAAGGAACAGTGGCATGAACAACATTAAAGATCTTCTTCCTATTGGATCTGTTGTCGTCCTGAAGGACTCGGAAAAGGCGCTTATGATCATCGGAATACTGCCCAGAAACGGAGAAACCGTACGGGATTATGTCGGTGTTCTGTATCCGGAAGGATTCATTTCTTCCGACATGTTTCTTGTTTTTGACCACAAAGACATTGATATCGTTCTTTTCCGAGGTTTTTATGGAGGAACGATATGGGACCAGGTTCTGATGCGTGCCGAGCAGGTACTGGGAGAATCACAGACACAGGGCAGTACAGAGGAAAACGGTACCGCGAAAGGCAGTACAGCCGAAAGTAATACAAGGGAAAACAGTGCAGCGGAAAGCAGTACAGCCGAAAGCAACCAGACTGCAATGTAATACAGCAGATGCAGACAGAAAGGCAGACACAGGAGATTTACCGGAGGGGTATTTACCAGAGGCGAAAAGATGAATACATTTTCAGTTAAGTTTAATACGGTCCAGGGGGTTGCCCGTGATCTGCAGGATTACGTCACTTCTCTGAATGAATACAAGGGAAGCATTGAATCCGTGAAATCCTCTCTGGGCAGCCATATGGGAGCCAGATATTACGCATCATTCAAAAACAGGCTGGTCAATATTGAGACAGAAATGGATGAGCTCAATAAAATCTCCTCCCAAATGGAGAAGGCCCTGGAGCAGATTATTGAGGTTTATATCCAGACAGAGAAAAAGCTGGCCCCGTCAGTCGGAGGCGGTACGAAGACTCCATACGGGAGGATTCCTGAAGGCTTTGACGAAAAGATCAAGGACGTGATCAAAGCTCTTTGGGAGGTGATCCGCAAGTTCTTATCACAAGGCGGTTCCGAAGGAATAGACTGGCGTAAAAAGATTCTGATATCTCTTTTGACTCTTGGTCTTCTTTCCGGCGGAAAGCTCAGTTTAGATCCAAAGGGAACAGGAGGAGGCGGTTTCAGAAACTCGAAAGAAGAGGAAGACAGCATTCCCGAGCGCCTTTCCAATATGCTGGATCTTCCCGGTGATATTTCGGATGCGATCAGTACGATCTACGATGTGTTTGACAAGGATGGATATGACGAGTCAGGTGTCATCGGATGCATCACCGGCGTGCTGGGCATCCTGAGCAGCGGCGCGGACATGGCAGATTCCAAGACTACATCCGAGTTGTACAGAAACGGGGTAGACCTCGGCAAGGATATTATCGGAGGGGCAAAAGATGTGCTGAGCCTGCTCAAGCACGCTGACCTTGTTCCGGATAATAACATTACAGGCGGCCTGCTGTTCGGGCTCAAGGAGATTAAAAACGCCGGTGCCTTTTCTGTGGACTTCCTGGAAAACTATGAGAAAAATAAGGACAGCCTGGCCCGATTCTTTAGGGATTCAGGAGATATGGTGGAGGATATTTCCAAATTTGTGCAGGGAGCTGTCACCACAAATGAAGGATTCCTTGCGGGACTGAAAGGAAAGGCCCTGGTTACTGCGCAGATGTGGGGAACAACCGTCACCAGCCTTTATACAACAGGATCCTATGCAATTGGAGACATGATCGACAAATACCAAAACGGCACACTGGACTGGGGAAGCGGCGCTGAATCCTGGGGAAAAGGAGCTGTGGGAGGAATAGGAAAAATCCATAAATTTCTTACACTCGGTCTCGTGGATCCTGATATGAACAAAACATGGGATATATATATGAAACATGTGGATCGGAATGTAGAACTCATCAATAAATACGGCAACAACTGGTTTACACGCAGTGGATTGACGGTTTACGGAACACTGGATTCATTTGTAGAAGGCTCGGCAGAAGCAATATGGTCTTCCAGCTATGATGCTGCAGGGAAGATCTACAACGGTTTTCAGACTGCTGCCGAAGGGGCTAAAAACGTTGGAGAGTGGGTCTGGACCAAGGGATCGGATATTGTGAGCTTCTTCCGAAGATAGTT
>Ga0256405_10006126_pt1 | contig 19677 bp, 15 predicted proteins | sample RumenRJG_02DNA_FD_189096 | JGI IMG/M metagenome (GOLD analysis project Ga0256405, IMG submission 189096) | Bovine rumen microbial communities from Lethbridge, Alberta, Canada - RJG_02 | ecosystem: Host-associated > Mammals > Digestive system > Stomach > Rumen | place: Canada: Alberta... | reverse complement strand
CTGGGGCGATGAAATGGAAGCGTTGACAACCGGTGCCATAGACGCACAGACGGACAAAGGTGCTGCCTCCTCACTCCTCGCACTGCTCCCGCAGGAGTTCACCACCGGCGATCTCATCAAACTCCGGGCGCGTAAGAACCAATCCGTCAAACGTGCCGCCATCAGTATGGTCTTGAACCGCTGGAAGAACAATAGAAAAATAGAAAAAGCGGGAGAATCGACTTGGAGAAAACTCTGATCGGATAAATAAGAAAATGTCACAATTCCACATTTCCACACATAAATGTGGGTTGTGGCTTTTTCTTATACCTATTTCTGCCTAAAATGCCATCTTCCTGCAAATAAATTTGCATATATCAAAAAAAAGTTGTACCTTTGCACGCAAATTGCGTGCGACACATAAAATCGCATAGTAAAACCCGCTGAGCTCAGCAGCGTAAAAAAGTGAGTACATATTATATAAAAGGCGTTTATTGACGCTTGTTTTGACGGTTTAGAAACTTAGCAACTTTCAAATTATCGTGTTCAAAACAAAGCAACAATAGATGTCTATGCGTGGTATATAATTATGCCTTTTTTGGGTGTACTATATACTTTTTAGCGTAGGCTCTTTGTTGCTTGTTCCTGACACGAATAGGTAATGCTAAGACCTCTAAACCGCAGGACAAGTAACAATCACAGGTCCTGCGCTTTTTGTGTATGTACCTATATGAAGAATTATGGCTAATTGGCAAGACATACGAGCATTAGAGGAACGCATCTACGAGCAAGTAGAGGAGTTTCTGAATAATCAGGAGGCTTATGCTATGCCTGTGCTAAGCGTCTATCTGGATCAGGACGACATGACCTACAAGGCTGCCGCGGAAGATGGATTGCAAGGAACAGAGGATGATGGCATTTATCCGATGCCGGAATTGGTTCGCATGGGCGAAGATGGCAAGCCGGAACCTGATATTGATAAGATTAGCGATGTCGCTAATAGTTGGATATTTTTAGATTGAGTTTCAGTCAAAAATTATCAAAAATTAAAGAAAATTAATAAGACACAGAAATATATATTAATTAACATATAAAATTCGCATAGTCAAATAGGCATATACCTTGAGCAGCAAGTCGGCAAAACAAAACTGAAAACAAGGAGATATATGTCCCTGCTATCCGTGTGTTGCATGGGGAGGCGGGGTATTGTTTTCAAGTTTGCCGACTTTGCTGCTTGCCCCGCTTGCCTGTGCTTTTTCTCTCTCAGAAATCAACCGGATAGTTCACGCTATTCGGTTTTTTGATTTTGAAAAAAGTACAGATGAAAAAAGGAAAAATTAGAATCTTCGAGGGATTTGCCGGTTATGGTGGTGGTTCTTTCGGATTGAAGCGTCTTAAAGAAAATCTTCCGGATTTAGAATTAGAGGTGGTCGGATATTCAGAGTTCGACAAGTTTGCTGCTGAATTATTTGATGCGAACCACCACAAATTAGATGGTTCTCCTCTAAAGAATTGGGGCGACATTACTAAAATCGATCCTTATGATTCCGAGTTCCCAGATTTTGATATGTTTATGGGTGGCTTTCCTTGTCAGCCCTTCTCGTCAGCAGGCATGCAAATGGGAACCGAAGATCCTTATGGTCGCGGCGCTATGTTGAGCCATATTATCCGTATCTGCAAAGTAAAGAAACCTAAATATATTTTCCTTGAAAATGTAAAGGGCTTTACGCATGGTAAATTTCAGCCGATTCATGACCAATTAATTAAGGACTTGCGTGAAATGGGGTACGGAGATGAGCCATTAGCAAAAGTGGTTCTTAATTCAAAAGATTATGGTGTACCACAAAATCGTGAACGTTTGTGGATGTTTGCGAAATTAGGAGGTCTTCCTAAAGGATTCGAAATACGTCCACCTAAAATAGACTCCCCTGTACGCATGGCTGATTTCTTAGACGAGAATCCAGAGTCATATTTATATTTGTCTCAGGCACAAATTGCGCATCTCAAAGAAAAACATCACATAGAATCTTTTGTGGTGGAAACTCCGTTGTGCTTTGATGTTTACAATAAGAAAATTAAGACAGACGGATTTAGTATTACAATTACCCAACCGGAGCATAATAGTTTGCGAGTTATTGAAGTACCCAAAGAAGACGGATTAGAGATAGTACGTAAGATGTCAGTACATGAACAATTCCGTTTAATGGGCTTCCGTATATCTCGTGATTGTAAAGAGTGCGAAATCAACTTTGCTGGACAATCTTATTCGCAATTATCTAAACGTGCCGGTAATGGTTGGGATGTAAATCTTGTAGGAATATTATTAACCCATATATTTAAGCAACTATGAAACTCGATTTAGGCTCATTTGCTTTTGGCTCTAATCTTCTAGTGGGCGGTAATCCGTCATGGGGAACTGCTCTCGGACAAGGAAAAGGTTTGAAATTCACATATCCGGGCTGGGATAATATCCTTGCCGGTATGATGTACAAATCTATTCCGACAAGTAAGGTTTATATGCCTATTGGAAAAGGCGGGCATGTCTATAATGGTATAGAAGACGAGGGTATTCAACTTGCAGCACTCTTTGATCAAGTTTATATAAACGAAGTCAGAGTTCCATCTTCATTTGTAATGGTAATATATAGAGATAGTTCGCAAAGTTGGGACGGACGTCGCACATTAAAATATGGAGATAAGATAGAATATCGAAAGAGCGACACAGAAATCATAAGAAACTCGGATTTTATATCTGCGGCTTGCGAAGCTTTACAAATAAGTGAGGATGCGAATTGGATTGTAAGCGACCTTTATATAGAAGATCAAGATACTTTGCACATGTTTGCAGGTATTGTAAATCCAAATGGTTCTGACTCATATGCAAGTGGAGAAGATAGAAAAGCAGCATGGATAGAAGCTATTCAACATACAATTTCGGAATCCAGCCTGTATAAAAGATATTTATCGGGAGAGGCAATTTGTACACAGCAATCTGCTCATTCTCTCCAAGTCATCTATTACGGCGCACCGGGAACGGGAAAGAGCCATGAGGTGGCAAAGACAACTAAACAGGTAGAGGCGGAGACGAAAGCAAACCATGAGGCAGAAAGAGTGTTTAGAACAACTTTCCATCCGGATAGCGACTATTCGACCTTTGTGGGCTGCTACAAACCGACCATGCAGCCTGAACCGCAAACCTATGTGGTGGAAGGACAAGAGAAACCTGTTGTTGATAAAGATGGCAAACAGGTAATGAAAGAGAAAATTGTCTATAACTATATCCCTCAAGCCTTTACTAATGCCTATGTCCGTGCATGGCTGACAAATAAAGACGTGTATCTGGTCATAGAAGAAATAAATCGTGGTAACTGTGCACAGATCTTTGGCGACTTGTTCCAACTATTAGACAGAGACAAAGATGGGTATAGCAAATATCCCATTGACACGGATAGCGATTTAGGCAACCATATTCGCAAAGCGCTTCTTGCGTCTGAAAGAAACGACATTCCGGAAGAGGTGAAGAGCGGCAAGAAAATGCAACTGCCATCGAATCTCTATATCTGGGCTACGATGAACACGTCTGATCAATCGCTCTTCCCGATTGATAGTGCGTTCAAGCGTCGTTGGGATTGGAAATACATGAAGATAAAGGACATGAAAGATAAAATCGCTCAACCTTACCGGATTATAGTCAAAGACAAACAGTATAGTTGGTGGGGATTCATTAACAAAATGAACGAGCATATATCTTCCACTACTTCATCGGAGGACAAGCAATTAGGTTATTTCTTCGTCAATCGGGAAGACGGACAAATCTCCGCAGACGATTTTGTTAATAAGGTTCTTTTCTATCTGTATAATGATGCGCTCAAAGATTACTCTGTGGGTTTGAATATCAAGAATGAGCAAGGAGAATTGAAAGCAGCTAAGTTCTCGGATTTCTATGACGATAACGGAGAGGTAATTACCGAAAAAGTACAAGAGGCATTGGACGATTATATTCCTAAGGAAGAAACTGCTCCGGCGGATGAATAATGAGAATTATCGTAGAAGAATATCCTTATTCTGCCACCGAAGAAGTTAAGCGAACGCTAAAAGGATTGGTAGAAGATATCGAAAACGTGGAAGGACGTTTTCGGGTTAACTATGTGGGGTACTATTACAACCCCACGCTGAAGGATACCGTCTTCTGCTTGCCCAAAGTGGTTCTGAAAGACTCTGCCAACGACAAACAAGAAAAAGTATTTGACCTTTACGAGCCGGAGAAACTATTAGAAAAAGACTATTGGGATAAAGTAGTCAAACAGGAACACAAAGATTTCTTGTTTGATTTATCGGTTTGGATCTATCGCGCCATCAATGTATTTCAACACGCGTACCCACAAAATGATATTGTACGCCGACATCTGACACAGATTGCCGGTAAGGGCAAGAAACGCATTCCTGATACCTTCTTGGAGATACTTTTGGCACTCATTAAATTCAATCAGGACAATCGGGATTTTCTGCTGTTTACGATTAAGAACATCCATTCCGGTTACAACAAAATCAACTGGACACGGACAATCTCTCATAGTGCAGCATTTGTGCAGGAGAACTCGCCTCTATATCTTAATCCGGTTAACAAAAAAAGGCAAATCAACTTTGACGAGGAACTATTGGTGATTTATTATTCAATCCTCAATCATATGCGTACCAAATACGGATTTGTAATTCACCAAGACTACAATTTCCAATTACTATCCGAAGGAAAGTTCGAACAATATCTCAATGGTTTAGGTAAGAAACGTTTGCGGGAAATACGATACAAGTACTTCTCCGACAAAGCAATAGAACTATGGGAGCTGTGTGCCGCATTCTTTGAGATTCGGGAGATAGCTATTTCTGCGGATACAAAACAATACCTGCTGGTCAAGAACTTCAATATAGTTTTTGAGGCGATGATAGATGAACTTATCGGTACTCCGATGGATGAACTGCCGCCGAAACTGATGGAACAAAAGGATGGGAAGATTGTTGATCACCTCTACAAAGACACCGCTCTTTCCGCACTTATGCAGGCTTCCGATAAACAAAAACAAGTCTATTACATAGGTGATAGTAAGTATTACAAGATGCACCGCTCCGTAGGAGAAGAATCGGAATACAAACAATATACCTATGCCAAAAATATCATCCATTATAATCTGGAACTGCTGACCAAAGGTGTGGGCAAAGAGGGAGTCGACTACTTGCCGTACAGAGACCCGATAACAGAAGGATATGAGGTTACGCCGAACTTCTTTATTAGTGCGGACTTAGATGATGATCTCAACTACGATGAAAAAGTGCAGCCACGTGGAGAAGTGAGAGAAACATGCCAATTCAAGAACCGGCTCTTTGACCGCGACACATTGCTGTTATCGCATTACGATGTGAACTTCTTGCACATTCTTTCGCTTTATGCACGGGATAAGATGTACGAAAAAGCGGAGTGGAAGAAACGGGTTCGGGAGATTTTCAAAGCACGTATCAAAGCCGTTTTGGAGAGCAAATATGAGTTTATGGCTATTACGCCAAGAGAAGGAGTGAACTCGGAAGCGTTCTTCCGCCAGAACTTTCAACAACTACTCGGAAAAGTCTATACTTTACCTTCTCCGTCCGCACAGGATTACTATTTGGTTGGCTTAAACAACAAAACAGAGTTTAGCGATGAGAACGATATGATTCGGGCGCTTTTGGAACCATATTTCTATATCAATGAGACCGACTATAGTTTAGGTGATAATCCCGCAGAAGGATTACCTATTGTTGAAAAAGTGGTTCATGCCGTTGTTCCGGATTCGCTCATGACCGTTCACCATATTCAGCGGTATAAAGAGACATATTTCTTAATCGGTTGTTACAAATCCGAGGAACATTGGGAGTGGATAAACGGCAAGAACGACAAAGGCACCTTAATTTATAACGTGCGCGTGAAAACCCGCAAAGGTCCCAATCGTCCCGGAGCGATTGCTCCTTCAGAGTTGGCTGGTAAAAAGGCGCAATTCGTTATTCTATTCAAAGATGGCGAAGATTATAAGAACGAATACCATGTATTCTACGTGAACCACAATGCCAAAATGGATGAGCAGCGAATGAAAGAGGCATTATATCCAAATCCGAGCGGAAACTACTACTGCTATGTTTTTGATGAGGAAGTGAAACTCTCTTCGCGAATCAATATAGCTAAAATTCTATTCGATGCTCGCACGAATCCTCATCTCAATTACGAAGAAGGTTCGCCAATCTTAATGAAAGGTGAGGACTTGCTGAATTATATAGTATAGGTAGCTCATCTTTGTCTTTATTGCATTTATGCTCGCACATCCATGTGCGTTTTTCTTCGTTCCGTTCGCGGTACTTTCCTTAGTGCCGCGTTTTTCTTTTTCCACATATCCACATTTCCACACATCTATGCGTCCTTTTCTGTCGTTTCCGGTATAATCGGACCAGCAAAGTAATCATCCTTCTCCATGACGTTAAATCGGAGACTGTGCAAGCGTGCGCGAACATAAATATAATGCGAGCTCTTCGCTTTGCGGAGAGTGAGGGATTTCTGCGTAATCCCAACAAGCTGCCGCTGGCACCTTGTTCAAAGAAAAAAAGAGCGATTTGCTTGCTTGAGTAAACTCAGACAGACAAATCGTCCTTTTTCTTTGCGGAGAGTGAGGGATTCGAAAATTGCGAAGCAATAATCGTTCGAGCGAAGCGAGATAAGAACCCACCGATCGGGGGCTGAGAAGGCTCTCAGCTTTCTCTAAAAAGAATTAGGAGCGTCCCATCGGGATGCTCCTAATCTGTTTAAGCGGAGAGTGAGGGATTCGAACCCCCGATACGACGTAATGCGTATACCGCATTTCGAGTGCGGCTCTTTCGACCACTCAGACAACTCTCCTTCGCGTTCGCTCTTCCCATCACAACTTTGCAAGTTGTGTCGTGGAACCCAAAAATAGAAATTTTCGGGAGCCCAAAGAGGGGCTTTCATCGAAAGCGGGTGCAAAGGTACTGCTTTTTTTTGACATACGCAAATAAATCCGCATTTTTTTTGCAAAAAAGATACTTATTTGGCTTTTATCTTGTCAAAACCGGAGCCAAAGACACCTCTAACATCCGCAATGGACACCAAAGCATTGGGATCAATCTCGTTCACAATACTAAGCACCAACGAACTCTCGGGCTTGCGAACCAGTACGGAAATAACCTTCACGGACTTCTTCGAATACCAACCGGTTCCATCCAACACCGTGACTCCACGGTTCACCGTCGTATTGATGGCTGTTGCGATCTCATCGTATTTGGAAGAATAAATGAGGAAATGGACAGAACGATGTATACGCGCCATCAGCCAATCGACTGCTGCCGTATAGGAAACGGTCATACATACACCATATAAGACGCGTTTGATTTGCAGATAGAGCGGATTCTCGCCTTCTATCTTCATCGACTCGGGCAGAGGCAGGAAGAAAGCCGACGCGATAATCAGTATATCGCAAAAAAGCATGATATTGCCTAAGGATATATCATGGTAATGATTGACGATCATAGCCACAATATCCGTTCCTCCCGACGATCCGTTCACCGATAGCACACAGCCCAAACTGAGTCCAAACACGAAACCTCCGATGATAGCTCCTAACCACGGATCATCAATAATCGGTTGCGGTAAGATGGGAATGACGCGATACCAAAAAGTAATCGCTGCCACGCCCATCATCGTGCGAACACAGAAACGCCAACCGACCGTCAGACCGGCGATAAGCAACAATACCGCATTGAAGACGAAAGTCGTCAGCCACACGGGTATAGCACCACCGTACTCCGGGAAAAGGGACGGGAACATCCCTTCGGTGATATAATAGATCGCCGAACAGATACCCGTCAGTCCACCGCCTACAAACGCATGCGGCAACAACACCCAGTTCACCATCAACGCCATCGGAGCGATACCGAGAAAGATAATCAGGTACTCGAAAATCGTCCGGACGTAAGAGTGCGATTCGTTATGGGGATTAACCAGTTTACTGTAACGAAGCATGGCCTAACAGAGTTCAGAATTCAGAATTCAGATGTCAGAGTTCAGATTTCAGAATTCAGAGTTCAGAATTCAGAAACGAGCTACGAGATTACGATCTCCGAAACCATTGTCTACACGTCCTACAGGACACCAGAACTTCGTCTGAGCTACCCACTCCGTCGGATACGCAGCCTGACGACGAGAGTAAGCATGATTCCACTCGTCTGCTACTACTTCGTATTCCGGGTGAGGCGCATTCAGCAGCACATTATCGGTCTTGTCGGCTTTGCCGGACTCGATATCGGCTATCTCCTGACGAATCTGAAGCAGCACATCGCAGAAACGGTCAATCTCTTGCAGCGACTCGCTCTCGGTCGGTTCTACCATCAGCGTACCATGAACAGGGAACGACAGCGTAGGCGCATGATAACCGAAGTCCATCAGACGCTTAGCGATATCTGCCTCGGTGATTCCGATAGCGTGGAACTGACGGCAGTCGAGAATCAGTTCGTGTCCTACTCTACCCGTCACACCTGTATAGACGATGCCGTATGCGTCTTTGAGACGAGAAGCCATATAGTTAGCAGACAAGATAGCCGCTGCTGTAGCATGACGGAGTCCTTCGGCTCCCATCATAGCGATATAGCCCCACGAGATAAGCGCCATATTGGCATTTCCATAGAGAGCCGACGATACACGGTTGGCATCATCCGTAGGCAGACAATCAGCCATCTTCTCCGTACAGCATACTGCTCCTGCTCCCGGTCCGCCGCCTCCGTGAGGCGAAGCAAACGACTTATGCAGGTTGAGGTGGCACACATCGGCTCCAATAAACGCCGGATTCGTCCACCCTATCTGAGCATTCATATTCGCACCATCCATATAGACATAACCGCCATTAGTATGGATAGCATCAATCATCTCGCGGATCGCTTGCTCGAAGATACCATGCGTAGAAGGATACGTGATCATACATCCGGCAAGCACCTCTTTGTTCTCCTCGGCTTTCGCTTTCCAGTCCGCCAGATCGGTATTTCCCAACTCGTCACACTTGACTACGCAAGGCGTGAAACCGGCCTGCACACAAGATGCGGGATTCGTACCGTGAGCCGAAGCCGGAATGAGAAGCACTTTGCGTTGGCTTTGACCTTGACGTTTCAGATACTCGCGGATAACCACCAGACCTGTATATTCGCCTGCGGCTCCTGAAGTCGGCTGTAAGGTACAAGCATCAAAACCGGTGATAGCGCACAGCTGTTCCTTCAACTGCTCCATAATCGTCTCATAACCAACGGTCTGCTCAGCCGGAGCCAATGGATGCACATTCATCGCAGCAGCAAACGTAACAGGAATCATCGCCGCTGCCGGATTCAGTTTCATCGTACAGCTACCCAACGGAATCATCGACGTAGCCAACGATATATCCTTGCGATCCAGACGCTTGATATAACGCATCAGCTCGGTCTCCGTATGATAGAGTTGGAAGACCGGAGCCTGCATATAATCCAACTCGCGGACACGACTCTCGTCAATCGCCCAGAGTCCTTCGAACGCCTCGTCGGAATCCTCCAGTTGCGCCATGTTGTCCGATGCCTCTGCAAAGATCTCAATCAGGTCATTCATATCGCAGCCGTCCACGGTCTCATCGATAGAGAGTCCAACCCAGCCTTCCGGATCATAATAGAGGTTGATACCCTTCTCTTCCGCCAAATCGCGCAGATCATCGATCCAACCCTCTTCGTCCCGCGTGATCTTAAGCGTATCAAAGAACTCCGCGTTCTCTTGGTTGTAACCGTATGCCTGAAGCATCTCACTCAGGTACACCGCCTTGCCGTGGATACCTTCCGCTATCTCGCGGATACCTTGTGCGCCATGATAAACGCCATAGAATCCCGCCATCATAGCCGAAAGCGCCTCTGCTGTACAGATGTTCGAAGTGGCTTTCTCACGTTTGATATGCTGCTCACGGGTCTGGAGTGCCAGACGATAAGCCGGATGCTCGTATTTATCTTTACTCAGTCCGATGATACGTCCCGGCATATCGCGTTTGTACTCGTCTTTCGTAGCCATATATCCGGCAGTCGGACCACCAAAGCCCATCGGCAGACCAAACCGCTGTGCTGTACCGCACATGATATCTGCCTTCAGCGGTTTGAGGAGCGCCAAAGCCATCAGATCAGCTACTACCGTCACTTTGAGTCCTGCCTCATGACAATCGTCAATGAAGGTCTCATAATCTTCGATAGCGCCATCTGCATTCGGCCATTGAACCAAAGCACCGAAGAACTCTGCATTCGGTTCAAAATCCGCATAACTGCCGGTTACTATCTCAATATCCTGACCGGCAGCACGAGTACGCAGCACAGACAGCGTATTGGGCCAAATCTTCTCGTCCACAAAGACCTTACGCACGTTGGCTTTCACTTGCTCACGGGTCCGCAGGTTGCGCATCATCGTAACCGACTCAGCAGCCGCTGTCGCTTCATCCAGCAACGAGCAGTTAGCCAGCGGCAGACCGGTCAAGTCGCTGATCATGGTCTGGAACACAAACAAGGCTTCCAGACGTCCCTGACTCACCTCAGCCTGATACGGCGTGTACGAGGTGTACCAAACGGGATTCTCCAATACATTGCGACGAATGACAGCCGGAGTGATCGTACCATACCAACCGCGTCCGATATACGAACGAGCCGGTTCATTTTGGGACAGAAGCGTATCCGCTACCTCCAGTTGCTGCTGCTCCGTATAGGGTTCGTCCAGTTCGATAGGTTCCGGCAGCAAGATATCCGCAGGCATCGTCTCGCGAACCAAAGCGTCCAACGACTCGGCGCCAACGGCTTTCAACATTTGTTTTTCATCCTCAGGGGTGAGTCCAATATGACGGGACTCTAAGTAGTTTACTTTCATATCTTGTATTTATTTTATTGCTAATTAGTATTGCGTTTGCTCCTGTCCTGTCAAGGAGTAGCGTTTGCCGTCACGCAGAATGAACACCTTTCCGTCACGGATCATCTTAGCCGGACGAGAAACCGCCGCCGCATGATCCAAATCAGACGGGACAGATACCAAGACAGAGGCGTTCAGGCTATTCATACCTGTCGTTGCATCCCATACATTGGTATTGGCAAAACGAACCGCATAGCGCGGATCAGAAGCTAAGGTCTCTGCTACATCCGGCAGAAACAGATAGAGCTGATACGTACCTTCCGGCATATTATCCGGCAACGTCAGGGTCTCATCTATCGTCGTCTCTGCTCCGTTAGGCAACCAGCGACGAGGATCAGAAGCCAACTGAACACGGTACTCGGAGTTACCATTCTTCAGAACGATATACGCATGACGTTCGTTATATAATGGCGCGCATCCCACATTACGCAATCTCAGTTGCACGCGCATCTCTCTACCGGTCTCAGCAACATCCGGCAACGTAGCAGTAATCAACTGGAAACGGTATCCCAACACGCGTTCCATCTCCGCAAAAGCACCATTCGTACGCCATACATTCGTCACTTCTTCTGCATATTGCGAACCGCAGAAAGTCCAATGATACCGACGCAACTCCGTCATAGTAGTGTCGTATTGCGCAACGATGCTTGCCAACGGATTCTCCTCCACATTCGTCTCGCCACCATTAGGCACATAAAGCGTTTCTTGAGCGATGTAGTTACGTAAAATAGGATCATCATCCGGTCCATCGCCATTACGACCATACGTACCATCATTACCCCATGCATTGAGGAACGCATCATTATGATGACCAATACGGGCACGTGTAGAAGAGGAATAAGCTTGTGCAGAATCAAGCGGTATTTCATCGCCTAAATACGACAGTTTGATCAGCGGATAGCGCACCAACAGGAAACGACCAGACGGACAAGCTGCCAACAACGACTGCAGTATCGTGCGACGGTTAGGAGTCAGTTCCTGAGTCTCATTGCCGTAATTACTGCTATAATACCACTCGCCCCAACGACCTACGAAACCGGCTTCAAGGGCAAAAATAACATCCTTATTGGACTCCAAATAAGGAGCCAGTTGCTCCAGATGGCGTTGTGCCCATTGGAGCGTAGCATCGGTCTTACTACTCCAGTCATAAGCAAAACGCAGCACGCATTTGAACCCATGGTTACGAAGGATCTGCATATCCTCATTGAAGCCCTGCAAGATTTTGTTCGACAAATCTTTGGTCTTGTAGTTCTTGAGGTAATACATCAGCATAACGAGGGACTGGTTTTTACGCTCGGGATAGTTTTCGTCCTCTTCGTCCCAATACCACTCTTCTTCCGGTTGCACCACATGATTCTTGGAATCCGTCAGAGCAAATTCTCCTCCTAACTGGTCGGTAAAACCGCGTTCAGGATTCGGGAAAATCGTTACATCATCAGCCGTGTAGGCGATGTCATTTGCGTTTACCGCCAGAGCAAATACGCTGACTGTGAGAAATAAGAACAATCGTTTCATAGGTATCAATGCATAAATTGCGATAATTTCTTTTGAGCAAAAAAGAGTATCCAGTCCGGTGTATGTTTCAACAGCGGCGTACTCAGCCAGTTCAGGAAGCCCGGAGTGTCCGCTTTCTTGTTACGGAACATATTCCGCAAAGCCCGTTTGACCAGTTTCTCCGGCGGTATAGAAGCCGTCAGGCTGACAGCTATCTTTCTCCATTTAGGCGCCAAACCGAATAACTCCGTATCCACAGCTCCCGGAGCCATCACCGTGATTCCTACGTTATGCGGCTTGAGTTCGTACCAGATGGATTTGGAGAGATTATAGATAAACGCTTTGGTGGCATTATAGGTCTGAATACCCGGCATCGCCATCCAAGCCGACATGCTACTCATATTAAGAATGTACCCGCGCATGCGCTTGTGCCCGCATATACGCGAGGATGCCTCTTCCGCCGTCAACTCGCGTTGGCACATATCCTCGGCAAAAAGACGCGTCAGTTTGGCTACCGTATTCACATGCAGTTGCAGCATGAGGTCAATCCGCTTGAGCGGAGTCTCGCAGTACGGATTGAAAAAGAACACACCGGCGTTGTTGATGAGTATATCTACCGTGTAGCCCTGCTCATGACACCACGCATGGAGTTTCTCCGCTGCATCCGTCTGACTGAGATCCGCATAATGTGCTACCGTCTGTACACCGTATTGCGCAGCCAAATCGGTTGCCACTTGCGCGAGTTCCTTCTCTTGATTGCTGACCAACAACAGGTCGCATCGGTAATCGCGTGCCAACTGAGTAGCATATTGCAGTCCTATACCGCTACTGGCTCCCGTAACTAAAGCGATCATCTTATTTACCGGCTTTTTGTTGTTCAATAGACTTTCTGGCATTTGCCTCTAATTTGGCGATCTCTTTCTTGAGACGCGGGGCAATCACCTCTCCGTCACGCTCCACACACTCGTGACATTTCATATTGAGCGTGTACATACGTCCCACACAGTAGTTGGATCGTCCGCAACCGGCATGGTAATGCGGGTTCTCCTGCACATGCTTCACGAAATCCGGATCCTTAATGAGCACGTGCGCTATCTGGAACAGGTCAAATCCTTCGTCCATGATCTGTTGGCAGTTGTCTCCGCTCTGCACGCCGCCGACATAAATAAGAGGTGTGTCGGTAATCTCTTTCTGGAAGATCTTTGCTTTCTCCATGAAATAAAGCTCTTTGAAAGGCACAGTCGGCGTCATGATAGCAGCTACACCCGGGATATTAAGTGCCGCCTTGAGCCACCAGAATGATTTCATGTTCATATAGTGCGCCAAGGTCTTATACGGCATAGCGCCGCCAAGGATAGTCATCGGCGAACGGCTCACGGTTCCGCCGGAGAGAACGATACCATGCACCTTGTGCTTAGCAATCTCTTTGGCTACTTTGATACCCTCTTCGACGCTGACACCATGCCAGCAGTCATCCCACATATTGGTCTTGACCACTACCGCCATATCGTCTTTCGCATGAGCCATCACCTCATCGAGGATCTCGTTCATGAATCGTACGCGGTTCTCAAAAGAGCCTCCGTACTCGTCATGACGGTGGTTCGTACGCGGACTGATGAACTGCGAGATGAGATAGGCGTGTCCTGCATGTATTTCCACGCAGTCAAAACCGCACTCACGCGCCCAGTCCACCGCCTCGCCGAATTTCTTAACGAGGTTCTTAATCTCCGCCACTTTGAGACGGCGATGGATCGTCGGACTATAGAGATTGAACCAAGTATCTGCACTCACCGGTATACAATGACAGGTATAGATATGCGTCATATTACCGCAGTGTCCCAACTGGATACTGGCTTTCGCGCCCTCCGCATGAATAGCGTCGGTCATCTTTTTCATATCGGGAATAATCTCCGGACGGACATAGAGCTGACCGTCAAACGACACACCGCTCAAGTCCACAGCGCAATAGGCAACAGTCGTCATTCCTACTCCGCCACGTGCTACGGAGACGTGATAGTCCTGCAATTCCTTGGTCGGTGCATTATGTCGCGCCATGTTCTCAAAGGCTGCAGAACGGATGATTCGGTTCCGCAATGTAATGGGTCCCAATTGAAATGGGGTAAATAGTCGTTGGTCATTGGTCGTTGGTCGTTGGTCCGCCAATGCCTCATTGGTATTATTTTTCATATAATAATTTCTCCATATTTTTTGATTAATGCATTCAATTGTGGTTGAATCACACGAATATTATCTAATACATCTTTACTATCTTCATTGGATAAATATCCCAAATCTAAAGATAAAAGAACCTGGGTTTCTACCTCAAAAGCAGATCCTAACGCAATATTTAGGAAATGAACGAAATCTTTATCCGTTCCTCGTCCTGCTCCTTCTGCAATGTTGGAGGCGATAGACACTGCCGCCCTTTGAATTTGAGACGTAAGTCCAAACTTTTCATCGATAGGAAACTTCTTAGTCACTGTATATATCGACTTAGCAATCGACATAGCGCGCTTCCAAACTTCTAATTCTTTATAATTATGTGCCATATTTTGGACTATCGACTAACGACTATCGACTATCGACTATCGACTAATAAATAAACGGAATAATACGTTTCAGTTTCTTGCGGTCAAACTCATCGGGGAACTCCTCCTCGTACTTATGATAAATCGAATTGGCACGAGGCACGAGGTTGCAGCAACTGAACCAGAAGAACAGCAATCCGGCAAACGACCAAGTAAGAATAGCAAAACCAAGCCATTCGGTGATCTCACCTAAATAATTGGCACTCGTCACGTATTTGTACAAGCCTTTTTTCGGCAGGTAATGGTTCGTGTCGCCGGGTTTACGCAGATGACGTATCACGTAGTCGGAATGCATATTGATGATCCATCCCGTGAAGAAAATCACCGTTCCGATGATGAAACGCGGATCAGTCAGCCATGACGAGGTGTACAACTGCGAGTAGTACGGATCAGTCGGAGCTATATGGAACAGGAAATAACCCTGTATATATCCGTTAATCAGGTTCCACACCACCGACAGGATCATAATCGCAAACGGCATCTTACTCTTACCTTTGAGCAAGAACGGGAAGACGAACGACCGTTGAAAATAATGGAACTCAAAGAACAGGAAGAACAACCAGTACGGTGCATTCTTCACCGCCTCAGAAACCACCGGATCAGGACTGCCCATTGCCTTGAAATATTCATACCACATCACGAAGAACACCGGGCATTCCATCAGAAGCCATCCCGCTTTGTTGTTCATAGACGGTCCCCATTTCTCGGAACGCATCTTACCATAGCCTGCATCGACAAAATAAAGCGATACGAACACTACAAAACCCACCAAGAACATGATAAACAGCAGGTCGCCAAAAGAAGTATTCAAATAATTCATATTAATTGTTTATTATATTCAAAAAAAGCGCACAAAATTACGAAATTTATTTCGTATATGCAAATATTATTCAAAAATTATGCTTTTTTTCTTGCTTTTGGCATATAAAAAGGCCAAAAATGATGAATACGATGCCTAACCACTTCGCCCAAGGCAGTATTTCATCAAAGAAAAGGAACATCCAAAGTGCCGTAAAAGCAGGACGGATATTATTGAACGCATTGGCTTGTGTCACGCCTACTTGACGAAGCGCATAGCAGAACAAGATAAACGCCGTCACGCTCGCAAAAACAGTCAGGTACGCCACACATCCCAGCGCAGTCATTAATTGTGAATTGTGAATGGTAAATTGTAAATTGTTTATCGCCTCCGGTCCTTCTTTTATCCACCAGATAGGAATAAAGTACATCAAACTGATGAGCTGGGTATAAAAAACGAAAGAAAGCGAACTGTATCTAAGCGGCGCTTTGCGCATCATAATCGAGTCCACTACCGCCGCAGAAACGGCTGCAAAAGCCAACAACACGCCCCAATAACTGCCTATCGAATAATCCGTTCCACCGGCTAACGTTAACACAAAAACGCCGATAGTAGAAATGAGAATGCCCCATATATTATATTTCGTCACCCGTTCGCCTAACAAAACAGCCGCAAAAATAGGACTGAGCAACGGACTGGTGGACAGCAGCGTCTCGGCGATCGTCGGACTATTGAGGGCGTTATACGAGTATGTCTCCAACAGATAGTACAAAAACGGTTGACACGTTCCGGCAATGAGGAATAGCGGCAAATCGCGCCACTCTATCTTTTGCAGACAGAACAATGAATGATGGCGACAGATAACACCAATAATCAACATCAACAGAACAGCCGGTACAAACCGCATCACAATCATCGTAAACGGAGGTAGAACGACGAGTGCATGCTTGATAGCAATACCGCTTACTGACCAAATCACCATAGAGATGATCAGCGCTATAATAGGAATAGTTTGTTTCATTTCAATAGGACGCACACTTATGCGCTGCAAAGTTACGCTTTTTTTACGACATATGCAAATATTAGGGCAATAAAAATTATTTTTCGCAAAAATTGCATAATTATTTGCATATATCAAAAAAAAGTTGTAAATTTGCACCGATTTTATAAAAATGACTAATTAACATTCATAAATCATATAAAAACACAACACAACTATGCGTACGACATTTAATCGCCTTCGTGCAGTAAAAGACAGTCTTCCTCATGGCAGTATGGACGCTATCGCCGCTGAACTCGGTATTACCGGCGAAGAGGTGAGAGCGTATTTCAATGGTGAAGGTAACGCTGACTATCACATGGAAGCAGGTCCGGAGGGTGGTATCGTTGAGTTCAGCAATACCCGCATTCTGGAGGCTGCCTTGCGCCGTGCATGGGAAGCACAAAATGCACTTTAAGCACAAATGGCTAAGGTAATGATGAAGAAGGTAATCACTCTGGCGTTCTGCGTCGGAGTATTACCTTTTTTATTAAACGCACGCGCGTACGCACAGGAGACCAAGACCGATTCCGAACAGCAGCCGAAAGAGAATCGGTGGCTCGATGATTACTCCAAACACGTCGGTTTTACCTATGATGGCAAAGCGGTTCTACAAACTTCTTATCTCTGGAGAGGACAGTATTCCGGAGCTGCGAACATCCAATTGGATGCCAGCGTCGGTTATGGTGGACTCTATGTCAACATGTGGTGGAACATCGGCGTCACGGACTGGACATTCCGCACTTTTCAGCCCGAGGTGGATCTCTCGCTCGGTTTCAACCGTTGGGGAGTGAATCTCTATATGCTTTATGTCCATAATTTCAACTGCGGATTCTTTGATTTCGCCAATTATGCGGACAAAGGCAACCGTCTGGAGCTCAATCTCCGCTATACCCTCAGCAGCAAAATACCTCTGAGTATCTTATGGGGTACACGCGTCTCGGCCGCCGATGGATATATTGATGCCAACGGCAATCTCAAAAGAGCATATTCCTCTTATCTGGAGATCAGCTATACACAAGCTCTGCCTTATGATCTCAGTCTGAGAGGAGCACTCGGCATGACGCCTTGGAAGAGTCGCTACACCTCTTTTAGAGGTGATTTTGCAATCGTCAACATCGACATCTCCTTGCGCAAAGACTGGACGCTGAACAAGTACTTGGGACTCATGCTCAAAGGGCAACTGGTGATCAACCCGTATTATATCTCGGAGGACAAGTCCTCGGTCGAATGGCATCCGAAGAACCCAGGCAACCAGTCCGTCAATGCCAACTTAACATTAGGAGTTTTTCTCAAATAAAATAAATAACAATAACAAACAATTTTGGTACAAATGAAGAAATTTTTTACTCTTTTTGCCGCTGTTCTCATGGCGGCAACGGTAATGGCTGAAGAAAGCAGCCCGAAAGCTCGTTTCACCTATGAAGCCGGAGCAGAGGTAGTTAGTTCCTATATCTGGCGTGGTCTCTACAATGGTGGTTTGAGTCTGCAACCAAGCGTATCGGTCGGTTTCATCTCGAGCGCAGACAAAGTGCAGTTTGACATCAACGTGTGGGGTAACGTCGGCGCATCGGACTGGGTTTTCCGCAAAGGTCGTCCAAATCCAGACGAAGAAGGTAATAACCCGAACACCTATTTCGTTCCCGAAGTGGACTTCACAGCTACCCTGCGTGTGTATGGTCTTGTGCTCGGACTTACTCATTATTACTATTTCAACAAACAACCTTTCTTCTCCAAACTGGAAGACGATGGTGGTAGCCAGACCGAAGTAATGGTCGGACTCCGTTTCGGCGATTTCTGCAAAGCCAAAGGTCTCTACGTAGACTGGCACACGATGGTTGCCGGAAACGACGTGTTCTACAAAAATGTGGTAGAGGACGGAGAGATTGTTGAAAAAGCTAAACGTGCTTGGTCTACCTATATTGAGTTCGGTTACGAAGCTGAGTTCGAGCACGACATCACACTCGCTGTCGCTCTCGGTTTCACTCCTTGGCGTAGTCTCTATACCGACTACGAAGGAAAATTTGCAGTCAACAACATCTCTCTTCGTTTCGGCAAAACATGGAACGTAGCTGAGATCGTGGACATTGAGCTCTTCGCTTTGGGTAGCATCAACACGTGGGAGATCAGCAAAGACAACTGCTTTGCGTGGAGAGCCGGTGATTACAAACTGGGTGCTTCTCAGCGCTTGAATGGTACTATCGGTCTTGGATTCTGGTTCTAATGGATAAAAGAAAGACCATAACCGCCTTATTAGGCGTCGTCGTATGTGCGATTTTGATTTGGGGGCTCGATGAAGCTCCCAAATCGTCGTACTACCATAACCAAGGTAAAGTCTTCGGAACTTATTATAACATCCGATACGAAGCTACTGCGGATCTCGAAGACAGTATCAAAGCCGCTTTTACCGAGTTTGACAACAGCCTAAGCCTTTTCAATCCTCACTCTATCCTCTCTGCTGTCAACGCGAACCGTGACACCCTTACCAATACCGCTTTCGAGACCATGTGGGCGGAAGCAGAACGTGTCTATACCCTCTCCAACGGAGCGTTTGACATTACCGTTGCTCCATTGGTCAAAGCGTTCGGCTTTGGTAGAAAATCCGACCAAATAGCGTCCATCAGCACTCAAACCATTGATTCGCTACGCGAATTTGTGGGCTTTAACAAAGTCCAACTCCTTGATCACCATGTACTTAAGTCCGACCCGCGTGTACAGATTGACGGCGGAGCTGTTGCTAAAGGACAAGCCTGCGACATGATAGCTTCCGTCCTCCGTGCAAACGGTTGTGACAACT
>Ga0256405_10006123_pt1 | contig 19682 bp, 18 predicted proteins | sample RumenRJG_02DNA_FD_189096 | JGI IMG/M metagenome (GOLD analysis project Ga0256405, IMG submission 189096) | Bovine rumen microbial communities from Lethbridge, Alberta, Canada - RJG_02 | ecosystem: Host-associated > Mammals > Digestive system > Stomach > Rumen | place: Canada: Alberta... | reverse complement strand
ATATTATGTCGTACTTGTGTAAGGGTGATGTCGCTTTCTCTGTAGGAATGACTACTGCAAGTACATTGCTCGCCCCTGTTGTTACTCCGTTACTTGTGTTGTGGCTTGCGGGGGAGAGGGTAGAGGTCGATGCCCTTGGAATGTTTCGTAACATACTCCTCGTTACGCTATTGCCGGTTACAATAGGTTTTTTCTGCAATCTTTTCATGGGCAGAAATGAGGCTTTTCGTAAAGCACAGTCTGTGATGCCAGCATTCAGTGTTATTGGACTCGCATGTATCGTAGGAGGTGTGGTTTCCGCTGTTCATGACAAACTCCTTATGGAGGGCATAAAGTTCTTCCTCATCGTATTGGTGGTAGTATTTTTCCACAATGGTTTGGGGTATCTCCTTGGTTATAGTGTGGGGAAGATGTTTCATTTCTCAGCTGCCAAGAACCGTACTATTTCTATCGAGGTCGGTATGCAGAATGCAGGTCTCGCCACAGTTCTTGCATCTGAGTTCTTCATTGTTTCTTGTCCGCTTGCTGTCATTCCATGTGCCGTAAGTTGTGCCTGGCACTCTATTTCTGGAACGATAATGGCGCAGATCCTTGCTCCGAAGAGTGATGATAAAGAAAAAGAGTGAATAAAGTGGGATAAATGAAAAAAAATATGAGATAAATCGAAAAAATGACATATTCTCAAAGAAAACTCTTTTTTTCCTTTTTGTTTTCATTTTTTTTCATTACCTTTGCAAAAAACAACGGAAAACCCGTATCGTGGGAAAATTCCCAAGTTTTTGATTTTGATAGAATAAAAAACTTATTCTCAAATAGTTATTACTATTTGGGCTGATTGTTTTGTTGGTCGTATGTTTTCACATCCTATTTTTATATTCGGATTCCTGTTTGTGCTATAATCATAGCTTTTTAGATTAAAAATGGTTTGTGATTAATTATGGATGTTGAAAAACAGAATTTTTGTGTATCTGTCATTTTGATAAAAGTCTGTTAGAAAATTATAAAATAAACAAATGAATCCAAACGAAGTTATTTCTCACATTGAGCCGAAGAAAAAATGGCTTGATATTGACCTTAAAGGTCTATGGCGTTATCGCGATCTTTACTACATGAATGTAAAGCGCGATCTCATTACTCAGTATAAGCAGACAATCATGGGACCGTTATGGTACCTTATTCAGCCAATGTTGACCACAATTATGTATATGCTTGTATTTGGAGGGTTGGCTGGTATTTCAACTGATGGAGTTCCGCAGCCTTTATTTTATCTTTGTGGCGTATGTTTATGGACGTATTTCCAAACTAGCTTTACATCGTGTAGCAATGTGTTTGCTGCTAATCAGAATGTTTTTGGAAAGGTGTATTTCCCGCGACTAGTGGTTCCTTTGAGTTCTATAACTTCTAATCTGATAAGGTTTGCCATACAGTTCGGATTGTTCCTGATGGTATTTGTTTATTACATTGTATTCAAGGACTATGTTCCGTCTTTTGGATTTGTTAATACATATGGATGCGTGCTTGGTATACTTGTGACAATTCTTTTTTCTTTATTTTTTGTGTTAATGGTTGGAATGCATGCTTTATCATGGGGACTAATAATCACTTCGCTCACAACAAAGTATCGTGATTTGAATATGCTCATCGCATTTGGTGTTCAATTGCTAATGTATGCAACACCAGTCATCTATCCATTGAGTTTTGCTCCTGCACAGTATCATGTATTCCTCAATGCGAACCCTTTGACTCCAATTTTTGAGGCATTTAAGTTTGCCTTTTTAGGAGCTGGAACATTTGATGTAATCTCTCTTGGTTATAGTCTCATTACTCTTTGTATAGTTACGTTCTTTGCTGTTATTCTTTTTAATCGCACAGAGCAGCGCTTCATGGATACAGTTTAATATATTGTAAGAAAACAAATGGATAAAAATGTTGCAATAGAGTTTGACGGAGTTGGTAAGCAGTATCGTCTTGGTCTTGTAGGTACTGGCTCTCTCCAGCATGATATAAATCGTTGGTGGCAGACCGCCATTTTACGTAAGGAAGACCCATACTTGAAGATTGGTGAGGTTAATGACCGCAGCAAGAAGGGTACGTCCGATTATGTCTGGGCTTTGAAGGATATCTCTTTCAAGGTAGAGCAGGGCGATGTTGTCGGTATCATTGGTAAGAATGGCGCGGGTAAGAGTACGTTGCTCAAACTCCTTAGCCATATCACAGCTCCATCAGTAGGACATATCCGTTATCGTGGTCGTATAGCTTCACTGCTTGAGGTTGGCACTGGTTTCCATCCTGAGATGACTGCCCGTCAGAACATATATATGAACGGTTCCATCATGGGTATGACCCGTCATGAGATAACGTCAAAGCTTGATGAAATCGTTGATTTCGCAGGCATCGAACGTTACCTTGACACCCCTGTAAAGCGTTTCTCTTCAGGTATGACCGTTCGTCTTGGTTTCGCAGTTGCCGCTTTCCTTGAGCCTGAAATCCTCGTTGTTGACGAGGTTCTCGCTGTCGGCGATGCAGAGTTCCAGAATAAGGCTATTGGTAAGATGAAGGATGTATCCTCTCATGGTGGACGAACTGTATTGTTTGTGAGTCATAATATGGCTGCGGTTAGAAATCTTTGTAAGAGTGGTATAGTTTTAAAGAATGGATTGATTGATTTTGTCGGTACAGCAGAGTCCGCAATTGAGAAATATCTCAATATAAATTCTTATGTAAGAAATAGTAATATTAAAGATTCTATTACATATAAATCATATTTTTTGACAATTGATACAATCTCAATAAATGGAACAACTTCAACAGAGTCAACTATTATATCGAATCAAGAATACATTGATTTGGAAATTATTGGTTCTACGACAGAGCCATTTGAATATGATGTTATTTTAACATTAAAAAATATGTCAGAAACACCTTTGATATCATTGGCTGAAGGACATTATAAAGGAAAGATTGAACATATGGGTGTTGGTAGTTTTCATATTATAAAAAAGATTGCTTTGCCCAAATATATTGCAAAAGGTGATTGCAAAGTGGATATTGTAATGCATCATCCAAATGTTGAATATCTGCTTCAGTGCCCTAATTGTGCAATATTGCATTTTGATGGAAATTATGATGGTTTTGGGAGTGCTCTTTCTATGAATTATAGAGGTATATGTGGATTAGAAGTTATGTGATTTGTTCTATATTTTTTAGTAATAAAAATGTGTAATTAAAATATATCCAATAATTAATGGATGACGAACAGCTCCTCAAACAATATTACAGCCGTTATGGTGGCTTTTGGATTTATCCTGATATGCTTGATTTTTGCTATCTCGTGAATCCTTATTTCAATCGCTCGAAGATTATTGATGAGATGGGAGCGAATTTCCGAATGCTTGTAAGCGAGTATCCTGCAGGAATGGGAGTGAACTCAAAACTTGCTAGCGAATGTTGGAATATCAAGCAAGAGTATATAATTCCTGGTAATGGTGCAGCAGAACTGATAAAGACATTAATGGAGAACCTTGAGGGCAAGGTCGGTGTCATTCGTCCGACTTTCGAGGAATACCCTAACCGTTTGCCTGATGAAAGAGTTGTGACTTTTATCCCTCAGAACGAGACTTTCCGTTATGATGCAGATGATTTGATTGATTTCTTTGGCAAGAATCATGTTGATACGCTTTTGCTGATAAATCCTGATAACCCTTCTGGTAACTTTATCCCAATGGAGGGAATTCTAAAGTTGGTTAATTGGACAAAGCAGATGGGAATGAGGTTCATTCTCGATGAGAGCTTTGTTGATTTTAGCCTTGGTTATGAGCATAACACATGTCTGGATAATGATTTATTGGAGAATAATCCTCATATGTGTGTGATGAAGTCAATATCAAAGAGTTATGGGGTTCCAGGACTTCGCCTTGGTATTCTCTGTAGTTCTGATACTGAGCTTATCGCAAAAATGAAGAAGCAGGTTAGTATCTGGAATATAAACTCGTTTGCAGAGTTTTTCATGCAGATTTATCCAAAGTATCGTGAGGACTACAAAAAAGCATGTGACCAGTTTATTCAGGCACGTGAGGACTTTGAGAAAGAACTAAAACAAATCCCTTTCATAAAGGTCATGCCATCACAGGCAAACTATTTCTTCCTTGAAGTCTTGCCACCTTACAAGCCAAAACTGCTTTGCTCTATTCTGTTGAAAGATTACAAAATACTTTGTAGCGCTTGTCTTGCAAAGAAAGGCATAGAGCCCAACCGATATATGCGTATTGCCGTGCGTAATCATGGTGACAACGAACGATTCATAAAAGCACTTAAAGCACTTGTCTGATGATTAGAGTTTGTATTTGCGGAGGTGGTTCATTAGGTCATGTTTGTGCAGGCGTTCTTGCTTCTCAGGAAGATGTTGAGGTAAATCTGTTTACACAGAAACCAGAACAATGGTCACATAATATTAAGGTTACGGATCTTGATGGAAAGGTATTTGAAGGCAACATAGCTGTCATTAGCAACAATGCAGAAGACGTTTTAAGAGATAGTGATATAGTCTTCCTTTGTCTTCCAGGTTTCGCAATTGAGAGTACACTCGCATCAATAAAGCCATTTGTTGCCAATGCTGCAGTTGGCTCTATTGTTTGTAGTACAGGTTTCTTCTTTGCTGCACATAGAATACTTGGGGAAGATGTAAGATTGTTCGGCTTTCAGCGAGTTCCATATATTGCACGTACAAATGAATATGGTCACTCTGCCAATCTTCTGGGCTACAAGCCTCAGTTGTCGATAGCATGTGAGAATATAGAGAATGTGGAAGAGTTCCGACAGTTGGTAGAGAAACTATGGATGACCCCTACAAAACTTCTATCTTCTCATTATGAGGTTTCGCTTACCAATAGTAATCCTATACTCCATACAGGGCGTCTGTATTCCATGTGGAAAGACTGGAATGGGGAGGTGTATGATCACATGATTTTTTTCTACAAGGAATGGACGATAGAGGCGAGCCAGACGCTTATTGATATGGATGCGGAATTCATGCAGCTGCTTGATGTCCTTCCTGTTAAAAAGGGAGCCATCCCATCATTGCTAGAATATTACGAAAGTCATGATGCAGAAAGCCTTTGTAAAAAGATCCGTAGCATTCCGGCATTCCAAGAAATAGCTTCTCCGATGAAAAAGGTAGAAGGAGGATGGGTTCCTGATTTTGAATCACGTTATTTCACGGAGGATTTCCCTTATGGCCTTACCTTTATAAAAAAACTTGCAGAAGAAAAAGGTATTGCCACCCCCACAATAGACAAGGTCTATGCGTGGGGTATGAGTAAATGCAAAAAGTAAAAAACACTTTCAATGGCACGTATAAAAACATCAAAAGGATTCCTAGAATATGAAAATCATTTCCTTTACTTTGGTGACAAGGTAATGAACAAGGAAGTGATGCTTGAGAATGTTCAGGTACTATCCGTATATCTTGACAAAATCGATATAAATTGGGGACCCGCATTTGGAACTCTCATCGGTATAGTACGTAATGATGACTTCCAGCCTTGGAAACCTGTATTCGATATATATATACTAAAGGAGGATGAGGAACGTTTCAAGGACATTCTCTGGCTGTTGAAGGATGTTGGCTTCGAGGTTGTTCGCTATGAGCGTAGGGGATTGTATTATCTCCGCAGAAAGGAACAATGTATAAAGGTCTTTGTCCTGCATAAAATCAGTAGTGACGTTCGTCATACTGGAGGTTCTGACTTTATTCATGAGAAATATCTCCAGAATACGGTAAAGTGGGATTTTAAGGGCGTGGAACTGAATGTTCCTGCAGATGTGGACGAATATCTGACCTTCCAGTATGGCGAAGATTGGGTTGTTCCTAAGCAAACCGTATTCTATTCTACCAATCCATTAAAGAAATTATATCATTGTGTTACAACTTGGCTACAAGATATCATGCCTAATGATATCTATTACTGGTGGCTTTTACAACACAGGAAGTCAGATTTTAAGAGGTTCAAGACTCGTTGTGAAAAGGCAGGTTATGCTTTGCCACAGAATTTTGAGTTGGCAAGCATGAAGCCACGAAAGTACAAGAAAGTGCTCACCGTTGGAGTTTATGATTTGCTGCACAAAGGACATGTTGAACTCTATAGGCGTGCAAAAGGCTTGGGAGATTATCTAATAGTTGCTGCTCAGGATAGTGATTTCATTTTGAAATACAAACCGAATGCACAGGTGATGAATTCGACAGAAGACCGTAAGTATATGATTAAGTCAATTCGTTATGTGGATGAGGTTATCACCTATACGGATGTAGACAAAATAGTACAAGAAGTGGACTTTGATGTGTTCGTAACAGGTCCCGACCAATGTCATGCAGGTTTCCAACGTGCAATACAATGGTGCGAGGAGCATGGCAAGGAACACTTTGTCCTTGCTCGAACAGGCGGAGTTAGTTCAAGCAGGTTAAAGGAAAAAATTGCCGTGAGAATAAAATTAAATTCGTAATATAATTATGAAAAAAACAACAATAGAAATTAATGGTAAGCCATTTATATATAATGATGAAATTGAAGATATCACTTATGAAAACAGCTCAGAGATATCTGTACAAGATGCAAGAAATATATTGGATATAACAAAACGACTGTTTAAAGAATGTAATATATTTTTTTTTATTGCGTTTGGTACATTATTAGGGGCGGTTAGGGAGCATGGATTAATAAAAGGAGATGAAGATGTTGACGTTTTTATCTTTAATGAGGACAAGTTAAGACAATCTCTTCCTTATTTATATGAACATGGATTATATGTATGTAGAATATATCCTGGCTTATTATATTCTTTTAGAAATGGAAACAAATCATATATAGATGTTTATATTTTGAAAAGAAATGTTCATGGGATTTGGAAATATTGGTGTGTTAATTTTGGAGAAAAATACTATCCTTTACGTTTTTTATCGCATTTTGAAGAAATAGAGTTTCTGGGTGGATATTATAATGCTCCTACGAATCCAGAACGTATTTTAGAAATATGGTATGGTAAAAGTTGGAGAACACCAATTAAAGGTCATGGGTTGTGGGAAAGTGAAGTACATTCTCATTATTGGTGGAGAACCAAAGGAAAGTTTAAGTATGAAAGTATAAAAAATAAACTAAAAAAAATAATAAAAAATGTTCTTGGTAAGAAAAGTGGATAAAGACTCTTTATATGAAATTATCAATAATAACCATCAATTATAATAATCTTTGTGGGTTGAAAAAAACTGCGGATTCGATATTTGCCCAAACTTATAGAGATTTTGAGTGGATTATCATTGATGGAGGTAGTAATGATGGTTCTAATGAGTTTATCGAATCGATTGCTCCAAAAACAGAAGCTAATATATCTTTCTGGTGTTCGGAAAAAGATAATGGAATATACAATGCAAGGAATAATGCTCATATGTTCTATCTTGTGTGCCGTAATCTTGAAGAACGTTCTGGTTTGATCAATAATCTTAAGGAACATGATGTTCTGGCTCCATTCCATTATTTGAGCCTTCACAAGAGTGACTATTACAAAGCTCACAATGACAACATCCCAGAATTGCCTATTAGTGATATGTACACTGATTGTCTCGTTAGAATGCCAATGTTTTATGAATTGACATTGGAACAAGTTAACTTTATTGTTGATTGTATAATGACATTTTATAAAAAGTAATTTTTCTCTGTGATATAGCTTTTCTTTGCAATAATTACTATTTATTATTTGTCTATTCTTATATTAGTATGTTATTTTTATTAACATCAATTCAATGAAATTAAATGCTGCGCTTGGCTACTGAATTATCCGTGAAGGTTTAGCTTGATGGTCGAATTTAAACTTAATTACAATAGTTTCTCTAAATTTTTGATTTTAAAAAATATAAAAAGCAAATTCACGATAGTTAATGTGATTTCGTGTAGTTCTACGTAGTGGATAAAAGATTCTGTAATTCATCGAATTGACGTTAATTAGAAAAATACATTTGTAAAAGATTTACTAATTAAATGAATAGTAATATAGCGATAGAGTTTGAGGGAGTAGGTAAGCAGTATCGTCTTGGTCTTGTTGGTACAGGCTCTCTCCAACATGACTTAAATCGTTGGTGGCAGACAGCTATTCTTCGTAAGGAAGATCCATATTTGAAGATTGGTGAGGTCAACGACCGAAGTAAGAAGGGCACATCTGATTATGTCTGGGCTTTGAAGGATATTTCCTTCAAGGTAGAACAAGGTGATGTTGTTGGTATTATAGGTAAAAATGGAGCTGGTAAAAGTACGTTGCTCAAGCTCCTTAGCCATATCACAGCCCCATCAGTTGGACATATCAGTTATCGTGGTCGTATAGCATCGCTTCTTGAGGTTGGCACAGGTTTCCATCCTGAAATGACAGCCCGTCAGAACATATATATGAATGGTTCAATCATGGGTATGACTCGTCATGAGATTTCTTCAAAGCTTGATGAGATAGTTGACTTTGCTGGTATTGAGCGTTATCTTGACACCCCTGTAAAACGTTTTTCGTCAGGTATGACCGTTCGTCTTGGTTTTGCGGTTGCCGCTTTTCTTGAGCCCGAAATTCTCGTTGTGGATGAAGTCCTCGCTGTTGGTGACGCAGAGTTCCAAAAAAAAGCTATAGGTAAGATGCAGGAGATTTCATCAGGAAGTGGGCGAACTGTTCTTTTTGTTAGTCATAATATGGACTCAATGTTACAATTATGTACAAAAGGCGTATTGTTGGAAAATGGAATGATGAAATATCGTGGAACTATTCAAGATACTGTTTCTCAGTATTTAGTGGGTGAAAAATTTAATTATATATATCATCAGGATACGCCTGTAAGCGATGTATTTATTTATGATGTGAGGTTTATTGGTAGCAATAGCCAAGAAAAAGGTGTTTGGAGCATTAGTGATAAGGTGAAATTTGAAATCAAATATCGTAAAAGAAAAGAAATGATGTTTGACTCCAAGACTGTTGCAAGTATATGTATAATGACTTCTCGCAAGACTAAAGTTTGTAATGTAGAATTAAGTCTTTCACAACTCCAAAATAAAGATGAGGTGACATTTGAAATAGAGTATCCTTCGGAATTTTTAATGCCTGGAGACTATATAGTGAATGCAAGTGCTCATATTCCAAATGTTCAGCAGTATGATATTTGCGATGTTGTAAAATTTACAGTTTCAGACAAAGATTCTGTTTACATAAAGTATTATGGCGTGGATAATGGAGTCGTATTTGTGAAACCTACAATTGTGGAGAAATAATAATCATATTTGGATATCTATGCCGGAGATAAAATGTCTTTTGTCAAAAAGAAGAACAGAATGGATGGGGATAGCCATCTTGATGGTTGTTTTATATCATTTACAATGTCGTTTGTCTTTTGCGCCATATACAAATGTTTTTAAATATTGGTTTTTCGGAGTTGATCTATTTATTTTCTTTAGTGGATATGGTTTGTGTTATTCCTATGAAAAAAATACTATTTTAAAATTTTACAAGAACAGATTATTTCGAATATTACCATTGTATTTTGTACAAATTATATTAATACAGATTATAAATTTTAGTAATTCACAATTTTTTTCTTTCGTTGATTTTATAGGAGAAATTACAACTTTGTCTTTTTGGGGCCTTGGAAGTGGATATATAAATTGGTATGTAGCTGCTATATTATTTTTATATTTATTGTTTCCTATATTTTATGTAATAGTAAAAAAATTCGAGTTAATAGCTCTCGTTTTTGCGTATTTTTTCTCAATGGTATATTTAAGATTGACTGATGATATTTGGGAACATGATTGTTTTGTTGCGAGGATACCAGTTTATCTTTGGGGGATATACTATTACTTTGTTAAGAATAATTCAAAGAAAATTTGGGGAGGGCTCGCTGTTTGTTTGATATTCTGGAATATATCTTTTTGCTATGATATATCTGTTTTTTATATTAGTACTTGCTTCTGTCCTATGTTCATATATCTGTTTTATAGACATTTTGATTATATTTGTACTAGTAGTACAATCAAAAACAACATACTCGGGACTATCGGAAAGTATTCATATGAAATATATTTAGCAGACCATTTTGTAGGAGTATTTATAATGTGGTATAGTACGCGTTTCTATACTTATTCAAATGCAATTTATCTTATACCTATATATGTTGTTGTATTGGTTGTATTTGCATATTTGTCAATCAAGTTGAATAAAGGACTGGTACAATTAATAAGATGAAAATTCTACACGTGAATTCATGGCAGGAAGGTGGGGCTGCTTGGTGTGCAATACGTATTAATAAGGCTTTGGTACAGCAGGGGGTAGAGAGTAGGATGCTCTTTGCTCATGGACAAAAACTTCCGGATGGAATTGATGGTGACATTGCAAAGATGGATGTGAAGTCAAAAATGTCCTCAAATCCGATATTTGTAAAATTCAGACATCTTTTAATGAGACTTCCATGGTATATTAATGCTGAAAAAATGCAGAATAAATTAGATAAAGCAAATTCTCAGCATTTATACCTTCATCAACCATTGAGTAACTATTCTGATATTGTTAACCATCCTTTGTTTGAATGGGCAGATATTATTCATTTGCATTGGGTGGCAGATTTTGTCGACTATCCTACTTTTTTTAAAAGGGTAAAGAAACCGATAGTCTGGACTTTGCATGATCAATATCCTGCACTTGGTGTTATGCACTTTGAGTCTGAATATACAGAGCGTCCTAAGGAACTTGATGAGATAGACTATCTTTGTAGAAAAATAAAGAAAAAAGGACTTTTAAAAGCTCATTCTTTACATCTTGTTGCAATATCAGATATGATGAAAGAGTTTATTTCTTCATCAGACTTGTTGGGAGCTTTTCCTGTTATGCTGATTCATAATGGTGTTGATACTTGTGTTTTCAGACGAATGAAAGATGATAAATCTATAGTTTCAGAGTTTATTTGTTCATTAGGAAAAGATACCAGGATATTTCTTTTTTCATCATATAGTATATGGGATAAGCGAAAAGGGCTTGATCGAGTCCTTGAAGCATTAGAAATTGTGGAGAAGATTAATTCGTATAATTTAGCATTGGTTGTAATTGGTAATATTGATAAAGAAATACATATAGATGCTTCATTTCCAATATTTTGTACAGGATTAGTGACTTCTCAGGAGGAATTAGCAAAGATATATACATTGGTAGATTTTTTTATCAATGCTTCATACGAAGAAGCTTTTGCACAAACACCTCTTGAGGCAATGGCATGTGGTACTCCAGTAATTTCAACTCCATGCAGTGGGGCGAGTGATCTAATTCGTCCGTTTAATGGTATTATTTGTGATGGATTTGATGTGAGTGCATTACAGAGAGGAATACAAAGAGCAATCTCTATTAAATATGATACAGAACTGATTCAAGATTATATAATAGAAAACTTTGATTATAAAATAATAGCCAAGAAATATATAGAATTGTATAAAAGTATAAGGTGATGAAACTATCGATAATTACCATAAATTATAATAATCTTTGTGGGTTGAAAAAAACTGCGGATTCGATATTTGCCCAAACTTATAGAGATTTTGAGTGGATTATCATTGATGGAGGTAGTAATGATGGTTCTAATGAGTTTATCGAATCGATTGCTCCAAAAACAGAAGCTAATATATCTTTCTGGTGTTCGGAAAAAGATAATGGAATATACAATGCAATGAATAAAGGCATTGCAAAGGGAAAAGGAGAATATCTTCAGTTTTTAAATAGTGGTGATATATTGCATGATAAAGATGTCTTAAAATCTATAGAGAAAGAATTACGAGGTGAAGATGTAATATATGGTGATTTGAAATTTGTATCAAAAGAAGAAAATCATGTATTCACATATCCAAACAAATTAACAATCCATTATTTGTTGCATCGAAGTCTTGGACATCCTGCTACTTTTATAAAGTCTTCTCTGTTTGATTTTGAGGGGTATCGTGAAGACTTCAAAATTGTTTCGGATTGGTTCGCTTTTATAAAATGGTTCAGACAGGGAAAGACTTTTCGGCATTTCAAGATTATTGTTGCAGACTTTGATGCAAATGGTATATCAAGCACTAATCGCGAAAAACTGGAGGAAGAGCGGAAGTCTATTTTTATTGAATTATTTGGAGAGGTTAATCTTCCGTGGATTGAAGAATCTATCCAAATGCATATGCTAGAAGAAAAACTTATGCAACCTATATATTTAATGACTGATAGAATTATAAGGTTTGGAGGAAAAAGAAAAACTATTTTTTCTTTTTTTCTCAGTCTGATTAATAAGACTTTTTGATATGCAACCAAAAGTATCTATAATAATTCCATGTTATAATGGAGAGAAATTTCTTCATGATACGTTGGATTGTCTTCAAAAACAGACAATTAAGGAATGGGAATGTATTATAGTAAATGACGGCTCAAATGATGGTTCTTTGGATATAATGAAAGAATATTCAGAGAAAGACCATAGATTTATCTTTATTGATAAAGAGAATGAGGGACCTTCTGCTGCTAGGAATTCTGGTGTTCATAATTCTCAAGGTAATTATATATTGTTTCTTGACTCGGATGATATAATTGCCCCAGATTACATCAGTAAGGGCGTCAATTATTTGGATTGCCATCCAGAATGTACATTGTATTATTCGCAAACAAGATATTTTGGTTCAAGGAACGATATGATGGATTGTTCATATTCTGGTTATAAAGATTTATTAGCAAGGAATTCTATAGTTTGTACTTGTATTATTCGTCGTAATGATTTTGATCGAGTAGGTGGATTCGATGAGAATATGCATGGATATGAAGATTGGGAGTTCTTTATTCGACTCTTATATCATAATGATGTGGTTTATCAATGTCCAAAAGTTATGTTCTATTATCGGATGCACGACAATCATATAGGGGTTAATGCAGGAGCAAAGAAGCGTGAAGAAGAATTACGTTGCTATTTTTTTGATAAACATTATACAATATATAAAGAATATTATGGATATCCGCAGTGGATATATGGAGAGTATAATCGTTTAGAACATGAATTGGAAGGTATCCTCAATTCCAAATCATATAAATTGGGGCATAAAATATTGAATCCTATATTATGGTTGAAGAAAAAGCTATTAATGTAAAATACACATTCTTATTACCGGCTTATAAATCAAGTTATTTTGCTGAAGCTTTAACAAGTATAAAAAATCAGAGTTTCAGAGATTTCAAAGTAATAGTAAGTGATGATTGTTCTCCTGAGAACATTAGAACTATATATAATTTAATCGTCGGATATGATACTCGTTTCGTATATAGGAGAAATGAAAAAAATATGGGTGGCAGGAGTCTTGTTTCCCATTGGAATCTTCTTGTAGACATGTGTGATACAGAATATATGATTATGGCGAGTGATGATGATATTTATGAACCTGATTTTCTCAAAGATATTAATGTTCTTGTTGAAAGATATCCCCAAGTTGATATATTGAGAGCTAGAGCTAGAAGGATTGAGAATGAAGTTACTACTTGTGAAGATGGAGATATCCCAGAGCTACTTTCTCAAGAAGAATTTATGAAATACTTTGGTCAGAAGCCGATGGTGCTTTGTTTGGCAAACTATGTATTTCGGACTTCTGCTTTGAAGGTAATGGGTGGGTTTCCAGACTTCCCAACTGCGGCAAAGAGCGATACGGCAACAGCTATATGCCTAAGTAAAAATGGTATTGCAACAACAAAAGATATACGATTCTCTTTTCGAATGTCAAATGAGAACTTATCATCAAGTAACGGATATGACAAAAATACGATAAAAACCGCGGAAGCAAACATAATGTTTGCAGATTGGTATAGAGAGAAGTATGGGGAGACATATCCATACAAATATGCCGTTGAAGGTGTTGGATATTATTTAATGGCAAGGATGCCACTGTGTGAAAGCATCAGATATGCAATAAAGTTCAAGAAGAGAGGATATTATATTGGTATTAAACCGTTATTTTCAATGACAAAAAATTGGATAAAAATACATATATGAAACTAAGTATTATAGTTCCGGTCTATAATGTAAAGCAGTATATAGACAAATGTATTACATCAATATTGGATCAGTCATTCAAGGATTTTGAATTGATTCTTGTTGATGATGGTTCAACTGATGGTTCTGGTGATGTCTGTGAAACTTATGCAAAGTTAGATTATCGTGTTCATGTCTATCATCAGGCGAATCAAGGACAATCTGTAGCTCGTAACTTTGCAATAAGAAAAGCAAATGGAGATTATATCGGTTTTGTGGATAGTGATGATTGGATACAGCCGGAAATGTATGAACGCCTGATTAATGCGGCACAAGATAAGGATGCAGATGTTGTAGTGTGTAGGTTGCAGACCGTTTCTGAAGAAGGTAAGATTATGGAGCTTCTGGGCTACGAAGACTCTTTTGTAATGGATAAAATTAAGGCAACAGCGGAAATTCTCCAAGATCAAAAAATGCAAAGTTTTCCATGGAATAAGATATATAAGAGGAATTTATTTGATGGTATTGAGTATCCTATCGGTAGATTATTTGAGGACACCGCTACTACATATAAGTTGTTTTATAAATCAGATAAAGTTGTTTGTATACCTTATATTGGATATAACTATAGAATAAATCCAAATAGTAGTACACATGAAAAACACACAGATATTCAGAAATACATCAAACGAGAGTTAGACAATGCATTAGCATTTCACGAACGTTATCTTTTTGCCAGATCACATGAAGAATTAAAAGATGTATTGCCTTTATGTGCTTTTAAAGCATATCAAATGATAAGAAGTTTTATTCATCTTGTAGAGCATATGAATTTCTACTTGACGAAAGAACAAGTACATATTGTCAATAATATTATGGGAAAAATTTATATCAAAGATCTGTCGATGTTCAATATGTATGAGAGATTAGATCTTGTTCTCTACAAGATAAATAAGCACTTACTTAAAATGTATTTAAGATTAATTGCAAAGATACATCCTATAGAATTTGAAATAAAATAATTACATATTTTGTAATTTACAATCTAAAATCAAAATTTTTAACCATATAATTTCCTTTTTTATGAACACAAAATTTTATATGCAACGGATATTAAATGCTTTGGTAAATAGATATAGAAGATACTATGTTTATCCTAAGGCAAGACAAATGTTTCGGAATATTAAAATTTTAAATTCTCTCGATTCGATACAATACATAATCGAGAACAGGTGTTCTTTGAGTAGATATGGAGATGGTGAATTTGATTTAATGCATGGGAAAAATATTCCTTTCCAGGTAGCTAGTGAAGAAATGGCAATGCATTTGAAAGAAATATTTTATGCTAAAGATGTTCAGAATTTTAAGATAGGTATTCCTTATACATTCAAAAATGTAAGTGGAAAACAAACTTTTGCTTGTGATTTTTGGGGAGAATATGTAAAAGATCGAGGTAAAGAATGGCTTGAGTATTTTAATACAGAAGATTTATATTTAGACTCACTTGTCTCCAGATTTTTCAAGGATATAATTGATTATAACTATTCTACAAAACATCTTCAAATGTTAAAACAAATTTGGCATGATAGGGAAATTGTAATTGTTGAAGGAAATCTTAGTCGTACTGGCGTTGGAAATGATTTATATGATAATGCAAAGAAAATAGAAAGAATCCTCGGATATGCAACAGATGCATACTTTCATTATGGTGAAATGATGGAAGCAATTAAGGCTTATATAAAACCTAAAGATGGAAAACTTATATTGTTATCATACGGACCGACGGCAACAGTTCTTGCATACGATCTTGCAAAATTAGGTTATCAAGCTATTGACATGGGACACCTCGATATGGAGTACGAATGGTATCTAAGGAATGAGCGTTGGATAAAGATTGATGGTAAATATGTTAATGAAGCTGCGGATGGACATATTGTTGGAGATTGTTATGATGAGAAATATCTAAGTCAGGTAATTTGTGACATAACAAAAAAATGATAATTTCTTATATAAACATTCTGCCATTATCAATAGATTTATGAAAAAAGTACAAATAGTTTATGCAATAGTCGCTCGTGAAAATGGTCTTTATTTTCATGAATTATGGGCATCTGTTTACTCCTTTCGTCTTTATGAATCAGAAAGGGTGATAAAGGTGCTATGCGATCAAGGAACTTTCGACTATATCTCGAAATATTCTGAGTTTGTCAAGTTGGTTGATGAAATCAAAGTAATTGGCAATCTTAAAGCAAAAACTCTAAGAGATATGTCGAAGGAGATTAAAACATCCGTTCGCCAAAATATTACTGGGCCATACATTTTTGTGGACACTGATACTATATGTGCTAGTAGTATTGGAGATATTGATTCGTTAGACTATGATGTAGCATGTGTGCCAGAGTTTCATGTTCCATTGAAAGATTGTGTGTTCAAACATCTGGTAAAAGGTTGGATAAGGAATTCTTTTAATGAAGAAATATCGGATAAGGATTCTTGGTTTAATTCTGGTATAATGTTCGTTAATGACACGCCCAAGGCATATGAGATCTGTAAACTATGGCATGAAAATTGGAAAAGATCAAATTTTGTAGATGGTTACAAACAGGATCAGCCCCCGTTGCTCATTACGCATCGTGAATCAGGTTATGCAATATCAGAACTTCCTGGTGAATATAATTGTCAGGTGGCATGGAGCGTGAAATATCTTGCTAACGCTAAGGTTATCCATTTTCTTCATTTTGGTTATCCGAGAGATAAAAGTTTTAATCCTTTTCAGTCAAAAGATATATATAGAAAAATTAAGGCAGAAGGAAGAATTACTCCGGAGGTTGATTATTTGATAAGAAATGTGAAAAGTATATATTCTTCTCCTTCCTGTATTGTTGGTTGGAGTACTATGAACTATCTGATGAGTCCTGTGGCACCAGTTTTTGAGAAAATATACAATGAAGGTGGTGCTGCCTGTTGGCTAATGCTGAAGATGTCTGCTTGGTTGCAGAAGATTCATAAATTTACTCGTAAGAATAAATGATAAGCGTTGTTATACCACTATACAATAAGGAATAAATCATTGAGAAGAGCCTTTATATTGTTTTTTTTCTGGATTATGATGTTTTTGGGGGGACGTTGTGTTAAATGAAGACTTCAAGGATAATAGTAACTAAAATCATTAGAATCATATGTTAAATTTTAGAATATTTTTACACGAAAAAAAGACAATGAGAAACGACAATATTGATTTTGTTAAGGGCATAGGTATTCTGTTAATGATTGTTGGTCATTGTAGTTATTGGAAAGAAATGGCGGGGTACATAAGTAGTTTTCACATGCCTCTGTTTTTTATTGTTAGTGGATATTTTTATAAAAACTCATTTAATCTAAGTAAAAATATTAAGAAAACGCTGAAACCTACAATAATTATAACTCTGTTATGCTGTGCAATATATTTAATAGCTAATAATATAGATCTTGCCACCAAGAGATTATTAGGCTTGTGTTTTCCTGATTCTTTTTATTTGAAAGAATATTCATGGATAAACCTTGGCGCTACTTGGTTTATACCTGCTTTGTTTTGGTGTAAGTTGATTTCTCATTATGTGGTGAGACTTTCTAATGGTAAATATATTCTAGTGTCTGCTGTGATTTCCTCTGTTTGTGCATTTCTGGGGTGCAGTATTTTGGATTATAATATACCATTTGGAATATTGATAGGCGGATGTGGCGTGTTTTCTTATTGTCTTGGATATTATGCTCGGATACACGATTCAATGAACAAATGCATTCCTACTGAATTATGGATCGTATTTTTTGCAATATGGCTTTTCTTCTGTCATTATTATCAGTTCGGGATGTTTCTTTTTCAATATACAAGGTTTTTCCCATTACAGATTTTAATCGCCTTTGGAATGACACTATTTATATACAGAGTATCAGTTGGGATAGAAAATATTGACAGTATTCTTATTTCAAAATTAGCAAGTAGTGTCTCTTTCTGTGGTAGCAGAACGCTTTGGATTCTCTGTTCGCATGAGATGTGTAAAGTATCTTTTGTGGCTTTTAACCTTTATGATTTATTCGGAGAAAAGAATGGAAGTCTTGTGTTGTTTTCTGCCTCTATCATAATGGGTATAATATCGAAATCTCTACATGATTTCTTATCGGAAAAATTAATAACTAAAAATTAAAGTAACGACTCTGGTAGGGGTATGCGACCTTAACTCCCAGTGAATCTCCGGGAGAAAAGGTAGTTATTCAACATTTCTTTCTTTTGAGATATTCTGCTGGCTGGATAAATTGTTTTTTTTTCAACAAACATATTGAATATCACCAACTTGTAGTGTATATAAAGTTTCTGAATTGAAAAAACAATTTCAAGACGACATCAATAAAAAAATCCTAAGTGATTGAACCAATAAACGTTGTTTTTTTGAACTTTATTAAGTTTAACCGGACACTAGTGTTGAAGATTTATAAAGACATTAAGGCTGTTGGAACCTTAACTACAGAGATTAAGGATTTGATTATTAATAGTAAATCTTCTTTCGCCCCCATGACAATGCCTGTGGGAAAAGATCAAATGCTATTCTTATTTACTTAGGAAAGACATTTGTCCCAATATATAATGAAGGTGATGCAGCATGTCGGTTAATGCTGAGTATGTTTGGTTGAAGAAAATTCATAAATTTGCTCGCAAGAATAAATGATAAGTGTTGTTATACCACTATACAATAAAGAGCCAATAATAGAGAAAAGTCTTAGGAGTGTTTTATCCCAAGATTATGATGACTTTGAGGTTGTCGTGGTTAATGATGGCTCGACTGATAGGAGTGCCCAGATTGTAAAGGAAATTGATGATTCTCGTATTCGACTGTTTGAACAGGAGAATGGTGGACCTTCAAAGGCAAGGAATACTGGTGTGAAGAATGCCAAGGGAGAATGGATTGTGTTTCTTGATGCTGATGATGAGTTATTGCCTGGGGCATTAAAATATTTTAGATTTTTGATTCGGTCGCATTGTGTATATGATTTTTTTGCGTGTCCATATTATTGCAATAATGGAATAAAGCGTCAGTTACACTTCCAATATCAAGAAGGCGAATTGAAGAATCCTTTTAAAGCAAGTTATAAAGGAGAATTTCTCCCAAGGACAGGTGCTTTTATATGTAAAAAAAAATTGTTATTATCTAATCCTTTTAATGAGAAGATTAGAAGGTTCGAAGATCTGGAAATGCTTTATAGATTATATCATAATGCAAGGATTTATTTGGGAACAACTCCTGTAATGGTGGTTAATCAAGAATTTGCTGCTGCAAGTACGGGGAGAAAAGATATAAAAGAGGATTTCTCGGGATATCTTAATTTTAAAGGAAAAACATTTTGGGAAAAGATGTGTTTGTATAAATTCTATTTAGGAGAGAGACCTTATTATAAGGAACAATGTAAGCAACTATATCCAATGTTAGCAAAAAGATATGATTTGTTACTAATTTCAAAATTGTTGAGTTGATGAAGAATTTGTTGAAGCATTTTTTCTTATACTTGTATCATAAGCGTAAGAATGGAAATTTGGTAAAATTTTTCCCTTCTTCATATATTAGTTATCGTTCTTATTTTGAAGGAATGAATATGGTTGGAGATAGGG
>Ga0256405_10006122_pt1 | contig 19686 bp, 22 predicted proteins | sample RumenRJG_02DNA_FD_189096 | JGI IMG/M metagenome (GOLD analysis project Ga0256405, IMG submission 189096) | Bovine rumen microbial communities from Lethbridge, Alberta, Canada - RJG_02 | ecosystem: Host-associated > Mammals > Digestive system > Stomach > Rumen | place: Canada: Alberta... | reverse complement strand
TGGATTTGATTACATTAAGCTTTTCACTGAATACCTCTCGGCAGATCCGCAATTCCAATGTCTGCCTATGCTGAAGGTGTGTCAAAAGATCTTCGTATTTATTCAGGGAGCGCTTCTTTGCATACGGCGAATTGATGAAGTATTCCATCAACATATTGAACCATATTTCGTTCCCATCTTTGTCCACTCGTTCCACTCGGGCCGCATTCAGGTTTTTCCCGATATCAGGCGACTCGATGTAGTAAATTTCATATTCTTTGCCCTTAAGGGCGGATCGCACTTCTTTATAGAAGCTAAGGATGGCATCATCTGACATATCTCTGAAAAGGATCATGTCTTCTACTGCATTCTGAAGCAGAGAGCATTCAAAAATATTGCTGTCTCCCTGCCAGTTCCGATATCTCTTCAGCACGATATCCATATACTCTTCAAATGTTGTCCTTCCGTTGTAGATCTCAAAATTCTCCAGTTGCTGATAAAAATCGCGGTTTTCACTCTTTACCTGTGTATAACAGACGATCCAGTAGTTACCTTCTTTATGCGACTTGCAGCGAAGCTGATCCTGCAGATCATTCCACTGTTCCAAGACTTCCGAATACTGAGCCTCACTCAGTCGTGCACACCAAGCCAATTCTATCGGAGAATAATCCCCTTCCATAACTGCCGTACAACTGGGGTGCTTTTCAGATAGTTTTCGAACAAGCGTACTTTTTCCGCTTCCCTGTATCCCTTCAACTAAAAAATTCATACTATATTACTGCTCCGTTTCATGTCTCATCTGAGAAGTTGGCTTTATGCTGTTTCAGATAATCATCATTCTTCGGCTCATACGGCACTGAAATGAAATCTTTCTTTTGGTAGTACAAGCAGCATACCGTTTCAATGAATTGGCAAATCGGAAACAAATCAACAGACTGGGATTTCAAACCCTTTCGTCTGTTACTATGTGTTCAATTCCATAATGATCAGACAGCAGATAGTCTTTCAAAAAAGTCGGGAAAGCCTTGTACTGACCGATATTTTCGATTGGAATCCAGTGCATAGTCTCTCTTACACCCATTGTATAACTATCACTGTGCAGCACCTTTGTGCCTCTCGGCTTCATCAAATAGTACAAAGCGATTTCGTGACATTCCATTCCTTTTAAGGAACCTGTATTTTCATTAAAAAAGTTCTCGTGAATTACGGCAAGATGATCCACTGCATATTCAACACCGGTTTCTTCAAGAACTTCTCTTTTTACGGCATCTTCTGCTGTTTCGCCCATATGAACAGCACCGCCTATCGAATAAAGATAATCCTCATTTTCGTTTCCAGCAAACAGAACGCACCCGTCTTCTACAATAATTGCCGCTGCCCTATATCGAAACCACCTGTTTTCATCTGTAAACCCACAGTTATGTTCCATACTCTTTCACCTCGCACACTGATTCGGCAATCTCACTTCAGCTGTTTCAAATAATCTCCATTCTATGGCTCATAAGGCACTGAAATGAAATCTTTCTTTTGGTGGTACAAGCAGCATACAGTTTCGACATGTGAACATTCGTCTTTGTCCAAATATATCAAAATGCTTATTTACCAGCACAAGTGATATGACACATCCCATAATGATATGTAGTCTTTTGCTTCAGCAAACTGGAAGTTGTCGGGTTAGCGGTCCGCATTCATCGATACCATTCTGTGATATGCTTCTTTGTGACTTTTTGACTCCTCATAAAAATCTGTCATATCATCACACGGAAAGTTATTGCAAAATGCGCAGAAATCGATCCCTTTTTCTTTGCAACACTTAACAGGCATACATATATCTTCTTCCGTCCACTGTGTATGCTTGCAGGAAGGACAGATTTTGTTAATGTAATCAGAACATGCAAAGCAGTTAACTCCGCAGTAGGCTATTTGGGTATTCATCACGCGCTCCTAAAATCTCGATTTGTATTAGTCATTTATAGTTTCCGGCTAATCGATTTTATCATTACTCTTCTTGACCATAATATTGTCCGCTGGCTTATCCCACTTAAGTTCTTCAGCAAGTGTCCTGCTTACACTTTCTGCCTTTCTTTTCCTCTTTGCTCTTTTATCGATCTGTTCCTGCACTGCTGCAAATTTTTCCGTCGATATGATTGCCATGTGAGCATCATGCAAGACATATCGATTACCTGTGGGATTTTATTTCAGCACCTCGACATTTCCTGTGTATTTTGCATTCGTAAGTACTGTTTCGATAGCCAGTTTACTCCATCTCTCGCTTCCTCTTGGTGATGGGATATGCTCCTCTGCAAGGGCATCGATAGCTTTTTCCATCCAGGTATAGTTCAAAAATGTGGGATACCACAGCGGCTTGATAGGCGTCACATATCAGTTCTCCTTGATCATTCTTCTTATATCCATAACAGGGCTTGCGGTACAGGCCGCTTTCTCCACTTTCTGCACGGAATCGCAATCCCATCTTTATATTTTCACTGCGATGCTCATTTTCTGATTGATTAACGGCGGAGCGCAGACTTAATTCCCATTCCGGATAACTCGCATCGACATCTATGTCCTCTTCCATAAAGTAGATGGTGACACCTGCGTTGATAAGGGCTCTTACTGATTCAATTACCTCAACATTATCCCGCCCGAATCGTGACAGGCTTTTCACCACCACGACTTCAATCTGCTGGCTTTTACAGTCATCCAAAAGATGGGTAAACTCTCTTCGTGATGAACCTGTCTTTGCAGAACCCACTTCAAAGTAGATGTCTTTTAAGATCCAGTTCTCCCGAGAATAAACATATCGGGTCATTGCGGAAACCTGAGAACTAAGGCTTCTAAGCTGTGGGGCTCGTGCAGTACTGACCCGCACATAGATACCCGCTTTAATAAGATGAGGTTCCTTCTTGTGGGCAGGAATCAGTTTTACTTTTGCGTTTTCCTGCATGGATTTCCCTCCTAATGACTACTCTACATGAGCCCGATTTTCCCAAAATGATAATTAGTCTAAACGTATTTTACCTCATTACCGGATTTGAAACGAGTAGTAAAATCATTTCCTCGACCTACCCAAAATAGTAAAATCGTAGACTCGTTTTACCGAGAATAGTAAAATCGTTTTCTCGTTTCTCAAAATAGTAAAACAGGAGTCACAACCCTTGGTTTTGATAAGTTTCCTCAGAGAGAAACAAGGCGCTGACCGTCACCCGGCTGTCATGAGCCAAACAACAAAGCACGCCCTATTTCAGGCCTTTTTACCCCTTATGTGTTAGTAAACAGACGGTCTCGACTGGATTATGATTGTACCACCTCAACTGTCGCATATTATGAGACAGTTAAAGGTTCAAGTTTTTCCTTCACATCAATCCAGACCGAATACCTTTTCAACCAGATCCAATGTTTGCATTATGGTTCGGCTTCCTATGTTATTTTCTATACTTGCGGTAAATCTTCCCATAAACAATGGGAAGAATCGGCACTCCGATGATGCAGCCTGCAATCAGAATGATTCCTCCAATTTTGCTATTTATAGCACCGAGAACCGTACTCACCCACATCATCACAGAAAAGCCAATCCACATTATGCCATTTGCTTTGTTATATGCTGCTATATCTGAGATTTCAGATTCTTTTACCGTACTTCCTGACCAGAACCACATCGGTTTTTTGCGTTTCCATGCATAGATGCCGATTCCTGTAATCAGCAGGCTGACAGGTATCATAATTATCAACCATATGATATTATCCATTTTGATCCTCCGCCATGTCTCAAATTCTATTCTTTCAGATATTCTACATCTTTCGGTTCATACGGCACTGAAACGAAGTCCTTCTTTTGGTGGTACAAGCAGCATACCGTCTCGATGTGAACAGTAGGTGCAAAACGATCCACCGCAATACTGCTTTACCAGTATCGATTTCTACGTTCTTCCAGTTCAATAAGTGCATTATATAAACGTTCCTGCAGTTCTGCTTTCGAAAGGCTTTTTACATACTTTTGCAGATCTTCGTAATGCTGTTTCACTCTTTCCTCTTCCTCATGTTCCCACTGTTCTGCCTGCTTCAGGAAATTCTGCGCAGCCTCTGGTTCAGCAGTGAAATACAGTGCAATCATATGTTTGCATACCACCCGCCGTCCTTTGGCAAACGCGCAATTGCAAATGGATTTTCTGGGATGCAGTTTATCAATGTAAACGTTATAACTATCCCCGTTGCTTCCGGATACAACCCCTTCATATGTTGAATTCCCGGATTTATTCCAGGAAACTACTTTATGGTTTTCATAATAATCCATTCCTCTCCAGACGGAATTTCCACTGGCAATTTCAATCAGACCCATATGGTTTCCTTTCTTCTATTGTTCTTATTACGTAAAACAGAGCTTCATGAAAGTCCTTGCATTTAGTGATTATCTCGATATGATGTCCCCAGGGGATAAATCCAAATAACGCTGGGAATGGAATTTCTGCAACAGCTTGTTGCAGTTTTTCATCGGGGACTGCCTCCTGAATTTCTGCAGCAACCTGCTGCAGTTTTAAGCTGCTGATATCCATCTGGCCACTCAGAGCATTAACAGCGTCCCCGAAATCCTCATACGAAGTATAAAAAAGAATACCATTTCTTCATGTTCCATGTCTGCTCAATACTTCTGTTATCATCCCGCAGAATCACAGGAAAAGCTCCTTCAGTCTTTCAGACATGTAACCGGAACAACATAGACTCCATCTTCCCTCTTATAGGCAAATGGTGCCACTCCGCATAGAACCATCATAAATGCCGGTTCAGACATTTTTTCTGTATCAATTCTGTCTGCCAGTTTCTTAAGGCTTGCAACGCCCTCCTCGATCAGTTTGTCTCCGCCAAGTTTCACTTCAATCAATCCATATCTGCCGTTTCTCAAATGAATTACAGCATCACATTCAAGACCTGTTTTATCTCTGTAGTGATAAACATTTCCATCCAATGCATCTGCATATATCCTGAGATCCCTGACGCACATGTTTTCAAATATTAAACCCATAAGCTCCAGATCATTGACCAGATCTAAGGGACCGATTCCAAGTGCAGCCGACGCCACCGAAGGATCAACAAAATACCTTGTATCTGAAGTGCGTATCGGTGTCTTGGAACGCAGATTAGGATTCCATGCAGGAGAGTCCTCGATTACAAAAATCCTCTTCAGAGCATTCAGATATCCATAAAGCGATTCCTTGTCGAACGCTTCTATATCATTACTTATCACATCTGTTCTGATTGTTTCCAGAGAAACCTGCGTTGATACATTTCTGGCATAGGATCTCATAATGCGCTTTGTTCTCTCTGAATCTCTTTTCAAACCGTCCACCCTTGAAATGTCGTCATTAACGACTGCATCATAATAGTCGAAAGCCTGCCTTAATGCGACTTTCTCAGTATGATTCAAAGCAGCCGGCCAGCCTCCCCGGCAAATCAGGAAAGCGATATCTTCAATACTGTGATTATCAATGGCAGATATTTCTTTCCCGTCAAACAAATCCATTAATGACACCTGTCCGCTTGAATCTCTGGATTCAAACAGTGACATGGGCCTCATTCGCATTCTAACGATACGACCCGTACCTGTGTGCATAGTATCATCCAAATCAGCAGGAACAGAAGAACCGGTGAGTATAAACTGACCGAATTCACCTCTGCGGTCAACCTCATAACGAACTGCATTCCAGATATTCGTTGCAATCTGCCATTCATCAATCAAATGGGGAACCTCTCCCTCAAGAAGATTCGAGGGCTTAATTCTAGCCATTTGCTGGTATTGTTCCGTCATATCAGGGCGATCCATTTCTATGACACTTTTTGCAATATGTTTTGCAGAGGTTGTTTTTCCGCACCATTTAGCCCCTTCAATCAGCACTGCTCCCTTGGACTCTAAATGATCCATCAGCACTTTATCTGAAACTCTTTGATAGTATTCTTTCACTATATATCTCCTTTTGCGGTTGAAACGATTATGTGCATAAGTTGTGGCCGAGTATTCATCTTGATTTTAACCGAGTATTTGGCCTTATTTCAACCGAGTGTTTGGCTATATTTTAGCCGAGTATTTGGCTCTAGTCAATATTATGAAAGGACGCTTACTTACTGCGAAATGCAGAAAACAAACGTCCATAATCAACGTGATATTTTATTGTCTATCAGTCCTCGAGTTTTGTTCCTACAGTAACGAGTTCAATTACTATAGACACCCGAACGTACTTTTCGAGGCGCTTTCCGCGCTTCGACCAGTCGGTCTCACCGAAGGTGAAATGCTCGTAAAAGCGCTTACAATAAAGGATTTCTACGAGTTCAACTTTTGTAGCAACACCACCGTCTCCACATGAGGGGTGTTAGGAAACATGTCATAAGCCTGGATATGCGAGATCTTGTATTTCTGTTTCAGCAGATCCAGGTCTTTCCCCAATGTCGAAGGATTGCATGAGATGTAGATGATCTGATCGATCTTTGACTTCAGCAGCGTTACGATCAGTTCATCATCGAGTCCCGTCCTTGGCGGATCGACGATGAGTACGTCGGCCTTTTCTTTGTTCAGGATCTTCCGCACTTCCTTTGACGCATCGCCGGCGATGAATTCCAGATTGTCATAGCCGTTGAGCTTTGCGTTGTCTTTTGCGTCTTTGATCGCCTTTTCGATCAGCTCGATCCCGATGAGCTTTTCTGCTTTGTCATGCAGATACAAAGAGATCGCGCCGATGCCGCAATAGGCTTCGATGATCCTCTTCTTCTTGCCTTCGATCAGTTCAGAAACATCCTTGTAGATCCTTTGTGCCTGTTCATGATTGAGCTGGTAAAATGCCTGCGGTGACAGCAGCAGCTTATAGTCTCCCGAGGCAAGTTCGATCTTCTGTTTTCCGAACAGACAGCGCAGCTTGTCCGGCATCAGCCGGACAGGATCTCTTACCGTGTTGATACCCTGGAAAAGAGAATCAAGCCCCTTGATCTTCTTTAAGTCTTTGATGAGATCTTCATCCAATACGTCCTTGCCGGTAACTAAGACTGCCTGATAGGACTTCCTGAAGCCGCGGACGATGAGCTGACGCATCCCCTTCTTTTCATGACGGTCATAGGCTTTCAGACGATGGCGGTTCAATACCTCCAGGATCTTCTTTCGTATGTCTTCGACCCCTTCCTCGTGGATCAGACACTCTTCGATGATGCAGGGATGATTGGTCCCTTTTTTATAGACGGCATTGTACAGCCTTCCTTCGTGTTCGACGATCGGCAGGTTGCACTTATTGCGGTAGTGAAAGATCTTCCCGCTGGGGATGACGTCATTCAGTTTCTCATCGATCTTTGCGTATTTGTACAAGGCACCTTCCAACAATTGTTTCTTGACGTGCAGCTGTTCCTCGTAATCGATCTCCATCAGAGCACAGGCACCGCATTTGAAACAATGTCTGCACTTTCCCTTGATGCGATGTTCGCTCTTCTTTACGATGTTTCGAAGTCTTCCCGTGTAGTGGTTTCCTTCATCTTTCAGGTCGCAGTCGACGATCTCTCCTTCAAAACAGCCCTCGACGAAAACCGGCTTCCGTTTGAAAAAGCCGATCCCTTCGCCATTGATCCCTGCTTTGACGATCTCTAACCTCATATCCTGTTCTTTAAGATATCCGTCGCTGTCTCCAGCATCTCAAACGCGTTGTCACGCAATGTCGTGATCTGATCATAGACCAGATCCTCGCTCAAGACACCGGCTTTGGTGCCTTCCGGAAGATCGAGGTCCCTGTCTTCATACCACTCTTCCGAACCGTAGTATTCAAACAGCTTCATCATGTTTTCTCTTGCCTCATTGACTTCCTGCAGTTTCAGTGCCAGTTCGCCATTGAGTTTGGTCACTTCTTCAAGATAAGATTCCATCTCTTCGATGCGCTTCAGATTCTTTTTCATATGCAATACCTCTACACTCATTATATAAAAAGATACGGATCGCTCCGTATCTCATCTGCGTCTTTCTTTCAATTCCTGTTCGTGACGCTCTGCCATCCGGCTGTATTTCTTGGCTTCCGCATTGATGCCCTTGTTTTCGTACATCTTTGCGATCAGTTTTTCCCTTGCCGGAAGATCCTGTTTTGAAACTTTGTTCAGGCTTTTCAGCGCCTCATCAAGATAGGCATGCCCGCCTTTGACATAGGCATCGTAATTCCAGTCGATGTCCTTCTTGTTTTTGTAGACAGAGAATTCCGAGATCTTCTCATAATACTTTTTCGCATCTTCTTTCCTGCCCCGGTCGATGTAATAGTAGAAGATCTTCGGATAGATCTTTTTCTTCTGAGGATCTTTCAGATCCATGCCTTCAAACTCTCTGATCAGGACTTCCATCTTCGGAAAGTCCCGCCTGATCTCAGCAACATTGAAGCGGATCAATTGTTTGTCAAATGCCGAGAGTGTCTTTGCGCTTAAGGAGGAAGCTGCTTTTTCAAAGGCTTCCTCATCATTTTCAAAGGCTGCTGCAATGAGCTTATTGGAGGCATTTCGCTTAAGGATGAAGTATAAAAGTTCAATGACCAGTCCGATGTCAACTAAAATGACAAAGATCAATACGATGATATCCGCACTCATGGTCTCACCTCATGACAAACGTCAGAACGATAAACATAAGTGACAGGATATCGATCAGTACGCCAAAGAGCTTTACTGCTCTTGTCGCTTTAACGATTGGATAGTGTGTGAAGGTGATAAAGCTCGAAAAGATATATGGATATAAGATCAAAGCGGTTCCCGCGATCAGCATCCCGACATACATCGGCAGCAGCTTATAGGTCCCTGAAAAAACGAATGTCGAAAGGATGAAGCCGATGCTTCCGCAGAAGATCATGATATAAGTACGGTTCTTATATTCCTTGTCCTTGTTGAGATAATCGATGACGTTTTTCTTACATTCATTTGAGCAGACATCAAAGACACCGTTGGACACGTTGATCTTCGATCCGCCAGTTTCATATTCTTTTCCGCAATACACACACTTCATAACTTATTTCTTCCTGTAATCTCCAAAGCCGTTCATAACGACTTCCATCTGTTCATCCGTCAGTAAGATCGGTTCCTGCCCGGTCAGACGGCAATTGTAGTATAACTGGCAGCAGAATTCGATCTGTTCCGCCACATCCATCGCATAAGAAAGGCTCTTGCCGGTCGACAGCAGGCCATGGTTTCCTAAAATGCAGGCACGGTTGTTGCCCATTGCCTCATAGCAGGCTTCCGCAAGCTCATAGGTACCAAACTGCACATACGGGATGTAAGGAACTTCACTTCCCGAATATGCGACGAGGTAGTGAAGCTGCGGTACCTTCCAGCCAAGGCAGGACAGGGTCGTGGCGTAGACAGAGTGGGTGTGAACGACCGCGTTGATGTTGTTCTTCCTCTGGTAGAAGATCCTGTGCATGTCGACTTCGCTTGAAGGTTTGCGGTCGCCTTCCACGATCGTGCCGTCCGGTCTCAATATGACGCAGTCTTCCGGCGAAGTCTTGTAGTAGTCAAATCCGGAAGGAGTGATGGCAAACAGATCCAGTTCTCTGTTGTAGACGGAGATGTTTCCGAATGTACCGACCGTTAAATGACGATCGACCATGATCTTGCCATATTTTACGATCTCTTCTCTTTCTTCTCTGAGTAACATGTTTTTCCCCTTGTTTATCCGATATCGATGTTTCGGTAATTGACGATGCGGTCGCAGATATCCTTTTCAAGGATCTCGTTGATGTCTCTTGTTAAGATGTATGGCGATAAGGCGATGGAATCAAGTGTCGTTCCCGCAAGATGGGAAGTGACCAGAACGTTTTCCATTTCAAGCAGAGGATCATCCCAGCGGATCGGCTCGCTGTCAAAGACATCGAGGGCCGCTCCGGCGATCAGACCTTGCTTCAAAGCTGTGCGAAGATCCTCATAGTTGAGTATGCCGCCTCTTGCCGAGTTGATGAAGTAAGCTTCCTTCTTCATCTTTTTAAACTGATCGATCGTGAACCAGTTTTCGGTTGCCGGGACCAAGCGAAGATGCAGGGAAATGATATCGCTGTTTGAAAGGATATAGTCCTGATCCCTTGTCAGTTCCAGTTTTTCGAGTCCTTTTTTCTCAAGCTGTTCTTTGCTGATGAATTCATCGTAGCCGATGACTTTCGAGCCCATGCCGATCAGCTTTCTGGCCAGGGAAATACCCACGTTGCCTAGGCCTATGAGTCCGACCACAGAATTGCCTAAGGTCTTCTGGCAGGCCGAATTGTAGTAGTCCCTTGTCCAGATCTTTTTGTGCAGATAGTTGTGCGATAAAGTGATGTCTCTTGTCAGGTCGATCATCATGCCGATCGTAAATTCCGCAACGGCGTCGGCATTGCGGATACAGTTGACGACCGGTATATTCCTTGCGGTAGCTGCGTCGACATTGATGTGCTCAACGCCACCCCGGTTGGTCATGATCAGTTTGAGCTTTTCTGCCTTTTCGATCAGCTTTGAAGATACCGGGCAGAAATGAACAAAAAGCACATCGGCATCCTTTATCTTTTCATAGGCCTCTTCCGGGATCTTCACTCCTTCCGGGCCATGACGTTCGATATCAAGCTGCAAAGAAGGAAATTCTTCTTTATTGTTAGGACCGAAGTATAAAGTTTCGATCTCTTTAACATTGATCCTGGTCTTTTTTACGGCATCCACCATGACATTGATGTCGACATTGATGTCGTTGATGATCAGGATCTTCTGCGGTTCTTGTGTGAGCTTATTCAGCATATCGTTTTTCCTCTAATGAAAGGGCTACTGCTATTTTCATAGCAATAGCCCTATATCACTCTTGTGTTTACCTTTAGAATGATTTGCTATGCCTGGTAGGCAGCAGCGTTGTTCTCAAGATAGTCGTAGACTTTCTGTTTGTTCTTTCTGAACCAGAGATAAGCAACGACGTAGACAGCGATCGCGATCAGGATCAGGATGATGTTCTGTGAATAGAAGATGTAGAACAGACCGCAGATCAGTGGGTGACATACGATACCGAAAGAGCAGATGTAGACACCAGCCTGTGGCAGCTGGAAGCCGGCACCGATCGCAACTTCCGTGAATGTCGGAGACAGCTGAGAGAACATGATCATACCAAGAGAGAACCAGAGAGCACCCATGACCATGGACTTCGCGATGTTACCGTTGGAGATACATACGAAGACTTCGACCATGTAAGGAAGTGCACAGAGGTCAGCCATTGGCAGAACTGTGTTACCCGGAAGGATGAAGGACAATACCAGCATGATCGGGATCAGAAGGACACCGGTAACCAGTGTGTTCGTTTCACCATAACCGCAGGCATCGTTGACAGATAAGAACCATCTTCTATTCTTTGCGGAAGCAGCAGCTTTTGACTTGTAAGCATCTGACATTGAAGTGAAGGCAGATGCGAAGATCGCTGCGACCTTAGGGAAGACAGCCATGATAGCAGCAGTATTGATCGCTGCACCTAAAGCAGTACCCCAGGCATTCAGAGCGTTCTCACCGAAGAGGAACGGAGCCTCGCCGATCAGACCGATCAGAAGACCGACGAACAAGCCGATCATCATTGGTTCACCAAGCAGACCCAGTTTCTTCTGTAAAGAAGCAGCGTTGATCTTGATCTTATTGAAACCGATCTTTGTTAAGATCCAGTCCATGCATACTGCAAACGGGAAAGCTTCGAGGTGGTGAGGTGCAGTCATACAGCATCCGTCATACTCGTAGTATGTGCCCCAGCGAACTGCGCACATTTCAGAGAAGAGCAGGATGTAGAACAGCTGAACGACCATCAAAGCCATAGCCAGCAGCATGTTCTTCGTCAATGCATACAACATGGAACCCCAGACCATGAAGGAATAGTTGTTCCAGAGGTCAGATGCCATGAATACATCAGTGTATCCGACGAAGAATAAGACAAGCTGTAATGCGATCGCGACACCGATGAACAGGACACCGACAGTCGTAGAGTAAGCGATGATCGAAGTTGACTGCCAGCCAGTATCCAGAGTGGATAACTGAACGCCGGTATTGTCGACCATGGACTGTACGATCGGTGCAATGACACCGGAGTAAGAGTTGATGACAAGGTTGAAACCTGTCAGACCTACACCACAGAGTAATGCGGAATTGAATGCTTTCTTGGTCTCAACACCCATCGCCTTTGATAAGACAAAGAGGATGACCGGGATGATGATACCGGAACCGAAAGCACCAAAAATGTTGGATAACGTATTTAAAAAAGCTTCCAAAATATTTTCCCCCTCATTTAATTAATTTCAGAATATATGCTTTCTTAGATTAGTGAATTTTTACGGTAAACGACAAGAACAATAACAGTTTTGGATTATTTGTACTTCTCTTCAAGGACTTCGATGATCTGGTTGATGACTTTTTCTTCACCCATACCTGTGACCATGCCCATGCCCTTGACTTTCGGGATGCCGACATCTTCCGTTACCGGTGATGCGCAGACGATCACATCGATGTTCTTTCCGGCGATGACGGAATTGAGCGAGACTGGGCTCGCTTCATACATCGTTGCGTCCCAGCCCTTATCCCTGAGCTGTTCCTTGATCTTCAAAGCGATCATTGAAGAAGTGACGACGCCTGAACCGCACACGGTAACTACAGTGCATGTTTTCATAAAATTTCCTCCTTATGATATGTATTAACACCTTGCGATCAAGGTACTAACCAATGTATTTTGCAGCTGCTTCATAGAGTTCATCCTCATTTTCAGCTGCCTTGAATGCTGCCAGGGCTTCCGTGTTCTGGAAGACTCCGAGCACTTTCATGATGGTGCCGATCTGATCTTCCGGATTGGTGATCGCCATCATGAACAGCATTTCCGCCTGGACCTTCCTTCCCGGTTCGCCCATGTGTTCGAATTCCACCGGATGTGCGAGTTTTGCGACGGTAACGCCCGGCTTGTTGACATGGATGATGTCGGTATGCGGCATCGCAATGCTGATACCTTCAAGTTCAAGTCCGGTCGCAAAGACCTTTTCCCTTTCAACGACTGCATCGATGTAGGTATCCTTGACATAGCCGTTCTTTAAGAAGAGCTGGCCGACCTGCCTTATGGCATCTTCATAGTCTTTTGCATCGACACCTGTCATGATCAGTTCTCTGTGGATCGCCTGTTCCATAAATCCTCCTATTCCGTAAAGCTTTCAAGAAGGTCCATGACCAGTTTCAGGGAATCTTCTTCGCTTTCACCTGTGACTTCGATATGGATCTGAGTTCCTTTGGACATCCCGCCCATCAGGACTGAAAGGATATTTTTCGGGTTGACGCTTTTCCCTTTGTCTGTTGTGATCATCACCTGATCGGGAAGGCCGTTGCAAAGCTGCACCAGCATCGTTGCCGGTCTTGCGTGAATGCCTGTCGGATTTTTAACCGTATAGTCCTGAGATACCATGTCAATCTCCTTTTTTCAGATATAATGTAGGTGTATGAACAGAAATGATAATTTACTGGAATATGTTGCAGAATTATACTACGAACGCGGCCTTTCTCAGCAGGAGATCGGTTCGATCATCAATGCTTCCAGGCCTACTGTTTCCCGTCTCATCGATGAGGCCAAGAAACAGGGTGTCGTGAAGATCGTTATCGAAACTTCCGTTTCCAAGAACAACAAGCTTTCCGGCCGCTTGCGCAAAGCCTTTCATTTACGCGATGCGATCGTCGTCAATTCATCCTTTGATTTTGACAAATCGATCGACATCTGCGGCAAGGCAGCAGCGGCAGTCCTTTCTTCCTTTATCGAACCGGGCATGACCGTCGGTCTTTCCTGGGGCAGGGCCGTCAATGCGCTCGTCAATGCGATGGACGACCTTTCGGTCAGTGATGTCAAAGTTGCCCAGATGGTCGGCTGTATGACGATGGGCAATCCTGCGATCGACTCCTTCTCGATCGCCCAGCGTCTGGCCAGGGAACTTCATGGCACCTACTCTTCCATCAACACGCCTTTGATCGTCAAAGGGGAAGAGGTTTACCACTATCTGATCAATGAACCGATGATCTCCGATTCACTGAAGAAAGCGATGAAAGTCGATATCGCCGTCAACGGCATTGGTTCCTTTGATGACGACAAGAACTCACTTATCCAGTCGGGCTACTTCGACAGCTATAAGCTCAACCGTTTCCGTGACAACGGTGCGGTCGCTTCCTTCATGGGCTGGTTCATCAGACCGGATGGATCGAGAGTCGATGTCGATGACATCTATCTGATCTCAACGCCTCTCGAGGCTGTTAAGAAAGTACCGTTATCCATCGTTCTCAACGCGACGGCCCAGAAGGCGGAAGCCACGATGGCTGTGCTTCGGGGCGGCTACGCCGATATCCTGATCGTCGATGAACCGCTTGCGCTTAAACTGCTGGAACTTTCAAAGAAGTGATCTCACTTCTTTTTTTATTTGAGCGTATCGTCCAGTACGATGATGCCCTTGGTGACTTCACCGGCCATCATCTTTTCAAAACCTTCACGCCAGTTTTCCAGCGGTGTCAGGTAGGTTGCGATCTTTTCCGGAACGACCGTTCCTTCTTCCATAAGCTTCAAAGCGGTGACCCAGGAAGATGGCTTCTGGGAACGCGATCCGACATAGACGATCTCTCTGTGAAGGATCAGGTCTGTCCAGATCGACTCATGCGTGTTATTAAATACACCCATCTGTACGACCGTACCTTTTCTTCGCACGATCTCCAATGCTTTATTTAATGCCGGTACTGCACCGGAACACTCGAAACATTTATCTGCACCGACGTCATTGGTCATTTCCATGACGACGGCCTTTAAATCTTCTTCCATCTGATCGACGCAGCGATCCGCTCCGGCTGCCAGGGCGAGCTTGAAACGTTCCTTATCCTGCGGAAGACCTGCGACGATGACGGTTGCGCCTTGCGATTTGGCGACCTGGGAGACCATTTGGCCGATCGCACCGGCACCAAAGACGACGCAGACATCCCCCGGCTGCACCTGTCCTTTTTCAATGACCGAATGGACGCCACATGCCAGAGGCTCGGTCAAAGATGCACTCAATAATGAAACGTTGTCCGGAAGCACATGGACGGATTCTTCCCTGGAGACCAGGTATTCCGCCATCGAGCCGTTGATCTGTGTGCCTAAGCCCTGGCGATGACCGCAGAGGTTGTAGTCCTTGGACTTGCACATCGGGCAGACACCGCAGGTCTTGAACGTCGTCTCCGAAGTGACGCGATCACCGATTTTGATCTTTTTGACTTCCGGTCCGACATCGACGACGATACCGGAGAATTCATGGCCAAGGACGACCGGTGGTTTTGTGGAACCGTAGTTTCCCTTGAACGCATGCAAGTCCGTTCCGCAGATGCCCGAATAGGCGATCTTGATCTTGACCAGATCACCGGTCGCTTCCGGCTCAGGGATGTCCATATAGACCATATGGTCCAATCCGGCTTCAGTTTTTACGACTGCTTTCATATCCTTACCCTCTTACATTATTTCATGATTGTGAAATTTCGCTCTTAACTAATTATATGAACATTATTTTTTTCCTGTCAATAATTTTATGTAAGCCTTTTCTTTTTACTTTTGTAAAGGCTGTGTTGACATTTGTTCAGGTTTTCACAATAATGATATTAAAGAGTTTTGTTTCATTAATTTATATCCAAAAAGGAGGTTTCGATGGATAAAAAAATCTATTCCAAGGAAGAGATCCAGGCCATCGCCAATTCCATCCGCAAACAGATCTTAGGCATCGCCATAAGATCCGGCGGCTGTTATCTGGCACAAGCCTGCTCTTCGGCAGAGATCGTCGCATCACTTTACACCAACGTCATGAACCTCGGCCCGTCAGAAGGTCTGTGGGAACCGATCCCGTTCCCGGGCGTTCCGGGACCGGACAACATGGATTACCCGAAAGGCATGATGTACAACGGCGCGCCAGCCCCAGACAAGGATCGATTCTTTGTTTCCTGCTGCCACTACGCATCCGTCATCTATTGTGCCCTTGCAGCGACCGGCAGGATCTCTCCGGACTGCATGGACAAATTCAATGTCGACGGCTGGAACATGGAAATGATCGGTGCTGAACATTCCCCTGGCTTTGAAAATACAGCCGGTTCCTTAGGACAGACCATTTCGATCGCCGCCGGTACCGCCCATGCCAGAAAGAGAAGAGGCGACACAGGCAAGTGCTTTGTCATGCTGGGTGACGGCGAACTGGCAGAAGGCCAGACCTGGGAGTGCATCCAGGCAGCTTCCCACTATAAACTCGACAACCTGATCATCGTTATCGACGCCAATGACCAGCAGGTCGAAGGCCAGATCGAAAACCAGATGACACTGGAACCGCTGATCGCCCGTTTCAGAGCCTTTGGCGCTGAAGCAGTTGAAGTCAACGGTCACAATATCGAAGAATTCTGCAGCGCATTCAATACGCCGCACGAAGGAAAACCGCTCATCGTCCTCGGCAGGACCCGCGGCACGACCGGTATTCCGCCTCTTGAAAAACGCTGGCCGTTCTTACACTTCGTAAGGATCAGCGCCGACGAAAAAGAAGAGTTCCAGAAAGTCTACGACGCATTGTAAGAAGGAGAAGAAAACATGAAAATCGAAGTCAATACCCACGAGAAAAATATCCTCCGTCTTGCTGAAGAACATCCTGAAGTCGTCGTCTTATCCGCTGACTTAGGTACATCCTGCGAAGTCAAGAAGTTCAGGGCTGTGTATCCTGATCGCTACTTCACGATGGGCATCGCCGAACAGAACATGGTCTCATGGGCTGCCGGTCTTGCCAGGGAAGGTTATCGTCCTTTCATTCACACCTTCGCAGTCTTTGAATACAGAAGAGTCCTCGACCAGGTCGAGATGTCTGTCGCTTATCCGAACCTGCCTGTCGTATTCGTCGGCTTCGTTCCGGGCATCACGACACCGGGCGGCGTCTCCCACCAGTCGATCAACGACGTTGCGGTCATGCGTTCCGTTCCGAATATGGCCATATTCGATGTCGGCGATGCGACCGATATCGACTATGTCTTAGACATGGCCTACAACTACAACGGTCCGGTCTACATCCGTCAGCTTCGTAAAGAAGTACCACGTCTCTTCCCTGCCAATGAACCAACGGTATTCAACAGAGCAAGGGAACTTTCCAGAGGTGATGATGTACTGATCCTTTCTTCCTCGATCTGTACGGAAGAAGCGATGCGTGCAACGGCCGTCTTAAAGGAAAGAGGCGTCTCCGTCGGACATATGCACGTCACAACGCTCAAGCCATTCACCGATCCGACCATCGTTGAGGCGATCGAACGCGCAAAATACGGTGTCATCACCATCGAAAACCACCTCGACATCGGCGGCTTGGGTTCCGCAGTTGCCGACATGATCGCAGAACACGGCTTAGGCAAGAAGCTCATCAAGATCGGCCTCAAGGGCTATGCCCATGGCGCATCCAAGATGTACCTGATGGAAAAATACGGCATCAACGCGATGAACCTGGTCAATGCGGTCGAAACGCTGACCGGCAAAGAGCTCAATATCAAGAAAGAAGACCTGGAAGAAGTTCGTTTCGTCGACTTCCTGGAGGTCTAAAGGAGATAACATGTTCGAAAAAGAAAAACGGCAGATCATCGAATACGGCATCCTGATGGACAGATATGAACTGGTCTCTCTGACCTGCGGCAACCTGGCTATCCGTATGCCGACCGGCGAGATCCTGGTCACCCCTTCCGGCATGATGTATGAAAAGATGGTCGAAGATGATGTCATCGTCTGCGACATCGAAGGAAACATCATCGAAGGCGACAAGAAACCTTCTTCCGATACACCGGCCATCCTCTACATCTTCAAACATATGCCGCACATCAACGGCGTCATCCATACCCACCAGCCATATGCGACAGCTTTATCGCTGATCCCCGGCATGAAGGAATTCCGCGTCTGCTACACCGGCATGGCCAATGCGTGCTGCGGCAATGTGCCGATCACGCCTTACTCCAATGCGGGTTCCGTCGATATGGGTGTCGATGTCGTCAACAACGCCGGCAACGCAAGGGCAGTCATCCTTTCCAACCACGGTGTCATGACCATCGGTCCGACGCTCAAGGATGCCCTGTACTCCGCTGTCTATCTTGAAGAGACCGCCAAGGGCTACCTGGCTGCAAGAGCCTGCTGCCCGGATGGCAAGACCAACGAGATGACCGACGAACAGATACAGACCATGGTCGATGTCTTCAAGTTCTATGGCCAGGGCACACCGACGATCCCGACCGATCTGGTCGACAAAGAAAAAGAATAAACCTCATCCCCTTTTGATACGATCGATAGATTCGCAAAACACTGCTTATAAACCATAAGCGGTGTTTTGCTTTCAGAGGTACAATTTTTGGAAAACTGTATCGTTTTCGGATCGTATTTTTCCTACTTGTGAATTACTTAACATATAATTGACTTAATGAATAGAGGTATCGATATGGCAGAAAAAGAAAAAATGAATGCAGTAAACGAGGTCAATGAACTCGTCGAAAACGCCTTAAAAGCACTCGATGAATTTGCGTCCTTCGACCAGGAAAAGATCGACTACATCGTCGCCAAGTGTTCCGTTGCCGGCCTTGACCACCACGGGGTCTTAGCCAAAGCGGCGATCGATGAAACGAAACGCGGCATCTTTGAAGACAAGGCGACCAAGAACCTGTTCGCCTGCGAATATGTGGTCAACAACATGCGTCACTTGAAGACCGTCGGCATCATCTCCGATGATCCGGTCACCGGCATCACCGAGATCGCCGAACCGGTCGGCGTGATCTGCGGCATCACCCCGGTCACCAACCCGACGTCCACGGTCTTATTTAAATCACTGATCTGTCTCAAGACCAGGAATCCGATCATCTTCGCCTTCCACCCCAATGCACAAGAATCTTCCAAAGCCGCTGCTTTGATCATGAAAGAAACGGCAGAAGCGGCCGGTGCACCGAAAAACTGCATCCAGTGGATCGAACATCCTTCCATGGATGCCACAAGCGCACTGATGAACCACCCGGGCGTCGCAACGATACTTGCGACCGGCGGCAACGCGATGGTCAAAGCCGCCTACTCCTGCGGCAAACCGGCGATGGGCGTCGGTGCGGGAAACGTGCCGGCCTATATGAACGCGTCTTGCGACGTGAGACAGGCGGTCAACGACATCGTCATCTCCAAGTCCTTTGATAACGGCATGATCTGTGCTTCCGAACAGGGCGTCATCATCGATGAAGCCATCTACGATGAGGCGATCGGTCTGTTCAAGAAGTTCAAGGTCCACTTTTTGAAACCGGAAGAAAAGAAGAAACTTTCCAAATACATGTTCGGCTATGCCGAGAACGAGAAAGGCTGCGAGAACGCCAGACTCAATCCGGACATCGCCGGCAAGTCTCCGCAATGGATCGGCGAAAAAGCCGGCATCAAAGTCCCGGAAGACTGCGTGATCTTAGGTGTATACTGCAAGACCGTAGGCGAAAAAGAACCGCTCTCCAGGGAAAAGCTTTCTCCGGTCCTTGCCTTCTACAAGTCGAAAGATGAAAACGAAGGCTTCGCGATCGCCGACCAGATGGTCCGCTTCAACGGCCTTGGCCATTCGGCCGCCATCCATTGCAAGACCCAGGAGATGGCTGACCGCTTTGGCGACCGTATCCCGGCGATGCGCATCATCTGGAACTCTCCGTCGACCTTCGGCGGCATCGGCAACGTCT
>Ga0256405_10006121_pt1 | contig 19687 bp, 21 predicted proteins | sample RumenRJG_02DNA_FD_189096 | JGI IMG/M metagenome (GOLD analysis project Ga0256405, IMG submission 189096) | Bovine rumen microbial communities from Lethbridge, Alberta, Canada - RJG_02 | ecosystem: Host-associated > Mammals > Digestive system > Stomach > Rumen | place: Canada: Alberta... | reverse complement strand
TATGCGAAGCGCCAGATCTCCTGGTTCAAGCACGATGGGCGCGTCCGCTGGATCGACATGGAAGAATCCGATCCTTCGTCCGCCGCATCCCTCATCATCTCGGAGGCATACGATGGCGCGCTTTGAGCATCACTCCACCGCGTTCGTCCCCGAACGCGCCATCCTCGTGGGCGTCGATCTCGGCAGATCAGAATGGCTTCTCGAAGACTCGCTCGCAGAGTTGGGCAGGCTGGCGCAAACCGACGGCGCCGAAGTCGTCGGCACCCTCACCCAGCGTCTCGATGCGCCCGTTCCCAAGACCTTCATCGGCAAGGGTAAGGTCGACGAGGTCGTCTCCGCTGTCCGGGCACTCGATGCCGACGTCGTCATCTTCGATGACGAGCTGACTCCATCCCAGCAGGTCAATCTTGAGAAGATCGTCGGCGAGCCGACCAAGATCATCGACCGTACAGCACTCATCCTCGATATCTTCGGCCAGCATGCCACGACGCGAGAAGGCCGTCTCCAGGTCCAGCTTGCGCAGCTCTCATACGTTCTCCCGCGCCTGCGCGGAATGTGGAGCCACCTGGTGGGCGAGCAGACCCGCGGCGGCATCGGCAGCCGTTTCGGCCAAGGCGAGAGCCAGCTCGAGGTCGACCGCCGCCTCATCCGCAAGCGCATCTCGACGCTCAAGAACGAGCTGAAGGCCCTCGAGACGCGCAGGGGAGTCCAAAGCAAGGCACGCTGGGAATCGGGTGTCTACCGCGTCTCGCTCGTGGGATACACCAATGCGGGCAAGTCGACGCTTCTGAATGCCCTCACGGGCGCGGGTGTCTATGTGCAGGACGAGCTCTTCGCCACGCTCGACCCCACCACACGTGCGCTCGACCTCGAGGAGGGACGAAAGATCACCCTCACCGACACGGTCGGCTTCATCCAGAAACTCCCCACGATGCTCGTCGAAGCTTTCAAGTCGACGCTTGCCGAGGCGCGCGCTGCCGATCTCATCCTGCTCGTCTGCGATGCATCCGACCCGAACTACCGGCTCCAGATCTCCGCTGTCTGCAACGTCCTCTCCGATATCGGAGCCTCCGAGATACCGCGCGTCATCGTATTCAACAAATGCGATTGCATCGATGACGAGGCGCGAAGGGCGCTTGAACGGGATTATCCATCCGCGCAGTTCATCTCCGCGATCGATGGCCACGGTCTGCGCGGGTTGCTCCACCGCATCGCGCGCGAGGCATCCGAGGGCGACTCGACGATGACGGTCTGCATTCCCTACGGGAAGGGCCTGCTCATCAAGATGCTCCACGAGCGCTGCCAGATCGTGCGCGAGTCGTACGAGGAGGTAGGGCTTGTCGCAACCGTACGCGCGTCGGAGCGCATGGCTAAGACGCTAGCGCCCTACCGCTACGGAGATGAGCTGGGAGATACCGAGCAAAACAGGCTGGTGGAGGACGTAGATGGGCAGGGCATGCCTGCCGATGAACTCCAAAGGACGGATCGAGAAACCCCAGACGCGATGTGAGAATCCCATCTTCTGCCACCTGAGCGCACAGGACCATCCGGTGAGATAGAGGAACAGGTAGGGGAGTAGAGGATAGTAGTCGGCAGATATGAAGTCGACGCCGGGAAGCCCGAGCCAGGAAAGCATGCCGCCTTCGTAGACGGCTCGCGGGATGCGCACGATCTCCCATCCGAACAGTCCGATGGAGCCGCGTGACAGCCCGAGCAGAAGCAGGAACACGACGATGAACGCTGCGATCCAACCCCAACCCTCGGGCCTGAAGCCGGCCATCTCGAGAAGGGCCGCGATCAACGTGCAGGCACCCATGCAGTAGATGATCCCGAAGGAGATCTCGACATCCTTGCCGATGAACGACGTGACGATGTAGATAGCGGCCGCAACGGCAAGATAGAGGCAGGCACGTTTGATGTTGTTCTTCGAGAAGGTGACCATGGCTCCTGCTATGAACAGGAAGGTCCAGGAGATCGAAGCGCGCCAGATATCGACGGCAAGCGTGAAGAACGCCGACGTTGGCACGATACCGATGAAGAAGACCAGGTCGTAGTAGAAATGGAAGAGCACCATCGAAACGACCGAGAAACCCCTCAGGGTATCGAAAAGACGAACGCGCTGACGAGGCGCGTTCGCAGAGTCGATGTGCGATTCAGGGCGGTCCATAGGAGATTACATGGAGCGGATGAGGGCGGTGACCTTTCCGAGGATGACGGGATCGGTCACGTAGATGGGCTGCATGGCATCGTTCTCGGGCTGCAGGCGCACGCGGTCCTTCTCGCGGTAGAACGTCTTGACCGTGGCGGAATCACCGACGAGCGCAACGACGATCTCGCCGTTATGGGCATCCTGCTGCTCCTTGACGATGATGTAGTCGCCGTTGAAGATTCCGGCGTTGATCATCGAATCGCCATGGACACGAAGTACGAAGGAGCTCGCATCGCCCACGATGGAGGTGGGGAGCACGAGGTTCTCCTCGATGTTCTGCTCGGCGAGGATGGGCATACCCGCCGCAACGCGGCCCACAAGGGGAAGCGAGATGGTGTTGGCGCCGAGATCCTCGACGACCGTGCCGAGCTTGGGAGAATCGTCCTGTGACTTGGTGACATCGATCGTACGCGGCTTCTTGGGGTCGCGCCTGATGAGCGAGAGCTCCTCGAGCGCCTTCAGGTGCATGTGGACGGTGGAGGGGGACTTGAGGCCGACGGCGGAGCCGATCTCGCGGACCGAGGGGGGATAGCCATGATCCTCGGTATAGGTGCGGATGTAGTCGTAAATCGCAGCCTGACGCTTGCTGAGCTTGCCATGTGCCATGGTTGACCTCCTTGATCGCCAGTCAGATTGTATATCAATCGAACAGACCACGCAAACAAATGTTCTAAATTCATGTTGACACGAACAACTGTTTCCATAATACTATAAAACACACGTTCGTCAAACACGTGTTCTCAATCGGTTTCTGTCCAGCAGGCATCGTATAACTGGAAGCGAAGAGAACACGACGGATGGGAGCCATGAAGATGAACCGCAGCAGCAACTCCATGATGTACCGCACCAACGGCACCGCAGCCCTCAAGCCCCAGGCATACTCGTTCACGGTTCACGACGGCATGCGCCGCGAATGCTCCAAGGCACCCGAGCGCGAGACGCTCACCTTCCTCCAGAAGCTCGAGTGCGCCCTCATCATCGCTCTCGTCGTCGCAGCGCTCGGCTTCGTGCTCCATTTCGTCGATGCGCGCGCCGCATCCCGGTTCGAGGAGTCGCTCTCCGCATACCCGACCACCACGATCACGGTCCACACGGGTGATTCCCTCTGGGAGATCGCAGAGGACCATGCCCCGGCGGGGATGGACACCGCAACAGCCATCCGCTGGATCGAGCAGACCAACGGCCTCGATTCCGCCCTCATCATGGCTGGGCAGCTCCTCATCGTCCCTGCCTGCTGATTCACGGCTGCACATACCACCCCTTGTGTGCTATCGTGCAAATGCATGCAGAATGAGGGGGTACTATGCGCTGTCCTAAATGCGGGTGCGAGAATCTCAAAGTGGTTGATTCCAGGCCTTCCGAGAGCATCGACGCCATCCGCCGCCGTCGTGAATGCGAGAACTGCGGTTTCAGGTTCACCACCTACGAGCGCCGTGAGGAGATGCCGCTCGTCGTTGTCAAGAAGGATGGGCATAAGGAGCCGTTCGACCGCCAGAAACTCATGCGCGGCCTGCTCACGGCTACCGTGAAGCGCAACATACCCATCATGGAGCTCGACAATCTCATCTCCTCGATTGAGGATGAGTTCCGCGACCATGAAACAACAGAGGTGACCTCCGAGGAGCTCGGCAACAACGTGCTCATGAAGCTCAAGGACCTCGATCTGGTAGCCTACGTCCGATTCGCTTCGGTCTATCGCGACTTCAAGGATCTCGACGAGTTCAGCGAGGCGCTGAGGAGCCTTTCATGAGTGCAGAGACCATCCGCCTTGCCATCAAACGTCTCGACCCGACGGTCGAGCTTCCCTCCTATGCCTATCTCGGCGATGCAGGTCTCGACCTTCGCGCCAACGAGGATGTCACGCTCGCCCCGCACGAGCGCCGTCTCATCTCGACCGGTCTTGCCATCGCAATCCCCGAGGGATATGCAGGTTTCGTGCAACCGCGCAGCGGCATGGCGCTCAAACGCGGTCTTTCCATGGCCAATACACCCGGTCTCATCGACGCGCATTACCGCGGGGAACTCAAGGTCGTCGCCGTCAACCTCGATGATACAGAACCCATCCACATCGAGAGGGGAGAGCGCATCGCCCAGCTCGTGATACAGAAGGTTCCCATTGTGGAGCTGGTTGAGGTCGACGAGCTCGATGAGACTGACCGTGGCTCCGGAGGCTTCGGCTCGAGCGGTGCACGCTAGGGGAGCGCGCACTCCCCCAAATTTATATTGCGTAATACTATATCGCGCACGATATATATGCTATGATGGGGAAAACCGCAAACTCGGGAGGGGAGCCTGTCATGGAGAATCACGAGATCATCGACCTTGCCATCATCGGAGGAGGCCCCGCCGGTCTCTCTGCAGCCCTTTACGCTCAGCGTGCGCTGCTTGATTCCGTCCTTATCGAGAAGGAGGCTATCGGCGGGCAGACCATCCTGACGTCCGAGATCGATAACTATCCCGGCGTTCCCCATATCGACGGCTTCACGCTGAGCGATCTCATGCGCACCCAAGCCGAGGAACTCGGCGCGAAGATCGTTGCCGACCGCGTTATCGGTCTCGAGCATGATAGCGGCTCAGGCATCTTCACCATCACGGCTGATGCCGCAACATTTAACGCGAAGACCGTCATCGTCGCCGGCGGAGCAACGCCCCGGCATGCCGGTTTTGCCAACGAGGACACGTACTCCGGCCACGGTGTTTCCTACTGCGCCACATGCGATGGCATGTTCTATCGCGGAAAGCGCGTCTTCGTGATCGGCGGCGGCAACTCCGCGTGCGAGGAGGCTCTGTTCCTCACGCGCTTCGCGTCCCAGGTGACCGTAATCGTCCGCAAGGACCACCTGCGCGCCCAGGCGGTCGTGGCTAAGGAGCTCGAAGAGAACAGCAAGGTCGAGGTCCGCTATCTCACGAGCGTCGTCGGCGTCGAGGGCAACACGCTCCTCACAGGCATCACGTTCAGGAACAACGAGACCGGGGAGTCCTGGACCGAGCACTATGACGAGGGCTCGTTCGGCGTCTTCGTGTTCGTCGGTCGAGATCCCGAGACGTCGCTCGTCTCTGAGCTCGCGGAGCTTGACGCGCAGGGATACGCAATCACAGACGACCGCATGGCAACGAGGACTCCAGGGCTCTTCTGCGCGGGGGACATGCGCGTCAAACCGCTCCGCCAGATAATCACGGCTGCAGCAGACGGGGCAATCGCAGCCACGAGCGCCGCATCGTTCCTCGGACAGCCCATCGAGGGCTAACTGTCTCTACAAGCATTTTTGAATATTGCTTAATTATCCATCTGCAGAACTGCAGGTAAACGACGCGTTCTAAGGCGATATAAGACCCTATGTGATTATCGATGGGTAAGGAGTCATCTGTTTGCCGAAATCTGGCGAGATTCGCGCAAGGATAATCATGGAATGATGAGATCGTGCCTGCGGCAGCCGATGGAGAATCGGATAGAGGGTTAGGCCGGATACCGCATAGATATCTATACTCAAATCCTACGATAGATATGGTGGCGGGATGCAGAGGCGAACAACGGCACGGAGCATGATCGCAGCGCATTGCATGTACGATCAACACCATGCAACGAACGTCTCGATCGGGGCATCTCATATCTTTTGCACTGGTACCCGCATCTGTATAAACCCGTGATAATATATCTTATGTAAACTAGAAGAAACTGCAGGAAAAAGGGGCTTTCCAGCCCCTCTCCCCTCGTGAATTGCCATCTTTGAGCATCAGCGCAGCCGTCAGCCTCCGAAGCCGCCACCGATGCAGTCGTACACCCATGCGACGCATACGTACTGTCCAGGGTATGGAGCGTGGATCATGTACTCTCCCCCGATGTAGATGGCGACGTGCCCGTAGGAGCAGAAGATGATGTCGCCGGGGTTGAGAACCTGCTCGTAGTTGGAGAGGTCGCAGTCCTTCCAGTTGCCCCTGCCCTGAACCCAGCTCATGAGACCGGAAACGGAGGTCGCGTACGGCGTGCTGTAGCCTGCCATCTGGTACGAGGTCGCCACGAGACCGCAGCAATCGTATCCGTCGGCATCGGGGCCGTAGTTGCGGCCGCTGTACCACGTCTTGTACGGCATACCGCACAGCTGGTAGGCGTTCGCGATGACGTCAGAGGAAGCGACGATGGAGGGACGAGGCGTCGAGGGCTCTTCGGATGAGCTCGGTCCAGCAGGAGTGTCCCCGTCGTCCTGTGTTCCGCTCTCGCCGGTATCGATGGCGCCGATGACGTTCGTCAGACCGCCTGCCTGCTCCGCCTGCTGGGCTTCGAGCTCTGCCTGTCGGCGAGCCTCCTCCTCAGCTTGGCGGGCAAGTTCTGCCTGGATCTCGGCGTCGAGCTGGTCGTAGTATGCCTGAGCCTCGGCGATCTTCTCATCGTACTCGGCGAGCTGGCGCTCGGTCTCCGCGATCTGGGCTTCCTGCTGCTGCTGCGCGATCTCGAGGGCAGACTTCTGCTCCTCGAGCTGCTTCTCGAGCGCGACGATGTCGTCGATGGCGTTTGCGTCGGACTCGGAGACCTTGTCGATGTAGTAGATGATGTTGACGAGATCCTCGAAATCACGCGCACCGAAGAGCAGGTCGAAGATCGTGCCGCGGCCGCTCTTATAGGAGCTGCGCATACGGTTCCCGAGCATGATACGGCGGGCGGAGAGCTCCGCTTCGGTATCCGCGATGGCCGCGTTGGTCTCGTCGATCCTGTTGCGTGTCTCCTCGAGGTCGCATTCCGCCTTCTGGAGGCTCTCCTGGATGGAAGCCATCTCGGCGCCGAGCTGCTCGAGCTGAGCGCGGGCTGCATCGAGGTCATCCTGCGTCGGTACGGCGTACGCCGGACGCACGGAAGCGGCAAACGATGTGAGAGCGAGAAGGAATGCGCAGGTCAGAGCACATATTTTGTTCTTTAGACGCACGATTCGAGCGCTCCTTGGGACTCTTAGTAGGGATATACGAACGGTCCGCCGCCATAGAAGGCGTAGACCTCGGCAACGCAGACGACGGCACCGGGATGCGGGGCGTGGATCATCATGCCGCCGCCGATATAGATGCCGACATGGTTGAACTCGGAACGGGTGAACACGAGGTCGCCCGGGACGAGCTGGTCGAGACTGTCCTTCCAGAGGCCGGCGCGGATGATGGCGAGGCCGAGTGGCTCGGCGCCTGCACGCCAAGTGCCCGTGCCATAGCAGTAGCTCACGAGACCCGAGCAGTCGAAGCCGCCAGTGGACAGGTTGTATCCGCCCCACACATAGGGCCAACCAAGGCAGGAGTAGGCAGACGCAACGCCGCCGCCCGGGAACGGCGAATTACCGTCATTGCCGGGATTGTCGACGGTCGTCGAATCACCGTAGTCGGTCGAGCCCTCGGTGTTGCCCGCGCCAGTTCCCGCTCCGCCGCCCGCGACGTCGATGACGGCGGCAGCGGCGCTCTGCTGGGCCGCCTCGGCCTCGGCAGCGCGGCGTGCCTCCTCCTCGGCCTGGCGGGCGAGCTCAGCCTGGATCTCGGCGTCGAGCTGGTTGTAGTACTCCTGCGCCTCGCCGACGAGGGCCTCGTACTCCCCTACTTTCGCCTCGACCTCGGCAAGGCGCTGCTCCTGCGTGACCTTCTGGGCCTCGAGCGTCGCCATCTCGTCCTCGAGCTGCTGCTCGAGTTCGTTGATGCGCCCGATAGTCTCGGCATCCTGCTCGTTGACCTTGTCCATGTAGTAGATGCGGTTGGCGAAGTCCTCGAGGCTCGTGCTGCTGAAGAGCACATCGAGGAACGAGACGGCGCCCGTCTTGTAACCGCTGCGCATGCGACGTGCGAGCGTGATGCGCGCAGCTGCGAGCTCCTCACGGGTCTGCTCGATCTGCAGCTGGGTGGCAGCGATATCGTTATCGGTCTGGACGAGCGCTGCTTCGGCCTCGTCGAGCTCACCCTGGTACGTGATGAGCTGGTTGCCGAGCTCGTCGATGCGCGCCTGCGCGGCAGCAAGGTCGTCCTGCGTGGGGACGGCCTGCGCCTTATACGGTACGGCAAGCATACATGTGGTCGCGACGACGGTCGCGACCACGATCATGGCTATGTTCTTCCTCAGACCCATGCCGTAAAATCCTTTCGACGTCCGAATTACCATTTTAGCCGCGTTTCGAAGTGACGTCCGAACGTCCACACGATGGTCACGTGTGTGGTCATCGTGTGTAATAGTACACCTGCTATTTGACCTTTACGAGCGTGTAGATCTCGCGATCGCCGAAATCGCGCGCCATGATGCCGCGCGGATCCAGGAACTCCAGCTCGAGAATGAACGCGAAGGCTACGACCTCGGCGCCCGTCTTCTCGACAAGGCGGCCGAGCGCCACCGACGTGCCGCCCGTGGCGATGAGGTCGTCGACGACGAGGACCTTGTCGCCGGGCTCGAGGGCGTCCTTGTGGATCTGCAGCTCATCGGAGCCGTACTCGAGCGAGTAGGACTCGGAGTAGACCTCGCGCGGAAGCTTGCCCGGCTTGCGTGCGGGAATGAATCCGACGCCCATCTTGTAGGCGACGGGCGGGCCGATGAAGAAGCCGCGGGCCTCGGCGCCGACGACCTTGGTGATGCCCTTGCCGGCGAAATGCGCGGCGATATCGTCGACGAGCGCCGTGAACGCCTCGGGATCCTGGAACAGCGGCGTGATGTCCTTGAAGATGACGCCCGGCTCGGGATAATCGGGGATGTCGATGACCTTGCTCTCGAAATCGTAATCGGACACAGGACTTCCTTTCATCGGAGCTTGCAGGTACTTACTCGTTCGATGGCGTGTTGCGCACGAGCCGCTTGATGAGGATCGTGCGCAGGGTGTTCGTAAGGGCGAGCATGCGGTTGAACGCCTCGTCGGCGCGGGCGAGCATCTCCTCGGAGCGGTCGGCCTCCACGCCGCCCGCCTTGGCCGTATAGACGACGAGGGCCTGCTCGAACATGGCGGATTCGCGGTTGGCGGCCATGACGTACTGGCGGAGATTCTTGGGTCCGATGCCGAACGTGCGCAGCTCATCGCAGGCGCGGATCAGCGCGAGGTCGCGTCCCTCGACCAGATCCCTGCCCTGCGGGGACTTCTTGAACTGGATGAGGCCGGCATCCGCAAGGGAGCGCACGAAGCTCACGGGCGTACCGCAGATCTCGGGCATGCGGTCGATGGGATGGAGCTTTCCGACCATCTCCGGCGAATCGACGAAGGGAACGTCCTCCACCGACTCGGTGACGGCGTCGACGGCCTTCTTGCTCCCCTCCCGCTCTTGGCGCTCGAGCTGCTCCTTGATCACGGCGAGCGGATAGAAGCGATGCTTCTGCATGTAGAGGATCGACTCGAGGCGCGCGACGTCCTTGGGCGAGTACTTGCGGTAGCCGCCGGTCGAGCGAAGCGGATGCAGGAGTCCCTCGTCCTCGAGATAGCGCACCTTTGAGACCGTGAGGTCGGGATAGGTGGGCTGGAGCTTCTGGACGAGCCTGCCTATGGTGAGGTACTCGAATTCGGACATGGCCCTAGTCCTCTGCACGCGTGGCGCGCTGGCGCCTCGTGGTATGGAAGACCATGCGGAACGTGCCGATCTGGATGGTCGACCCGTCCTTGAGCTCGGCCTCGGAGACGATGGCGCCGTCGACCCAGGTGCCGTTGAGCGACGAGAGGTCCTCGATCGTGGCCCTCCCCTGCGCGATGTCGGCGAGGTTCATACGGGCGTGATGGCGCGACACGGTCATATCGTTGAGGAACACGCTGTTCGAGGGATCGCGTCCGAGCGTGATGATATCGGAGTCGAGGTCGAACGTATCGCCGAGATGCGGTCCCTTCACGATCGTGAGCGTGGGATAGACGGGCTTTGCCGCATTCATGAGATCGGGGACGGTGGCGTCCGCCGACGGCATGCGAAAGATCTCGGTCTTGCCGCTAGAGGTGGTGTTACGCGAAGGCTGCATGGCTGTCTCCTTGAAAAACGCCGACACTCCTAATAATAGCGCTAACGGCAGGCTATGCAGTCCATCTCGATGAGCGCACCGAGCGGAAGGGCCGAAACGCCGATGACGCTGCGCGAGGGGGCGGGCATGGGGAACCGGTCGGCGTAGACCTCGTTGACAGCGGCGAGATCGGAGAGGTCGGTGAGGTAGAGCGTGGTCTGGGCAACGTCATCAAGCGTGCAGTCGACCTCGGAGAGGACCGCCTCGACGATATCGATGACACGCTCGGTCTGCTCGACGATGCCGCCCTCGATGAGGACCTCGCAATCGTCCGTGACCGGGATCACGCCGGACGTGAACACGAGCCTGCCCGCCGTGGTGCCCTGCGAATAGGGACCGAAGGCCTCCGGAGCCTTACGTGCGTTGATCGCGTACTTCATGAAGCATCACTCCCCTGCCGTGCCAGTTCGAAAGCTTCCGATCCATATGCCGCCTCGAGGCGGTAGAGCGCAGCGTCGAGTACCCATGCGGGACACGCGATGTTGAATCGCTCGAACGCCTCTCCCCCTTCGCCGAAGACGGCGCCGCTGTCGAGGTAGAGCTGTGCGTGCTCGTGGAGGAACGCCTCGCGGACATCGGCGGGCATCCCCCAGGCGGAGAAGTCGACCCAGGACAGATAGGTGCCCTCAAGCGGATGGACGCGCAGTCCGCCGAGCCTGCCGTCGAGCCGTTCCCTGAGGCGCAGGTAGTTGCCCCAGATGACGTCGATCAGCTCGTCGAGCCAGCCCTCGCACTCGTTGTACGCCGCGATGAGAGCGGGGTAGGCGAACGCGTTGAGCTGGAAGTGCCCCTGGGCGCTGTAGGCGCCGAGGAAGCGTTTGCGCAGGTCATCGCTCGGAATGAAGATGGCCGAGCACTGGACGCCCGCGAGGCTGAAAGTCTTGGAGCACGCCGTGCAGACGACGATACGGCTGGCCTGCTCGGGTGTCGCGAGCTTCAGCAGCGTGGTATGCGTGTGCCCCGGCATGATGAGGTCGTCATGGATCTCGTCGCAGAGGATCGTGAGTCCGCCCTCGTCGCACACGGCGAGCAGGCCGCGGAGCTCCTCCTCGCTCCACACGCGGCCGACGGGATTGTGGGGGCTGCTGATGATGATGGCCTTGGGATGCTCGGTGCGGATGATCTCGGAGAGTCCCTCGAGGTCGAAGGTCCAGGTCGTACCGTCGCGTAGCAGCGGGTTTTCGACCAAGGTGCGTCCGGTTTGCTCGACCGCCCGGAAGAACGGATAGTACACGGGCGGTTGGACGATGACGCCGTCGCCCGGCTTCGTGAACGCGGCGACAGCCGTGTAGAGAGCGGGGACGACGCCGGGAGAGGTGACGATCCACGACCGCTCGGGCGTCCATCCGTGGCGGCGCTCCTGCCACGAGATGCAGGCGTCGAAGAACTCCTCCGTCGGGTCGGTGTAGCCGAGCGACGTCGAATCGATGAGCCGATGCAGGGCGGCCTTGATGGGCTCGGGGGTGAGGAACTCCATGTCGGCAATGCTCAGCGGGACGACATCGGAGGCGACGCCGGGATTGTCCTCGAGCATGGAATCCCACTTGGACGATCCGGTGCCGCGGCGCGCGGGAAGTGTCGTGAAATCGTGCTCCATGTGGTTCCTCACTAATCGTCGGGCGGAAGGAAAACGGGTCGTCAACCTCTCATCGCGGATGGCCGAGGCCGCGCTCGCCGATGAAGCCACCGTCTCCGCGAACCAACCCCCATGCCGAGAGCTCCTCGGGACCGGCTTCGATACGGTCATCCGTCGCGAGCAATCTTCCCCAGGGCAGGAGCTCGAGAAGCGCGGCGAGCGTGGCATGTCCCTCAGGGTTGACGTAGGTGAACGAGAGGAAGCTCCTGAAGAGGCTCACCGCGAACGATGTCGGACAGAAGACGATCCATGCATCGGTGAAGGGCACAGGCAGATGAGCGAGAACGCAAGGCACGCCATCAAAGGGAACGGTCGCGACGGAGCCCGCATCGGGAAGCGCAACCTCGCCCGTGTAGTCTAAGATAAGCGCACGGCAGCGCGACCCGGCGATCATGAGGGGCACAAGAAGGTCGGCAGCATCCTCGACGGACACGTCGCCGAAAGCGGGAGCACCTTCGCGCTCGATCGCCGAGACGAACGAAAGCCATCCGTCAAGCACCTCGTGGCGCGGGGTGGCATCGACGAGCACGTACTCGTGCTCCCCTCCCCTGACGAGGATGGGAACCGAGATGAGCGAGCCATCGCCGGAGAGGACCGCGGAGAACGAGCAGGAGCCCGGGGCAAGGCGCCGCGAAGCCGAGAGCGCTTCGATAAGGCTCTGGGCACCTGCGCCGGAGATGAAGCGGTAGCAGGCACCCGTGAGGTCGAAGAGCGCCACGCCCTCGAGCGCTTCCGCGAGGGGCGCCTCGTTGAGATAGGAGACGACGCGGCCGTCATCGATCGACGCACCGAGATATCCATGCTCAAGCAGCAGCGGCCACGCCATGCTATCCCTCCTCCGAGAAGAGCGGCAGCGCGAACACGTTGCCTATCGAGGGCATGTGCGAGAGCTCGGGGGATGCGACGATGAGCACGGTCCCCACTGAATTGCTCCCCTGCGCCCAGCTCACCGCGCCGACCATCTGGCCCGGCACGGCGAGCACCGAATCACGCACCATGACGCCCTCGTAGGAGAGCCCCTCCCCCGTGTTGTAGTACCCGATGTCGGTCGTCTCGGAGGGACGGACGGGGCAGGAGTACCTGAAATCGTAGGCGAAGGGCTGGATGTCGATGATCCAGCTCGAGGCGGCGACGCGCCTCGTCGTCCTGACCGAATAGCCCCAATCGAGGAGCGCCATCGTATCGGACCAGCGGCCCCAGTCGCTGTCGCAGCCGAGGACGCAGGTGTAGAGCGTGGCGCCATCGCGCCGCGCTGCGCCGAGGAAGCAGTAACCCGACTTCTCGGAGCCCGTCTTGATGCCGAGGGCGCCCTGGTAGACGTCGAGCAGATAGTCGGTGGAGCTGAACGTCTGGTACCAGCCGTCGCAGTATGCCTCGGTATACGGCAGCCTCACAGTGCTCGCGATGAAGGGATAGTGCTCGAGGGCGTAGCGCCCGAGGATCACGAGGTCCTCGACCGTCGAGTAATGACCATCCTCCTCGAGCCCGTGGGGATTGGCGAAATGGGTGTGGTTCATGCCGAGCTCGCGCGCCTTGGCGTTCATGAGCACGACGAACTCATCCACGGAACCCGCGACGTTCTGGGCAACGTAGCACGCGGCATCGTTGCCCGAGTAGACGAGCATGACGCGCAGAAGATCGCGGAGCGTCGGAGCGTCATCCGACGTGAATCCCGCCGTCTGCGAGTAGGGCCCGAGATCGACGTAGTCGATCGAGCAGACGGTGTCGAGATCCATCCCGCTGTCGAGAGCGACGACCGCCGTCATGACCTTGGTGACCGATGCCATGCCCATCTCACGCTCTACGTTCTTGCTCCACAGGATGCTTCCCGAGGAGTCGACGACGATGGCCGCCTGCGCCTCCTCGACCTCGGGAGCCGTCTCGAACGCATACGCGGGCGTGCAGACGAGCGCAAGGCTCGCAAGCAGGGAAAGCAGGACCGGCCTAATCCTCATTGCCGCTCTTCTCGCGGATGATTCGGAGGCCCTTGATGTAGTAGATGACCGCCGTGATGATCGAGAAGACCATGCCGATGTAGATGAAGAAGATGCCGATGGCGACCGGATCGGAGTTGAAGCCGGGCAGCCACCATTTCGAGACGAGGCCGAGGCCCTGGACCTGGGGATGGCCGAGCAGCATGTCGCAGAACCCGAACATGAGGCAGGCGGTGGCGAGCTTGCCGATGAAGATGACATCGACCGGGCGGCGCTCGTATTGCTGCAGGTAGACCGCACCGCCGGCGAGCACGACGTCACGGGTTATGACGACGAGGGCGATCCAGAACGGGAGCTCGTCGGCGGCGACGAGGCCGATGACGCCCGTGAAGAGCAGGAAGCGGTCCATGACGGGATCCATGATCTTGCCCACCCAGGATACCGTCTGCGTGCGGCGGGCGACCTGGCCGTCGAGGAAGTCGGTGATGGCGGCGATGATGTAGCACGTGAGCGCCACGCCGCGCGCATGTGGCCTCGGGAACAGGAGAAGGAAGAAGAACGTGAGCACGAAGCGGCAGAGCGTGATGAAGTTCGCGACCGTGAAGATGGCGTCGGACGGGTTGTCCGCAGAACCGACGGGCGCCTCGATGCCGCCCGCCTGCTGACGCTGTGCCGTCTCGGAATCGACGGCGTGCTTGATCTGCTCGGTTATCGTCTTCTGGTCGCCCACGCTACCCATAGCTCCTCTGTTGCTGCATACCACAATGGATTGTACCCCAACGGGAGCTTGGGACACGTATCCCTCGCGTCTTCACGTCACATGCGCAGAACGGTCGCTGGACGGCGAGCGTCTTCGCTGCAACGCGATGCCTAAACGGTCATGCTGATCTCGGAGGCAGCCTTCCGCGTGTAGTGCATCCTCGAGGGAACCGCGTCCTCCGCCGCATAGCCGATCGGGAAGATGCCGATGAGACGGTAATCATCGGTCTCGGTGAAGGCCTCCTGGATGGCGGCGGCATTGAAATCGCCCACCCACAGCGCTCCGAGTCCGAGGTCGTGCGCCGCGAGCAGCATATGCGCGCCCACGATGCCGCCGTCGATCTCTGCGAAGTTGAGGCCGCTCGACCTGCATGCACCGGCCTCGTCGGGCTTGACGCCGAGGATGAGCATCACGGGGGCGTTGAAATGGTACGGCGTCGAGGCGCGGACGACCTTCTGGGAGATGGGGTCGTCGACGACCCAGACGTACCACGCCTGCGCGTTGCACGCTGTCGGTGCGGCGATGCCCGCATCGATGATACGGTCGATCATCCAGCACTCTACGGGCCTGTCGGAGTACGTGCGGCAGGAGTAGCGCTCGTGAGCGAGTGCGAGGAAATCGTTCATGATGCCCCTTCCTAACGGTTACAGAAGCTTCTCCATCCAAACCATATCGTATGTGCGCCCGAACTTGCGACCGCAGGCATGGAAACGGCCGATCATCTCGAACCCGAGCCGCTCGTGGAACGCCACGCTCCCCTCGTCGAGATACTCATCGGCGATGAGGGGGTACGCGATGCAGGCATAGAGGTTCGTAACGCCGGCTGCGCGCAGGCGGCGTTCGAGCTCCCCGTAGAGCGCCGTGCCGATCCCTGCGCGCGTGAGCCGCGGGTCGAGGTAGATGGAGAGCTCGACGCAGGCGTCGTAGGCATCCTGCGGACGGAAGCGCGCGGCATACGCGTAGCCCGCGAACCGCCCGTCCTGCTCGGCGACGAGGAACGGGTGACGCGGATCGAGGTCGGGGATGAGCTCGGCGAAGTGCTCCGGCGGCCGCACGTGGCAGTCGAAGGTGATCGCGGTCTTCTCGACGTAATGGGCGAAGAGTGCGGCGATAGCCCCGGCGTCCGCAGGGACGGCATCGCGTATGGTCAGGCCCGCCATCATGCGCCGTGGCGCTCGTCGTGGACGATGGAACCCGAGAGCAGCGACTCGAGTCCCATGTTGACGAGGCGGACCGCCATCTTGCCATCATGGCCGGTCACACGTACGGGAGCATCATCGACGATGGCGTCGACGAAGGCCTGCGCCTCGCGGATGTAGGCCTCGCGGAAGAGATACGTCCAGGAGTTGTTCATGGGACGCCTGATGGTGCCGTCGGCGGTCGCGACGGTGTAGGTCTCGCGCGGCTGCTGCCCCACGAGGATCGAGCCCTTGGTGCCGAGGATCTCGAGGCGGTGGTCGTAGCCGTACTGCACGTACTGCGCGCCCTCGACCATGCCGAGCTTGCCATCGGCGAACGAGAGCGTCATGGCAAAGCTGTCATACCACTCGGGCCACTCATCGGCGACCTCGGGAGAGCGGAAGTTGCCGCCGATGGCGTAGACGCTCTCGACCTCGGAGCCCGCGAACCAGCGCAGCAGGTCGAAGTCGTGCGAGCTGACCTCGCCGATCGGACCGAAGCTCTTGCGCACGTCGTACATCCACTCCTTGGGGTGGCTCGGTCCGTGCGTGAGCGACTTGACGAGCACCACGTCGCCGATTTCGCCTGCGTCGATGGCCTCCTTGGCATGCTGCGCGCTCTCCTCGAAGCGGCGCATGAAGCCGATCTGGAGCTTCACGCCCGCCGCGTCGCAGGCGGCGATCATCTCGTCGCACTCGGACTCGGAAGACGCCATGGGCTTCTCGCAGAAGACGTGCTTGCCCGCAGCTGCAGCTGCGACCACGATGTCGCGGTGCATGCCGGTCGGGGTCACGACGACGATCGCATCGATGTCGGGATCGGCCATGACGTCATGCCAGTCAGCGTTGGCGCGATCGGCGCCGAAGTCGGCGACGGCGCTCGCACGTGCCTCATCCATCGGATCGCATACGGCGAGCAGGTTCGCCCCGCGAACCCCTCCCGCATAGCTCTTCATATGGATCCTGCCGGCACGTCCGCAGCCGATGACGCACACGTTCAGCATAGTCGCTCTCCCCTTCCCGCAGCTTCCACCATCGTTCAGCTATCGTCTATTATGTGCAGCTCGTACCCGTTCATGCAATCAGGAGGGATGCAGCCGTGGCAACGTGGACGCTCGACGGCCTTGCCCGTCTCATCGACCATACCAACCTCAAGCCGTTCGCCAGCGCGTCGGACATGGAGAAGCTCTGTGCGGAGGCGCGCGGCAACCACTTCGCCATGGTTGCGATCAACCAGGTGCAGACCGCGCTCTGCAAGCGCCTGCTCGACGGCACCGACATCCATGTGGGCGCTGCCATCAGCTTCCCGCTCGGACAGACGACCATCGCCTCGAAGGTCTTCGATTCGAAGGACGCCATCGCCAACGGTGCTGACGAGATCGACTATGTGGTGAACCTCACCGAGCTCAAGAATGGCAACTGGGGCTACGTCGAGGAGGAGATGGCGGCAGTCGTCGCGGTGTGCCGCGCTGCCGGTGCCGTCGCGAAGGTCATCTTCGAGAATTGCTACCTCGTCGACGAGGAGAAGATCCATCTCTGCGACATCGCGAGCAGGGTGAAGCCCGACTTCATCAAGACGTCGACTGGGTTCGGCACGGGCGGAGCGACCTACGAAGACATCAAGCTCATGATCACCCACGTCGATCCTGCGGTGAACGTGAAGGCGGCAGGAGGCGTCCGCACGGCAGAGCAGTTCCTCGAGTTCGTGCGACTTGGCTGCAGGCGCATCGGCACGAGCGCCGGCGTCAAGATCATCGACGAGATCGGCACCATGATGGCGGAACGGGGCGTGGAGACGATCGAGCTTTAGGCAGTCGAGCCCTCCCCCATCCAGCAGAGCACGCAGATAACGAAAAAGGCCAGGGTAGTTACCCTGACCTCGAAGTTTCTGGTCGGGTGGACTGGATTCGAACCAGCGACCCCTTGACCCCCAGGGCGCAATCCTTGATGAATGTCAATAGACAACAAAGGACATCACTTCCAAAAATTGTGCTGTTTAACTGGGCATTTGCCGACCTTGGCGAACATGAGGCGACCACAGCACCCAACATGTAAAGTCGTCCGCAGGACACATATAGGACACGGTGTCCTATGTGTGTCCTTTGTGTCCTGCGAGGGCCCCTCCCCCGCGGGCGGATGGTTCCAATATTTGGGAGGAACGATGGCGAGGAAGCTCAGCAGCGGCTACGTGTACAAGAACCAGAGGCTCGGGAAGTGGCGCCTCGCGATCAGCTGGCAGGACGACGACGGCAGGCAGCACAAGATGACCCGCTCCACCCAGGTGCCGTGCTACGAGGACAAGGTCGGCAGGAACGGGAAGGTGAGGAGGGACAACCGCGGCAGGGGCGCAGCCGAGCAGCTCCTGCGGGAGTGGCGCGACGAGGAGGTGCGGAAGGACGAGGAGCTCTCCGGCACCGTCTCCTGCGAGACGCCTGTCTACCGCTACGTCCTCGACTACATAGACCTGAAGGAGTCCACCGGCAATATCCTCGCCTCCACGGCCGACGGCTACCGCTGGTACGCGAAGCACCTCCTGGGCACCGAGCTCGGCAAGACCCCCATGGGGCAGGTCACCGCGCGGCAGATCCAGGAGTTCGAGCGCGACATGGTGCAGGACGGCTACGGCGGAAACACGGTCTCGCACACCCACGTGCTCCTCAAGACCGCCTTCATCAGGGCGCGCAAGCTGGGCGACATACCCTCCAACCCCTTCGACCTCGTCGACGCGCCCAAGAGGCCCACGAAGCCGATAAACTCGCTCGACGCACAGAGCGTCCGGCAGCTCAACCAGACCTTGGGGAGCGTCGCTGACCCGTTCTCGACCGCCGTGCTCCTCGCACTCATGACGGGGATGAGGCAGGGGGAGATATGCGCCCTCAGGTGGCAGGACGTCGACCGCGTGTCACGCAAGATCCGCGTCTCGCACGCCCTCACGAGGGCGAACGGCACGTTCGCGCTCTCCACCCCGAAGACCAGGAGCTCCGCCAGGACCATCCCCTACGGCGACGAGCTCGCCCGCGTGCTGGAGGCGAGGGCACGCGCGATGCACAGCGAGCGCGAGGCGATGGGGCTCGACTGGAACGAGGGGCTCTTCGTCGTGGGGAACGCCGTGACGGGCGCCTGGAAGAGCCCGATGGCGCTCGGGCAGGAGTGGAGGGCGTTCGTGAGGGTGGCGAAGCTCGTGGGCTCTCAGGGCGAGCCGCCAAGGTTCCACGACCTTAGGCACACCTTCGCGACTATGGCGATTGGGTCGGGCGTGGACGTGAAGACCGTGAGCGCCATCCTCGGCCACTCCAACGCCGCGATGACCCTGAACGTCTACGCGGACGCGCTCGCCGACAGCAAGAAGGTGAGCATGGACCTCATGGGCAGGATAATGTCCGCGGGGCTCTCGTAGGCCGTAGAATACTACTTCACCAGCCGCAGGACGGTTAGATCGGCGGGTATTGAGATGGACCAACGGAACAGTAGCGGAAAGCCTAAGCTCGACCCCGAGGAGCAGGTGGCCTTCCTCAGGAGCAAGGGAGTCGCGTTCGAGCGCATGGGCGAGGCAGACGCCATGCGCTACCTCTCGCGGGAGTCCTACCTCTTCGCCACGTACGCATATCGAGCTCTCTTCCCCAGGCGCGTCGGAGGAGTACACGACGGCGAGTACGCGAACCTCGACTTCGGCGACCTGGTCGACCTCGAGCGGCTCGACCGGAATCTCAGGGCGGCGCTCCTGCCGCTTGCGCTCGACGCGGAGCACCTCGCGAAGGCGCGGGTGCTCGACGAGGTGGCGAGGCGGCCGGACGAGGATGGCCACTCCATCGTGCGCGACTACATGGCGTCGCTCTCCCCCTCCGAGCGCTCCCGGAGGGCGGCGGAGATCACGAGGCTTAGGCGCGACGAGTACTCCGGGGACCTCCAGAGGCACTACGCCGGGGTGATGCCGATATGGGTGCTGCTCGAGCTCTCCTCCTTCGGGACCGTCGCCGACGTGTACCGCTTCT
>Ga0256405_10006120_pt1 | contig 19691 bp, 16 predicted proteins | sample RumenRJG_02DNA_FD_189096 | JGI IMG/M metagenome (GOLD analysis project Ga0256405, IMG submission 189096) | Bovine rumen microbial communities from Lethbridge, Alberta, Canada - RJG_02 | ecosystem: Host-associated > Mammals > Digestive system > Stomach > Rumen | place: Canada: Alberta... | reverse complement strand
CTTTCTCTTTTCCCGCTCCAACGCGGCATGGTCGATCAGCAGATTGAACTCATGGAGCGCCGCCGCGTCATGAAGGACGCCGGAGAAGGTGATGTGGATCTGACGCGCGTACAGCTTTGGCGGCATGGTGCGGCGGAAAATGCCGAGGGCGGCTTCGGTGATCATGGAAACGGAGTCGGTATAGATCAGCAGCTTTTCGGAACCGTGGACAGGGTAAGGGGCAACCTTGCCGAGATGATTGACGTAGGTTCTGCCACGGTAGTTGGCTTCCTCCATCCCGACGCTGTCAAAACCGATGTCCACGGACACTGAGTTGGTGACCGACATATGTGCCATCATATCGTAGACCAGCAGCTCAGCCATCTCCCGAATGACGGTCTCGGCCTCCTGATAGGGATACGGCTTGAACAGCACCTGCCCGCTGCTCATGGAGTTGCTGCTGGGCCGAAACGCTTTGATATCCGCCATGGTGCAGCTTTCCAAGCCCCAGGCGTGGTCGATCATCAGCTCACCGTCCACGCCGAACTCCCGATAGAACCAGTCCTCGTCGATCAGCGTTGCCCGCGCCATGTCGCCCATCGTGTAGATGCGCTTCGCCGCAAGCCGATTGGCAATGCGTGGGCCGATGCGCCAGAAGTCGGTGATGGGCTCATGCCCCCATAGCTTTTCACGGAACCCCTGCTCGTCCAGCTCCGCGATACGGACGCCGTCCTGATCCGCGGGGATATGCTTCGCCACGATGTCCATGCAGACCTTGGCAAGATAGGGATTGGGACCGATGCCCGCTGTCGCCGTGATGCCGGTCTCCCGAAGGACGCTGCGGATCATGCGGAGCATAAGCTCGTGAGCTGAGACCTTATAGTAGGGGAGGTACCCAGTCAGATCGAAAAAGCACTCGTCGATGGAGTACACATGACAGTCGCCCAGTGAGACATAGTCCATGTAGACGCCCACGATCTTTGCCGAGATCTCCTCGTAGAGCCGCATTTGCGGCGGGGCGATGATAAAGTCGATGTGTTCACCCGTCCGACGCTCATGATCCGCCAGAATGCGCTTTACCTCGAAGAGCCGGGGGCGGCCGGGGACGCCCAATGCCTTGAGTGCCGGACTGACCGCAAGGCAGATTGTGCCGTCCCCGCGGGTCTCGTCGGCCACCACCAGACGAGTGTTGAGCGGGTCTAGGCCGCGCTCGACACATTCTACAGAGGCGTAATAGCTCTTCAAGTCACAACAGGAATAACTGGACTGGTTCATGGGAACCAAAATTTTTTCTCGAGGAAATAACGTCGATTTTTGAATTTCATTATCTATGATAATCAGCAACCTTCCCAGAAAGCAACCTTGTCTTTAGCGCATTCGGGACAGCCAGAACCATTTCGTGTCCGTGTGGCTATCTGAGCCCGCCAAGTATGCCCACGCTTACATTTCCACCACACTTTGAAGTTGGATGCCCGTGTATACATTTGAGGTGTTTTCTTGTTGTTTTTTTCGTAATCCCATTCAGAAGCAATTTCAGGCATAAGTGTTGCTAAGTCTGTTTCTCCAACTATAGGTCGTCTTCCCGAACAGAAAGGACAGCCCTTACTGATGGTGCGATCTGCAACAGATGCTTTCCATTCATGGTTTTTCCCGCAAATCCACCAGACTCTCCTGTTGCTATACGGCATTACTTGAGAAGGTTTAAGATTCTTGTTTTTCTCGAAGTGCCATTCTGCGGCCAATGATGGGTTAATTGTTGCGAGATCATTGACACCGGGTATAGGGTATCTGCCATAACAATAGGGACAGCCACAGTAGTCTTTGCCTGTTCTGGCGCTAACGACAGATTGCCATTCATGACCTTTTTTACAGCGCCACCAGACTTTTTTTCCGGACGAAATGGTGCAATCAGATGGCTTGAAACTCTTATTTTTGTCTGGATGCCACTCGGCAGCCAGATTAGGGCGGAGCGTTCCAAGGTCGTTTTCACCAGATACAGGTAACTGACCAGCACAAAATGGGCAATCGGCATTCAGATTTGTGCGGCTGATAACAGATGCCTGCCAGCTGTGTCCCTTTTCGCATATCCACCAGACCTTTTTTCCAGATTTTCCGCATAATTCGGATGGAGCCAGTTCTCCGTTTTTACTTACATCGAATTCTGCGGCGATTTCAGGAAATAGGGTTAAAAGATCATTTTCTCCGGGAAGCACGAAGTTTCCTGCACAGTAGGGACAACCAGTACCGCGGCTTGTTCTGTGATAGACCTTTGTTTGCCATTCGTGACCATCGCTACAAATCCACCACACCTTTTTGTTGCTGCCCGGCTTGCAGTCACTCGGTTTAAGGTCTCCGTTCTTTTCGTGGTTCCATTCTTTGGCGAGATCAGGATACAGGGTTTCCAGATCATTTTCGCCCTTGATAGGGTATCTCCCGGAACAATAAGGGCAACCAGAGTGATTTTTCACTCTGTGGCAGGGAGTAGCTTGCCAATCATGACCTTTTTTGCATTTCCACCAAATTTTTCTATTGCTATAGGGTAAGATGTCTTCTGGGTTCAATCCTGCGTTTTTTTCATAGCACCATTCGTCGGCGAGTTCTGGATATAGTGTTTTGAAATCGTTCTCGCCCTTGATGGGTAAACGTCCAGAACAGTAAGGGCAGCCTGTATTTCCCTTTGTTCTATGATGTACCTGAGTCTGCCATATATGTCCTTTGCTGCATATCCACCATACGTTGGCGTCGGAACCGCTCCCTATGCTGCAAGGAGACAGTCCACCATTTTTTTCGGGATGCCATTGGGCAGCAATCGCCGGATATTTGGCTGCCAAACATTTGCTACTTTTAATCTGCCGGCTGTTCATCTGAATTCTCCCTGAAATGCAGCCCAGCCATGACATCATCTGCTAATGATCCTGTATTCTGATTGGTTATAGCTTCATCGGAAGTGTTTTCGCAGGATGCCATATGCCTGATAACTGACCTGGTGATGTCTACGACTTCCTTTATACCAAGGGTCAGGCTTTGGGCATATACATCCAGATCAATTGCACCATCCGTAATTCCCATTTGACCCAGCATTGTCTTGCGGGCAGCCTCGTCAGAAGTTTTCATCAAAAAGTGGACCTTGCGGTTGAGCAGATCCTGTTCTTTTTGTAAGGCATTGACCTTATCAACAAGCGAGGCTAATACAGCTTTCAGACGGTTGTTTTCAGCTTGGAGAGCCTCGTTTTCCCTGCTGATTCCCAGATTTTTAGAAAGGATCTGGTCTACTGTTTCTCTGGCTTCAGTGATCTGCATGCGCTGTATGTAATCGGGCTGATTCATGAACGTATCAATGGATGCTGCCCGGAGCAGCACATTCCTGTTGACGGTTTCTGTAAGGCTTCGTGCCTTGTTGATTTCTTCTATGCGGGCGGTGCAGGACTTTTTGATAACCGATATTTTACCTGTTCTGGCATCTTTTTCTCTGATAGGTCGCATAAAATGGTAGTCGTGGACTTCCTCCAGCCCAGTGATATTCGCCCTTGCCCATGAAGCAAGCTCTGTTGCTTTGATTTTTCCTTTTTCTATCTCCGAAAACTTGACGACTGCTTCTAAAAGCAGGTCTTCCGGGAACTTCTGTGTTCTTGCCATTCGCCATACTTCTCCTTTGCGCTAAGATCACAGCCCATACGGTACCGGCTGGCATCGGTCTGGACTGAGAGGAACAGTTCCTCCAAGGTTGTTTCCTGCTTTTTTGCTTTCATGGTGCTGTTCATGAATCCGATTACCCGCTTTGCTCCGTCGTCTGCCCGTTTCTTCTGAGTCTTTAGGAAAGTATCCAGCTCCGCATTGGACGGCAGGTAATAGCGGCATCCCATACAGTCTTCTAGATGTCCTTCCGCGATGCAGTCTTTGAGATTTTCCTCATCAGACTGCCGCCGGGGTGAACAGCATTGAGAATGGCTGCTAATGACCGCCATTTGTCCACCTTTATAGATATCCGATGCATACCTGTTTTCGTATTCCATCCTTTTCTGCATCCGGATCACGGAGGATGCCCAGATTGTTTCGGAAATGTTTGTATAGTAGCCGGAACTTGTATCAATGTGGACATGGTCTGCCAGCTGACGGCAAATGTCCTCACCTGTATTCTGGAAGTAGAGGTTGGCCATCGCAATCGGCCTGCTGTCCCCGGCGGTGACCTTCTCGAACTCCTGTATCCCGGAGGCGAACTTTGTGAAGTCATAGCGTGGGTTGCCAATGACCCGCTCTTCCATGAATTCTGACAGCAGATGGTTGAAGGCTTGCAGGGAAAGCATACCGTTGATCATCAGCTCATTGTATTCAAAGAGAAAACGGCGATCCTGCCCGGATGTGAGAAACAAGTATTTTTCTATAGTGGCTGCAACTGACGCATTGGGGATTTCGTATGAGAATTCCCTGTAGTCCTTGTTCACATCGTAATACACAGTCCGTTTTCCTTTTTTAAGACGTGTCCTGCGTATCGTAAGGAGAACCTTCCCGTCTTCTGTACGACGGAGGCATTCTCTGGGGGTTACCAGCATCTCCGTTGCTCGCAGCGGCAGTATAAAAGTTATATTTACCCAGAAGTAAATCGGGAACCATTTGCGGAACGTTTCTTCGTCCGGGTCAGACCGGAAAAGTGAGTTGATCTCGTTTTCAACAACAAGGTAGTTGATGACAGGTGACAGGTGCCTTTGGCCCGGCCGATCCTCCCTGACCCTTGCAATGCGGTTCAGAATACCCTGTATCTGTGTGTCAGGCGTACCGATGAACGCAAGGAAATCCTCAACGGCAATGATGCCATACTCAGGCAGCCTGAAACTCTTTCCCGGAAACTCTTCAAGAAAATGTCGGATAACTTGCAGTTTGTCTCTGGATATCGTCTGGTATATGTATACGCCGCTGCAATAGATAGCGTAGCACCGGAGCATGTTTTTCATGGCTTTCAGGCTGATGCCGAATTCCCTGCCGACATGCTTTCTATAGGACTCAGGGTCAATTGAAAAGTCCATTCCAAAGTGCCTGATTCCGGAGTACCCTATCCATTTATCGCTGTCGAATTCCCCTTCCAGTTTTCCTGTTTCCACGAGCCCACTATGAAGCTGGCGGCATCTTTTCAGCGTATCGTCACTGTAAGTGTGGCTTTTGTAGATTACAACCTCGTCTGTCTCTATTTTTCTCAGTGTGTTATTCATGCAGGGCCTCTTCAATCATTTTTCTCATGGCAGCCTGCTCCGCAACTGACATTTCCCGTATTATTTCATTTATAACTTCTTGGAATGCAGGAATAATACATTTCTGTAGAGCTGCTTTGTACTTCCGGTTTCCTGTGGCGATGGCTTTTATGGCATAGTCCCGGATAACCCGTATGAGTGCCGGTATGCCTTCGCTTGTGAACACATAATGAGGGCAGACGTTTGCAAGGCAGGATTCAAACAGGGGATGATCGCAGCATAAGCCCAGAGCTTTCCGCTTGCAGTAAATCCCTTCGTCTTTTGCTTTGCCCTGCCCCTGCCCGATAGCCAGCATGGCCTTTAATACCATCGTCGGCATATCCGTTTTGCCTTGTGCCAGTTCAGCGGCCATATCTTCAACTGCGGCGAACACGCTTCCGACAGTTTCGAGTTCATATGCCGACAGTGGAACCTTCTCCATCAGCTGTGTCTGTTCTTTTGCAGAAAGCTGTCCAAAAGCATCAGGGAATGCTGCCAAGAGCGCATGGTACAGGGACACGCCAAAGACTCCACGCTGCATCATCATAAACAGGACAACCCCGGCAGTTTCTCCAGTGAGCCCATGATCTTTAAGGTAAGCAATGGTTGTATCAATGTTCGCATGGCTCCGGGCATATGAAGCAATGACATGGGAGACCAGCGTGGTGTTCCCGTTATCCCGTGCTGCCTGCTCCATCCCCTGCAGGTAGGATTTGTTGAGCCTCCGCGAGGAAATGGCGTGCATGCCTGTTATCGCAAAAATCTCCTCCCCAAAGAATTCCCTACAGGTAATCCAGCTCTTATATCTGGCGATCCTGCATGCCTTCATGTAGCCTTCGCCGGATGTGAGGTGATGGTATTCAGCAATCAATGTAAGCTTCCCGAAAAATGTACGCAGTGCCGGCACGATCTCAGATCTGAGTTTGCCGTGACCGGTTTTTCCCGGAATGTTGTATGACATCTCAATGCGCCGGATGACATACAATGCGATGTTGTCATAAGTGCTGTCTGGGATGGAGCCGCAGAGAATGTCTTCTTTCAGAGTCTTTGTATCTATCCCAAAGGGATTTCCGCCATCCAGATTTGGATACACCCAGCAGGAACAGATATCCGATGCCCGCCACCCGCATATGTAATGACATGCCAAAAACATCCATGTTTCGGCATAAATGCTGTTTTCCAGAGAACGAGCGGTTAATCCGGTGGTCGCGTCGTAAGATTCGTTAAAAAGAATCCTCGCAAGCCTGACATAATCTTCGTAGGAATACGCAGCAACGGGAATTTCATCTGTTTCTTTTAACTCAACATCATGATATTTTACATCTGTATGAGAAGAAACAAATCTGAAAAACCTAACCAGCAGTTCTTTTGTTTTTCTCATATCAGCGGACTCGATTGCTCCGATGACATCGTCATCTGACGCATGGGTTATCTCGGATATTTCGCAAACAATTCGCATAAACTCCGTCAACGAAGGCGTATATACTGCCTCATCATTAATGGCTTCAAGATATGACTGTATATATTTTCTGGTATGTGCGTTGCTTTTTGCAGATGAAAGGATCTTGTCGGCCTTTTCTTGTTCTGTCATTCCAAAGCTTTCAAAAAAGGGCTTGCTTTTATAATCCAGAAAGGCAATGTCATCCCTCGGAATGAAGAATTCGTTTTTATAAGGCACAGTCAGCAGAACCATTTCCGGTGGAATAACAGTTACGCCGAAGTAGTCATTCTCCTCAAGAAAATCGATATATTTGGCTCGGTTTCTTACTATGCTTGAATCAAAGCGATCTCCATCATAATTCACCAGATATTCCCGCAGACTGACATAGGCTTCTTTTTGCCGCCTGATTTCCTCCACGGTAAATAGGGGGATCTTGCCATCTCGGACTTTTATCCTTCCCTCGCCGATAAGCGCCCTGAGGCCCTTTGCCCGGACGCCAAGCAGCCGCGCAGCTGTATTCACTGCCATGTATTCTGAGGATCTGTTTTTTGGCATCAGGGTACCTCCTTTGCTGCAGCCCTCAGAAGCTGTTCTTGAAAGAAATAGGATGTTTCTCTGAACAGGCGGATCATGTCCGCATTTTCATGGATGTAATCGTTCATGGACTCCTGGCTGGAGTCCCCGCGCCACTTCATGATTTCTCCACTGGTCAGTCCCGCCTTCGTGAGAAGGTACATCGTGAACCAGTGACGGAACATATGGGCACCCGGGTATTCTGACTCGTAGGCGTCAATAAACGCCGCATGGTTCGCATAGGTTCCCTGTTGTTCGCAGGTGTTCCGGAGCGCAGGCAGGAACCGCTGATAGAAGAGAGATTTGACTCTGTCCGAGTAGGTCTGGACCGTCATGGGCTTTCCCTGCCTGTTAACAAACACTGGAGCATCTTTTCCTGTGGAGAACCCCCTTGCAGCCATGGAAGCAGTATGTTCGTCCAAAAGGGTAGTAACAGCCGTAACAAAATCGCTGTAGACCCTTTGTGTCCTGTATTTTTTAATGCTTCCGGGATCTGTTTTTCCTTTCCAGTTGGTAAAAAAGGTGGCATCTGCCGTAAGATTGATCTCAACTCCGGAAACGATGCCGAATCCCCGCTGGATGGTCCGGAAAGCGCCAAAGCTTATATTTACGACTTCGCCTTCCCGGAGTCCGGCATAGGCCCCCAAGGCAATTCCCAATGCAATATCCGGTTCGTACTTTTTCGCCTCGTACAGAAGCAGATCCAGATAGCCGTCCACCAGTATTCGGTTTTTCTTGTGCGTGGTCCTTGGGGCCTTCAGATGCAGAGAGGCTTGGTAGACCATGGCCACCTTCCTGTGCCTTTCCTCATCCCGTATAATCACCGCCGTTCTCAGTTCGCTGCCAGAGTAGCGGAAGGGGAGCGTGTCCCGGTTGCATTCGTGGTACAGCGTTAGGAAGTCAGTCAGGTAGTCCCTGTACCGGAGCCATGTGTCCTTGTTGTAATCATCCCCATCCTGCTTCTGCCTTGAAAACGACAGAAAGCCCCTGATCGTTTCCAGCGTACATTCATGCAGGGACCGGATATCTGTCTCCCAAAGGAGATAGTTGAGGAAATGGCAGGCTGCATATGCCCTTGCCGAGAGAGTCTTCCCGTCCAGCAACTGGCTTTTACTTAGGTGGCAGAGATACCGCTCCAGACCAGTGTAGCAGACGGGTATGTCCGTGACTGCTTCATAAAGGACGATACAAGGATGATTCTCCAACTCCCCGTTTTCTCCCACAACCTGTACTGGGCGGTTCCGGAAGATGCAGTCTTTTCGGAGTTCGCCGGAAAGCTTCCCCGGCATTCGTACTACGTTGCTCATAGATGATATATCTCCTGTGAAAAATCGACGTAATATAACGTCGAACAGAAGAATATCGTCTATTTCTTAAAATGTCAACGTAATTAGCAAGTCCTTTCTATACCGTGCTTCTCTGCATTATCTATAACGTAGATTATTTTTTTGTTTTGTCATAAAAACACCCCCGTAAATTCAAACTAATGTTCGATACAATTATCGAACAGAATGTCGAGAATGTCAAGCCGCAATATATGGGAGTGCTGGAAATCCTGACCACAAGAGAATGATGCCCACAACGCCGAAGAAGACGTTGTGGGCATCACTTTTTTATTCGGGTAGGGCGGCCTGCGCCTCGCGCTCGATGCGCTCGACCAGCTCATGCGGCGCAAGGTCAAACGCGACGGCAATGCGCCAAATCGTTTCAAAGTTTGGCTGCTTAGAGCCGTTCTCAATCATGGCGACATGGCTTCGCGCCATTCCAACCAGCCCACTGAACACCTCTTGCGAAAGCCCTCGCTCACGCCGGAGCTTGTATATCGTCCGTGCTACAGCCATGTTGTCAAAGTCTATCATCGCAGACACCTCTTAAACACAACAGTAATGGTAATTCTCTGTTATAACGTCTGCGATGATAGACAACTTTATGTTTTTGTGCTATTCTTTGGATCGATACAATCGGTTACTTATCAGGGACATACTCGGCCACATCTTCCAAGCGGCAATTCAATATCTGGCACAGCTTGTTGAGCGTGTGCGTCGATACCGGCATATCCTTTTGCAGCCGCTGGACGGTCGCGTGGCTCATGCCATACTTGAACCGCAGCGTATAGGTCGTCGCTCCCTGCAATTCCATCGTTTTCCACAGCGGCGCATAGCAAATCATACCCAAGCCCCCTTTACAGGCTTTATTATGACCGCTATAATGGCCATACCGATATGGCTATTATTTAGCCATGCCGGATTTTTTTGAAACATATCGCAATTTACAAACCGTTTTTTGGAGGGATTTTGAATGGACTACGAACAGTTTTATGATCTTGTCACAAGCGAGATAGATCGCATCAAGGCGCAGGACATTCTGCATGACTATCACCTTTGCAAAGCGTTAGCGGCCTGCTATGAGCTGCAAGAGTACCTTGCGGGGCAGCTTGGCGAGATGGTAGCGCGTGGAGAAATAGACGATAATTGAGGAAATGCACGTTGAAAACCTCGCGGAGCTTCTATAAGCAGACCACATAAACCCCCGAAAAACGAGCATGATATAATTTCCTTTTACCCATTTTTGCGGCAAAGGAGAACGTATCATGCTCGTTATCACCGACGCCGAAGCGCGGCGCTTTGCCGATTCCCTCACCGAGCGGGAGTACAGCCCTGCCACGATCAACAAGTACGCCCACGACCTGCGGCTGCTGATGGCTTTTGCGCCTTTTCAGCTTTCCGAGACTTGTGCTCGTTTTTCAGTAGACCCTATTTACAGACTACAACAATCGGTGGAGCAGTATTAGCTCAACGTATTCAGGGCTGCGTTTTACATTTGCAAGAATAGACAAGATGCGGAGGATGTTACGCAGAAGGTCTTTCTGGCATACTATCATAACCAGCCATTCCGGCTTTGCGACGCTGGAGGAGGTGCTACAAAGCACGTTTGTCCTGTAAAAAGCCCGTGCATGCTTTCGGGAGCGCTAAGTGGAAGTGAAAAATCACAGGAAAAGGGTATTGACAAATCTTCAAGACGGGTGTAGTGTTTTTCACTATCCGGGTAGTGATATGGGAGTGCCTTCACAGAAAGGAAATCGTATGGAAAAAAGCTACAGGACGCCGAGTTGAAAGTGATGAATGTGATCTGGCGGGAACAGCCTGTGCGGGCTGCCCGCGTCGTCGAAGTTATGAAGCAACAGACCGGTTAGAATATGAACACGACTTATATACGAGCGACGGATGTGCTCCGGCCCTTTCTGGAGAAAGAGTTGCTGCACAAAAACGATAATTCGACGCAAAAGAAAGGGACGAATTATTCATGGAACGGAGAAAGAGACTATATCATATTGCCGCGAACAAGCGCGTGGTGGCGTTGGCGCTGGCAGCGGGACTGCTGGCGGGCTGCGCCGCACCCGCTTCGGGGCCGGACACCCTGAAGCAGAGCACACTGCCTGGGGCAATCGCGCTGACGGCGACGTCATACGCGTGCGACCCGGAAGAGGTCATGTACCTCTCTGGCGTGAAGGTGGCAGCGGAGAGGTATGCTTATGCCCTGTCCGACATGGACGGCGACGGCATTTCCGAGCTGTTTGTCCGCGACGCGGGCGGCACTGTGGTGTCGTACCGTTATAACGAAGGGCTGGCGCGGCGGCAGGAGGGCACGGATATCCCGGCGGAGCTTTTGTGGGTCGAGCCTGGACAGTGGGCGGATGGCAGCGTGATTGGCGTCGCCGCCCAGACCGGAGACCCCGGCACGAAGGAGGACTTCTACCTATCGGCAAACTATGGCTGGCTGTCCGAGGAGCACGTTTCGGCGGCGGGAGAGTCCAGCAGCGCCACCGATGAGCTGGAAGCCGCCGTCTCCGCGCGACAGGAGGATATGTTCGACAACGTGGCGAGGTACCAGGGCGCGGACGTCCAGCGCCTTCGGGACTATTACGCCCTCGCGTCCAACTGGGACAGGCGCAACGAAGACGGCGTGGAGCCAGTGAAGAAGTATCTGGATGCGGTGGCGGGCGTGGGGACGCTGGCCGAGCTGTCGGACTACCTCACCGACCCGGCAAAAGACCCATTCTGCACCATGCTGAATTTCACCGTCACTCTCGACCTGAGCGACACATCCCACTGGGCAACGGAGCTGGCGGAGGACAGCTTTTCTGTGCTACCCCGCGTATTCCACAATGGCAGTGCTGAGGATGTGGCAGACGCTCGCTATGAGTTTGAGGAGGAGGCAAAGCACGTCCTGACCCGAGCTGGGTACGGGGCGGAGACAGTGCAACAAATTCTCACGGACTGCTTCGAGGTCGAAGACCAGCTCCTTGCCGCCGCATGGCTGGCGGAGGGGGAGCAGGAAAGCGATTTCCTGCCCTTTGACGAGGCGGTGGCGATGTGTAAGCGCTTCCCGCTGCGTCGACTGCTGAACGCCTACCATATTACCGGGGGAAGTGTTCGCGCCTACTTCCCGCAATACCTGCCAACATTGGACGGGATGTATACGGAGGAGAACCTTCCTAAGCTCAAGGCGTATGTTCTGGCACACACTGCGATGGCCGCCTGTGGCTTTTTGGACGAGGAAGCGGCGACCTTCCTGACCGGGGAGGACAGGGAGACGCTGGAACGCGGCTACCGCCGGGAACTGCTCAGCCCCAGAGGGACGCTGGGCGTGGCGGAGGAAAACGCCTACATGACCTACTTTGCCCCCGCCGATGTGCGCGCCGACCTGACCGCGCTGGCGGAAGAGATCCGTGGCGCGTTCCGCGAAATCTTGCAGGGCGAGGACTGGATGTCCGACGCGGGCAAGGCGGCGGCGCTGGAAAAGCTGGACGCAATGACCTTCTGCGTCATGGCGCCCGACACGCTGATCGACAGCGGATACCTCGCCGTTGACCCGGAGGGCTGCTTCCTCGACGAGTACGCGAAAATCTTCGTCAGCAGCAGGCGGCACAACGGCGCGTTCGCCGGGCAGGAGCGCGTGAAAGGGGACTGGCGCTACGACCTGCGCCCGGAGATCGCCACCACCTACACCAACGCGTTCTACTACGGCAGCTTCAACCAGTTCTTTATCCTCGCGGGCTTCGTGGACGATTCCATCTACCGCCTCGATATGCCGCGGGAGGAAAAGCTTGCGAAGCTGGGCGAGATTGTTGGGCATGAGCTAACCCACGGCTTCGACCCGCCTGGCATCCAGTACGACAAGGACGGCAACAAGGTCGGAACGGACGAACACCCCAACGGCTGGCTGCCCGAGGCAGACTATGAGGCGTTCCTGAGCCGCGCGAAGCGGGTGGCGGATTACTTCGACGCTATCCGCCCTCTGCCCTATGAGAGCTGCGATGGCTCGACAGTACAGGGCGAGGCGATCGCGGATATGGGCGGGCTTTCCATCGCGCTCAAGCTCGCCGGAGGCTCCTTCGACTTTGACCACTTCTTCCGCGCTTACGCGGAGCTGTGGGCGCAGCAGACCACGCTGATGAGGGAGAGATCCGAGATCTACAACGAGCATCCTTTGCGCCACCTACGCATCAACACGACGGTGCAGCAGTTCGACGCGTTCTATGATACCTACGGCGCCGGTGAGGGGGACGGGATGTATCTCACGCCTGCCGACCGCATCCTCGTGTGGTAGGCATGCGCGTATGCCCGCTATGTGATTTGTAATCAGGGATCAACGCCCGTTTGGAGCAAGCGGGACAGCAGGAAGGAATGAATATCCGACATTGTGTAGATAAATGATAATATGAATCACTGTACGCAACGATTCTGCGCTAATCGACCAATAATTCCCTCAGTCTTGACAAAGTGATAAGACAAGAGTAGTACAACTAATAGGATTGTGAATATAAGAAACACCCAAACAGAAAGGAGCAGGTATGGAGAAAAAGCTACAGGACGCCGAGTTGAAGGTGATGAATGTGATCTGGCGGGAGCAGCCTGTGCGGGCGGCCCGCGTTGTCGAAGTCATGAAGGAACAGACCGGTTGGAATATGAACACGACTTATACGCTGATCAAGCGCTGCGTCGAAAAGGGAGCAGTGGAGCGCTCCGAACCGGGTTTCGTTTGTCGCGCGTTGGTTGCCAAAGAGGACGTGCAGCGGGAGGAAACGGATCGACTGATCGACAAGATCTTTGACGGGTCTGCGGATAAGCTGTTCGCTGCGCTGCTTGGCAGAAAGAAACTGTCCTCCGATGAGTTGGAAAAGCTGCGCTCCATTGTCGGGCCGCTGGACGAATAGAGGCGAAATCAGGCAAATGAATCTGTTGCAAATGAGTTTATCCGGCGCGATCCTGATTGGTTTTGTTATACTTTTCAGGACGCTTGCGCTGCGCGCGCTGCCGAAACGCGCGTTCGTCATCATGTGGATGGTCGTGCTTGTTCGTCTGCTGGTGCCATTTTCACCTTTGTTCGGCATTGAGATCGCATCGCCGGAACGCGCGAATTATCAGACTCCGGCAATCAACGAGGCAAGGAACGTCCCGGCGGCGCCGGAACGTGAGAACCAAATAGCTGCCGTAAAGCCGGAGCAGTCTGACAGCACGAAACCCGATACGTTAAGCATGCCGCAGAAAGCGGAACGAGCGGAAGCGCACGCGGTTTCTGCATTGAGCAGGGAGACTGTGCTGACTGCGGTATGGGCGACTGGCGCTGCGTTTATGGGCATATTTTTCGCTATGACTTACCGCCGCGGCTATCGGAGCTTCCGCAAGGCGCTGCCGGTGGAGCATGAAGAAGTCAGAAAATGGATCTCGGCGCATCCGCTGCGCAGATGTTACACGGTAAAATCCTTCGGCGGAGAGGAATCACCCATGACATACGGTGTGCTGCGCCCCGTCATTTTGGCTCCGGGAGCGCCCGCATGGTGGAACAGCGAGGAAGCGGCATTTGCCTTGGAGCACGAATATATACATATGCTGCGGTTTGACCCGGCGCTTAAAATGCTGTTGGTCGCCGCGCTGACCATCCACTGGATGAATCCGCTGGTATGGGTGATGTATGTGCTGGCCAACCGTGATATCGAGCTGAGCTGCGATGAGGCCGTGCTGGAGCGATACGGTGAAAAATCGTGCAGCCGTTATGCAAGTGCGCTGCTTTCGGCTGAAGAACGAAAGTGTGAAATGCCCGTCTTGTATGCGGGCTTTGGAACAAATACGACGAGTGAAAGGATCGTGGAAATTATGAAATACAAAAAGAAATCCGTATTGAGCGTTGCGCTTGCCGCAGTGATGGTACTGTCTCTGGCAGCCTGCGCCGCGGCAGGAGAGAAGGACAGGGATGGCTTCGCTATTTCCGGAGAGAGTCTGGATATCAACAATGTTGCGCTTCGACCGGACGGCGAGGCATCAAGCATCTATATGAATGCCGACAGGAAGCTGCTGATCCCGCTGGAGTACAATGAGCTGCTACAGACGGAGACGCCGGAGAATGATGAAAACGGCATCCTGTTCACTGTTTCGGAAATTGCATCCATCGAGGCGGATCAGGCGCAGGGCGGCAGCGGCGAAGGCGCGGGTTGGCTGTTCAGCATCGGCGTGATCAGTGAGATCCAGCTCTATGATATGCTGTGCAACGATATGTCCGGCGTGGATGTTTTCGCGAGGGATCCTGACGGCACCTACTATGTGTACTACCACCCCACGGATGTCCGCATGGTACGCGAGAACTATGACGACGACGAAAGCATCGAGCTGTGGACGACGCTCAACGAGTGGGCGTGGAGCAGCGTGCGTGATACCTTTGTCGCGGAAAATGACGGGCTGATTGCCGAGACCTTCGGCAACGCCGATTTGGACATTTATCTTGCCCGAGCCGCGTTTGTGGACAGCACAGCGTATGCGCTCAGTCCTTCCACATGGCGTCCCGTGACGGCAAACGGTGTGTATGCCGAGCCTTATGTGATGCGGCTGATTCGCAACGCACAGGTTGAGGCGCTGGATAATGAAACCACAGCTGTGCCGGATGGTGAGTATATTTTCCTGAATTTCCCCAACGACGACATGCGCTTCGATTTCTTCCTTGCGGAAGGCAGCGAAAATATCTACCGTCAGGTGTGGAGCGGCAACGAGCAGCTTTTCCGAATCAACTTTGCGGACGGCACGACCAAGGCAAGCGAGATTATGCAGGAGTGGTATGACGCGCTGGCCGAAGCAGACATGATGCGCGAGTTGGGCTATACGCCGGATGACCTGATCGGCCGCTGGGCGGAAAAGATCGCCGGGCGCGGCGTTGTCACGATCACTCAGGGCGCGAAGGGCATGTATGACGTACTCGTTGAGTGGGCAAACGGTGCGGCGGAACAGTATGTCTGGGAAATGACGGCGCGGCCCACCGGCGCGGGCGGCGTGCTGAGCTACGAAAACGGTAGGCACCTGATCCGCACTTATGATAGCGACGGGAAGTTCACCGAGGAAGTGAAGTATGAGGACGGCACCGGCGAGTTCTACCTCAACAGCGCGTATGAGTTGATGTGGCGGGATGACATAGACGGCGCGGGCGAAAACACCGTTTTTGTAAACGCTGGATAATCTGGCGAATCACAGACAATCTCTTAAGCTATGAGTAATGTTAACAGTTGGGATTCAACTCTCTTCCAGCAGGGATTAAGATATATAGGCTCAACCCTGAAGATTACGTCCATTATTTCACTTGTTGCTGGCGTTGTGTTTTTGGGTTTCGGTATATATCAAGAAGTGAAGAGTCAAAAAGAGGAATGACATTGTTTTCCCAGCACTTTGCAATATACCTGTCGAATAGCGTATAAAAGGAGTGTATCCATGACACGAGAAGATAAGGGAACCCTTAAGCATTTGACCGATAAACTCTACGGCGGGTTGAATCTGAGCTGGGCGAAAGTGCTTTTGCTTGCCGTAAGCGCGGCAGCTCTCGCCGCCGCTTTTCTGATCGTCCCCGCTTTTAAAGGCACTTCTTTTGAAAGAATGGGCGTATATCTCGAGGCGTGGATATTCCTTGCAGTCATCATCATGTCAAACTGCAAGAAGCCGATGGAATCGGCGCTCAAAGTATTTGTGTTCTTTCTTGTCAGTCAGCCGCTGATCTACTTGATTCAAGTGCCTTTCTCCTCCATAGGATGGGCATTGTTCGGCTATTATAGAAACTGGTTTATCATGACGCTGCTTACGTTCCCAATGGCGTACATCGGCTGGTACATCACGAAGAAGAATTGGTTGAGCGTACTGATTTTTCTGCCGGTCCTTGCTTTCCTCGCATATACCGGGTACGATTGCGCATCAGCCTGTGCGAGGAGTTTTCCAAGTCAGCTGGTGGCGGCCATGTTTTGCTTCGCGCAAGTGCTTTTGTATGTGTTCACCTTTTTCGGCGGGCTGCAGAAGAAGTTGGTCGGCCTGCTTGCGGCGATCCTGGCCGTTGCCGTTATCGCGATCCGGACTCCGCAGGTCGATATCAATGTTTCCATGTTCCTTCCAGACGATCCGATTCTTACAGAGTCCGCCGCCGTGACGGTTGAGGATACGGAGCTGGCATCGGTGTCGGTAGCGTCGACCGGCGAGAGCAGTATGATCCAAATTCATGCGAGCAAGTATGGCACTACCGCTATGACCATTTATGACGGGGACAACGCGTATCATTACGCATTGGACATTTACACGGATGATGGTGGCCACTCGCAGGTCAGGATCACACCGCAATAAGAACGAAGTTGTGGTGAGCTTGCGGCTATAATTGCAGCGTTTTTAGGCACTTCCAGTCGATTTCGGTATAGAAAGAGAGCGAATCTATGAGCGTGATCAGTTTTTTGGCGCAGTATCAATTGGATATCATGATGGTACTGAGTGGCATATGCGGCGCTACCGAAACCGCCACCACCACGGCGGCGGACGGCACTAAGACCACCGTTGTCACCACTGAGAAGGCGGTGGAGACGACGGACGGCACACCGGCAAGGTCGTCAGCGACGAGAGCGGTAAGATCGTAGCCGTCGAGGCGAAGGTCAGCGAAACCGCCGCGGAGAGCGCGGCAAAGTCCGGCGAAGCGGTCACGCTGCCCGTCACGGTGACGGCGGCGCAGAGCGCAGAGAACGCTACGGCGGTGGAAATCACCGTCCCGAAGGCCGCGGAGAGCGTCAAGGTCGAGATCCCCGTCGAGGACGTGAAGCCCGGAACGGTTGCGATCATCGTCCATGAGGACGGCACGGAGGAGATCGTCAAGACCTCCACCACCAGCGGGAACGGCGTCGTATTGGCGCTGGAGAGCGGCGCGTCGGTCAAGGTCGTGGACAACACAAGAACCTTCAACGACGTGAGCGGCAGCGAGTGGTACGCGGACAACGTGACATGGGCGGCAAGCCGTGAAGTGATGAACGGCGTCAGCAGAAATACGTTTGCACCAAACGCAGATACGAACTGCGCGATGGTCACGCAGATCCTCTACAACCTTGACAGCGGCAAAGCGGACGGCGCAATCCCGACGTTCACCGACGTTTCCGCGAACGATTGGTACGCGGACAGTGTGACGTGGGCGGTTAGCAACGGCGTTGCGCGCGGTGAAGGCAGCAGCTTCGGCGCAAACGATGCCGTGACGCGCGAGCAGCTCGCGGTCATGCTCTACAACTACGCAGACATGAAGGGCTATCGCACTTCCGACCGCGGCGATATGAGCCGTTTCGCGGACAATGGCCGCACGTCCTCTTGGGCAACCGACGCGATGGCGTGGGCGGTTGGCGTCGGCATCCTCAACGGCTCGGAGAACGCTGACGGCAGCGTTTCGCTGAACACACAAGGCAACGCCTCCCGCGCGCAGGTCACAGCAATGACCGAGCGCTTCTGCGGAAAAGCAGCGAAGTAAACAGTCCAACTCAACGCAGGGATAGCGTGTTTCGGCCCGCTATTCCTTTTGTGGGAATCATTCTCGAATATATGGATGATAGGTAGTAAGACCTGCTAATAAAAGTCAAGCCCAAATTTGAAGAAATTTGAGTAAGCAAAAATGGGTATGGCAAATAGGCCGTTGAGCATCCGGTTTTCGGGACGGCGGCCAGCCGGTGGGTATAAGGAAGTTGATCAGACGAAGTCGGATTGCTCCAGGTAGGCTTTCACGGTGGCATAGTACCGCCGGAGGAACTTGTTGGCGGAGGCCATCATGTAGACCTTGTAGGGCTTGCCCTCGGAACGCTTCTTGTCCATGTACTGGTAGATGGGCTCAGCAGCCGGAGAGTTCTGGAGGATGACAGACATCACGAGGAACAGGGTTCTCCTGAGTTGAGCGGAACCCCGTTTTGAGATGCTACGGCTGCAAATATCCAGTTGCCCAGACTGGTAAGGCGGGGCATCGATGCCTGCAAAGGCCACCAGAGCGGACTTAGAATGAAAACGGCGGACATCACCAATCTCGGCCATGAGCTGGGGGCCAAGAGAAGGTCCCACGCCGTACATTCCCATGACAGCGGGATATTCTGGCAGCGTGGAGGCCAGATCCTGCATCTGCTGCTTGATGGCGGCCAACGCCCTGGAGGATGCCTGAAGCTGGGCCACGGCCTGCTGGATCAGGAGCTTGGTGGCCTCACACTTGGGCATGACGCAGAAATGGCCGTAGGCGGAGACATAGATATCAAGTGCCTTGTCCTCGCTGAAATTGTAACCATGCTTCCGACACCATTTCTCATAGCTCCTGATGAAAGCTTTTTGAGTCATCTCACAGACACACTGGCAATGCCAGTATTGCTCTACAAAGTCCACCCACTTCTCGCTACCGTCAGTCTTGGCAGGGCTTGAAAAGAGTTTGTTTGCGTCCGGGAAAGTGTTATCCAGCAGAGAGATAAGATTATTCTTCTGCATGGTCCTTATTTTGCTGAACTGCTCATACTGGCGGTAGCAGGTCTTCAACATCAGCCTGGTATCCTCCTCTGGGTGATACTGAGGCAGGGAGAGCCACTGATCCAGGGCGTAGTTCGCCAGCTTGATGGCGTCTTTCCTGTCCGTCTTGGCTCTCCGCAAGGAGTTGTTTCCGTAGTCATGCACCAGCATAGCGTTAACTGCTGAAACATAGATGCCGGACTCATGCAGAGCGAGAGCCACCGGCGCATGGTAGTAACCCGTGTGTTCCATCACCACACGGGTCTCACCCGGCAGGGACTTGAGTTTCTCAGCCAAGGCGCTCAGGTCCTTGCCGGTGTGAGAAACCTCAAAGGGAGAGAGGACCACCTCTCCAAAGGGCCGCATAACAGCCACGGTACTCTTTCCCTTTGAGACGTCAATGCCTACTGCGTTCATTACCATTCCTCCAATCTAAATTTGCAACCAGAACCCATCTTTTTCTCATTGCCGATTCAATCTATTGGGTGACACGAACTCTTTAGGCTCAACCTGCTTAAACCGAACGCTGCAATAAGAGGATGGCTGACAGTCTTACGTACGGACATAGAAGCACAAGCGTCAAAGCGCCAGCCAGTTGCTCCCCTTATTGTAGCTTAGGCAAGAGATGGAAAGAAGTCCAGCTGGATGCTGGACTTCCAACCAAAACTA
>Ga0256405_10006119_pt1 | contig 19692 bp, 22 predicted proteins | sample RumenRJG_02DNA_FD_189096 | JGI IMG/M metagenome (GOLD analysis project Ga0256405, IMG submission 189096) | Bovine rumen microbial communities from Lethbridge, Alberta, Canada - RJG_02 | ecosystem: Host-associated > Mammals > Digestive system > Stomach > Rumen | place: Canada: Alberta... | reverse complement strand
CTGGATGATACTGCTCCTGAACTTCCTCTTGAAGTAAGAGAACAAGTGAATATTGGTCTTAAATATGAGGGATATATTGAACGTGAATCCAAGCAGGTAGAAGAGTTTCACAGAATTGAAGATAAGAAGATACCTGAGAATCTGGATTATGAATTAGTTCCTTCTCTTCGAATAGAAGCTAGACAAAAGTTATCCACTCATAGGCCTGAAACTGTAGGGCAGGCTTCTCGTATATCTGGAGTTTCACCTAGTGATATATCAGTCTTACTCGTATATTTAAAATCCGGTAAGTACTTAGATCATTGATAAGATTCTAATGTTTCACGCTAAAATGATGAGTTTTTCCTTTATTTAGTACCAAAATGTTTCACGTGAAACAATATATAGTTAGTTTAGTGTTGAACTATCCGTGAAACACTAGATATAGTTGAATACTTTTGTAGCTATTTAGTAAATATAAGGTAGAAGAATAATGGAAGAACATCTTACTTATCTCAAAAATTGCATGTCTCAACATGGAATTGATTTAACAGATCTTCAGTTAGAACAATTTCATATATATTTCAATCTCTTGGTTGAGACGAATAAAGTAATGAATCTTACGGCAATAACAGAAGCTCATGAAGTGATGATTAAACATTTTTTGGATTCTTCTCTGTTAGCAGAATATGTTGAACTTCCTAACGGGGCAAAGGTTTTAGATATTGGAACAGGAGCAGGATTTCCCGGCCTTCCTTTAAAAATTGTTCGTCCCGATCTGAAAGTAACTTTAGCAGATTCCCTTAATAAGAGAATTAAGTTCTTACAGAATGTAATAGATGAATTGTCTCTTGATGGAATTGAAGCAATTCATACCAGAGCAGAAGATGCTGCTCGTAATGCAAAGATGAGAGATCAGTATGATTATGTAGTTTCAAGAGCAGTAGCAAATCTGTCAACCCTCTCTGAGTATTGTCTCCCCTTTGTAAAAGAAGGTGGTTATTTTATTCCTTATAAGTCATCCGACTGTAAGGAAGAAATCAATAATGCAAGTCATGCCTTTGTTGAATTAAAAGGCAAACTCGAGGATGTAATTACCTTCGATCTTCCTGAAGAGGAAGGCGGTCGATCCCTAATTATTATAAAAAAGACAGGAAAAACTCCAAAAAAATATCCTAGAAAAGCAGGTGTTCCATCAAAAGAACCGCTTTAACTAAATTTTTTTTCGAATGTTTCACGTGAAACATTCGAAAAATAATCACCAAAGCACAAGATTTAGTATCTGGCTATTAAAGAGAAACATACCTGTTGTGAAAAGTAAATAAAATGTTTCACGGGAAACATTTTTGATTATATTTGTTCGAATGATTATAATGTTAGATATACGAAGAAAGGAATGGCTAATTATGGGTAGAATTATAGCAATAGCAAATCAGAAGGGTGGAGTTGGTAAGACAACGACATCTATTAACTTATCCGCATGTCTTGCAGAAGCTGGAAAGAAGGTTTTAGTAATTGACCTTGATCCACAGGGTAACTGCACCAGTGGTTTCGGATTAAATAAAAACGAGATGGAAAACACTGTATATGAACTGATCTTAGGTAATTGTTCCCTTAAGCAGAGTATGCAGAAGGTAGATGGTATTGATAACCTTCAGATCATTCCTTCTAATGTAAATCTTGCAGGTGCTGAGATCGAACTTTTAGATGTAGAGCATGACAGAGAATACATACTGAAGAATGAGATTGATTATGTAAAGGATGATTATGATTTTGTGATTATTGATTGTCCTCCTTCACTGAACCTGCTGACTGTTAATGCATTAACAACAGCAGATACCGTTCTTGTTCCGATTCAGTGTGAATACTACGCACTGGAAGGTATCAGTCAGCTCATTAAAACAATAGAACTTGTAAAAGACAGACTGAATGATAAGCTGAAGATCGAAGGTGTTGTATTTACCATGTATGATGCCAGAACGAATCTGTCTGCAGATGTTGTAAATAACGTAAAAGAAAATCTGGATACTAAGATCTATAACACTATTATTCCCAGAAACGTTCGTCTTGCAGAAGCACCTTCCCATGGTCTTCCCATTAATCTCTATGAGAGTCGTTCTGCAGGAGCGGAGAGTTATCGTAATCTGGCAAAAGAAATTGTTGATAGAAAGGATCTGTAATGGCAACTGCTAAGAAAAAATCACATGGACTTGGTAGCGGACTGAATGTACTGATCCCTCAGAATAATCCTCCCAAAGCTAATAGTGAAAATGAGAACGAAGCAGCGGTTGATTTCATGGTTCCTATCTCTAAGGTAGAACCTGACAGAGAACAGCCTCGTAAATTCTTTAATGAAGATGCACTTCAGGAACTGGCAGAATCTATTAAGCAGTATGGTGTTTTCCAGCCATTACTTGTTCAGAAGGAAAAAGATTACTACAAGATCATTGCCGGTGAACGAAGATGGAGAGCTGCAAAGATCGCAGGTCTGAAAGAAATTCCAGTTATCGTAAAGGAACTTTCTGATCAGGAAATAGCGGAGATTCAGTTGATTGAGAATATTCAGAGAGAAGACCTCAATCCAATTGAAATTGCAGAGGGCTATCGTCAGCTGATTGATAAATATGGTTTCACTCAGGATGAGCTTGCAGAGAAGATTTCAAAATCCAGAACTGCAATTACAAATACTCTCAGACTTCTGAAACTTGATGAGAGAGTTCGTCAGATGATCGTTGATGAGCTAATCTCTACCGGACATGCCAGAGCAATCCTTTCAATTGAAGATTCAGACAAACAGTATGAGTTTGCTCAGAAGATCTTCGATGAGAAGATGAGTGTTCGAGATGTAGAAAAAGCTATCAAAAACATGCAAAAGGATCCCAAAGTAAAAAAAGATAACCAGAAGATCGATAAGAAGACAGAAGCAATCTATCATAGTCTTGAAGAGAATATGAAGCAGATTATGGGTACGAAAGTAACGATTCAGGCGAAGAATGGGAATCAGGGAAAAGTAGAAATTGAATACTATTCCCAGGATGAATTAGATCGAATCGTAAACATGATTCGAACAATTCACAAGGCATGATAGCAAACATATGTTTGGAGATGAAAAATGATTGAAAAATATCTCGGTATTCCAATTGACTATGTAATTATTGGTATGGCAGCTCTCCTTTTAATCCTGTTAATTCTTACAATAGTTTTGCTGGCAAAGACTGCAAAACTCAAAAAGAGATTAAGTAAATTCATGACAGGAAAGAATGCCAAGTCTTTAGAAGATACACTCGTCCGCAGACTGAATCAGGTGGATGAAATTCAGGAAGCAAATGATCAGAATAGAAGAGCGATTGATCTAATCAATAAGAAGATGCAGTCCACATTTCAAAAGTATGCTCTTTTGAAATATGATGCATTCGAGGAATCCGGCGGAAAAATGTCGACGATTCTTGTGATGTTAGATGAGAAGAATAATGGTTACATTCTGAACATTGTCCATGGTCGTGAAGGTTCTTATACCTACACGAAAGAAATCATCGGTGGTAACTCCATAGTACAACTTGGAGAAGAAGAGATGCAGGCACTCGATGAAGCTCTGAGCAAATGATACTAGGCGCTTTGTTTGCAAATTCAATATGCCTATAATATAATGATCAAAAGAGTCAGGAGATAAGAATTGCACAATTACCTGAAGAGTATAGGCTTTCGAGATATTGATCAGGAAGATTTAAAAATCTTGCTGACTGATGTCAAAGCACATCCGGATTATCAAAATATGACAGATGATTCCGGTGATGTGCGCATGATCGAATATCGAAAAGAATATGCATACAATCAAGGAATCAATATCAGTGGCTCGCTGGATGAAATAGATGGTTTCGTAATGGATTATTATTATCCATATCTGATTGGAGAATTAGTTTCAAGCCAGGAAGATGTTGAGATTGTAATGAATTCAGACCGAGAAGCTTATCAGGGTATCATAGATGATCCCAAGATGGGCATAGATCTCGTATTCTATATTACAGATGATCTCTGTCTTGTCAGAAGTGATTATCAGAGTGGACAATTCATTAATCACGGTGGCGTGAGATTAAGTGGACTTTGTGAGAAAGGATCTGTTCTTTTACCTCTGGATGAAAGCATTCGTCCGGTAGAAGATTTGGAAACTGTTACACAGAGAGCAAATCTTATGAAAGCAGCAAAAAGCGGCGATCACGAAGCAATCGAAACTTTATCGATTCAGGACATCGATCAGTATAATGAGATTGGTGAGCGAATCAGTAAAGAAGATATATTCACGATTTTGTCGAGTTATATCATGCCAAAGGGTATAGAAAGTGATAAATATACCATTTTAGGTGATATTACAGAATGCAAGAAATTCATGAACGAAATAACACATCAGATGGTTTATCGAATGTTAATCCGTGTAAACAGTATGATGATGACAATCTGTATCAATGAAAAGGATCTCTTAGGAGAACCTATTGTTGGCAGAAGATTTTATGGTGACTTATGGCTGCAGGGCAGGATTTTCTAATTCTGATCTGTAGTCTGTCATATATATTTGTATGAGTAGCTCAGTTGGATAGAGCGTCCGCCTCCTAAGCGGAAGGTCGTGGGTTCGACTCCCATCTCGTACATTTTTTCAAATTTTATAATATAGAGTAATTGAGACCACAGGGGTAAAGGGGACAATCATGGACGATCGTAAACCAAGCGGTAATAATCAGATTCTGAAAGAAAAGATGAAAATCGGAATCAGTATCGTGATCGAGGCAGTTTTGATCATGCTGGAAATCTATGTTCTTACACAGATGCAGGATCAGTTACTCATTGCAGGTGCCATGGTAATTCCAATGGCTCTGACATTATATTTCTTAATCCTTTCGATTATTAATGTATCCCAGTACAACAAAAGAATGGAACTTGAGCGTTATGAGGATCTCTACAATGCTCAGAAAGCATCCTACTTAATCGTTCGTAAGAGCTTTGAAGAATTAAGTAAGCGCCTCGAAGATCTGGAGCAGGTGAATAACCTCCCCGCAGAAGAAATCATCAATGCTCAGAAAGCAGTAGCAAAGCTTACAATCAGCAGAAACAAAGAGAATGCTCTTGCTCTTATGGAATCGAACGAGAGCCTGATTGAGCAGTTATCATCTCTGGAACGTGAATTAAAGCAGAATAATTCATCCATCGCAGAACGTCAGGAAAAACTCCTGGAGCAGACCAAGAAGGATCTGATTGAAAGAAATCGTGACTTAGAGCGTCAGCTTCTTGAGTTACAGGCCAAGGTTGCAGAGAACAGGCAGATCGTTATGCCTCCTATGTATGCACAGCCTGCACCCCAGATGATGCCTCAGCAGATGGATACTGTTTCAAGACAGCAGGATATAAAGCATGATGATTATGCCCAGGAAGAAACGGACATCAGTTTCGATGGTTATGATACACCCACGGTAGCAGAAGCTCCCTCAGAAGAGCCAGAGCTGAATACGATCGCAGAAACAATCCCAACAGAGACGGAAGAACACTATGTTGAATCGGATGAAGTCGCAGAAACTGATACAGAGCCTGAAATCGCTGTAGAGACAGAGCCAGTTATAGAGGCAGAAGCAGAACCCGCTATAGAGGCAGAAGCAGAAGCTACACCGGAACCTGTGCCTGTAGTAACGCCGGTATCCGATGATCCCAATCATGTAATGACACCGGATGAGATTGCAGCTATGTTTGCAGGAGCCTCTACAGCCGAGTCTCAAGTAGAGGCAGAACCCATCGCAGAGCCGGTAGTGGAAGAAACAGCTGAAGCAGAGCCCGTTATAGAGGCAGAAGCAGAACCCGCTATAGAGGCTGAAGCAGAACCAGAAGCTGTAGTAGAAGAAAAAGCAGCAGAGCCTGTGGAAGAGAAAGCAGCTACATCAGTACCAGACTTAAGCAATAATGATCCAAACAAAATGCTGACACCGGAAGAGATTGAAAAACTTTTTGCAAATTTATAAAAAAGGCTTGCAATCTAATACCAGAAATGGCATAATAACATTCGTGCTGATGAGGCAGGCAAGAAAAACTCAGAAACACGAGTAAACGCGCGACTAGCTCAGCTGGCAGAGCACCTGACTCTTAATCAGGGTGTCCAGGGTTCGAACCCCTGGTCGCGCATCGGAAGGTCTTAATTTTACGGTTCAGTCCGTGGGGTTAGGATCTTTTTTTTATAGATTCTTAATTGCGAATAGCAATCAGTTTATGAATGGGATTGCCCATCGAAGAGAATTTCTCTTCATATTCAGTCATAATATTTCCTGCAGATAATACAGGATCATTGTGAAGATCATCTGTTACTACAGTCAATTCAAAGTTCGGATCAGCCTTAAATTCCTCAAGAGAATATTCAAAGAGACCGCTATTATCGGTTTTGAATTCGAGAGGAGATCCAGAAGGAAGTAAAGCCGCATATAGTTCACGATAACGAGAAGAAGTTAACCTTCTTTTCGCATGACGATCCTTAGGCCAGGGATCAGAGAAATTAAGATAGATGCCGGAAAGTTCTCCAGGTATGAAGAATTCATTTAATAAGGCAGCATCTCGACAGATAAGAAATAGATTCTCAGGTTTTTCTTCCATCTCATCGAGCTTCTGAGCAGCACGAAGAAGGACAGAGGAGTAATACTCTAATCCAAGATAGTTATTTTCAGGATGAGCCTTTGCCATTCCTGTAATGAACCGGCCTTTGCCCATGCCAATTTCAATGTAAAGAGGCTGAGCAGAAGGAAAGATGGAAGACCATTTGCCTTTCATTTCCTCAGGATTCGAGATACAAAAGGGACTCTGATGAATATAGTCATCAGCTTCCGGAATATGTCTTAATCGCATAGTGATTCCTTTCATAGTAAAATACATACAAAGAATATATGACTCATAGATAAAATGCAAATTGAAAGTGCATAGAAATAAGGTATAATGCAAGAAGTATGGGCATATATTAATTGGGTGGGATTTGAAATTGAAGAAACAAAATATGAAAAAATTACTTACTGGTGTGCTAGGGACAGTACTAATGGTGTCCACTCTACTCGGGACATATCCAGACGAAAGTATTGGACAGAAGAATCATTCGCTAGATCAGGTATCAGCAGAAGAATATTGGCCGGATGGAGTAGGAATCAGCGCAGGTGCAACAGCGACCGTTATTGATATGAATAATGGAGTTGTGCTATATGACAATAATGGTGAGGAAGCACATTATCCTGCTAGTATTACGAAATTAATGACTGCACTGGTCGCAGTAGAAAACAGCACCATGGATGAAGTGGTTACCTTTTCTGAGACCGCAGTATATGAAAATGAAGGTGATACTTCACATATCGCCAGAGATGTCGGAGAGCAGATGACGATGGAGCAGTGCCTCTATGGAATGTTGCTGGAGTCTGCAAACGAATGTGCATATGCAATCGCAGAGCATGTAGGTGGTGGCGATTACAATAAATTCATCGAAATGATGAATCAGAAGGCCCAGGAACTTGGATGTGTTAATACACATTTTGCAAACTCAAATGGTCTGCATGATGACAATCATTACACCTGTTCCTATGATATGGCATTAATATCAGCGGCAGCCTATAAGGAACCGGAAGTTGCAAAGATTAGTTCCACCAGACAGTATATTATTCCACCCACCAATAAACATACTGATCCGACGGTCCTGAATAACGGACATGCGATGATCTCTAATCATAGAACATCGAAATATCTGTATGAATATGCTATTGGTGGAAAAACAGGATTTACAGATCAGGCGCTTCATACCATGGTTACATATGCGCAGAAGGACGGACTGCTTCTCTGCTGTGTAGTAATGAATGAGGCAGATAAGACCGGACAATATGGAGATACGCAAAACCTCTTAAATTACTGCTTTGATAACTTTGTAGAATATGATCTTCAGGAAAATGTTGATCTTGGAAATCAGGTAGATACCGGTCCTCTTGGACAGAACTTAGATCTACTGAAAGTGGGAGAAGGTAAGATTGTTCTTCCTAAAACAGCAGAGCTAAAGGATGCGACAAACGCAATCTCAGCATCTGACGGAAGTGATAAATCTGTCGCAGGTAAGATAACCTATACTTATGCCGGACATGAAGTTGGTGGTGCGAATCTCTTATATACGGAGAATTCCATTAAGAAATATCCCTTCCACAATGTAGCACCGGAAGATGGTGGTAGTAAGGTAAAATACTATCGTGTGGATTTTAGATTAATAATCGGTCTTATACTTCTCATTCTGGTAATCCTGCTTGCTTTCGTCTTCATACTGCATTATGTAAGAAAGCATAAGAGAAGAAAGCCTACCAAGCTTCCGAGAAACAGACATCATGAGAGACCAAAGTATACGGTCATTCGCCGGAAGAAACATAGACATAGAAGAAGATAATATTTAAGCTGCGAAAACAAAAAGTTTTCGCAGCTTTTTTTACATAAGACTTTGAATCAGAGTTTTTAGCTGGGCAGGTTGCTCTGTCAAAAAGAGAATACCATTTGAGGAAGAAAACATGGTAGTGAACTTACCTTGGAAGGTTTTGGATTTCTGAATCAATGATATGAGGTAGGATCTTTCCGGTTCTTCAATGGGAAGGAATAGGAGGGCAATCTGTTCAAGAGGAAAAGGTTCTGATTTTGAATAGGTAAGAAGATTTGAAATCTCCTTGTCTTCCTGAATCTGATCATCCGTTTTATTAATAATAAAATATCCATTTTCATCCTTAGGGAGATTCATGGAGTGAAGAGCTCTCTGTACCTGCTTGGTAAGCGAAGGGGAGGCAGGATAGAGAGACTCGAAGAAAGTCATAAAATCCGTTGATTTTTTAAACTGCTGATTTCTTCCCTTTTCAAGAACTTCCGTCATAAGGATGCGTTGAATCATTGAAACACATTGTTTACGGGAAGGATTACTTGTGACTTTCCTTTTATTATCTTCCATCTGAAAACTCCTTAATAGACAAAACAATATGTCTATAAGTAAATATACGACAGATATCGGACAAAAGAAAGGCATAATATCGGAAATTGGACAAGTATTCGACCTATAACAAAGTTAACACATGGCTGGAATACAAAAAAGAAAAAAGAGTCCATAAATAAGTAGAGATATGGATGACATAGACAGCGAGAAATCATATAATGATGTAGAAAGTTACCACTCAAGAGATGTAATCGTGGAGTAATTCAATGGAAGAATCCAAAGAAATTCCCATGTATCGGGACGAGAAAAAAGAATATCAGTTAGAACAGATTCTAAACAAGATAGAAGAAGCGGACGGAATTGTAAAGACTTCCGATATCTTAGCGCTAGGAATCGATTATCGAAGAGTCCAGACTTTTGTAAAGGAAGGCGAACTCCGTAAGATCCGGAATGGATCCTACACGTCCGGAAGAAAGAGCTATCCGGAAGAGGATCTAATTACGGCTCTATTCCCGGATGGAGTCCTAACCCTCCAAAGCGCACTTTTCGCCTACGGATATCTGGACGAGATGCCTGAGGTTTGGCAGATTGCAATTAGCAAGAATACATCCAAATCCAGATTCAATATCCTCTATCCCAGTGTGGAACCATCTTACACAGAAGACGATGTATTACTTATGGGGCAGGAGAAAATTCAGTTAGGTCACAGAGAAATTGCCATCTATTCCAGAGACCGTCTCATCTGCGATGTGCTGAAGTATCAGGATAAGCTCACAACAGAAGAATTCAAGAAGGCAATCCGCGGATATGTGAATGACGAGAAGAAGGACGTTACGAATCTGATGAAGTACGCAATTTCCCGGAAAGTACGCCAAAAGGTTCAGAATGTAATCTCCATCTGGTTGTAGTTGTTTTGTCTTCTCTGAGAAAGACGAATATATGACGAAGAAAGAACTCAAAGAAAAAGAACAAGCACTTCTCCATCAGTTAGAAGAAGTCGCGAAAAAGGATAATATCCCATTTCGAACCATACTCGAGTCCTATCTGACGGAAGCCGTCATCTGTCGAATCGACGAAACAAGCATAGGTGACAGCATGTTTCTAATGAACGACAGTGTTCTTGGGAATGAAATACTGCCACCGCAGAAGAAACTGATCTATACAGAAGCCGAGAATAGCAGAATCCGCCCCAAGGATGGATTTGTTGCAGGCCAGAGTCTGAGCCAGACTTTTCTGGAAGATCTCTGGAAATGTATAGCAGACGAACTTTTGGCAATCGGATTTCATCTTGAGCAAGGGGAAGATTGGATCTCCTACAGCGAAGATTGCGGTATGCTCAACCTGAAAATCAGCCTTCTGGATATTCGAACCTCCTTCTCCATTGAGATTCGAAGAGGAAAGAAAGAAGATCTCTACCCGGTAAGACGAAGCAAAAAGAAGTTTTTATGCGAAGAAGAATACTCTTATAATCATTATCCAATTGAAGAAGAAGCAGCTTTGCATATGGCAGAAATACTTAATAAGCTCGAACTTCTACAGGATATGGAAGAATACTATAGCCTCTATCGAATCCTGAAAGAAGAACCATTAGAAGGAAGACGCGTACAGGACCTCTTCCAAAACGCCTGGAAAGATACCTTTCGTGAAGAGACGAAAGACTTCTTCATAAGTTATGGAGACTATCCTTTCATGCGCAAGAAATGGAATCGAGTGATGAAAAAATATCCCCGGGCTGAGGATTGGAAGACAACACACGCACTGATTGCAGCCTTTATACTTCCAATCTGGGATAGCACAGCACAGGATCAGATTTTTCTGGACTCCTGGATGCCGGCCCTGGGACGATATCTTGAATAAAGCATAAACATGGGTGAAAACGAAGCAATAGATAAGAGATGGACATAGGGGAATATGGCAGATCTGGACCAGAAACTAACTGAATATGGGAAGAGCAAGGTCTATCCTCTGCATATGCCAGGACATAAGAGACAACCATTGTATGATATGGATCCCTTCAGTATGGATATTACCGAAATTTACGATTTTGATAATCTCAACCATCCTGAGAGCATCTATCAGGACTTAAATCAGAGAATCGCAGCACTCTATGGTGCAGACCATGCGCATCTCATGGTTAACGGCTCAACTGGCGGCAACTATGTGATGCTCCATGCAGCGACAGTTGTAAATGACACGATTCTGGTCGCACGGAATTGCCATAAGAGCATATATCATATGATCGAGATGCGACAGCTGAACTGCGTTTCGATTGAACCGGCCTTCTCGAAGAGAGATGAAAAAGAGATAGAAGGGAATCCACTCGCATCCCACATAATGGAAAGTGAGATACCAGGCCCCATCGATCCTCAGTCGGTTGAGAAAATTCTTAAGACGCGACCGGAGATCAAGGCATTTGTTCTAACATCTCCGACGTATGAGGGTGTCTCATCCGATATACCCTCCCTTGCAAGGATCTGTCATGCCAATGGATGTGCCTTACTCGTGGATGCAGCGCATGGCGCTCATTTTATGGAAGGAGCCCTACATTTCCCGAGGAATCCAATTGCCTTAGGCGCAGACCTCGCGGTTGTGAGTCTTCATAAAACCCTTCCAGCGCTGACCCAGACGGCAGCGGTACTGGTAGCGAAGGATTCGATGATCTCGGATGATCTAATCTCTAGAATGATTCCTTATCACCAGACCTCTTCACCTTCCTATGTACTGACCTCATCGGTAGCAGCCTGCGTGCGAGATCTTGAAGAGAATAGAAGCGAGCGGTTTTCTATCATGTATAGCAGGCTCGAGGACTTCTATAGAGAAATGAAGGGCCTGACGAAACTTATGGTTTATCGGCCAGAACATCACGACCCATCGAAGATACTGGTCTACTCTCCCATGGGCGGTGCAGACCTGATGCGAAGACTTCGCAATGATTATGCCATGGAAGCGGAATATGCCGTTGGACATTATATCCTCTGCATGATGACGATCTCAGATCAGAAGGAAGGCTATGACAGATTAAAAGATGCCTTATGGAAGATTGATCAGGAATTAGAAGAAGTCACTGAAAAATCAGAGAGAGAATTCTTGGCTTATGATCAGGCGGAGGACAAGAAACAGGAAGTTAAACTCTATGAAGTAGGTCGCTGTCCATCTCAAAAAGTGAACATAGAGGATGCGGTCGGTGAGATTGCTGCAGAGCAGCTAGCCATCTATCCACCGGGAATTCCGATTTGTCTTCCTGGAGAGAAAATCACAGAAATAGATGTCCAAAAGATAAAAAATGCTCTTTTTGATTCTTTGGAAGTTGACGGAATTGATAAAAACGGACAGATAAAAATTGTCCTTAAGTAGTCTGATAATTATGCCGTAGATACACAATACAGACACAATAAAGAAAAATCGTCAGTAAAACCATGGAAGTGGAAAGCCTGCGGATAGGAAGTAGAAACATGGGTAAGATATATCTCATAATGGGAAAAAGTGCATCGGGAAAGGACAGTGTCTATCGCAAGCTCGCTCCTCTGCTTGCGGATCGCATGCATACAATTGTCACCTATACAACAAGACCGATGCGGGAAGGCGAAGTCGAAGGAAGAGAATATCACTTTACCGATGACCTGGGCTTAGAAAAGTTCCGAAAAGAGAAGAAGGTTGTCGAAGAGAGAAGATACGACACGGTATATGGCCCCTGGTATTACTTCACAGCGGATGATGGATCGATTCATCTCGAGTCGGAAGATTATCTCTGCATCGGAACCCTCGAATCTCTAAGACAGATGCAGGATTACTACGGAGAAGAGGCAATCTGTCCGATATATATTGAAGTAGATGACGGTATTCGACTCGAGAGGGCACTCATGAGAGAGCGCCAGGAGGAGAATCCCCGTTATGAAGAGATGTGCAGGAGATTCTTAGCGGATCAGAGAGATTTCTCTGAAGATAAGCTGGCCGAGGCGCACATCCGAATTCGCATTGAAAACAAAGACTTAGATCAGACGGTGAATGCCGTGCTAAAGGAGATCCATGGAGATCAGAGTTAACGAAGTAAATCAGATGACGAAAACAGAGGCCCCAAAACAGACCGGGCCTGTAGATGATAGTTTTAAGTTCACCCTGGCATCAGCGATTGATGACACGGAGCTGCAGGAGAAACTGACCGGTCTCATGTCCCAGATCGACAAAGAGGGGAAGCGCCTGTCAGAACATATGGATATTACCGATATGAGAAAGTACAGATCTCTGGTAAAGGATTTCATGAATGAAGTCGTGTCCCGTTCCCACAAGTTCTCCCGTGAGAACTTCCTGGATCGAAAGGGTCGCCACAGAGTCTACGGCATTGTAAAACTCGTCGATAAGAATCTGGACGATCTGGCAGAAGAACTTATGAAAGAGCAGAAGGACCAGCTGAGTGTCTTATCCAAGGTTGGCGAGATTCGCGGACTTTTGATTGATATAACAACCTGATGCAGGTAAATCGGAGAAGGAATGACAGGAGAGGATAGAGAAATCAAAGAGGAATACACAACTTCCTTTGATGATATTGTGGGGCAGGAGCCCCTGAAAGAATATTTTCAGAATGCCGTCCGAACAGAAAGGATGGCAAATACATATCTGATCAGCGGCGCAAAAGGATCTGGCAAGAGTATGATGGCTGAGGCCTTTGCGGCTGCACTTCTATGTGAAGAGAAGACAGGCGTACCCTGCGGGAACTGTCCGGCCTGCTCTAAATTTCGGAGAAGAAATCACCCGGATTATATAGAGATACAACATGAGAAGCCGAAGCTGATATCGGTCGAAGATGTGAGAAGCCAGCTGGTCGAGCAGATCGGGTACGCTCCATCAGAAGGAGAACACCGCATCTTCGTCATCGAGAATGCAGAACTTATGAATCCGGCAGCGCAAAATGCGATACTCAAATCCATCGAGGAACCACCTGCCTATGCAGTTATTATGCTGCTGACAGAGAATCCGGATGCGCTGCTTCCCACCATCCGTTCCCGTGCCGTGTCATTAGAGATGAAGCCGGTCCGGGTGAAGGAGATCGAGAAGTACTTAATCTCGAAGTATGCACTGCCAGATTATCATGCCAGAGTCGTCTCTCAGTTCTCTCAGGGAAATATAGGACGAGCCCTTCTTCTGTCTGAATCGGAAGACTTCAGGAAGCGGAAGGAGAAAGTAACCAGAAGTATCGAACGTATTCGCAAGAGCCCGGAATATCAGATTGAAGAGATTATTGGGGATTTCCTCAGTGAAGGTGGCAAAGAGAATCTGGATGAATGCCTGAATCTGATTCTGATATGGTACCGGGATGTGTTATTATATAAAGCAACGGGCAGCGACCGGCACATCATCTACCGGGAAGAGTTCGCACAGGTCAGACGACAGGCGGAGAACGAGAGCTACCAGCATCTGAACAAAGTACTTCTGGAAGTGAAGGAAACACAGGACAGACTCAAGGCCAACATGAAAGCAGAGTCTGCACTGAATCTTCTCTTCCTTAGAATTAAAGGAGACAAGTAATGAGTAGAATTGCAGGTCTGAATTTCCGCAATGGCGGTAAGATCTACTATTTTGATACAGAAGACCTCGATGTGCATATGAGGGATAAGGTAATTGCCGAGACATCCAGAGGTAAGGAATTCGGAACCGTTATGGTTGTGCTCGACTCTGAGCAGATCTCTCTTCGCAGATCTCCTCTGAAGGGCCTGCTTCGCATTGCAACAGAAGAAGATCTGAAGCGAGAAGAAGAGAATCTGGAGAAGGAAGACAAAGCCTTCCATGTCTGCAAGGACAAGATCGAAGAACATGGTCTGGAGATGAAGCTCGTTGATGCCGAGTATACCTTTGATAACAGCAAGCTGATCTTCTACTTTACCGCGGACGGACGTGTTGATTTCCGTAACCTTGTAAAGGATCTGGCAGGAATCTTCCGTACCAGAATCGAATTAAGACAGATTGGTGTAAGAGATGAGACCAAGACTCTCGGTGGACTCGGTATCTGCGGTAGAGAACTCTGTTGTCATTCCTATCTCAATGAATTTGCTCCGGTGTCTATCAAGATGGCAAAAGAGCAGAACCTCTCCCTGAATCCGACCAAGATCTCCGGTGTCTGTGGAAGACTGATGTGCTGTCTTAAGAATGAAGCGGACACATATGAATACCTGAACAAGAAGATGCCTCGCAAGGGGGATGAACTCTCTACCAAGGAAGGACGCGTTGGTGAAGTACAGAATGTTGATATTCTGACCCAGAAGGTTCGCGTCATGTTCGAGGATAACGATACAAGAGAAGTAATCGAATTCAACGCAGCTGATCTGGTATATGAGCCTGGTGTGCACAAGAAGGCAAAGCACGCACCGAAGAACCAGAACGCCAAAGATCAGAATGGAAATAAAGACGGCGATAAGTCCAATAGTAAGTCCTATGGACAGAAAAAGGACAATAATCGAGACGACCGAAAGAATAATGGACAGGATAATCGCGACAGAAACAGGGGCGAATCCAGAAGAAATGACGGAGAAAACCGCAGGAATTCTGAGCAGAAGAACCAGAATCGCTCCTTCCAGCAGGCTAGGGATGATTCCAATCGAAATGTAGAGCGAGGCCAGAAGGATGGCAACGCGGAAGGTAAGAAGAACAATAACCGTAACAGAAATCGTAACCGCAGACGCGGAAACGGAGATAAAGGTGGACAGGGCCAGAAGCAGAATGGCGGCACACCTGCAGGCGGAGAAAAGTCAGAATGATAAATGATGCAGCAAAAGAATTCCTTTTGCCTGGAGAGAGACTTGATGATCTGCAGAGAAGCGGTCTTATGATCCTGCAGGATCCGAAGCGCTTCTGCTTTGGTATGGATGCTGTACTACTCAGCGGATTTGCCAAAGCAAAGAAAGGTGATCTGGTAATGGACTTCTGTACCGGAACCGGCATCATTCCTCTTCTCCTATCTGCGAAAACAGAAGCAGCGAAAATCTATGGATTGGAAATCCAGGAAGAAAGTGTCGATATGGCAAATCGGTCGGTACTTCTGAATGGTCTTTCCGACAGAGTAGAGATAAAGGCTGGAGATTTTAGGGATGCGGTGACAATGTTCGGCGCATCCTCTTTTGATATCGTCACTTGTAATCCGCCCTACATGAAGGATGAACACGGAATTTTGAATCCATCGGATGCGAAGAAGATAGCGAGACATGAAATCTACGGCAGTCTCGAAGATCTCATTCTTACGGTAGCAAAGATACTCAAGCAGAATGGCAAATTCTATATGGTTCATCGTCCCAACCGACTGGTGGATGTGATCTCTTGTATGCGAGCTGCCGGAATCGAACCGAAGCGCCTGCAGATGGTGCATCCCTTTCAAGACCGGGAAGCGAATATGTTTCTGGTAGAAGGCGTAAGAGGTGGTAAGGCAGAGCTTCGTATGGAGAAGCCAATCATCGTATATAAAGAAGTCGGTGTATATACAGATGAAATCTACGATATCTATGGATACTAAGGAACTTCATAAGGAAAAAAGACAAGGAATCGAACATGTCAGGAACACTCTATCTCGTGGGAACGCCCATCGGAAATTTAGAAGATATGACCTTCCGTGCTGTCAGGATCTTAAAAGAAGCAGATCTAATCGCAGCAGAGGATACCAGAAATTCCATCAAGCTGCTGAATCATTTTGATATTCATACTCCCATGGAGTCTTATCATGAATTCAATAAGATGGATAAGGGAGAAGAACTGGCAAACCGCCTGGAAGCCGGCCAGAATATCGCGCTTATAACCGATGCAGGTATGCCGGGAATATCAGATCCAGGCGAAGAACTGGTTCGCATCTCAAGAGACAGAGGAATTACTGTAACCGCAGTTCCTGGTCCGACGGCCTTTGCGACGGCAGCGGTTATCTCCGGAAGACCTTGTAGGAGGCTGGCATTCGAAGCATTCCTTCCAAAGGATAAGAAGGAACATGAGAGGGTGATGGCAGAACTTCGCCAGGAGACCCGTACGATGCTGATCTATGAGGCACCGCATCATCTGAAGAAAACCCTGAAGGAACTGTGCCAGGAGATTGGCCCTGATCGAAAGATTACAGTTACAAGAGAGTTGACAAAGAAATTCGAAGAAGGTCTTGAAATGACCCTTTCTGAAGCAGTGGCATATTACGAAACAAGAGAACCTCGTGGTGAGTATGTACTGGTCCTGGAGGGGAAGTCAAAGGAGACCAAGGAAGAAGAATACAGATCTCAATTTGAGAACCTAAGCCTGGAAGAGCACATGGCCCTATATACGGATCAGGGGATGGACCGAAAAGAGGCAATGAAGGCAGTTGCAAGAGATCGCGGCGTATCAAAACGTGATATCTATAATGAACTGCTGAAATAAGTGCTGTTTCTTTGGGTATATAAAGGATAGAAAGGGGAGTGAAGAAAGTGGAGAAGATAGAGATTCTGCAAGATTATATCGACCATGCAGAGAAAATCGTATTCTTCGGTGGAGCAGGAGTGTCGACAGAGAGTGGCGTACCGGATTTTCGAAGTCAGGATGGTCTCTATCATCAGACCTACAAATATCCACCGGAGACCATACTAAGCCATAGCTTCTATATGAGTAAGAAGAAAGACTTCTATGATTTCTATTTTGATAAGCTTCTTACAAAGGGAATTCTGCCCAATAAGGCACATAAGAAACTCTATGAACTAGAAGCTGCAGGGAAGGACATCACTATTGTGACCCAGAATATCGATGGATTACACCAGGCGGCAGGATCTAAAAGGGTCTTTGAACTGCATGGAAGTGTTCATCGAAATTACTGTGAGAATTGCCACAAGTTTTTTGATGGAGAGTATATGATCCGTCACAGAAATGATGGTGTTCCGAAATGTGATGCCTGTGGCGGAGATATCAAACCAGATGTAGTTCTCTACGGAGAAGGCCTGGATCAGAAAACACTGACAGGAGCTGTAGCTGCCATTGCAGGAGCAGATCTTCTGATTGTCGGTGGCACTTCGCTTGCTGTATATCCGGCAGCGGGTCTGGTGGATTATTTTAACGGAGAGCATCTGGTCGTGATGAACAGAGATGCCACGGAGCGGGATCTTCACGCAGATCTTGTGATCAGAGATCCCATCGGGGAGAGTCTGGACAAGATTCGGGTAAAGTTAGGGGAATAACAAAATGAATGGGTCGCTTTACATTTATAAATAAATCCTTGAGATGCTGAAGAAAAAATAAAATCTTCGTATATTATTCATAAACTTTGTTAAGGGTCCCTAAAATAGGCAAAAAGTGATTGAAATAAACCTCCGGCCATGTTAGAATTCAGAACCGTGGTATATGATATTTCCTTGCTCGGCCATTTGTAGTGTCGCCGGGCCACAAGACCAAAAGGAGGTTAATCGCATGAACAAGTATGAATTAGCACTCGTTGTTAATGCCAAGATCGAAGACGATGCGAGAACAGCTACAGTAGAGAAGGCAAAAGAAATTATTGCCCGCTATGGTGGAACTGTTACGGACGTTGAGGAAAAGGGCAAGATGCGCACCGCATATGAGATCCAGAAGATGAATGATGCATTCTTCTACTTCATCCGTTTCGATGCAGAGCCCACCGTTCCTGCACAGGTTGAAAATGATGTTCGTATCATGGACAACGTTCTTCGTTTCTTATGTGTTTCAGCGAGCGTCGCAGAAGCATAAAGAAAGAGGAAAAATATGAATAAAGTCATTATGATGGGAAGACTTACCAGAGATCCGGAAGTTCGTTACGGCGGAGCATCTAACACCGCTATCGCGAAGTTTTCCCTTGCTGTTGATCGTCGCCGTAAGGTAGATGGTCAGCCGACTGCAGATTTTTTTAATTGTACTGCTTTCGGTAAGACTGGTGAGTTCGTTGAGAAGTATATCAAGAAGGGCACGAAGATTCTTCTTGAAGGCGAAATTCAGAACGATAATTACACGAATAAAGAAGGCCAGAAGGTCTACGGGTTTAATATCATTGCCAACAACATTGAATTCGCTGAATCTAAGAATGCTTCACAGTCTTACAATTCCCAGGGTGGTGGATTTGACGGTTCTTCCGCACCTTCACAGCCTGCCGGCGGCGCCGGAGATGATTTTATGAACATTCCAGACGGGGTTGATGATAAACTCCCGTTCTAATTCCAGATTAGGAGGTTCTAACATGGCATTCAATAAAGAAGAGCATGCAGGCGGACCCAGAAGACGTCCGATGCACAGAAAAAGAAAGGTTTGTGTATTCTGCGGAGCAGAAGCTGTTATCGATTACAAGGATACCAACACCCTTAAGAAGTACGTTTCCGAGAGAGGTAAGATCCTTCCTCGCCGTATCACCGGTAACTGTGCTAAGCATCAGAGAGAGCTGACCACCGCAATCAAGCGTGCACGTCATATCGCTCTTATGCCTTACGTTCAGGATTGATCGTAATACTTAAGTGAATGGGACCTGTCACCCGAAGTTTTGGGTGGCAGGTTTTTTTAGTTTGCGCGCCATGGGCGCGCTCTAACGGGTGAAAGTCCCGAGTACGCGTAGGCAACGACGAAGTACATAGCTGAACAGCAAGGGTGTCCATCGTGAGGTGGAATCTGAAGGAAGCTGTAAGCAAACCCTTGGCCTGACGTACAGGAACCACATATAAGGCTGGGAAATACGGATAAGTCGGCTAAAAGCGATGAAGTCCAAAAGTTGCTGGAAGTACCAGTAAATGTGGCAGGTAGATGAGGGAAAAGAGCGTGCACCTTAAGCG
>Ga0256405_10006118_pt1 | contig 19696 bp, 31 predicted proteins | sample RumenRJG_02DNA_FD_189096 | JGI IMG/M metagenome (GOLD analysis project Ga0256405, IMG submission 189096) | Bovine rumen microbial communities from Lethbridge, Alberta, Canada - RJG_02 | ecosystem: Host-associated > Mammals > Digestive system > Stomach > Rumen | place: Canada: Alberta... | reverse complement strand
GATGCGCGGCTGGTAGATCGTCATCTTTACCTCGTCGATGTCGTAGATCATCTCCAGCATGGCCAGAGTGCCGAGCGCGTAGAGTCTGAGCTGTGGGTTGCCTTCTGCGAAGACCGGGACGCCCTTGCCATACTTCAGGTCGATGATGTGGAGCGTCTTGCCTCCGATGATGGCCACGTCTGTGATGCCGAAGCCTTCCGGGATCCAGTTCGAGAGGTCGACCTTCTGCTCTGTGAGGAGCTGGGCGCCTGCGTCAGTCTTTAAGGCCTCCGCGTACTCTTCCTGGATGAAGTCGACATACGGCTCCAGGGTTGTGATCATCTCGGCCACACTTCCACCCAGTTCCGGGTGTTCTCCGTAGAACTTCGTGATCTTGCCCTTGTGTGCAGCTGAGACCTTCTGCGTCTTGATCAGCTGCTCTGCAGCATCGTGGGCCAGTGTTCCCTCGTCCGCGTAGATCGAAGACGATGCAGGGAACTGCTCGGAGATCTTCACCGATCCGGGGCAGTTCATCCATCTGTGGGCCCCGCTGCTATTCAGTTTTGCGTGTTTGGTTGGTGCTGCCATCAGATACCCTCCGCGTCTTTGTAGAACTCGTCCAGCTTGTCCGGGTGCTTCTCGATGAGCTCGGAGAGCTTCTCGACGCCGTACTTGCCGAACAGTTCCTTGACCTCTGCCTTCTTGCCTGCTTTGAGCTTCTCAGAGAGGCGAACCTTCACCTGGCTCTCAGTCACTCCGGCAGCAGGCGCTTCCTTTTTGTCCTCAGCGAAGGGGAGCTCCTCAGCAGGCTCGTCTGACTGCGCAGGAGCCTCTTCTGCGGGTTTTTCTGTCTTAGGTGAGGACTTCTTCGCCTCTTCCTTTTTGGCCTTCTTTTCGGCCTCCTCTTTTGCTTCTGCGGCGTTGATGATCTCTGCGGTCTTCTTGGCCGACTCGTTCAGCTCCTCCTTCGTGAGGGGCTTCTTCTCTTCTGTGAGGCCAGCGATCCAGACACGGCTCGCGAACTCATTGACCTCCTCTAAGTTGTTAAAAGTCACTGTAATTTGCATTTTGCGGTTCCTCCTTTTCTCATTTAGCTTGTGACTTGTGGAACATGTTCTTCAGTCCTGCCAGGATGCCCTGGCTCTTCTTGGCCGATCTTACTGCGGCGTAGGCGGCCGACTGTCTTGCAAAACTTCCGGCCATCGCTGCCTGCTGCTGATAGCTTCTGTGGCTGCGCTGTGCGTGTTTTATTCGTCCAGCCATGTGCAACTCCTCCCTTCTTCGTGATCTTGTCTTATAAAGAACGCCAGGTCGCAGATGTTGAGAGCGTACTCGCTGGGCGAGTGCTCCAGCTTCATGTAGGCCTCGGCGTTACTATCGCCGTTGTATGTCATAAGGACCCAGTAGGGGTCGTCGTTGGTTTCAAATAGTTCCCGGAGATAGTCAGCGGCCACTGCCATGCTGCCGTTCACCGTGTAGAGGTCGTCAGCTGTGAAGCCAAGATCCTCAGCTCTTCCGGTGTGCCACTTTGGAGCCACCTGCATCAGTCCGACGCATCCGCCGTTTACTGCCAGAGGATCGAACCTGCTCTCGGTCCAGGCGATCGCTTCAAGGAACTCGGGCTCGATGTTGTAAACCTCGCCCCAGAAGCGTGCGGCCTCTTCGACGTCGTCCGGGATGTAGACATCGTCCAGGACTTCCTTGACTTCGATGATCGTGGGCTCCGGTTGCGTCTTCGCCGCCTCGATCTCTTCCCAGCGGAGTCTCTCGGCTTCCATCTCTGCCTCGAGAGCTCTGTCGGCTGCGATCTGTTCGGCGATCCACTGCCTCGTCAGCTCTTCGCGTTCCGCCTGCTCCCTCAGATAGGACGGCCGGAGTATAATGGCCAGCGTGAAGGCGATGCCGATCCCCAGCAAAAAGCTCGTGATCAATGTCTTCGGCTCTTCTCTTCTCATGCGCTCACCCGCTTCCTGGCGACTTCGACGCATGCTTTTGTGAAGCGCTCCTTGTACCCGTCCGTGTAGGTGACTTTTATCTTGATCTCCCTCTTCTTCATATCGCTCCTCCCTCAGATGTGCTCGATGTAGTAGCTGCAGCAAAGTCCGTCCGCCCACTCCTGCGCCTCGGCCTTCGTTGTGAAGTGCCTGGGCCTCAGATCAGGGTCGTCAGGGTATACAGTCCAGAACGTTCTCATGGTCTGCCTCCCTTCCGGAGCGCATCCGCTTCGTCGAGTAGCTTCTGCAGCTGTCCACGTGTCCTCTGGATGGCTTCCTCGAGCTCCTGGTTCCTTCTTGCGGTGGCCTGCATATCCTGGAAGACCTTGATGCCGAACTCTTTGTAGAGCCAGGCGACCTGTGCCTTGCCTTCGGTCTCACTGATGCAAGGGTGCCAGGTGTAGACGTATTCGATCAGGCTGTAGTCTTCGTCAGATATTCCCAAGCGCATCGGCTCCAGTGCCTTCAGATGGTCCTCGAACTCGTACTTCATCATCTCGGCCACCTCCTATTCACATGCGCGCATGATGTCTCTGATCATGGCCACGCCGGAGTCCATCGACACGTTCACCAGGCGGGATCCGCCGTGCACGTATTCGATCGTGACGCGCTCGTCATCGTTGTCCAGGATCTCGTACTTGAGGGCCTTGACGTCGTTCTGTCCTCTGGTAGCCTTTAAGGTCTCGCAGAGAAGGTCGCATATTGTTTGTTTGTCTTCGTGGAATGTTGTCATGATGGTGTTCCGCTCCTTTCTTGTTCCGGTGTTCCCGCACCTGTAAGCGCTGCGCTTACTTATGAAGTAAAAAAAATTCGTTCTACTGACTCGTTGAAGTAGTTGGCCAGCTTGAGCTTGACGTCATCCCTGGGGATGCGCTCGCCGTTCTCGTACTGCGAGATGGCCATCACCGTGACGCCTACTGCGTCCGCGACTTCCTTCTGTGGCTTCTCGCCTCTGAGTGTTCTGAGTGTCTGGCCGATCCCTTTTGCATCGATCACTCCTTGCACCTCCTTCCGTGTTGTCTGTGTAAGCGTAACGCTTACTTGATTATATTAAACGTTCCGTTTATAATTGTCAATAGAGAAATTAAACTTTCTGTTTACTTTTTTAGGAGGTGCTAAAAATGGCAGATTTCAAGGACCGCCTGAGGCAGCTGAGGAAGGAGAAGGATCTCTCCCAGGACGAGCTTGCGGCCCGGTTGGATGTCACGAAGATGGCCGTCTCCGGGTACGAGCGAGGCGTGAGGGTGCCCAGGTTCGATATGATCGACCAGCTGGCCGACATCTTAGACGTCGACATCAACTACCTGATGGGGAACTCAGACATCCGCAAGCCATACCCGCGGATGACCGCAGAAGAGCAGGACCGTCTGGGCGCTGATCTGATCCATGCCGACATAACAGTCGAAGAGATGGACCTGGTGAACGCCTACCGAAGGCTTGACGCCTATGGTCAGAAGCTCACCCGGATGGCCGCAAGGCTCGAAAAAGAATAAAAGAAGGGCGCCGCCTGCGGGAACAGACGACGCCCAGGAGCGAGAACACTGTGAGAAGTGCCTCTACACGTGCACATTATAGCACATTTTCCGCAGTGTTTTCCACATTTTCCACATATAGGAGGACACTGCTGTGAACTTTGGAATATATACGAGGAAGTCCTACTTCACGGACTCCTCGGACTCTGTAAAAATGCAGTATGAAGCCTGCAGGGAGTACATCGACCGGATCTTCGACGACGTCGACACGGTCACGCCTTACGAGGACGACGGCTACGTCAGGAGCGACATCGATCGCCCGGCCATGAACCAGCTGAAGGAAGACGTGGCGGACGGCCTGGTCGACTGTGTTGTGATCTACCGCATCGACCGCGTCTGCTCCGACATGATGGACTTCTGCACCTTCTACACCTTCTTAAAAGAGAAGGGCGTCAAGTTCGTCACGGTGAAGGACGGGATCGACACGACCACGCCGATCGGCGAGGCGATGATGTACCTGGCCGTGATCTTCTCTGGCCTGGAGATCGGGAACGACGCGCTCAGGATCCGGGACAACTTGAACCACCTGGCGGCCAAGGGCTTCTGGTGTGGTGGCCAGCCCCCGATCGGGTACGACATCCAGGAGATCAGCCTGGGCGGAAAAAAGCACAAGACCATCGTCACGAACGAGGAGGAGCTGGAGTACAAGAACCAGCTGATCAGGATCCTGCAGGAGAACAACTTCTCACTCCAGCAGATGGAGACCTACTGCAAAAACAACGGGATCAAGTCGATCCGGGGATCTTTTCTCTCCACGACTCAGCTCCATCAGATCCTCAGGAGCCCGTACTGCGTGGCCGACACTCCGGAGATCTATGACTACTTCGCGGAGAAGGGCTGCCAGATGGACGAGGGAAGTCCCCGGGAGCTCTGGGACGGGAAGCATGGCGTCATGGTATACGGTCGGACCATGCAGACAGTCGTCAACCATAAGAAAAAGCACTCCATCGCACCGCCTGAGAACTGGCGGATCTCCATCGGCTACCATGAGCCGCAGATGTCTGCAGACGACTGGCTCGCTCTGCAGGGGTTCTTCGGCCGTCATGTGTTCGAGAAGACGATGAAGTACGACACGACCCTCCTGAAGGGTGTCCTGCGCTGTAAGAAGTGCGGCCGCCTCATGGGTCTGGCCAGACGCAAGAAGGTCGACGGCTCGGTCTCGACCTGGTATAAATGCTATAACAGGGAACGCCGGGGCGACTGTGACATGAGTCAGATCAAGGCCGAGCTCTTGGATGATCAGGTTCTGGAAGTCTTCAGGAGCATCGAGCACGACCCGGATAATATAAAAAAGTATGTGAAGATCGAGAAAAAGACCGCCGGATCCGGCGATCATCTTAGAAAAAACATAAAAAAGACGGAAGAGAAGATCGAGCGCCTCACCGGTACGCTGGCCACATCGGCGCAGTCGTCCGCGGCCAAGTATATCGTGGCCGAGATCGAGAAGCTCGACATCGAACTGCAGGTATTAAAAAGAGAAGAGGCGAAGCTCTCCCAGGAAAAAAGACGGAACGCTCAGGCCCTAAAAAGCGCCCAGGATAAGCACTCCGAGATCTGTGGCCTTTTGGCCAACTTTGACAACTTCACGACGGAGGAGAAGAACGAGATCGCGAAGCGCGTGATCAGGGAGGCTTCCTGGGACGGCGAAACTCTTTTTATAATGCTTTGAGCCTCGCTTTTTCATCCTGCGACCTTCGCGTCTCAGGATGAAAAAGCGAAGAGACCGACTCCTCAGATCTGAGGAGTCGGTCTTTTGCACTATTCTCTGTTACGGAGATATTTGCCCGCCGAGTATATGGCATACACGCCCAGCATCATGAGGCTCGTCCCGGTGCCTGTGAGGACGAGCAGGATGACCAGAGCCAAAAAGAGGCCCGTCACTTAATATACAGATGGCCGTTGTGGTATGCTGCGATCCATCCGGATGGGCACCTGATCCAGATGTTGGCGCCGATCTGCTTCACCTCGAGACAAGTGATCACGGTGCCAGGATCAAGGAACCCGTCGCCGTCCTTGTCGTGCTTGCGGCCGTCTGCTGTGAGCTCGCTGCGTTTCTTCACGCCGTAGTTAAGACCGGGGCCTTTTCTGACCTTCATCTCAGCCTGCAGGGTGTAGTTCTTGCCCACCAGGTACTTGAGAACAGAAGGGGCGATCTGCGGAGTCTCCTGGGCCGGAGCAGTGGCCGGAGTCTTCGAGAAGTCGTCCCAGACTCTGAGGTTGTAGGTGTCCACGATCTTGATCAGGGTGTTCACGTAGGTCGAGCTGGTCGCATATCCGTCAGCCTTGAGCATCTGCGCGTACTCTTCCGGCGTTGTTGCTGTCTTCAGGTTCGCGTATCTGCTCCAGTTGATGAAGCCGTAATACCCAGCCACGCCTTCTTCCATGCTGTCGTAGGCGCGGAAGTTGTCGCGGATGTTCGTGAGGGTTCCGGGAGTGTATTCTTCCCGGGTCGCCATGTTGACGCTCTTGCCCTTCCAGGAGCTTCCGCACTTCATTCCGAAGTAATTGTGATAAGGTGAGAGGGCACAAGTCCCGAACGCGCTCTCGCAGCATGCCTGCGCGATCACGGTGCTGGCTATTTTATAGCCGCAGTTCTTCGCGTACTTCTGGACCAGTGGCCCGATGGTGTTTATAAATGTTGCTACCTGTGCCGGTGATGCCCTTAGTCCTCGCCTCCCTTCACTAAGTTGATGATGTTCTTGTTGCTTTCGAGCTGTTTGTTGAGCCAGAGGAGCGCCTCATCGACCCACATCGAGAACTCCTCGAAGGGTACGAGACGAACGAGCCACGGGAACTTCTCCACGGCCAGGTCGTACACCATGCGGAGCTTGAGCTGGCCGGTGCCACTTCCGAGCTCTTTCTCGGCCTGTGTGACGGCCCACTTGAGCCACTCCTTGAGGTTGTCGAGCTGCTGCTCTGTAGGGAGCCCCATGAACTTCCTCACGGCATAGATGACAGCGCCGACGACTGCGCCTGCTGCCACTATTAGATACCAGTTATTGATCAGCCATTCCATTGATCAGGATCCTCCTCTCTGTCTATTTTTTCGCCCTGCCCCCACTTGTTGAGGTTCTCCGCCCTGGCCTTCCAGTAGTAGAAGCCGTGGGACGTTGCTGAGAGCCCGAACACCGCCGGGATCAGATAGACCAGCGGCTCGGTGTTCTGTAAGATGAAGACAGCCACGATGGAGCTAAGAAGCACCACCGCAGCCATCACATCCGAGACGATCAGGAGCAGTTTTGACGTCTCGATCTTTTTCTTTTTTCTTCCTCTCATTGGTTCTTCTCCAGGTCGTCGATCCGATGGTTCGCGACTTTGATCTTTTCCTCCTGGAGCGCGGTGAGCTCTTCGAGCTTGTAGGTGCGCTCGATGACGTTGTTGTGCTTTTCAACCCTCTCGGAGAGTTGCCCGAGACGCTGTTCCAGGAGTGCTGTCTGTTTGTCAAGCTGTGCCTCCAGCTTCATGGCCTGGCGGTTCTGAGTGATCAGGCAGACTACAATGGCCGCCCCCGCGCTGATGATCGCAGAAATTATCGTTTCCCTTAGGCTCACCCTCCCTATTCTTCAGGATAAGGCATGCCAGTGATCAGGGTGTATTCCTGCTTTGTGATCTTGCCGGTTCTAACGAAGACAGCGACGTCCTCGTCAGTGTATAAGCCCTTGTCGTAGTATCTCTTGACTGTTTTGTAGTATACGCTCATGTTATACCTCCTCTTTTTCGGTGTTTAATAGGATCAGTCCGAGGGTGTCGTCCTGTTCCGCCTGCGTGTCTTCAATTTTTGCCTGGCTCAGCATGATCATGGCGTTCGCGTCATCGAGCGCTTCCTGCTGTTCGAGCAGTGCCGCGTATGTCGGCGTGTTGTACTCTTCCTGCAGAGCTTCGTAGACGTCGGACGAGATCATCCTGCTCTCGCATACCCAGCCGGGATCCTCGACCCCTTCCATCTCAGGAGCGTCCTCGATGTTCCTGCGCTGGATGTAGGTGTCGGCGTTAAGCTGTGCAAACTGCTCCGGATAGGGTCCGGTGCCCATTTCTTTGGTCCATGGTGTTTTCATGTGCCGCTGCCTCCTTCTGTGCTTTTCTGATGATACCTTTTAACACGTTTATGTTCACACACGGCTCGATGTAGGTCTTCCAGACGATCACCGTCGACGTGTGTTTGAACCACCCGATCCTGGACATCATCGAGAGCGCCTGCCTGGTGGCTATCTTGTCCACCCTGCTCAGGCGTCCGGCGAAGCGTGTCGCTCGGATCATGATCTTCTTCCTGAGGACGGTCCGGTCACGCCGGAACACGAAGCCCATGAAGTCGATCGGCCTGCCGATCAGCTCTCCGGTCTTTTTCCGGAAGATGAACCTGCAGATCTGATAGTTGTCCTTCAAGCGGAGCCGGATCTTGCCGAGCTCCTGCCGGATGATACCGACGACGCGGTGAAGGGTCCGCTTGTTGTTTGATACCAGGACGAGGTCGTCCACGTAGCGGATGTGATCCACTCCGGTGGAGATGATCCGCCTGTCGAGCTTCCAGAGGACGAAGTTGGCGAGCCATTGGCTGGGATAGAAGCCCAGCGGGAGGCTCTTCGGGAACTGCCAGAAGATCCTGCGCACGAGATAGATGAACCACTCGTCGCAGATCAGCTCCTCAAGCATCCCGATCACTATGTCCTGGCGGACGCTCCTGAAGAAGTGCCGGATGTCTAACTTCGCGAAGTACTTGAAGCCCCTGGCGATGAGGCGCTCCATCTGTCGCTTGCCATATATGCCGCCGCGGTTTGGCATTGAGCCGCAGCTGTACTTGTAGGCGTAGCGTGTCACGATCGGAGCGAGCACCTGGATCACGATGTGGTGAACCCACTGCTCCCAGATCGTAGGGCAGAAGATCTCGCGCTCCTTGCCATGCTCGAAGACTATCCTCGCTTTGTGTTTTTCCGGCCAAAACTGAAGACCGGGATCTCCTCCCGGTCTTGTCTCTTGGATCATGCGCTGCATTTTGTCGACGTAGTTGTCGAAGTCGGCCTCGATCTTGATGACCTCGCGCCGTGTTGTTTTTCCTTTTCGCAGCTTGTTCCAGGCCGCGATGATGACCTGCCGGTCGCAGCATTTCCTGTGCAGGTACTTATACGTGTGCAGACTTTCGCACATGCTTCTATTCGCCTCCATCCCTACCGGTACGACCGCCGGAACGGGATGGTCTGCATCGGCTTGTATTTCCACTTGTCCCTCCCATAAGGGCGACTGAGCGGTATTTCAACCGCCTGAGGTGTAAATGAACACGGACGGCACTGCAAACATGTGCTGAATAGATACGCGCGCCCGACTCCGCAGTTCCAGTTCGCATTGCTGGCCTCGTTGTTCAAATTCACGTAAGCCGGGCCATCGATGAGGTCGTTGTTGCAATTGCCTAAGCGATGGACCAAAAAAGCCGAGGTGGCCGTCCGTGTCCCCTGTTATTTTGTTTTTGTTGCTTACCATACGGCCGGGGGAAGACCCCCGGCACCCCCTGAGGTTACGCTGGCGCGTAACCTGCAGAAGGAAGAAGCGCGCGCCCGACTCCGCAGCTCCAGTCCGCAAGGCTGGCCTCGTTGCTCAAATACACGTAAGCCGGGCCATCGACGAGGCCGTTGTTGCAACCGCCTAAGCGACGGGCCACACGAGTCCCGCTTGCGTTTCCATATACGCCGTCGCAGAGACCGGTCGAGCTTGATCCTGTGTTCTCGTGCTTCGGGAAGCTGCCGAGACCGTCGCCCAGGTACTGGGTGTGGCTCGGGTACTGCCAAGCGCTATCTGTTGGCCAGGTGATGCCTGTGTCGGTCTTGCCTGTTGCGCTCAGGCTGTAGCTGTAGTCGTCGCAGGCGTACAACTTGCCACCGATCAGGAGCGTGTAAGGATCACGAAGCAGCTGCTGATATGATCCGAGCACCTGGCTGTGGAAGTACTTGTTGAGGGCCTTGGTCGCTGATGCTGTGCCCTTCCATCCTCTGACTGCGCCGTTTGCTACGACTGCGTTGTTGATGACTGCCTGAGAGCCGGCGTTGCATCGTCCATGGCCCGCGTGTGCCTGGATGTCTGTGCTCTTGAACATCATATACATGAGATCGCGGAGCACGTTGAGGATCGGACCGCCTAAGAAGCGAGACCTTGTTCCCTTGCCCTGGATGATCGCCCACTCCTGGTCGCAGGTCTTAGATGCCACGGGTGTGGTGCCTGAGACGAGCACACGACCGGACGCGTCCATGTAGCCCATCGGGATCCAGATGCCCTCAAGCTCATCCTCTCCATCTGTGAAGCCGACCGCTGTGAAGCCTTCAGCTTCTCCATCGGCGAACTCTACGAGACGTTTGTCGCCTGTGTAGGTCTCCTTCATGTAGATCTTGTTGATCCAAGCGAAGGCGCCGCCGTTGTAGCTTGTGTTCGCATAATCTGAAGCAGTGCCGTCTGCCTTTTTGGTGTAGTCGTCAGGGTCGAGCTGGTAGTCAGCCTCGCCGTCCTCTCCTACCATGTAGGGCAGGTTCTTCAGGGTGTCCTCAAGGAAGTCGCCCCAGTCTCCTGCGGTAGCCGTTCCGGTGCCTTCGTTGGTGTGCATCTGCGCGAAGTCGCTGTTCTCATATCCTGCAGGGTACGAGATCGTTGTGTCCGGGTTGGTGTCCGCGAAGTTCTGCTCGAAGGCCCAGTACTTGATCGCCGAAGGGACTCCGCTGCGGATGTTCTCCGCGTTCCAGTTGTAGACCCCGTGGTCTGAATAAGGGAACGCCCTGTAGTAGTAGGTTGTGCCGTTCTCCAGGTCGTTGTCTTCGTAGCTGTAGGACGCGCCACCAGCATGATCGAAGACGAGCGTGCCGTCGTTCACATTTGCAGGAGCGCTTCCGGTCTTCCTTACGACCTTAACGCCGCCCACTGTGCAGATGAGCTGATCGTCCACGATGGTGTCGCCCACCTCGACGGTGATCTTCAGGCTTCCGGATCCGTTACCCTTGACCGTGAAGACGTCCATGTTCTTGGGAGGGACTCCGGTGATCTGGTTCTTTTTGATACCAGCCAGGACTTCGTCCGCTCCGTACTGTGCGCCAGTGAAATCTGTTGCCATTGTGTTCTCCTCCTTGTCTTATGTGTTGGCTATTTTCTCGTAGCTCTCCTCGATCCGCTTGCTGCCGTTGGCGTCTGTGGTCGTGAAGGTTACGGTCTTAACGTAGTGGAAGGAGTCGTTCGCAGGTACGACGTCTGTGGTGATCTCTGTCGTGTTGCCTGCCGAGTCCTTCGTGAAGGTTGTGGTCGCGATGACCCCGTCGTCCGTGCTCGTTTCGACGATCTGAGTCGTCTCTCCGCTCGCGTTCTTGAGGATGCTGGTCACTTTATTGACGAGCCCGTACTTCTCCAGGAACTCGTTCGCCGTGATGGCGTTGATCTCAACCTGCAGATGGACGGCTGCGTCCTCGCTGAGCTGGTCCTTCATATCATTGAACCATGCAAGGATCTCCGCCTCTGTTGCTGTGTTGAAGTCCGTGATCTGCTGGATGAGTGCCTCGCACTGTTCCAGATACCCGGCACGGCTCTCAGCGTAGTCGTCCTCGCACTGCTCGACGAACTCGTCGTAGTAGGCGTTGAGCTGCTGCATCAGGCTCTCGGTGTCGAGCTCCTGGATGGCTGTCACATAACCGCAGCGGGATGAGTCCGGACGGGTGTCTGTGATGTCTGAAGAAGTGACCGCTGTGCTGTTGGCCGCTCTGTGGATGTTGGCCAGGCCTATCTCCCAGACTGAGTCGGTCTGCGTGAGCGCCGGAGCCTGTGGAGTGCTTCCCGGTGTTCCGATGATGATGTCCAGGTAGATGTTGCGGTAGTCGCTGTTGTCGTTCAGGCGGGCCACTACTGTGTCAATTCTCGGGAGAGAAGAGTCGCCAGGTGTGAGCGCGAGCTCTGCCGCCTCGTCGATGTAACCGGTCGCGCCGTTGATCAGACATGTGCCAGGCTTCACTGTGATGGAAGAACCGCCCCCGGCCGGAGCAGTGACCTGCAGGCAGTTGGAGTTGTTGATCGCGAACACGCCGTTGTTGTAATAGTTCTGCAGAACTTTCCGCAGAGTCTCCGATCCGACGGCTCTGTCGAGCACCGGCCAGCCGAGCTCGTCATAGCTGAGGACCGAAGTGAAGGGGAACGCTGTCATGCTTTGCATTTTCTTTTACCTCCTCGCTTTTGAGTAAACTGTTGGAACTTTTTCACCGAACTGGAGCGTCACGGTGTGCTTGTTTTCTTTGAAGACTTCGGTCACTTCGATGATCCGGACCGTGAACGACTGGCTCACGCTGTCCAGGATCACGTCGCACTTGTCTCCGAGATCGTAGTCCTCGAGATACGTCAGGCCGCGGTCGATGGTGTCGAAGGTGACACTCGTCACGTCGGTGTACTTCTCGAGCTCCTCACGGCCTGCCTGATAGAGCTGGGCGTTGTACTCGGCCCGGGTCTGCTTCGTAGAGTCGAAGGTCGCGCCTGTCTGATCGACGTATAGCATCTTCGCATAGTCTGAAGGACTGGAGCGGAGATCCACATCGACCTCGATCTGGTTGCCGTCCTCGTACTTGCCGTTGCCGATGACGACCGCGTAGTTCTTGAAGTTTGACGCATCGATCACCACTTCCTCGTTCTGCATGTTCCTGAAGCCCTCGGAGAAGGTCACGAAGCTGTTCTCGCTCTGGTCCTGTGTCCTGTCGACTCCCTGCCACACCGCGAAGGTCATGGTGTTGTTGACATAATCGTATATACACTTGAAGGAGAGCTCCTGCGTCTGCAGTAGCGCGTAGAGCACGGTGGCGAGTCCTTCGCCGGTGCTCTCCTTGGTTGTATCACTTCCCAGGAGCGGATCGTTCGCCGCCCCCATCTGCAGGATCGGGATGTCGCCCTTGTAGGTGTTCACGATCGCCCGGGCCAGTGTCTCGATGTTGCCCGAAGCATTGAAGCGCGGGAAGGTGATCTTGTCGTTGAGCTTGTACTCGAAAAAATACCCGGAGAGCTGGATGACCTCGCCGTCATACCCGTCCGCGTATTGTCTTTTCTGGACGATCCCGAGCTCCGGGCGGTCCTTGGTGAAGATGTACTCCGCCTCGGCCATGTACTCAGACGCCGGAAGCTGCACCGCGAACTCTCCGGGCTCGTAGTAGCGCCGGATCCACTGCAGGTTGACGTACTTGAAGTACTTGATGATGTTGAAATTGCTGTCCATGAACGCCAGGTTCATCAGCTCACCTCCTTATAAGCCCAGGTAGAGCTTGTTATAGTAAACGAAGACGGCCATGTTGCCATCACCGTCGTCAGCCTCGAAGCCGATCGTGCTGTCTCCGATGTTCAGGCCCATCTCCGTGAAGGTGCTGGAGCGGTCGATGTGCTGGATCCAGTTGACGTCGTTCTTCCTGATCGTGCAGTTCTCGAAGTCGATGACCACCACATCGCCCTCGTAAAAGTTGCCCAGGATGCGCACGTAGTAGTTGTCCTTGTAGATCTTCGGGTTGACTGCGTGCCCTGAGAAGTTGATGGTCACTCTCGGGTAGGTCATCGCGTCGCCGTCGTTGTTGATCACGACTTCGTGGTTGAAGTTGAAGATGCCCGCGTAGCATGGGATGACCTTCTCGGTCACGCTCTCGATGTACGGGAAGCCGAAGCCTGCGCTGATCGAGGCGATGTCCTTGCCGAAGTCGTCCACGCTCTTGAGCATCGGGTCCTTGCAGTAGAACTTGACCGTGAGCGTCATGGGTCTGTGGACGTTCTCAGAAGGACAGGAGAAGCCCTGGAGCTCTCCCTCGATCCACTTGGTCACGCCCTGGTATGTGATGAAGAGCTTGAACGTGTACTTCGGGTTGAAGAAGGCCAGCGTCGCCTCCCTGATCGACTGGTTCGCCGATGGGTCCACACTCTTGCAGGAGATCTGCACGTCGCGGTCGTTTATTCTTTTTCCGGATAAAAGGGCGCCGTCTCCGACGCCGTTTTTATCACTGAAGACTGAGAAGTTCGGGAAGTCGATGCCCTTCAGGCCGTTGGAGAGGATCCTCCAGGTTCCCGTTCCCAGTAAAAATACTTTGTTATCACTCCGGACGATCCGGATCAAAACTAAATTAGCCATGTCAGATACCTCCTGCCAGTCCGAACGTCATGGTGTTCGCGACTTTTCTCCGGATAGCATCCGGACTTGTCTGCGTGTCGTAGAAGTTGAAGGTCTGCGAGTTGCCCAGGCCTTGACCTTCGCCCACGCCGACGTTGGCCGCTACGGTTCCCAGCGTGTTGTTGATAGCTGCGCCGAGTGCCGCGCCGTCCATGAGGTCTTCTATGCCTTCATCGAAGCCAGCCACGCACATCTCGCCCAGGTACTTGAACTTCTTGGAAGGTGAAGCGATGCCCAGTGCCGCCTTGGCACCGTCGAAGAGGCTCTTCGCCAGTCCTCCGACCTTCTCTTTGAGCCAGTCCCATCCGGCCGAGATACCGTTCCAGATACCGTCGACGACGTTCTTGCCGAGGTCTTTGGCTGCGCTCACGAGGTTCGATACCATGCCGGTGATGCCTTCCTTGAGCTTGGTCATGAGCTTGGTGCCCACTTCCTTGATCTGCACTGCGAGCTCTAAGAAGCCACGCACGAGACTCTTGACGATCTCGGGCGCTGCCTTGCAGATGGCCACGATGATGGCCGGAAGGTTCTCGATGAGTGCCAGGAACAGCTGCACGCCGCAGTCGATCAGCATCGGGATGGATGCGATGAGCGCCTGGATGATGCTGTCGATCAGTGTCGGAAGCGCTGCGATGATCTGCGGAAGTGCCTGGATGAGTCCGGTCACTATTCCGAGGAACAGCTGGATCGCGCCCTCGATCAGCATCGGAAGGTTCTCGATGAGTGTCTGAACTACCTGGAGCACCACGTCGATGATCGCCGGGATCAGTGTCGGAAGCTGGTCGACGATGCCCTGCGCAAGAGTCAGGAGCATCTGAAGAGCTACCTCCACGAGCATCGGAAGGTTCTGCAGAGTCGCGTCCACCAGTCCAGTGATGATCTGCATGCCTGCCTCGAGTAGCTGAGGCAGTGCCTCGATGATGCCAGCGATGAGCTGGTTCAGGATGTTCATGCCTGTGTCGATCAGTGTCGGCAGGTTCTCGATGATAGCCTCGGCCAGCTTCAAGATGATGCTGCTGCCGATCTCGAGCACCTTCGGAACGATCTCTTCGAGCTTCTCAGAGAGCTCATCGATGCCCTGACTGATCAGCTCCATGCCCTGATCCATATCTCCGCCGGAGAAGATCATCGTCAGGCCATCCATGACCTGAGTCACTGCAGGAAGAAGCTGCGCAGACATTTGCGTCTTGGCTCCGTTGATCGCTGTCTGAAGGTTCTGCAGGCTGTCTTTATAAGCTGCGGCCGCCTTGACCGCATCCTCGGACATAACACCGCCGAGGTCGTGGACCTGCTGCTTCATCGCTTCGGTGTCTTCCGCTGTCATGTTCATCAGCGGGCCGAGCTCTGTCGCGCCTTTGCCTAAGAGCTGGCTGGCGAGGTAGGTCCTCTGTGTTTCGTCTTCAATTCCCTGGAGCCCTGCGATGGTCGCGTTGAAGAGTTCCTCCTGCGACATGCTCGCGATCTGTTCCTGGGATATGCCAAGAGCGTCGAACGCTTCGCTGCCCTTTTCGGCTGCACTGGCCAGCGTCTTCATCGAAGGCTTGAGTGCCTCGATGGACGTGCCGCAGTGCTGCATGACGAAGTCCCACTCCTGGTATGCGTCCGTAGACAGGCCCATCTTCTGGCTCATCTTGTCCACGGTGTCGCCGTAGTCCGCCGCGGCATTTACGCCGTCGGCGATCGCCTTAGTTGTACCGATGGCAGCAGTCGTCACGGCCGCGAAGCCTGCAGCAGCTACGCCGAGGCCCGCCTTGGCGACGTTTCCGATGCCAGATAGTCCGGTTTTTAGGCCACTTGTATCAAGTTCTGTATCAAATAAAAGGGATCCGTCAGCCCTTGCTGTCACCTCCTTCGGCCATTCGGTTGAACTCTGCCAGCTCCTCTTCCTCTTCAGGTGTGAGGATGTCCTCCAGTGCCCAGGCGTCCCTCATCTCCTCATACGGGTCGATGTTCTTGTTTGTCTGCTTCTCGTAGCACCTGTACCCCATCACCTCGTCCAGCTTGGTGTCCTTCAAGCCACGAAAAAGGGCCAGGAACTTGTGCCAGTGCAGCTCAGGCACATCGATCAGGTCGATGCCGTACTGCTGCAGGAAGGCCGCGTAGATGAGGTCGGAGTCTATCTGGAAGTCTACGAGACGCGCGTCGCTCGTTCCCCGGACTTTCCGGGGGAGCTCGTTCTTCGGTCTTGCGAACTCCAGGACGTTCTGGATCGGGCAGTAAACCGGGCGGTCATTTTTGAAAATGTAGTCGATGTTCAGGGGCTCCTTGCTGCGGTGCTCAGCCAGTTCGGTCTCGAACCTGAGCCACACTCTGAAATCTGTGTATATAGAGAAAGCCCTGCCGAACACTGTGATGGTGTTGGGCAGGGTCCTCCTGGTTAGATCAATCACTTCTTAACGGTGTCCGCTGCGTTGAGGATCTGGGTGGCTGCATTGGCCAAGGCTGTCATCTCCTGGAGCGGCATGCCCTCAAGAGCTCCTCGTCCGCTTGCGTTGACATAATCCTGCACCGGTCTGTTGTAAGCGTCCACGATCTTGCGGAACGCGATCGTCACCTCAGAGAGGTCGACCTCGTTGAGATCGGTGGAGCCAAGTGCCTCCTCTGTTGCCTCCTTGCCTAAGATGGCCAGAACGCAGTCGAGCACCTTGCGGTACTTCTCGCGCACCGGGATGTCAAGCTCGTCCACCTGTGCGGTGCTGTCGAGCTTCTCCGTGATGGCCATTGTCTTCTTAGGCAGGTCATAGCTGCGGTCGTTGATGATAACTGTGTAGATCATTGTGTTCTCCTCCTAAATAGTGCTTTTTAAGTCTCTGTAAATGTAGGCGCTCCGGTCGTTTCGTCGAAAGTGACGGTGCCGTTTGTGATCTTGTTGATGTTGATGTCGAACAGGATCTTCTCGTCCACGGAGTTGAGATCCTTCAGGATCACGGAGCTGTTGGTGAGCCAAGCGTCCACGGGTGAAGACGCTCCAGCGAAGCAGATGAGGATCTCCTTCTTGATGTCCTCACCAGTGGGGAGGGACTTGAACATCTCGTAGATGTAATCGAAGGAAGCGTCGCCTGCGTTGGTCTGAAGCTCCTGAGGAAGTGTGGGCTTGTAGTAGGTGACGTCATCGGTGGGCATTTCGTCCTCGATGAAGTCGCTGGTCACGATGTTGGCATTAAGAGTCAAGTCGAAGATCGTGGACTTGCCGATACGTGCCCAGGAGGGTGTGCTGGTGCTGCTTACGTCGATGTAAGGGATGAACTTGTGCTTCTTTAATCTTGTAAGTGACATTTTTTATACCTCTCTTTCACGTGTATAGGTTATTGCAAGAGACATCTGGAACAGCGTGTCGCTGGATCCCGTCTCCATCGGGTACGGTGCCCCGGTCAGCTCGATCTTGTTGATCGTGCGGTTGCCGTCAAGCTCCGGGTAGGCATAAAGGAGACCGAAGTCGTCGGCCCAGTATGCCAGCTCCTCCAGCCATGCGTCCGAGTCCTTGCGGTCCTCTTCGCTGACGGATGCCTGCCGTGCAAAAAATTGATAGTATTCGGTGATCTCGTAGCTCCCGCCCGTGTACTCTTTGGTCCTTCGGGTTGGAGACTTGAACAGCCCGAACTTGTCGGAGCCGTCCGTGACGTGGTTGGTGTCCACCTCCATGGCCTCGTAGAACGAGAGCCAGGCCGCCAGTGCTGACGAGATGGTTGTGTATGTTTCGCTCATTGTTTAGCTCCTGCGAGTTTTCTCGCGCCGGCCAGGATCTGATCCTTGCCGCCTTCTTCATGAATTGCACGCTCGAACCAGTAGTTCCCGCGACGCGGAGCCTCCTGGAAGTTCGCCGGCATGTAATACCAGCGGCGAGCGTATGGTGTCCTGTACTGCACCTTGCCGGAGCCGACCACCGTGTTGATGATGCCGCTCTGGATCAGCGTGCCCTGGTCGAAAGGAACCAAGGGTTCGCAGTAGCGAAGCACTTCGCTGTCTATGAACTTTTGCACCTCTCCATTCGGAGCGAGGCCATGCGCATCCAGAACTCCATCCGGATCCACGTTGACGCTCTTGAGTGTAAACATGTTAGGCATTAGTACACCACCACCTTGATGTTCTTCAGAAGGTCGCGGTTGCTGTTGTCGTTCACGCTCCGGATGATGCCGCTCTTCTGATGAGCCGCAAGCAGATCGGAGAGCCTGTGCCCCTTCTCTGTTGTGATCTCATCGTCAAGCTCTCCCAGGAAGATCGCGTCCTCTTCCGTAAAGGTTGAGAAGTCGACCAGGTTGAGCACGGCCTCCGGGAACGTCACCGTCGCCGACTTGGCTGTGGTGAGGCGGCCGGTCGCCAGAGTCTTGTCAGTAGTGTCCGACCACTGCACGCCATCGACGACTGTGCGGTTGTAGCTCCCGTTTCGCTTCTGGTAAATTGTTATTTTATCCGTAAAATGTGCCATCAGTACGCCCTCACGAGTCCGGTGCCGGATAGCCAGGCCCGGATGTTCTTCTGTAGCTCTTCCTGAGCTTCGGACTGTTTTGCCAGCACGTAGCTCTCGGTGTAGCCATCATTGGAAACAGAGGAGACGCCTGCGCCAGATACGCGTCCGGCTGTCTGCTGGTAGTCCACGACCTTGCAGATCGTGTCCTTCAGCTGATCCGCGAAGAACTCACCGCTCCAGTCTGACGCCACGAGCTCCGCCCACCTTAATGGGCCGATGACTCTGGCCAGATCCTTCTCAGCGAGTGCCTCTGCCTTCTCGAACGCTTCCTGACTGGTCACTTTTGAATATAGGGAGCTGTAATACTCCCACGATACGAGTGCGGCCATATTAGCGCTCCCTCCTTGTTACTTTTTCTTTGATGCGGCCTTTTTGGCCGGTTTCTTTTCGGCTTCTTCCACTGCCTCAGGCTCCTCAACTAAAACTGGAGCAGGCTCTTCGGCCTGCTCCAGATCGTTGGCTTTAACCTCGGCAGCAGGATCAACCCATCCCACTGTTCTCATAGGCTACCTCCTTATGTTCCAGGTGTGAAGATGACCTTCACTACTGTCGCGTCTGCAGTCTTGGAAGCGATAACGAGAGCAGCGGCCCCAGCTGCGAGGCTTGTGCCGGTGTCTCCTTCCACGTTCTTGACTGTGAACGCGTTGCTGCCTCCCTCGTTGACGAGGATCATCATGTCGCCGTCGTCGAGGCCGAGGGTCAAGGTCTTAGATGCTGCAGATGCAGTCACGCCTAAGAAGGGGCGCTTGTGAGCATCAGCGAGCTCTGTGTCCTTTGCTATAGTTACGTGATCGTTGAGATCGTCGAGGGTCCAGCCCCCGGAAAACTTCATCTGCATAAGTCACGCCCTCCTTATGAGTTCTTCTTGTGAAGGTAGATGCCCTTCACCTTGTTCTCGTAGCCGTCCGCGATGGACACGTTTCTGTAGCCGAACTTCCAAGCGTCTGCGCTCTGGTTCTGCTCAGGTGTCACGATCTTAGGAACGACGTGCTTCTCGAACTGGATGACAGCAGGCTTGTGGACGATCATGAAGTTGATGTCCTTTGCGCCTGTAGCCTTAGCATATCCGCCAGCCTCTTCTCCTGCGGTTGTGCCGTCGAGCTGATCGATGGCTGTGTAGAAGCGGCTCTGAGGAACCTTAACTACGCCAGCGAACTGTGCAAGGACTTCCTTGCTCTTAGTAGTGTCGAGATCTCTGACAAGACCTAAGAGTGTAGGAGTGATGAAGAGGTAACGCTCAGAAGCAGGAACCTCGTCGTTGTCCATGCCGTCAGCTGCTGCTGCGATGGCTGCGATGACATCTGCACCAGTTGAAAGAGCTGCTGCAGTAGTTGTGCTGATGCCGGAGAGTCCAGCGTAAGCTGCGAAGCGGAAAGCGTCGAGCTCAGGTACTACCTTTGTGCGGATGAACTCGCCAGCGAGTCTTCCGAAGGCCACGCCTGCGGTCTCGATGTTGTCCATGCTGTCGACTGTGAACATGCGGCCTCTGTCGAAGTTGCACTTCACTGTCTCCATCTCAAGAGTTACGTCTCCGTTTACATAGCCGGCGCTCTTGGAGTAGTCTCCGAGGCCGTCCATG
>Ga0256405_10006117_pt1 | contig 19699 bp, 15 predicted proteins | sample RumenRJG_02DNA_FD_189096 | JGI IMG/M metagenome (GOLD analysis project Ga0256405, IMG submission 189096) | Bovine rumen microbial communities from Lethbridge, Alberta, Canada - RJG_02 | ecosystem: Host-associated > Mammals > Digestive system > Stomach > Rumen | place: Canada: Alberta... | reverse complement strand
CCGCGGCGGGCGAAGATCCTGGCGGACCTGGGCGTGGCGTTCACCGTCGTCCGGACGGATGCGCCCGAGGTGAGCTACCCGCACGATCCCGAGCGGACGGTGCGCGAAAACGCGCGGGCGAAGGGGGCGGCGGCGCACGCGCGGCGCGTCCTGTCGGCCGACACGATCGTGTGGTGCGCGGGCCGCATCTACGGCAAGCCGCGCGACCGGAACGAGGCGAAGGAATTCCTGCGCGAGCTGAGCGGCCGGACGCACACGGTCTTCACGGGCGTCGCGTTCGACGGCGACGTCAAGGTGGTGGAGAGCCACGTCACGTTCCGCCGCCTCTCCGACGCGCTGATCGACGCCTACGTCGCGCGCGTGAACCCCGTCGACCGCGCGGGCGCGTACGACATCGACGCATCGGGCGACCTGCTCGTCGAACGCTACACGGGCAGCTACGAGAACATCATGGGCCTGCCGGTCGCGCCTTTGCGCGCGTGGGGCATTTTATGATATAATAACCCCCTCTGTGCACGTTCCGCGCAGAGATGAAAGGAAAACGCGTATCATGAAGGCAATCGTTTCGCTGATCGCGCAGGTCATCACCTGCGCCGTGTGCATCGTCGTGGGCTGGATGCTCAAGGACAACTGGCCGCAGGAGAAGCCGGCGGCGAACCCGATGGCGGCGATGGCGGGCCAGGCGCAGACGGTCGCCGTCACCAACGTCGAGATCCGCGCCTACAACAAGCCCGAGCGCTTCGTCGCGCACGCCGAGCCGGTGCAGGAGGTCGATCTTCTGCCGCAGGTCGACGGCTACATCCAGGAGATCACGTTCAAGGAGGGCGACACCGTCCAGGCGGGCGACCTCCTCTACGTCCTCGACGACGAGCGCTACCAGGCCGTCGTGAACCAGCGCAAGGCCGACCTCGAGGCGGCCGAGGCGGAGGCGCGCCGCGCCCGCCGCTACTACGAGCGCATGCAGAACGCCGACGAGCGCGGCATCACGCAGCTCGAGCGCGACAACGCCGAGGCCGAGAGCGAGCGCGCGGCGGCGGCGGTCCTTCAGGCCAAGGCCAATCTCATCGTCGCGGAATACGACCTCAAGAAGGCGCGCGTCGTCGCGCCCATCTCGGGCCAGATCGGCAAGACCGCCGCGCACGTCGGCGACTACGTGGCGCCGTCGAAGGGCGCGCTCGCGAAGATCGTCCAGATCAACCCGATGCGCATCACCTTCCCGCTCACGGACCGCGCGTACATCGCGTGGCGCGAGGCGCAGAAGAAGGGCGTCGACGAGGCGTTCCGTCTGCGCCTCGTGCTGGCGGACGGCAGCGAATACGACCAGCAGGGCACGTTCGCGTTCGACGACAACACGATGAGCAAGGAGACGGCGACGATCCAGATGCGACTCTCGTTCCCCAACCCGGACCGCCTGCTCATCCCCAACAGCTACGTGACGCTCCTCACCGACTACCAGGATCCGCCGAAGTACCCGAGCGTGCCGCAGAGCGCGGTCTTCGACATGGCCGGCGGCAGCCTCGGCGTGTGGGTCGTGAAGGCCGACGGCACGGTCGAGGCGCGCGCCGTGCAGACGAAGGACGCCTACCTCGGCTGGTGCCCCGTGCTGGAGGGCCTCGCGGAAGGCGAGACGGTCGTCATCTCGGGCGTCGCCAAGCTGACGCCGGGCGCGAAGGTGCGCGACGTGGCGCCGACGGCGAACGAGGACATCACGGCGGACTTCAAGCCGCGCGCGGAGGACTGAGGCGATGAAACTTTCGATCCGCAAGGCGGTTGACGAGATCAAGACGTTCTCGCGCACGTTCGTGGAGCGGCCGCGCTTCGCGATGGTCATCGCGATCGTGCTGACGCTCGCGGGCGTGATGGCGATCTTCAACCTGCCGATCGCGCAGTACCCGCAGCTGACGCCGCCGGAGATCCGCGTCACGTACAACTACCCCGGCGCGAACGCGGGCGAGGTGATGAAGACGATCGCCACGCCCATCGAGGACGAGGTGAACGGCGTCGACGACATGATCTACATGTCGTCCGACTCGGGCGACGACGGCTCCTACTCGCTGACGATCTCCTTCGAGGTCGGCACCGACCGCGACATGGACCTCGTCAAGGTCCAGAACCGCATCAGCCAGGCGGAGGCGAAGCTGCCGACGGAGGCGCGCCAGCTCGGCGGCCGCGTGCGCGCGCAGTCCACGGACTTCCTCGGCTTCATCTCGCTCATGTCGCCGAAGGGCACGCACTCGCGCCTGGCGCTGTCGGACTACGCCTACCAGAACATCCAGCCCGTGCTGCTGCGCGTGCCGGGCGTGGGCGAGACGACGATCTACGGCCCGAAGCTCGCCGTGCGCGTGTGGCTCGATCCGCAGCGCATGGCCGCGCAGGCGATGAACTCCGAGGAGGTGATCGCCGCCATCTCGCAGCAGAACATCCAGGCGTCGCTCGGCGCGGTCGGCGCATCGCCGACGGGCGAGCACGGCGGCTTCACCTATTCGCTGATCGCGAAGGGCCGCCTGATGACGCCCGAGGAGTTCAACGAGATCGTCGTGCGCCGCGACGACGCGGGCGGCCTCGTGCGCCTGAAGGACATCGCGCGCGTGGAGATCGGCGAGCAGAACTACTCGTTCTCCGGCCAGCTCAACGGCGGCAACACGATCAACATCGCCGTCAACCAGAAGCCGGGCGCGAACGCCATCAAGTCGATGAACATGCTCCTCGCGGAGCTCGAGCGCCTCAAGGAATCGTTCCCGGAGGACATGGACTACACGATCCCGTACGACGCGACCGACTACGTGCGCAAGTGCATCCGCGAGATCGTCGAGACGCTGCTCATCACCTTCGCCCTCGTCGTGCTCGTCTGCTACCTCTTCCTGCAGGACTGGCGCGCGACGCTGATCCCGTGCGTGACGATCCCGGTGTCGCTCTGCGCGACGTTCATCCTGATGGCGGTCCTGGGCTACTCGATCAACATCCTGACGCTCTTCGGCCTCGTGCTCGCGATCGGCGTGGTGGTGGACGACTGCATCGTCGTCGTCGAGCGCGTCCAGTACATCATCGAGACGCGCGGCTACAACGCGAAGGAGGCGACGATCCAGGCCATGAGCGACGTGACGGGCGCGGTCATCGCGACGACGCTCGTCCTGCTCGGCATCTTCGTCCCCGTCGGCTTCATGAGCGGCATCACGGGCCGCATCTACCAGCAGTTCTCGGTGACGCTGTCGGCGGCGGTCTGCTTCTCGACGCTCTGCGCGCTGACGCTCGCGCCGGCGCTCTGCTCGCTCCTGCTGCGCGAGGCGCGGCCGTTCAAGCACGGGCCGCTGGCGTGGTTCAACGCCGGCATCGACCGGTTCAAGGGGCTCTTCGTCTTCCTCTCCAAGGCGCTCGCGCGGCGGCTCATCCTGGCGGCGATGCTGCTGGTCCTCACGATCCTCATGACGTGGCAGATGTTCAAGGTGACGAAGACCTCCTTCCTGCCCGACGAGGACCAGCGCATCGTGTTCGTTTCGATGGAGATGCCCGAGGGCACCACGATGACGCGCTCGCGCGAAGTGTCGCTGCGCGCGACGGAGATGCTGCTCGCGCTCACGAACGAGGTCAACTCCGTCATGTCCATCAACGGCTTCTCGATGGTCGGCGGCCGCGGCGAGAACGAGTCGACGCTCATCGTCGATCTCCAGGACTGGAGCGAGCGCCGCCGGCCCGAGCAGTGGGTCAAGAACCTCATCCCGAAGATCAAGGGGATGCTGAGCGAGATCCCCGAGCCGGCCGTCCAGGTCTTCGCGCCGCCGGCGATCCCCGGCCTCGGCATGGACAACTCGATCGACGTGCGCATCCAGGCGAAGGAGGATACGGACGCGCTCAAGCTCGACGCCGTCAAGAACCGGATGCTCGCGAAGCTGAACGCGCTGCCGAACGTGATGGCGGCGTTCTCGGGCTTCACGGCGAAGACGCCGCACCTGCGGCTCGACATCGACCGCACGAAGGCCGAGATGTTCCACGTGCCGGTCGCGACGGCGTACGCGACGCTCCAGAACTACCTCGGCTCGCGCTACGTCAACGACGTCAACCTCGGCACGCAGGTGAACCGCGTGACCGTGCAGTCCGACTGGTCGGGCCGCTCGTCGCCCGACGCGGTCGCGAACCTGTACGTGCGCTCCGACACGGGCGCGATGGTGCCCGTCGGCTCGCTCGGCACGATCTCGCGCGAGCTCGGCCCGCGCACGATGTCGCGCTACCAGATGTATCCGGCCGCCGCGCTGAAGGTCATGCCGAAGCCGGGCGTCGCCTCGGGCGAGGTGATGCAGTCGGTCAAGGCGCTGCTGGAGGCGGAGCTGCCCGCGGGCTACGGCTTCGAGTGGTCGGGCATCACCTACCAGGAGCAGCGCAACGCGGGCTCGACCGCGCCCCTGATCGCGCTCGCGATCCTCTTCGGCTACCTCTTCCTCGTCGCGCAGTACGAATCGTGGACGATTCCGCTCCCGGTGATGCTCTCCATCTTCGTCGCGACCTTCGGCGCGCTCCTGGGGCTCAAGCTCTTCGGGTTGTCGCTGTCGGTCTACGCGCAGCTGGGGCTCGTGCTCCTCGTCGGCCTCGCCTCGAAGAACGCGATCCTGCTCGTCGAGTTCGCGAAGGAGAAGCGCGAGCAGGGCCTGTCGATCGTCGACGCGGCGGGTGCGGCGGCGGGCGAGCGCCTGCGCGCGATCCTGATGACGGCGCTCACGACGCTCCTCGGCACGCTGCCGATGTGCATGAACCTCTTCTTCCCAAGATGGTGCTTCCCGGGCGCGGGCTGCGCGAGCCGCAACGCGATCGGCATCACCGAGTTCTTCGGCATGGCCGCGTCGGTGGTGTTCGGCGTGCTGCTGGTGCCGGGGCTCTACGCGCTCTTCCAGACGTGGCGCGAGCACATCAAGCGCGTGTTCGAGTACCTGTCGGTGCGCGCGTTCCGCGCGCGCCAGCTGAAGAGCCGCGAGTCGCATGTCCCGCATTCTGGCGATTGAGGATGACGCGGCGATCCGGACCGTGTTGCGCGTCACGCTCAAGGGGGCGGGTTTCTCCGATGTGCGCACGGCCGTGCGCGGCGTCGGCTACCGGCTGTCCCGATGAACGATGCCGTTTCCAGAAAGTCCGCGCCGGGCGCGGTCCGGGCGTGGCTGCCGCCGCTCCCCTCCTGCACCGCGAGCGGTCGAGACGCCTAGACTCCTTGAACTGCGACTGATAATTCTTTCATTTTCGCGCCCAAAAACGGGCCGAAATATGATAAAATATACCTTTACATTTCAAAACTAAGGAGAAAAACGCTCAAATGAAGACGACGAACAAGAAATTGGGGAATTGCCAGGTTGAACTGACGGTGACGCTCGATGCCGACGAGACGAAGGCCATCGTCAAGGATGTGGAAAAGGCGTTCGTGCGCGAGGCGAAGCTGCCCGGGTTCCGTCCCGGCAAGGTGCCGATCGAGCTGATCCGCAAGGAATTCGCGCAGGGCCTGAAGCAGGAGACCGACCGCGCCATCTTCCAGCGCAACATCGCCGCCGCCGTCAAGGACGCCGCGCTTGACGAGGTGGCCATCGCCGACGTGAAGGACATCACCTTCAACGCCGAGGGCGCGAGCTTCGTCGCCACGATCGACGTCAAGCCCGTCTTCAAGCTCCCGGCCTACAAGGGCCTCAAGATCGAGAAGAAGGATACGGCCGTTTCGGACGAGACGGTCCAGGACCACCTGAGCCGTCTGCGCATGGCCTACGCCAAGTACGAGGACGCGAAGGAGGGCGAGGCCGTTTCCGAGGGCGATTTCGTCCAGATCGACTACGCCGGCACCGTCGGCGGCAAGCCGATCCTCGAGATCGCGCCCGACGCGAAGATCGTGGCGAACGGCACGGGCTTCTGGACGCAGGTCGAGGAAGGGCGCTTCCTGCCCGAAATCCTCGATGCCGTCAAGGGCATGAAGGCGGGCGAGACGAAGGAGGGCGTCAAGGCGACGTTCGACAAGGAGGCCGCCCCCGAGGGCCTCAAGGGCGCGAAGGCGCTCTACACCGTCACGCTCAAGAGCTTCCGCCGCCGCATCCTGCCGACCGACGCGGAGTTCATCGAGAAGGCCAAGGCCGAGTCGCTCGAAAAGCTCGCCGCCACCGTGCGCGAGCAGCTTGAGAAGCAGGCGACCGAGCAGGAGGCCGTCCGCCGCGAGAACGAGGCGGTCGAGCTGCTTCTGAAGAAGGCCGATTTCGACGTCCCGCCGTCGCAGGTGCGCCGCGCGACCGACGGCTACCTCCAGCAGCTCGCCGAGCGCGCGCAGTATTCGGGCCTCAACGCGGAGTACTTCGAGAAGAACCGCGACAAGATCATGAAGGACGCCGAGGAGTCCGCCACGAAGCAGGTGCGCCTGTGGTACCTCATCGACGCCATCGCCGAAGCCGAGAAGATCGAGGCGAAGGACGAGGAGAAGGGCAAGAAGGTCATCGATTTCGTGCTCGCGAACGCGAAGTGAAGTTCGTGATTTCGTGAGGAAAGACAAATGAACTCTTACATGATTCCGTATGTCGTCGAGCAGACGGGCAAGGGCGAGCGGACGTACGACATCTACTCGCGCCTCCTCCTCGACCGCATCGTGTTCATCTCGGGCGAGGTGAACGACGAGATGGCGAACGCGATCGTCGCGCAGCTGCTCTTCCTCCAGTCGCAGGACGCGAAGAAGTGCATCAACGTCTATATCAACTCGCCGGGCGGCTCCGTCACGGCGGGCCTCGCCATCTATGACACGATGCAGTTCGTCTCCTGCCCGATCGCGACGTACTGCGTCGGCCAGGCCGCGTCGATGGGCGCGGTGCTGCTGACGGCGGGCGAGAAGGGCCGGCGCTATGCGCTGCCCAACGCGCGCATCATGATCCACCAGCCGTGGGGCGGCGCCGAGGGCAAGGCGAGCGACATCGAGATCACGGCGCGCGAGATCCTGCGCCTGAAGGAAAAGCTGAACGAGATCCTGGCGAAGCACGCGGGCCGCACGATGGAAGACGTCGTGCGCGACACCGACCGCGACCACTTCATGTCTGCCGAGGAGGCGTGCGCATGGGGACTCATCGACAAGGTCGTCGAGGCGCCGGCGTCATGAAGGAGCTGACCTGCTCCTTCTGCGGGCGCAGTTCGCGCGAGGTGTCGATCATCCCCGGCGCGGACGGCAATATCTGCGTCGACTGCGTGCGCCACGCGAACGAGATGGTCGAGCGCCACACGCGCCAGAGCGAGGCCGTGCCCGACCTGCCGCCCACGCCGACGCCGCGCGCGATCAAGGAATTTCTCGACCAGTACGTGATCGGCCACGACGAGACGAAGAAGGTGCTCGCCGTCGCCGTCCACAACCACTACCGCCGTCTCGAGGCGGCGCAGGCGCGCGACGGCAGGGCCGCGAAGAAGAAGGACGATCCCTTCGCCGGCGTCGAGATCGAGAAGTCGAACATCCTTCTCATCGGGCCGACCGGCACGGGCAAGACGCTTCTCGCACGCACGCTCGCGAAGGTGCTCGGCGTGCCGTTCGCGATCGGCGACGCGACCGTTCTCACGCAGGCGGGCTACGTCGGCGAGGACGTGGAGAATCTTGTGCGCTACCTCCTTCAGAACGCCGACGGCAACGTGGAGCTCGCGAAGCGCGGCATCATCTACGTCGACGAGATCGACAAGATCGCGTCGAAGACCGACAACGTGTCGATCACGCGCGACGTGTCGGGCGAAGGCGTGCAGCAGGCGCTCCTGAAGATCGTCGAAGGGACGATCTGCCGCCTGCCGCCGAAGGGCGGGCGCAAGCATCCCGACCAGGAGTACATCGAGGTCGACACGTCCAACATCCTCTTCATCTGCGGCGGCGCGTTCGTGGGGCTCGACAAGATCGTGGCCGCGCGCACGGGCCGGCGCGCGATCGGCTTCGGCGGGGACGCGGCGGACGACGCGACGGACGGGAAGAAGAAGGAGAAGGCCGGCGAGATCAACGCGCTCGACGTGCGGCCGGAGGACCTCGTCAAGTTCGGCCTCATTCCGGAGTTCACGGGGCGGCTGCCGATCATCACGTCGATGAGCGAGCTGACCGAGGACGACCTCGTGCGCGTCCTGACCGAGCCGAAGAACTCGCTCGTCCGGCAGTACCAGAAGCTGCTGGCGATGGACGGCGTGGAGCTCGTCTTCGAGACCGACGCCCTGCGCGAACTCGCCCGGACCGCGCTCGCGCGCAAGACGGGCGCGCGCGGCCTCCGCGCCGAAATGGAGAAACTGATGACCGACATCATGTACGAAGCGCCCGGCAACGACAAAATGACGCGCGTGACGGTGGATGTCGCCATGATCAAGGAAAAGCTCGGCTGAGCCATGCAACTGACACTGCTCAAATCGAAACTGCACCGCATCCGCGTGACCGAGGCGTGCCTCGACTACGAAGGGTCGCTGTCGCTCGATCCCGACGACATGGAGGCTGTCGGGATCGTCCCGTACGAAAAGATCCTCTGCGCCGACGTCGAGAACGGCAACCGCTTCGAGACGTACGCGATCGAAGGCGCGCGCGGCAGCCACGTCTGCTGCCTCAACGGCGCGGCCGCGCACCAGGGAAAGGTCGGCGACCGGCTGATCGTGATGGCCTTCGCCCGGCTGACGCCGGAGGAGGCGCAGGGCTTCGTCCCGCGCGTCAGGCACTTCAAGGACTGACGGCGTGACGACGCTCGCGCTCGCTGTCCTGGCCGTCCTATTCGTCCTGTCCGCGTTCTTCTCGGGGTCGGAAACGATCCTCTTCTCGCTCACGTCCGTGCAGCGCGCGCGCATCCGCGCCCACGACCCGCGCGCCGACCGGCGCATCGCCGCGTGCGTGGACGATTCCGCGCTCCTCCTGGCGACGCTCCTCGTCGGCAACACGCTCGTCAACTTCGCCATCGCGACGATCGGCTATTCGCTCTTCGCGTCCGCGCTCCCGCGCTGGGGCGGCTTCCTCGCCGTGCCGGCGATGACCGTCTTCCTGCTCCTCTTCGGCGAGATCACGCCCAAGCGCCTCGCGCTGCGCCACGGCGAGCGGCTGGCCCCCGCCGCGGCGACCTTCCTCGTCTTCTGGCGCGCGGTCCTCAAACCGTTCAGCCTCCTCTTCCGCTTCTCCGCGCGCGCCTACGCGGGCGCCATCGCCGAGGAACGCCGCGCGCTCTCCGACGCCGAGCTCGTGAGCGTCCTCGAATCCGCCGCCGAGCGCGGCGATTTTGCCGCGGACGACGCGGAGATGATCGCGGGCGTGCTGCGCCTCTCGGAGATCCACGCCAACGACGAGATGACGCCGCGCGTCGACTTCGAGGGCTTCGACTCCGACTATCCCGACGCCGTCCGTCAGGAGCGGCTCGCGCACGCACGCCACCGCTACCTGCCCGTCTACCGCCGCACGCCCGACGCGATCGAGGGCATCATCGACCGCACGACGGGCAAGATCGAGGATGCGCTTTTCGTGCCCGAGCAGGTGACGCTGGACGATCTCCTCTTCACCTTCCGCAAGTCCGGCAAGCCGATGGCCATCGTCCTCGACGAGTACGGCGGCACGGCGGGCCTCATCACGCTCAACGACGTGCTGGAGCTGATCATGGGGCCGTCCGTCTTCGGGTCGGCGAGCGACGAGCCGTCCATCCGCCGCCAGTCGCGCAACACGTGGATCATCGACGGGCGCGCGAGCCTCGACGAGATCAACCGCGCGCTCGACATCGAGCTGGAGGCCGAGGACGCCGACCGTCTCGCGGGCTGGGTCGCGTCGACCGCCGAGCGCCTGCCGCACGTCGGCCAGCAGATCGAGGCGCAGGGCTGCCGCGCGACGGTGCTCAAGCGGCGCGGCCGCCGCGTGACGCTCGTCCGGCTGGAGGTGCTGAAGCATCCCGAGACCGACACCGACGAGGAGCTGCTGGCCGAGACGGACGAGCAGGTCGAGAAGACCGAGGAGGACGAGGTATGACGGTGTCGATCCTCCTGGCGCTCGCGATGGTCGCCGCGCTCGCCGTCGCCGCGTTCTGCGCGGGGGCGGAGACGGCGTTCCTCTCCGTCAGCCGCGGACGGCTCCTGCATCTCGCGCGCGAGGGGAGCGCCGCGGCGAAGATCGTCAAGGCCGCGATCGACGACATGACGGCGACGATGACGTCGCTCCTCGTGGGCAACAACCTGGCGGCCGTCGTCTTCTCGTCCGCGTCGGCGGCGCTCGCGGCGCGCGTCTTCGCGGATTCGGCCGCCGCGCGCACGGTGTGGTCGGTCGCCGCCGCGTTCACCGTGCTGTATCTGAGCGAATTCCTGCCGAAGCTCCTGTGCTCGACGCGGCCGCTCCGGCGCATCCTCGCGCTCGCGCGGCCGTACCGCGTCTTCGCGCTCGTGATGGCGCCGCTGACGGCGGTGGCGACGGCGGTCACGTCGCTCGCGGCTGGGCGCGCGCGCCGGGCCGACGCGCCGCCGCCCGTCACGGTCCACGATCTCCTGCGCATCCTGGAGGACCGCAAGAACGGCGTGCGGCTGACCGACTTCGAGTCGGCGCTCATCTCGCGCATCCTCGTCCTGCGCCGGAAGGGCCAGGCCGTCACGCCCGACGCGCTCCTGCGCGCGCTCGATGACGCGGACTAGCGGCCGCGCGGGTCTGGACGCTTCGCGGATTCGGGACGCGGCGAATGTGATATACTATTCTCCAATGACGAAAAAGAAGACTACGCTGGCACTCGTTTCGCTCGGTTGCGCCAAAAACGCCGTCGACCTCCAGGTCATGGCGGGGAACCTGCTGAAGGACAAGAACTGCACGCTGTCGCCCGACCCCGACCGCGCCGATGTCGTCATCGTCAACACGTGCGCCTTCATCGCCTCCGCGCGCGAGGAGGCCGAGGCCGAGATCCGCCGCGCCGTCCAGCTCAAGGCGAACGGCAACTACGGCAGGGTCGTCGTCGCCGGCTGCTACCCGAAACGCTACCCGAAGGCCGCCGCGAAGTTCCCCGGCGTCGACGTCTGGCAGGGCGTGCCCGAAACGTGGATCGAACCGAAGCTGCCCGAGCTGCGCTTCACCGGCAGGGCGTTCGCCTACCTGAAGATCGCCGAAGGATGCGCGCACCGCTGCGCCTACTGCGCCATTCCCGCCATCCGCGGCAAATACCGCTCGCGTCCCGTCCGCGCGATCCTCCGCGAGGCGCGCGCGCTCCTCAAGTCGGGCTGCCGCGAGCTGAACATCGTCGCGCAGGATCCGATGCTCTACGGCGTCGACCTGAAGCCGCGCCTGTCGCTCACGGACCTTCTGTGGAAGATCGACCGCCTGCCCGGCGACTTCTGGGTGCGCGTCCTCTACTCCTACCCGAGCGAGATCACGGAGGAATTCATCGACTGGCTCAACACCGCGCGCCACGCCGTCCGGTACGTGGACGTGCCGCTCCAGCACACCGTCCCCGAAATCCTCGTGAAGATGAACCGCAAGGCGGCCGTCACGCCCACGCTCGTCGCGGCCGAGGCGCTGCGCGCGTGCGTGCCGGGGATCACGCTGCGCACGACGGTGATGACGGGCTTTCCGGGCGAGACGGATCTGCGCTTCCGCCGGCTGCGCGCGGACCTCCGGCGGATGCAGTTCGACCACCTCGGCGCGTTCGCCTATTCGCCCGAGCAGGGCACGGCGGCCGCGCGGATGGCCGGGCGCCCCGCGAAGAAGACGGCCGAGGCGCGCGAGAAGCTGATCATGGCGGACGCGGCCGCGTTGTGGCGCGTCAAGGCGAAGCGGATGATCGGTCAGACGTTTCCCGCGCTCGTCGTCGCGCCCGGCGTGGCGCGCCTCGCGTCGCAGGCGCCTGACGTGGACGGCGTGACGTACCTCCTCGACACGGGCGTCAATCCCGCCGTCGGCGCGTTCATCACGGTGCGGCTCGTCAAGGTATGCGGCTTCGATTTCGAAGCCGAGGTCGTCTAGTCGCGGCGCGGCGCGATCTTGTCGGGCAGGAGGCGGTTGATCCACTCGTTCACCCGGAAGGGCAGCGACGCGAGCAGCCACGTCGCCAGGCGCATCGGCCACGGGAACGCGATCAGCCCCGTGTTGCGGTCCGTGCGCGCGAGGATGATCCGCGCGGCGCGGTCGGCCTCCATGAAGAACGGCATCGGGCACGTGTTGCGGTCGGTGATGCGCGAGCGGACGAAGCCGGGGCAGACGACCGACACGCGGATGCCTTCCGGCGCGAGCATCCCGCGCAGGGACAGGCCCCACGTCTTGAGGCAGCTTTTCGTCGCGGCGTAGGCGGGGCAGCTCTTGAGCGGGCCGTAGCCGGCGATCGAGGCGGTGAGGACGATCTGCCGCACGCCGTCCGCCGCGCGCCGCGCGTCGGGCCGCTGGAAGAGCGCCAGCGCCTTCAGGACGACGTTCAGGTTGCCGCCCACGTTGATCGCGAACGTCGCGCGCACGTTCGCCTCGTCTTCGATGCCGGTGCCGACGCCGGCGTTGGAGAAGATGCGCTCCAGCGGCGCGCATGCGTTGCAGGCGTCCATCCACGCCTCGACCGCCGCGCGGTCGGCGACGTCCACGACGTCGGCCCGGACGGTCGCGCCGCGCCGGCGGCAGTCGTCGGCGACGGCGTCGAGCCGCGCGCGGTCGCGTCCGCAGAGAAAGAGCGTGTCGCCGCGCTGCGCGCAGGCGGCGGCGAGCGCCGCGCCGATGCCCGAACTCGCGCCGGTGATCAATGTGTTCATCGCCGCACCTCCGGGGTCTGTCCCCGTGAATTGACGGGGCCTGTCCCCTTGAATTCGCCCATCGTCTCGCTTGCAGACGCATTGATGCCCGTGCGGCGGAAGACGGCGACGACGGTCAGGAAAAGGATTTTCGCGTCGAGCGCGAGCGAGCGGTGGTCGACGTACCAGACGTCGTACGCGAACTTCTCCTCCCACGTGATCGCGTTGCGCCCGTGGACCTGCGCCCAGCCGGTAATGCCGGGGCGGACCTCGTGGCGGCGCGCCTGCGCGGGCGAGTAGCGCGGCAGGTACGCAGTCGGCAGCGGGCGCGGGCCGACGAGCGCCATGCGGCCGGAGAGGACGTGGAGGAGCTGCGGCAGCTCGTCGAGCGACGTCGCGCGCAGGAGGCGGCCGAGGCGCGTGGTGCGCTCCCTGTCGGTGCCGTCGCCCGCGCGCATCGTGCGGAACTTCAGGAGGCGGAAGGGGCGGCCGCCGCGGCCCGCGCGCTCCTGGCGGAAGAGGACGGGGCGGCCCATCGTCGCGGCGACGGCGAGCGCGACCGCCGCGGCGAGCGGCAGCGTCAGGGGCAGCGTCACGAGGACGAGCAGGACATCGAGCAGACGTTTCATGGCGTGTAGTATAGCAAATCGCGCGCCCGCGCGCATCATGAAACGATGAAAGAGAAGGCATGGGGTGTGGACGCGCGTCTCCAGGCACAATCCACGAGAAGGACCCCAATAGACATGTTTCGATTCTGGTAATTACCAAAAACGAAAAGGGTCGATTTTGGTAATTGCATATGACGGACAGATTTGATACACTGCTGCACATGGAACGCATCTACAGCAAATTGATTGCAGACCATTTTGCCAACAATCGGCAGATGGTGTTCTTGTCGGGACCCCGGCAGGTGGGCAAGACGACGCTTGCGCATGACGCGCTGCCGGACGCCGCCTACTTCAATTACGACAGGACGCAGGACGCGCTCGCCATTTCTTCCGGCGCCGAACGTATTGCCGCGATTGCCGATTTGTCCGATCCCGTGAAGGCTTCGCACGGCATTCTGTTTGATGAACTGCACAAGTTCCCCAAGTGGAAGAAATTCCTCAAAGGATTCTTTGACGCCTACGCCGACAATCGAAAGCTGAAAGTGGTGGTGACGGGAAGCGCGCGGATGGATGTCTACAAACGCGGCGGCGACAGCATGATGGGGCGTTATTTCGCGTATCGCGTCCATCCGTTCACCGTGGGCGAACTCGGCGGTACGGCCGTCAATCTGGACGAGCTGTTTCGTGCTCCGCAGACTGTTTCGCTTGATGACCTGCACCGGCTGATCAAGTTCAGCGGCTACCCGGAACCGCTTATCAGAGGCAGCGAAAGATTCTACAACCAGTGGAAGCGTTCGCGGCTGGAGAAACTCTTTGACGAGGATGTCCGCGATCTGAGCCGCGTGCAGGATCTGCGCGGATTGCGCGCATTGTCCGTCCTCCTCGCCGCGCGGGTGGGCGGCGGCATCAACTACGCCTCCCTGGCTTTGGATCTTGCGGTGACGCCTGACACCGTCAAGGCGTGGATCGGCGTGCTGGAATCGGTTTATTACTGCTATGCCGTGACGCCTTGGTTTGCGAATGTCGCCAACTCCATCCGAAAGCAGCCGAAGATCTACCTCTGGGACTGGAGCCTCGTTTCGGATATCGGGGCGCGCAACGAAAACTTCATCGCCTCGCACCTGCTCAAGGCCGTCCACTGGTGGACGGATTCCGGATTGGGTGATTTTTCGCTTCATTATCTTCGCACGAAGCAGCAAAAGGAGGTCGACTTCCTGATTGCAAAGGACAAAAAGCCGTTCCTGCTTGTCGAATGCAAGACGTCGCCGGACGAACATTTGAGTCCGGCCCTGGTCGAATTCCAGAAGACGCTTTCCGTTCCGTATGCGTTTCAAATCGCGATCGAAGCCCCGCCCAGCGATTTTGTCCCGATGCAGTTTGAGGGCGAGGCGGTCAAACTGTCGGCAGCGGATCTTCTCAAGGTCCTGGTTTGAGTAGGTTTATGAATAAGAGATGCTTCAATGGATAAGTCTATGATGGCGCATGACAGGGTGACTAAATTGCAAGATGGCGACTTGTTTTCGGTTGCTGCATACGATGCCAGCCCTGTGCGGGCGCGGTCTGATGCGCAGGAGGAGGCATCAGAGCTGATCGCGGGACGGACGCGTTCCGTCGGCAATGTCCTCGCGAGCGATAATGCTCCGTTCTACGTGGCCATCCTTTCCGCACTCGCCGATTTCCGCGCGGGACACGAGTTCGAGCCGCTGTTCGAGGACTTGCGTGACGCCGTTCTCGGCGAATCTCCGTCGCAGCGACAGATTGACGAATTCAACGCCGACCTTGCGCAGCTTGAGGACTGGAAACTTCTCGAGCGCCGCATTGAGAAGATGCGCGTGAGGGGATATCGCGACAACCGCCGGCGCAAGTTCCGCTTTCGCATCTGCGACGACGCCGCTTCAATTGTCGAATGGCTGCGCGCCCGGCGCGAGGAGGAGCTCAACCCGCGCGTCGCCGCCACGGACAACCTCCTTGGCGCGCTGAAGTCTGCTCTCGCCGAGATTCAGCGCACGCTCAACCGCATGAAGGCCGGTGAGATCGACGCGAACGCGGCGCGCGACGTGATGTACGGCATACAGCGCGCGGACGACCTGACAGACGAAGTTGCCTCGAGCCTCCAGAAGCTCGACAAGCACCTTGACGATTTCATGCGTTCCGCCTACGACATCAAGGAGGCGCGCGAAGTCATTGCGGAGTTGACCCTTTTCCGCGACCGGTTCATGAACCGCATCGGACGTCTTCGCCAGGAGATTGTCCCGGAGATCGACAAGCTGCGCGCGCCGCGCCAGCTTGAACGCCTGGCCCGCTGCGAGGCCGTGTTTCGCGAGGAGACCGGCAAGATGCGCCACATTATGAACGGACGCATCCCCGCGCCGCGCGATGTTCTCGACATGCTCATGCGGTTCTACGGCACGGACGGAAAGCTGCAGGAACTGATGCGCCGCGTGTCGGATTCCGCGCGCAATGTCTGGAAGAAGCTCAGCGCCCGCCTTCGCGAACTGGAACGCCGCAACAGGCGGCTGGAGGACGTCGGGGCGCGGATCGCGGAATTTGCGCGCCTGCCGGAGGATGTCGTGCCGAGCGCATGGTTTCGCGCGCTTCTCCAGCCGGCGGCGATGTTCGGCGATATGCACATCTGCCCCCGCCCGGGCGACAAGTCGCGCCCGCCTCAGCCGAATCTTGCCAAGAGCGGTGTCGCCGAGCGGACGAAGGCGTGGATTGACGAGCGGAGGGATCCGCCGGGTGCGCCACGCGCAACGTCCATGGACGAGGCGCGCCTTCGCGATCTGGAAGTATGGCTCGTTGCTCGCGGGCTCAAGCCGACGAATCCCGGCGAGAGCGTCCGGCTTTCGTCCTGTCCGATGGAAGATGACGGCGATTTCCGCAAGGTCATCGAGCTGGCGCGGAGCGCGATCCTCGGACGCGGTGCGCGCGCGGCGCGTATCGGCGTGAAGGGAACCGTTCTCGCAGGTGTCGATGCGGAACTCCGACTGGACGGGCGCCGCCTTGAATTCGAGGAACTTGAACTTTCGCAGATAGGAGAGAGACGATGAGCGTGAAAGAGTCGAAGCTTGAGGAAATCATGTCCGAAAGCGGACAGAACGAACAGAAGGTGCAGAAGATTCTGAACATCCTTTTGGAGGCTCCGTACTTCTACCGGGACGACGACCTGTCGCTCTTCCTCTTCCTCTCGAAATACAAGCGGGCCTTCGCCGGGTTCTTCAAGAAGTTCTACGGATGGGATCTGATTGTTGAGTACAAATGCGCGCGTCTCTACAAGCCCGCCTGGTACAACGAGAAGGTGACGGAAGTGAACCGTGACATGTTCAACTTCACGAAGCGCGACGAGTGCGTTGCGTTTCTTCTGCTGCTGGAGTTCTTCGAACGCGAGCTGCAGGAGCAGGCGGTCTCGACTGACGACAAGGAGAATCTCCGCTTCCTGTTCGGGTCGTTTCTCAATTTCGCGGGCGGCAGGTTCCGCGAGGTGTTCCCCGAGCGAACGGCCTACTACACCGACGAGCAGGTGCGCAAGGTTGTCCGCGCAATCATGCCGACGCTCCTCAAGTACCGGTTCCTGCGCGAGCTGCCGCGTGGCGACGACGACGGCGAAAGCGACGACACGATCTATGAATGCCTCCCCGCCCTCTGGCTCTACAAGGGCGAGCGCCTTGCGACCAGCGTGGCGGCGGCATCTGAGGTTGATGTAACAAACAGGAACGTGGAGGGTGAGTAAAATGTCCATACGAAGAGATTCGTTCAGGATCACAAAGATCCGCTTCGTGAACTTCCACAACCTAGGAACGGGGATCGTGGACTTGCCGGGCGGTGGGCATTTGTTCCTGCTCGGCGACAATGGCTCCGGCAAGACGACCCTCCTTGACGCGATCCACTACGTGCTTTCCGCAGGCGACATCGAGTTCAACGCCGCCGCGCGCGTCGCAGGGGCGAAGAACGCAGGCGGACGCAAGGTGCAGGGCGTCGTGATGCGCTACAACGTCGAGGCGGGCGGCCCCATGAACAAGGACGGCGGCATTTCATACGCCGCCCTTGAACTGGCGTCGCTTGAAACGGGCCGGACGGTGTCGATTTGCGTGGGTCTTTCGGCGACGGGCATGGACGTAGCCTACGACAGCTGGGGCGGCATGGCGGACGCTCCCGTCGCCGACCTGCCGCTGATGATCGAGGATTCGCACGACGGCAAGACGCAGCGTCGTGCGGCCTTCCGCGACGAGTTCGCAAAGCGTCTGAAGGCGCTTCCCGCCGGGAGCTACTTCGCGAAGATCGGGAAGTACGCGACAGCCATTGCGGATCGTTTCTTCGACGATGTCGAAACATACCGCAACGTCTGCCGCATTCTCGCGACCGGCAAGGCGTACCGCGAAATCGCGTCTAAGGCGGGGAACCTCAACGAGCTTTTCCGCCAGCTGCTCGAAGAGCCGAATCGCGAGACGTTCACCGGTCTTGTCGACGGGCTTAGATCCATCGACGAGAGCCGCGAACGCCTCGACCACATCGAGACGCGTCTTGGATTCCTCCGCAAGCTCAAGCGCGGACGCGATGCGCTCCTTCGGACGAAGGAGAGCCTCGTCTGCGCGGCATGGAGACGGGCGGACATCGATTTCTCCGAGGCCGCTGCAAAGGAGCGCGAACTTGAGGAAGAGCGGACGAAAGTTGCTGCTGAAATCAATGTTGCCAACGGCGACCTTGACGTCCTCAAGCGCGAACGCGACGCCCGTCTTGCGGAACTTCAGGATCTGAAGGCGAAGGACGCTTCCGGACTTCTTCAGCGCGAAAAGCAGCTCGCGCAGGAAGCCATCGCGCTAGAAGGGGAGTGCCGTGCCAAGGATGACGCGCGGCGCAAGGCATCCGAAGCATTGCGGGATGTGGCAGAGTGCGTCGCTGAATCGCGTCGCGCGCTTGCCGCAAGTGCTGCGAAACGTGCCGTGGAACTTCATAGGCTCGGACAGGACGCGCCCGTTTCCGTCATGCCGCTCGTATCCGCGCTCGACGCCGCCGCAAAGGCGGATGTACCGGAAGAGGCGCCACTGGAAACGGACGCATTGCGCGACATGATCGCGTCGGCCTGCGAAGACGCAGCTGGCGCGGTTCGTGCGTGTACGGACGAAGCCGCGCGGACCGAGGCGGAAGTATCTCGAATCGAAAAAGAGCTGGCGACGCTTGAAGCGCAGTCGGAACCGGAGCCGGATGTCCCCGGCTTTGCGGCGGCGCGGACGGCCGTGGCGGAACGTCTTTTCAGGGCCGTTCCGCTCTATCTCCATTTCGAACCGCGCGCCGGTTTGAAGTCGGCGGAAATCGCCGCGTTCGAGCAGGTCGTGGGCGATGCGCTTCTCGGGACGTGGCTTGTGCCGCAGGACGAGGCGGACGCCGTGCGGATGGAGTTCTTTCGCAATCACCGGGAGCAATCGATTTTCGTGCGGACGGATGCGGATGGCTTCGCCGTCCCGTCCGAGACGGAATGGGTGGCGCGGTACATCGACATCGCGGAATCGGATCCGGATGCGGTGTTGGCGCTCAAGGCGGCGCTGTCGGCACGCGGCGGACTGCGTGTCCTTGACGAGGTCGAGACGAAGGTGGTCGCGTTTCGCGGACGCGAGCAGCCGCTCGCCAACGTGAAACCGCGCCTTCTTGGAGCCAGACAGCGCCACGACGAACAGGCGCGGCGAATCCGCATGAAGCGCGACGAACTCTCCGCCGCCGAGAAGGCGCGCGATGCGGCGGCGCGGCGTGTGCGCGAGGCGGAAGCGGCGCGCACGCACATGCGCGAAATCGCATCGGCCGTGGACGGTCTGCGGGCGTGGTGGCAGGAAGGACGCGAAAAGGTGCGGCACCTCCGGCAGGAGCAGATGTTCCGCGAAGAAAACGCGGCAGGGGCGGCGATGGTTGCAGAAGAAGCGCGCAACAGGCTCGCGCGCGCGAAAGAGCAGCTTGAGTCTGTCCGCCTCAAGATGGCGAACGAAGGCGTAAGCGCGACACTCGAAAGGCGTATCAGATCTGTCGAGAACCGAATCCACGAGATCGAGGAAAAGATCTCGTTTGTGGATCGCGACATCGGAGCTAAAAGCCAGCGGGTCGTGAATATCGACTCGGGGCTTGTCGCATCGCGGGAACGCCAGCGGATTGCGGAGGCGAGCCGTATCGCGGCGGAGAAACAGTTGCCCGGAATCGCCGTGCTTGCGCATGAACGCTTGGACACGGCGGGGGACACGAAGGAGTCGCTTGCGGCGTTTGTCGAGGAGTCGAAGCGCAAGGAGACGGAAGGCGAGACCACGCTGCGGCGCGATATCTGCGAGCCGATTGGATTCGACTATGCGTTCCAATTCGATGCGGCGGCGTGTTCGCTTGTCGATCAGCGCGGCGAGGCGATTGACGCGGTGCTGGAGAAGGAAAATGCGGACTACGAAGCGCAGAGG
>Ga0256405_10006115_pt1 | contig 19700 bp, 12 predicted proteins | sample RumenRJG_02DNA_FD_189096 | JGI IMG/M metagenome (GOLD analysis project Ga0256405, IMG submission 189096) | Bovine rumen microbial communities from Lethbridge, Alberta, Canada - RJG_02 | ecosystem: Host-associated > Mammals > Digestive system > Stomach > Rumen | place: Canada: Alberta... | reverse complement strand
GCCGGCCCATTGCATGGCGTACAGGGCGCCTTCCATGTAGGCCGGGACGCCGGAGGTGGTCCAGGTCTCCACGGGTTCGTCGGACTGGCCGCGGGCGATCTTGCCCATGCCGCCGCCGAAGCGGACGGCGTCCGCCGTGACGACCGTGCCGGGCTCGCCCCGGTTGGTCAGGCTGACTCCGCCTTCTCCTTCGAATTCAAAGGTGCCGAGATAGATCCATGTCCCGCCGCCCATTTTCTGGTTGACGGTGAAACGGGTCGCTCCGCCGAGGTGGTGGACCGTATAGTGGGCCGCGGAAGAACTATTGGCCAGGGTCTTATAGGAAATGTAGACGGCGTAGGTGCCGCGCTGGGCGAAGTCGGCGGTCCAGCGGACTTCCTCTTCTCCGTCGCGGTCGCAGCGGGCCTGGCGGGCCGTTCCCATCCGGAAGGGATTCTCCATGCCGGTATAGAAGGGCTTGGGATCGGCAAAACCTTCGCCGGCGTCGGTCCAGCGGCCGGATTCGGCGTAGGACCCCTTCTGCCGCAGGAGGCCTTCGCGCGGCCCTGCAAAGGCGGGGTCGTTGTCGGCGACGATCTCGCGAACCTGGGTGTCACGCTCGCGCGGGGTGAGCACATAGGCGCCGGCGCGTTCGAGCATCGGGATGAGGAAGGGGAGGACGTAACTCTGGGTATACATGTCCTCGACCGTCAGGAAGGTCGGGGCCCGCTGCCATTCCCAGCGGCTGGTCTTCTCTTCGTAGTAGCGGCCGTGGCTCTGCCAGAGCGCGATGTGCCGGCCGCTGAGGCCTTTGGCAAAGGTCTGCGCTCCGTCTTCGCGGACGAGGACGGGCCCCTTGCGGTCCGTGACCCGGAAGGGGGTCTCGTGGGGCCGGCCGTCGTTGTGCAGCCCCGGCATGGCGATCTTGTCGAGGGTGAGGTACTTGGCATAGACTTCGCCGACCGTGCAGTTCTTGTACTCCGCCGGGAAAAGGCTTTCCAGTTTGCGGCGGAACCAGGCGACGTCGGCTTTCTTCCACGGGACGTCGCTCAGGCTTTCGGTAAAGCGGAAATCCAGCCGGTCTCCGCTTCGGCTGATGCTCCGCAGCCGCAGGGTGGGAAGGACGGACGTGCGCTCCTGGATCAGGACGTTCATCGAGTCGAGGACGGGACGGAAGTCGCGGACGATCTTGGTCTGCCCGGAAGCGGCCAGGCAGAGGAACAGGGCGGCGAGGAGGGCGGAGACTTTGCGCATGGAAGTTATCGGAATTGCTTGCAGAGGTCGATGACAAGGACGATGATGCAGCTGATGGCCAGGGCGAGGCCGTCGGCGAGGAAGTCGTGCGGGTCGCCGCTCCGGTAGGTCGTGTAGGCCTGGCCGATCTCGGTGGCGCAGGCCAGCAGGCAGCCGATGCCGAAGACTGTCAGGACGAAGACCAGGGAATGCCAGGGCTTCGTGGTGAACTTGTCGAAGGCGCCGAAGGCCAGCAGGGGGAAGGGAAAGAACATCAGGAAGTGCACGATCTTGTCGGTCGGGATGCCCCAGTAGCTCATCTTTACGTTCGGGATGCTGCTGAAATGCCCGAAGCAGAGCCAGGCGACCGTCGCGAGGTACAGGACCAGCAGGATCTTGAATATCAGTCTCCTTCTCATAGGCTTTGCATGTCGTTCAGTTTCTTGTAATAGCCGCCCAGGGCGATCAGGTCTTCGTGCTTGCCGCGCTCCACGATCCGTCCCTCGTGCATGACGATGATTTCGTCGGAGTTCTTGATGGTGGAGAGGCGGTGGGCGATGGCGATCGTCGTGCGGGAGGACATCAGGCGGTCCAGGGCTTCCTGCACGAGGCGTTCGGATTCGGTGTCGAGCGAGGCGGTGGCCTCGTCGAGGATGAGGATCGGCGGGTTCTTGAGGATGGCGCGGGCGATGGAGATGCGCTGGCGCTGGCCGCCGGAGAGTTTCATGCCGCGGTCGCCGATGTTGGTCATGTATCCTTCTTCCTTCTCCATGATGAAGTCATGGGCGTTGGCGATCTTGGCGGCTTCGACGACCTGTTCCATCGTGGCGTTCTCGACGCCGAAGGCGATGTTGTTGAAGATCGTGTCGTTGAAGAGGATCGGTTCCTGGTTGACGTAGCCCATCCGGGCGCGCAGGTCGGTCATGCGCAGTTCGCGCAGGTCCTTGCCGTCGATGCGGATGGACCCGCCGGTGACGTCGTAGAAGCGGGGGATGAGGTCCACGAGGGTGGATTTTCCGGCGCCGGATTCGCCGACGATGGCGACGGTGCGGCCTTTCTCGACCTTCAGGTTGATGTCCCGGAGGATCGGCTTGCCTTCCTCATAGCAGAAGTCGACATGGTCGAAGACGATGTCTTTTTCGAAGTCGTCGAAGGACGCCGGCGCGGCGGGATCCTTGATCGGGTTCGGGGCATTGAGGATGCGGTCGATGCGCTCCATGGAGGCCATGCCCTTCGGGATGCTGTAGCTGGCCTTGGAGAAGTCCTTCAGCGGGTTGATGATGCTGTAGAGGATGACCATGTAGAAGATGAAGGTCGGGGCGTCGATCGGGGCGTTGTCGCTGAGGATCAGGCTGCCGCCGAAGCACAGGACGATGCCGATGAGGATCGTGCCGAGGAATTCGCTGACCGGGTGGGCGAGGGCCTGGCGGGTCGAGACCTTGGCGGTCTTGCTGCGGAGGCCGTCGGTGATGCCGGCGAAACGGGCGGACATTTTGCGCTCGGCGACGAAGGCCTTGATGACCCGCAGGCCGCCGAGGGTCTCTTCGACCTGGCTCATGGTGTCGCTCCAGAGTTCCTGGGCGGCGAGGGATTTCTTCTTGAGCTGGCGGCCGATGACGCCCATGATCCAGCCGAGGACCGGGACCACGACGATCGTGAAGAGGGTCAGTTCCCAGCTGATGAAGAGCAGGACGGCGAAATAGATGATGATGAGGATCGGGTTCTTGATGAGCATGTCCAGCACGCTCATGATCGAGTTCTCGACCTCGCCGACGTCGCCGCTCATGCGGGCGATGATGTCGCCCTTGCGTTCCTGGGAGAAAAAGCCCAGGTTGAGGCCCAGCAGCTTGTTGTAGAGCTGCATGCGGATGTCCCGGAGCACGCCGGTGCGGATCGGGATCATCACGGCGGAGGAGCCGAAGTAGCAGGCGGTCTTGAGCAGGGTCATGACGCCGAGGAAGGCACAGAGGATGATCAGGGTCTTGACCGGCCCGAGGGTCTGCATCCAGTTCTGGACCTGCCAGTATGCGTTGTTGGTGAAGGCGTCGCCGATCTCCTTGAAGGACATGGCTTTCCAGGAGATCGGGATCAGCTCGTAGACCTTGTCGTCCATCTGGAAGAGGATCCGGAGCATCGGGATGATCACGGCGAAGGAGAAGATGTTGAACACCGCGGAGAGGATGTTCAGCAGGACGGATCCGCCGAGATAGCCCTTATAAGGTGTGACGTAGCGTCTGAGTACTTTCCAAAATGCTTTCATAGTTATGCTTTACAGATGCCGTTCGATCCAGTGGAAAATCAGCTGGATGCGCCGCTTGAGGACGCCCAGGTCGAGGGTCTGGACGGTATCGTGGACTTTGTTGTTGTTCATGGTGATGCCCGAGGTGAACATCACGGCGGGGACGTCGTTCTCCACGAAGACGCGCTGGTCGGAGACGCGGCTGTAGAAGAGGCGGGTGAAATCCTTGCTGCCGTAATAGTCGTAGCCCAGGTCGAGGCCGATCCCGTTGCGGGTGTTGCAGTTGTCGAGGGTCGCGTCGAAGGCGGCGGCGCCGGTGCGGCCGTTGATCATCAGCAGGTAGTCGGGCCGGTCCTCATGGAGCGGGCTGAGGGTGCTGCCGAGCTGGTCGAGGTTGACGAACAGGGCGATGCGGTCCTTCGTAAGGACCCGTCCGGTGACGGGGTCGGTCAGCCGGCCGGCCTCGATGTCTTCCCAGAGGGCCTGGGAGCCGCTGAGGCTGAGGTTCTTGCCGTCGAGGGCGACGAAGATCAGGTTGCGGGCGTACCGTTTTCCGGTCCGCTGGAGGCTCTTGACCATGTCGGCGACCCCGAAGAGGGCGGCGATGCCGGAGGCGTTGCTGTCGGCCCCGGGATAAAGATTCCCTTCGAGGATGCCGAGGCCGTCATAACTGGCGGCGACGATGACGTATCCGGCCTGGGAAGGCTGGTCGGAGCCGCGCAGGACGCCGATGACGTTGCGGCCCGTCCGTCCGTCCCCGGTCAAGAAATGCCGGATGTAACTGTCGCCGGCCATCGGCCGGAAGCCCAGGCTGCGGAACCGGCCGGCGAGCCAGAAGGTGACGGCGTTGGCCCCGGCGGAGCCGGTGGCACGGCCTTCGCACAGGCTGTCGGTCAGGAATTCCAGCTGGGATTGCAGTTTCTGTTCGGTGACGGCTTTGGCAGCGATTTCCGCTTCGGTGACATAGACAACCCTGCCCTGGCCGGATGCTGCGACAGACACGCAGAAGGCGAGCAGGATGGCGGCGATATGTATTTTTTTCTCGGTTTTCAACCTCAAAGGCACGATAAATGTTTATATTTGCAGATGGTGCTTTCCGAACGGTTGGAAACCCCCGCAATATTTAAGCCTCAAATTTAGTGATATTCGGCCGAAAAATGAAACTTTCTCGGAAATACCTGCTTCTTGCCGGACTTTTGCTGCTCCTTCCGTGGGCGGCACGGGCCCAGTATGACAAGGATGTCTTCTATTTCCGCGGCCGGCAGGCCCTCTCGGAAGGCCGGTACGCCCAGTCGATCGAGCAGTTCAACATCCTGGCCCAGCTCGACACGGCCGACTACTGGACCTTTTTCTTCCGGGGCATCGCCAAGTACAACCTGGGCGACCTGCGGGGGGCGCAGCAAGATTTTGAGCGGTCCGTCCAGCTCAATCCGGTCTTCACGAACGGCTACCATTACCGGGGCATCACCCAGGCGCGGTTCGGCAACTATGACCTGGCCCTGGCGGACCTGCAGCATGCGATGGACCTGCGTCCGGGCTATACCGGCCTGTATTTCAGCCGGGGCGTGACGTATCTGCTGGCCCAGCAGTTCGACGAGGCCGTCGCCGATTTCGACTGGTACATCCGCCGCGAGCCCAAGGACCCGCCCGCGTTCCTGACCCGCGGTGCGGCCCGCCTCTACCAGGCGGATACCCTGGGCGCCTATGAAGATTATGACAAGGCCATTTCCCTCGACCGGTTCGATCCCGAGGGCTATGTCCGCCGTGGCCGGCTCAACGCCAGCCTCGGCAAATACAAGGAGGCCATCGCCGACATGGACATGGCGATCCAACTCGACAGCACCAGCACCTACGCCTATTTCAACCGGGCGCTGATGCATTATGAACTGAAGGATTTCAACGCTGCGATGCGCGATCTCAACCGGGTCCTGCGGGATGAGCCGGGCAACGCCCTGACCCTGTACAACCGCAGCCTCATCCATGCCCAGGTGGGCAATTTCGAGCAGGCGCTCGACGACATGGACCGGGTCATCAACATCAATCCGCGCAACGTGCTGGCCTACTACAACCGGGCTTCCTACTTCGTCCAGATGGAACGCTGGCTGGATGCGCTCGACGACTATGACCGGGCGATCGAACTGTATCCGGACTTCGCGAAGGCCTACATGAACCGTTCCTTCGTCGAAACGCAGCTCGGACGTACCCGGGCCGCGAAACAGGACTACGATACCGCGAACGAGAAGGTCCGGGCCTACCGCGAACTGAACCGGGACGCCGAGGGCTCCTTTGCCGATACGACGCGCAAATACAGTTCCCTGATCGCCCTGGATGCGGATTTCGCCAAGCAGGATTTCAACGACGAACTCCTCCAGCACCGCGACATCGACATCCGGCTCCGTCCCCTCTACCAGTTCGTGCTGTCGTCCGAGCGGGCTGACCGGAATTACGCCTTCAGCAACCGCTATGAGAACAGCCTGATGGACAAGTTCCTGCGGGAGACCGACGTGCCGGTCCAGATCACCAATTCGGATACGGTCCGGACGGGACAGCGTCCGGAGATCGCCGCGAAACTGTACGGCGGGGCTTCCACGACGGCCCAGAACGCCTTCCTGCGGGGCTTGTACGAGATGTCCGGCCGGCAGTACAACGCGGCGCTGAACCAGTACGGAAATGCGGTGGAGAAGGCCGACGGGGAAGGCGCCTACGAGCAGGTCTACAAGGCCTTCTACCTGATGAACCGCGGCGTGCTCCGCGCCGAGATGATCGATTTCATCTCTTCGATCGAGAACAATGTCCATACCCTGACCATGGATGACCAGGGAACGACCCGGGCCCGCGTCCGCGACCAGGTCGACCGGACCTATGATTATACCGAAGCGGTGGAGGACCTCCAGGCCGCCGCCGCGATCCTCGGGGACAACCCGTATATCCAGTTTGACCTGGGCAATCTCTACTGCCTGTCGTCGCAGCTGGTCGAAGCCATCGACAGCTATACCCGCGCCGTCAACTTGTATCCGGCGATGGGGGATGCGTATTTCAACCGCGGCTTGGTCCAGATCTACCTGAAAGACAAGGAGAAAGGCTGTATCGACCTGTCCCGCGCCGGCGAACTCGGCGTGCGGGATGCCTACAGCGTCATCTCCAAGTATTGCGAAGAGGAAGAACAGCAATGAGCGACGTCCGGTTCATGAGCCTGTCCAGCGGCAGCTGCGGCAACTGCTATTATCTCGGCAGCGAGGCCGGCGGCCTGCTCATCGATGCCGGTGTCAGCCTGCGGCGGCTGAAGCAGGGCCTGCAGGCGGAAGGCCTGGGCTATGATTCCTTCTCCGCCCTGCTGGTGACCCATGACCACCTGGACCATATCCGCAACCTCGGTTCCTTTTGCAAGAAACTCAGCAAGCCCGTCTATGCTTCCACGGAGCTGCATGCCGCCCTGTCGCACCATACCTTTGCGATGCCGTTCATTACGGGCTGCCGCCGCGACTTGGCGGAAGGGGAGTGGAACGAGATCGGCGCATTCCGGGTGCGGTATTTCATCGTGCCCCACGATGCGACGCGGACCTGCGGTTTCGCGATTCTCCACCAGGGCCACAAGTTCGTGATCATGACCGATCTGGGCCGGATGACGGATGAGGCGGTCTCCCTGGCCCGGCAGGCGGATACGGTCGTCGTCGAGTCGAATTATGACATGGACATGCTGATGGGCGGTCCGTACACGCACGAGTTGAAGATGCGGATCTGCCAGGGCAGCGGCCACCTGAGCAACGACGAATGCGCCGCCGCGGTCAAGCGTTTCTGGCATCCCGGGCTGCGCAACCTGTTCCTGTGCCATCTGAGCGAGAACAACAACACGCGCGAAAAGGCGTATGCCTGCACGAAGCGCGCCCTCGAAGAAATGGGTGTCGCGGAAGGGAGCGTTGTGTTCCGCACCCTTCCGCGACAGTATCCTTCTCCTTTGTTTACTCTGTAACCGTCAGGACGGCCGCTTTCGTGTCACGGCTGTTCGGACCGATCATGATCTCGAAGTCGCCGGGCTCGCAGACGTACTGCAGCTCGTGGTCGTAGTACTTGAGGTCTTCGGCGCTCAGTTCGAAATCCACTTTCCGGCTTTCACCGGCTTTCAGCTCGATTTTCTTGAATCCGCGCAGTTCCTTGACCGGACGGGTCGAGGTGCTGTAGATGTCGTGGATGTAGAGCTGGACGGTCTCCTTGCCGTCGCGCTGGCCGGTGTTCCGGACGGTGACGGAGGCGGTGACCTTGCCGTTCATCGGCATGGAGGCGGCGGAGAGTTCGACGTCGGAATACTCGAAGTCGGTATAACTCAGGCCGTAACCGAACGGATAGAGCGGTCCGTTGACGACGTCCATGTAGCAGCTGGTAAACTTGCGGTACGGGGCGTAGTCCGGGTGCGGCCGGCCGGTGTTCTTGTGGTTGTAGTAGAGCGGGAGCTGGCCGACGCTCATCGGGAAGGTCGTGGTCAGTTTGCCGGACGGGTTGGCGTCGCCGAAGAGGACATCGGCGATGGCGTGGCCGGCTTCCGTGCCCTGGGACCAGGTGCAGAGGATGGCGTCCATGTTGGCGTCTTCCCATGTCAGGGTCAGCGGGCGGCCGGTGGTCAGCACGAGGACGACGGGCTTGCCGGTGGCTTTCAGGGCCCGCAGCAGTTCGGCCTGGGCGTCCGGGATGCTGATGTCGGAGCGGGAGGCGCCTTCGCCGTTCATGTTCTGGGTCTCACCGACGCAGGCGACGACGACATCGCTCTGGCGGGCCAGGGAGACGGCCTGTGCGATGAGGGTGGCGTTGGCGGTCGTGTGCACCGGCGGGACCTGCATGTCCGGGCGGAAGGTCAGCATCATGCCGTAGAGCACGGTCTTTTCCATCTCCTTGTCGAGGAAGAGGTTGCTGCCCTTTGCATAGGTGACCTTCGGGGCGGCGTCTCGGATGCCCTGGAGGATGGTGACGGATTCGCCGGCATGCCTGGACATGCTCCAGGTTCCGGCCATCGCGGAAGCGTCGTCGGCCAGCGGGCCGACCACGGCGATGCGGGCGTCTTTCTTCAGGGGCAGGACACCGTTGTTCTTGAGGAGGACCTGGCAGTCGCGGGCGACTTCGCGGGCGACGGCCTTGTTCTCATCCGTATAGACTTCCTTGGCGGCACGCTCGGGATCCAGGTAACGGAACGGATCCTCGAAGAGACCGAGCTTGTACTTGGCTTCGAGGATGCGGCGGCAGGCGCGGTCGATGTCCTTGACGGACACCTTCCCTTCGTCGAGGGATTTCTGCAGGGTGCCGACGAAGCCGTCGGAGTTCATGTCCATGTCGAGGCCGGCCTTGAGGGAGCGGGCGGAGACCTCCTGGAGGTCGCCGATACCGTGGGCGATCTCTTCCATGACGGCGGTGGCGTCGGAGACGATAAAGCCGTCAAAGCCCCAGGCCTTGCGGAGCAGGTCGTCCATCAGGTAGCTGTTCATGGTCGCCGGGACGCCTTCGAATTCGTTGAAGGAACTCATGTAACTGCCGGCGCCGGCAAAGGCTGCCTGCTGGTACGGGCGCATGTAGCCGTTGAGGATCTCCTGGCGGCTGAGGTTGACCGTGTTGTAGTCGCGGCCGGCCTCGGCGGCGCCGTAGAGGGCGTAATGCTTGACGCAGGTCAGGACCTCGTCTTTGTCGAATGCGTCGTCATGCCCCTGGTAGCCGTAGACATAGGCCTTGGCGATCTCGCCGCCAAGGTAGGGATCCTCGCCGGCGCCTTCCACGATGCGGCCCCAGCGGGCGTCGCGGCAGATGTCGACCATCGGGCTGAAGACCCAGTTGACGCCGCTGGCGGAAGCCTCCCGGGCGGCGACGCGGGTGGCCTTTTCAATGAGGTCCATGTCCCAGGATGTCGAGAGGGCGAGCGGAACCGGCATGACGGTTTCATGGCCGTGGATGACGTCCAGACCGCAGATCAGCGGGATGCCGGCGCCGGATTCCAGGGCGATCGCCTGGAGCTGGCGGAGGTATTCGACGTTGCCGGAGCCGTAGATGCCGCCGAGCTGGCCGGCGCGCAGCAGCTTGACGTTGGCGTCGTCTTCCTTGACTTCCAGGGCGGAGATGAAACCGCCGGCGGAGTGGAGGTTGAGCTGGCCGATCTTCTGCTCGAGGGTCATCTTGCCCATCAGGCCGTCGATGTATTTGTCCATGTCGGACTTGGGCTGCCCGCAGCTGGCCAGCAGGGCCAGCGCGGCGGAAGCGAGGATGAATTTTTTCATGATATGCTTAGGAAAAAAGGGTTAACAGAATCCCATCTTACATTCTATTTGAAGAGTTTCTGGGCGAATTGGGTGAGATAGACTCTCCAGTTGCGCCAGATATGTCCTCCGTCGGATTCATAATACTCGACGGGATATCCTTTTGATTCGCAATAGTCTTTGAGTTTCAGGGAGTTGACCTTGACGCCATCGGCGCTGCCGACCGCGATGTAGAAGAGTTTCGGCTTGGCGGCGAAGACGGCCTTGAGGGCGGGATCGTCATCGCCTTCCGGAACGACGACGCCGGAGAACTGGCCGACATAGCCGATCTTGGTCGGATAGCGGCGGATCAGGGCGGAGGACTGGCGGCCGCCCATGGACAGGCCGGCGACAGCGGTGTTGTACTGGCCCTTGGCGACGTGGTAGTGGCTCTCGATGAACTTCATGATGTCCGGGAACGCGAGTTCGAATTCTTCGGTGGACTGGGAGCGGCTGTTGGTCATGGTCGGCTGGAACATGTTGATGGCGGCACCCGGGGCGGCCTGGTTGAAGTAGACGCCGTTCGGCATGACGACGATCATCGGCTTGGCCTTGCCTTCGGCGATGAGGTTGTCCATGATCTGGGCGGTGCGGCCGAGGTCGGCCCATGCGTCTTCGTCGCCGCCGGAGCCGTGGAGGAGGTAGAAGACCGGATATTTGGCCTTCGGGTTGTCTTCGTAGCCGGCCGGGGTGTAGACGGTCAGGCGGCGCTTGGCGCCGAGGGTCGGGCTGTCATACCAGACGTGGGAGACGGAGCCGTGCGGCACGTCGTGGACTTCGTAGTACCAGCCCTTGTCGCCTTGTTTGGCGCTCATGGTGAAAATGCTGGTCCAGGTGGCGACGTCGCGGTTCATGTAGACGTTGGAGGGGTCCAGGATGCGGGCGCCGTCCACGATGAAGTTGTAGGAGTAGAGTTCGCCTTCGAGCGGCTGGGTGGTGTAGGTCCAGACGCCGTTCTGGCCTTCGGTCATTTCCACGGTACGGGTGGTGAGCATGTCGCCGGAGAGCAGCACGCGGACCGCCTTGCGGTTTTGGTAGCGGAAGGTGACGGTGTTGTCCGGGTTGATTTCCGGGGAGATGATACCGGTGCCCGGGCCGAGGGCTTGCTGGGCGAATGCTGCGGTGCCGGCGAGGCAGAGCGCTGCGAGAAGGGAGGTGATTCGTTTCATATATTAATAAAAATGGTTTGTGTTCTGCACCCAAAGTTACGAAAAAATGCGGGCGGGTCTTATCCCCGATGTCCAATTTCTTGTCAGATTGTTCGGGGTTTTGCCAAACTGTCGTTTTTTTCATAACTTTAAGCCGTCAAAATAACACATTCTATTTGTCGATATGAAAAAAACGCTCCTTTCCCTGGGTGCCGTTCTGTGCACCCTCGCGGCTGTCGCCCAGCCGAAACTTTCCAAGGACAATGTCGATGAGGTCCTGAAAGCCATGACCCTCGAAGAGAAGGCGACCCTGCTCGTCGGCTCCGGCTGGGGCAGCATGATCGCCGGTTCCCTGACCGCTTCCGACGAGGTCCTTGTCTCCGGTGCCGCCGGTACGACCCGTGCCATCCCGCGCCTCGGCATCCCGCAGACCGTCCTCGCCGACGGCCCTGCCGGCATCCGCATCAATCCGACCCGTCCGGGTACCTCCCAGACGTTCTATGCCACCGGTTTTCCGGTGGGTACCGTCCTCGCTTCGACCTGGAACACCGCACTGGTGCAGGAACTGACCACCGCCATGGGCGAGGAGGTCAAGGAATACGGCGCCGACGTCCTGCTCGCTCCGGGCATGGACCTGCACCGCAACCCGCTCTGCGGACGTAACTTCGAGTATTTCTCCGAGGACCCGCTGCTGACCGGCAAGATGGCCGCTGCGTATGTCAACGGTATCCAGAGCAACGGAGTCGGCGTGAGCTCCAAGCACTTCGCCGCCAACGACCAGGAGACCAACCGCAACGAGAACGACGCCCGCGTCAACCCGCGCGCCCTCCGCGAACTGGTCCTCAAGGGTTTCGAGATCATGGTCAAGGAATCCGATCCGTGGACGATCATGTCCTCCTATAACAAGCTCAACGGCGAATACACCCAGCAGAAATATGACCTGCTGACCACGATCCTCCGCGACGAGTGGGGCTTCAAGGGCATCGTCATGACTGACTGGGGCAACAAGGCCGGTACCGTCAAGGCGGTCCACGCCGGCAACGACCTGATGGAACCGGGCATGGACAATGAGATCGAACGCATCGTCGCCGCCGTCAAGGACGGCAGCCTCGCCATCGAAGATGTCGACCGCAATGTCCGCAACATGCTGAACTACATCGTCAAGACCCCTCGTTTCCAGGGTTACAAGTATTCCAACAAACCGGATCTCGAGGCCCATGGCAAACTCGTCCGCAAGGCGGCCGCCGAAGGTCTCGTCCTGCTCGAGAACAACGGTGTCCTTCCGGTGAAGGGCCCGAAGAAAGTCGCCCTCTACGGCGTCGGTTCCTATGATTTCATCGCTGGCGGTACCGGCTCCGGCAATGTCAACAAGGCCTATGTCCGCAACATCGCCGAAGGCCTCCGCGTCAACGGTTTCGAGGTCAATGAAGGTCTCGAGAACTGGTACAAGCAGTACATCGCCCTCCAGAAGACCGAACTGGCCAACAACAGCGGCGGCAACGGCGGCATCCTCCTGGGTGACCCGGTCATCTCCGAGATGGAGGTTTCCCGCGCTTACATCGAGCGTCTCCAGCCCCAGACCGACATCGCCGTCCTGACGATCTCCCGCAACGCGGGTGAAGGCGGCGACCGCAAGGCCCTCGACGGCGACTGGACCCTGACCGGTTCCGAGCGCCAGATGCTCCAGAACCTGGCCGACGTCTATCACGCTGCCGGCAAGCAGGTCATCGTCGTCCTGAACATCGGCGGCGTCATCGAGACCGCTTCCTGGAAGCAGATTCCGGATGCCATCCTCCTCGCCTGGACCCCGGGTCAGGAAGGCGGCTACACCGTGGCGGACGTCATCAGCGGCGCTTCCTATCCGTCCGGCAAGCTCCCGATGACCTTCCCGGTCAACTACCTGGACGTCCCGTCCTCCTTCAACTTCCCGTACAACTACAACGGCCAGCAGGCTGCGAACCCGATGGCTTCCATCTTCGGCGGCGGCCAGCGCCGTCTGGTCAAGGATGTCGACTATACCGAGTACAAGGAAGGCATCTGGGTCGGCTACCGCTATTTCCAGACGGTCGGCAAGAACGTATCCTATCCGTTCGGATACGGCCTCGGCTACACGACCTTCAGCTATTCCAAGCCGGTCGTCAAGGTGGCTAAGGACGGCACCGTGACCGCCAGCATCACCGTTACCAACACCGGTTCCGCCGCGGGCAAGGAGAGCGTCCAGCTCTATGTCGCCGCTCCGGCCGGCGGCCTTGTCAAGCCGGCGTACGAGCTGCGTTCCTTCGCGAAGACCGGCGAACTCAAGCCGGGTGCTTCCGAGACCCTGACGATGACCGTCGATCCGTACACCCTCGCTTCCTTCAACGAGGCGACTTCCGCTTGGGAGACCGCTGCCGGTGACTACAAGGTCTACTTCGGCGCTTCCGCCCTCGACCTGCGCGCCAACGCTTCCTTCAAGGTCGCCAAGGCCCAGTCCTGGCCGGTCAACCGCGTCGCCCTCCCGGAGAAGCCGGTCGAGGAGATTGTCGTGAAATAACTTTTCAGGCTTTTTGAAGGGCCGGGGCGGTTTGCTCCGGCCTTTTTGTTATCTTTGCGCCATGAAACCCTGGATCATACGGACCTGGCCGGCGGTGTTCCTGCTGCCCTTGCTGCTCGTGCCCTCGTGCGAGCGGGTTGATACGGAACCGGAGCCGGAGGTCGTCTATACTGGCGAACTCGAGGAAAAGTACGCCGCGGAGGGGCCGTATGCCGTCGAGATGTCCCGGCATCCGGTCGATGACGAGACCATCAAGCGTTACCAGGTCTGGTATCCGCTGGAGATGGAGAAATCTTCGGAGCGGTGGCCGCTGGTGGTCATGGCGAACGGGACCGATATGCCGGCTTCCTCGTACAAGGATGTGTTCCGGCATCTGGCTTCCTGGGGGTTCATCGTGGTCGGAACGGAGGACAAGTATGCCTGGTCCGGGAAGACCTGTTCCCAGTCCCTGGATTTCGTGCTGGGGCTGAATGAAGATCCGGAGAGCATCTTTTTCGGGAAAGTCGATCCGGACGCCGTCGGGATCGCCGGTCATTCCCAGGGCGGCGTGGCGGTTTTCAACGCCCTGACGGGCTATGACAACGGTTCGCGCTACAAGGCGGCCGTCTCCGCCAGTTGTCCCGGCAAGGTGCAGGCCGGCCTGCTCTCCTGGACCTACGATGTGTCCAAGGTGCGGGTGCCGCTCCTGCTGACAGCCGGTACGGGACTGATCGACGCGACGGTCATCTGTCCGTTGGAGACGGTCCAGGCCAATTTTGATAGCGCCCGCTCCGTGCCGGTCGCGATGGGTCGCAAGACCGGCATCGACCACGGCGACATGCTGCGGGAAGGGGAGGCCTACCTGGCGGCCTGGTTCCTGTTCTGGCTCCGCGACGACGCCATGGCCGCCAACTGCTTCCTGGGCGAAACCGCCGAGATCCTCCACAACGACCGCTGGCAGGACACGGCTTCCCGGAACCTCTGAACGGAATTCCTTGCCTTATGAGAAGAATGAAACGCTTGTTGCTTTGTGTCGCGCTGCTGGCCGTGGCGCCGGTCTTGCGGGCGCAGGAGCCGGTACAGCGGACGTTTTCGGACGACCGTTCCGGTTTCGTGGTCTTGACGGACGTCGTGCCGGATGCGCTGCTGGAGATCCGTTACCATTCCACCTTCAATTTCGTGGGGGAGCGGATCGACGGGTATGAGGAACCGGTCGCGCTGCTGACCCGCGAGGCGGCGCAGGCCCTTAAAAAGGCCAGCGACATCCTCATGGAGCAAGGCTACCGGCTGAAGATTTTCGATGCCTACCGTCCGCAGCGTGCCGTGGACCATTTCAAGCGCTGGGCCCGGGACAAGGATGACCGCCGGATGCAGCCGTATTTCTATCCCCGGGTCGACAAGGCGCTGCTCTTCTCCCTGGGCTATGTTTCTTCCCATTCGGGCCACAGCCGGGGGAGTACCCTGGATTTGACAATCGTGGACATGGAGACCGGCTTGGAGGCGGACATGGGCGGACATTTCGACCTGCTGGATACCCGCTCCCATGTCGACAGTCCGGAAGTGACGCCTGAGCAGCACGCCCGCCGCATGATCCTGCGTAACGCCATGGGCGCCGCCGGTTTCCGCCCCTATGAAAAAGAGTGGTGGCATTTCACCCTCCGCGGCGAACCCTATCCCACGACCTATTTTACCTTCCCTGTCCGGGCGGAGTCCAACTGATTTTGAAGATTTTGACAAGTATTTGATAATCCTGGATAAATGATTCTGGCGGATTATCTTTATTTTTGCAGGCGGTATAAGGCAGATAATCAATTGTTACATATATGAAAAAGTTTTTTGGAATCCTTGCGGCTGCCGCCCTCGTGCTGGCCGTCGCATCCTGCGGCAACAAGAAGACCGCGGAGAATGAACCCGCCCAAACTGTCATGACCGAACAGACCACCACTCCGAACCCTGAGAACGCAGCCCTTGCGCAGCAGTTCCTCAAGCAGTGCGGCACTTATTACCTCGCCACCGTCGAGGGTGACCAGCCGCGCGTCCGCCCCTTCGGCACCGCCGAGATTTTCGAGGGCAAACTCTACATCCAGACCGGGAAGGTCAAGAATGTCTACAAGCAGCTTCTCGCCAACCCGAAGGCGGAGATCTGCGGCTTCTCCGGCGGCCAGTGGATCCGGATCGCCTGTGAATTGATCCCGGACGACCGCGTCGAGGCCAAGCGCGACATGCTCGACAAGAACCCGTCCCTGCGGGGCTCTTATGACGAGAATGATGACAATACCATCGTCCTCTTCTGCCGCAACGCCCACGCGACGATCAGTTCTTTCACGGCCGATCCCGTTACTTTCGAATTTTAAGCGGCCCGGTCAGCCGGGCCCCTTTCCATCACGGCCCGGTTGTCACCCGGACCCGGAAAATGCCTTCTCCGTTATCGGAGAAGGTTTTTTCGTATGTGGCGGAACCTGCGGTGCCGGTATGACGTATGGAAAGAACCGCAGATTTGGCGGCCTGCTGAAATAAGATTGAAAGATTTTGGAGATCTTTTCAGATTGGCTGCTTACGATTTGAAACGTTTAATATGCCTTTCACGGCCTTGAGAGGGGGCGCTATTTTCCGAATAAGAGGCTTACAGGTTTTCGGAATTCGGATTGATCATCAAGATTTGGGATTCTGTTTCCCCTCCGAAAACGTTCGAAAGGAGTGAATATTCGATCTATAAGTGTAAATAACTTGGACAGAGATGGTTCTTCGTTTTAAATGAAGGAAAAACTTCCTTTATTTGGAAAATGGATTATCTGTTTTTGGGTTTGCGCCGACCGAGACGGCCGGTTGCAAATTGATTTATTTTGAACCAAAACTTAATTTATTTACAGCTTATGGGTAAAAAATTTCTAATCTTGATGCTTAGCCTGCTTGCAAGCATGGGCTTGGCATTTGCTCAGACGCGCACTGTCACCGGTACCGTTACGAGTGCTGAAGACGGCCTGCCGGCCATCGGTGCTTCCGTCATCGTCAAGGGCACGACGGTCGGCGCCGTCACCGACGTCAACGGACATTTCGTCCTGACCGGCGTTCCCGCGAACGCGACCACTCTTGAAATTTCTTCGATCGGCATGGTGACTCAGGAGGTCCCGATCCGCGCGACGGTCAACGTCGCCCTCGAAACCGATCATGAAACCCTGGAAGAGGCCGTCGTTACCATTGCCTACGGTGCGGCCAAGCGTTCATCCCTGACGGGTGCGATCGCTTCGGTCAATTCCGAGAAGATCGCCAACCGTCCGGCATCCTCCGTTACCAGCGCCCTCGAAGGCACGGTCACCGGCGTCCAGGTCAACAGCACCTACGGCAGTCCGGGTTCCGACCCGTCCATCATGATTCGCGGTAACGGTACGATCAACGGTTCCTCCAGCCCGCTTTATGTCATCGACGGCGTTCCGTACGGCGGCAACATTTCGGACTTGAACCCTGCCGATATCGAGAGCATGTCCGTCCTGAAGGATGCGGCTTCCGCCGCCCTGTACGGCAACCGCGCATCCAATGGCGTCATCCTCATCACGACCAAGAAAGGCCAGACCGGCCGCCTCTCCGTCCAGGCCAGCGCTACCGCCGGTACCTATAGCAGAGGTATTCCGGAGTATGAGCTTGCCGACCAGCGGGAGTGGATGGACATCCAGTGGCGCGCCCTCAAGAATGACCGTCAGTATTATTATGGTGATTCCGCTGATAATGCGGCCGCCTATGCGAATGCGAACCTGATTTCCGACCGGCTGAAACTCAATATTTTCAACAAGGCGAACGATGCCCTGTTCAAGGATGGAAAACTGGTTTCCGACGCGCAGATCCTCGATAACTACAAGGATGACCTGGACTGGTTTGACCAGGCGATTAACCCGGGTGTCCGCCAGGAATACAACGTCTCCGTCAGCGGCGCTTCCGACAAGGCCGATTATTATTTCTCCGTGGGTTACCTCGATGAGGACGGTTACCTGAAGACCTCCACCTTCGACCGTCTTTCCGGCCGTGCTTCCGTCAATGCCAAGCCGACGACTTATATGAAACTCGGCCTCAACATCAACGCGACCCACCAGAATTACAACAACACCTCTACGGGTTCCGATTCCTATGTCAACCCGTTCATGTATGCCCGCAACATCGCCCCGATCTATCCGGTCCACCTGCATAACGTCAACACCGGCGAGTATATTCTCGACGCTTCCGGCAACAAGCAGTATGATCCCGGTTATTATTACGACGAGAACGGCATCCAGATCAATACCCGAAACCAGTACCCGGACCGCCATGTCATCTGGGAAAACGAATTGAACCAGGATGTCAGCATCCGCAATACGATGAACGCCATCGGTACCGCCGAGTTCTACTTCCTGCGGGACTTCACGTTCACGCTGACCGGCAACATCAACCTTCGCAGCGACATCAACCAGACCTATGATTCCGCGGTCATCGGCGACGGTAAGGGCAACAACGGCCGTGGCAGCCGCAACGAGTACAACTATAAGAATTACACCTTCCAGCAGCAGCTCCGCTGGAGCCACCAGTTCGGCGATCACAACGTCAACGTCCTCGTCGGCCATGAGAATTACTCCAATCATTACGACTATCTCTATGGCTACAAGACTTCCGAAGTGTTCCCGAACATCAACAACCTGCGTAACTTCACGGAAATCACGAACCTCTACAACTACGGCAATAACTACCGCACCGAGAGTTATCTCTCCCGTGTCCGGTACAACTACCAGGACAAGTACAACCTGGAGGCTTCCTTCCGCCGGGACGGTTCTTCCCGTTTCCACAAGGATGCCCGCTGGGGTAACTTCTGGTCCATCGGTGCCAACTGGATGATCTCCAAGGAAGCGTTCATGGAGCCGATCACCTGGGTCAACAGCCTCAAGCTCCGTGCGGACTTCGGCCAGGTCGGTAATGACTCCGGTTCCGGTTACTATGGCTATCAGGCCCTCTATACTTCCGGCCAGAACGCCAACAAGGGCGCCTATTGGCTTTCCCAGCTCTCGAACTATGACCTGAAGTGGGAGACCGGTCAGTCCTGGGGCGTCGGCATCGAGTCCCGCCTCTTCAACCGCTGGAACATCAACATCGAGTATTTCGACCGCCGGAACAAGAATCTGCTCTTCGATGTATACCTTCCGATTACGGCAGGTGCGACTTCGACGGGAGATTACAACCCTTCCATCACCCAGAACATCGGTACGATGTCCAACCGGGGCGTTGAAATCGAAACCGACTTCGACATCGTCCGTACCCGCAACTGGAGGGTCAATGTCAATGCGAATGCGACCTTCCTGAAGAGCCGGATCCTTTCCCTGCCGGCGCAGTTCCGCGAGGATGGTATCGTCGACGGAACCAAGCGCTATGTCGAAGGTGGTGACCGTTATGCTTTCTGGCTCTACCAGTTCGCCGGCGTCGACCAGATGACGGGTCTTTCCCTGTATGAATTCGACGGTGACCGTTTCTTCATTACGGATGACAACACGGCGACCGGCAAGGTTCTGTATGGCAATGCGACGAATAAGAACGGTGCTGCCAATACGTTGATGGCTGCTGCCAACTACACCGTCATCAACGGCAAGCCGTATGTCTGGAATCCGGGTTCCTATGGCAAGAAGGACTGGTCCGGCACCGCGACCCCGACGGTCTACGGCAGTTTCGGTCTCAATGTGAGCTACAAGAACTTCTCCCTGTCCTCCGTCTTTACCTACGGCCTTGGTTCCAAGGTATATGACGGCATCTATGCCGCCAAGATGAGCGTCAGCGCCAACCCGGGCAGTGTCCATGAGGATGTCCTCAAGGGCTGGACCGGCGTTCCGGAAGGCATGAAGGAAGATTCCCCGAACCGGATCGATCCGAATGGCATTCCGATGGCTTATACTTTCTCCACTTACAATCAGGTGACCATTTCCAACAATGCCGGTACGTCGACCCGTTTCCTTACCTCCGGCAATTATCTGGTTGTGAAGAACCTCGCCCTCTCCTATGATCTGCCGAAGCGTCTGCTGACTCCGCTTCAGGTCCAGGGCGTGTCCTTTACCGTCGCCTGTGAGAACCTGCATACGTTCTCCGCTCGTACGGGTTTGAATCCGCAGTACAATTTCAGTGGAACGACCAGCACCAATACCTTTGTTACGGCTCGTGTCTTTACGGCCGGTCTTAATGTCAGATTTTAATTAGTCGGCCCTGCTTTAGTCAAAACTGATTGATAATCAATAAAATAAACCCGAAATATGCTTGTTTTATTTGCAGAAAATGCTTATATTGAGGTCAGAAACCTGCAAATAATTGAAGCAAAA
>Ga0256405_10006114_pt1 | contig 19700 bp, 20 predicted proteins | sample RumenRJG_02DNA_FD_189096 | JGI IMG/M metagenome (GOLD analysis project Ga0256405, IMG submission 189096) | Bovine rumen microbial communities from Lethbridge, Alberta, Canada - RJG_02 | ecosystem: Host-associated > Mammals > Digestive system > Stomach > Rumen | place: Canada: Alberta... | reverse complement strand
ATCTCCATCAAAGTTGATGTCTGAAGCTATCTCAGAGTGTTGCACTTAAGATTACAATTTACTATGTTAATCGCTGCATTATAATCGCGGTCATGTCTAGTTCCACATTTTGGACAAGTCCAACTTCTTTGAGCAAGCGTTAAATCAGTTTTACGATAATTGCAGCATGAACAAAGTTGACTACTAGGAAAATATCTATCTACTTTGACAAGCTTCTTGTTAAGCCACGTTAGCTTATAGGAAAGATAATTAAGGAAAGTCCAATACCCTAAATCAAAAATTCTTATTCCAAGTTTTAAATCACTTTTCCTTTTACTCATCTTTTTTAAATCAAGATTCTCTACAAAAACATAATCATAATTGTTGGCCAGCTTTCTACTTACCTTATGAAGGAAGTCTTTTCTTTGATTGGCAATGTGCTCATGAAGATTCTTAACTCTTAACAACTGCTTCTTGTAATGTGAAGAGTCCTTCTTCATACGAGATAGTTTTCTTTGTTCTTTGGCTAATTTAGTTAAAGAATCCTGATAGTATGTTGGCATATCCAAATGATTGCCATCACTGTCTACGAAAAGGTGCTTCATAGAGAAATCTAGACCAATTGAATTATTAGGATCCAGTTTCTCTTTGATATAGTCCCCATAGTCAAAGTATTCTTCTTCCCCCATCAAGGAAACGTAGTAGTACTTACCTTTTCTAGAAACGCTGACCATGGTGAATTTAAATGATTCTGGTAAATGACGATGAAGCTTGATTTTAACTCTACCCACTTTGGGGATTTGGATATCATCCTCAATGAAACGAATAGAGTTATTTATTTTTGTGGTCATATAACCATAATCATTCTTTTTCTTTTTAAATTTTGGGAATTCAGCATTATGCCTGAAGAAATTCATATAGGCATCAAAAAGATGAATAACTGTTTGTTGAAGCGCGATAGAATCAACTTCTTTAAGATATGGGAATGTTTCCTTATATTCAGTAAGAAGCTTAATTAAATCATATTTCTTAATGGAATAGTTCTTATCAGCACTGTACGATTCAATGCACATCGAAAGAAAGTCGTTATAAACTTGGCGACAACATCCTAAAGTCTTCTCAATGAGTTCTTTTTGAGAATCATTGGGATATATGCGATAGCGATAGGATCTGTTAATCTTTTTAATCATATGTGCCTTTCGAAAAATAAGAAAAGGGAAATAAATGCTAAATGCATTTTCATCCCCTACATCCATATTTCCTACTATTATTATATCAATTTATTGATATAAAAACAAGGTGATTTCAATACTTTTAACATAATGTTAAACAATGTGATATTATAATTACACTCAAAATTATCCCCTGCTTATAAAAGATGAGGGTCTCCTTTGAGAGTTAATAAATCAATCGCGTAAATATTGAGGAGGTAAAAAATATGGATGAAGAAAACAACAGACCTCAAGGTCGAATTTCTCGAAGCTTTATTTTTTCGATATTATTCGTCGCTGCAATATTAGGTTTAATCGCATATTTCATTTTCTCTAATATGAGCACAGTTAAGCAAATCCAACCAGATTTGTTTGTGGATTACTTAGCCAAAGGCAAAATCACTGATGTTCAATTAGTCCAAGGTGAAACAAAGATTACAATCAATGGTCATTATTCTGAAACTGATTCCAATGGTAAGGTTGTTAAAACAACATTTACCACAGGTATCCCAGAAGAAATGTATAACACAACATTAGATTGGTACGTTGATATTGATGGCGATGGTACTAAAGAAACTATTCAAAAATCAATTACTCAAATGATTGTTGATGCCGCTAAGAACAATGAATACAAACCAGGTGTTGCACCAAAGTTTGTTATCACTGTCAAAGATCCTTACGAATCAACATGGTTTGATCGTTGGGGCCCAACAATTATTATCCTAGCGGGTTCCACATTACTTTTATTATTCTTGTTCTCAAGAATGTCCTCTTCTGTCAATTCCTCAAACAGACAAGCGATGGATTTCAACCGTTCTCGTGCTAGAAGAGTCAATACAAGCAAGATCAAATTTGCAGATGTTGCTGGTGCTGATGAAGAAAAAGCCGAAATGGAAGAATTAGTGTATTACTTAAAAGAACCAAAGAAATTTACAAAGTATGGCGCTAAATTACCAAAAGGTGTCCTCTTAGTGGGCCCTCCAGGATGTGGTAAAACATTATTAGCCAAAGCCGTTGCGGGTGAAGCTGGTGTTCCATTCTTCTCCATCTCTGGCTCCGACTTTGTCGAAATGTTCGTTGGTGTCGGTGCTGGACGTGTTAGAGACATGTTCAGAATCGCTAAAGAAAACGCTCCATGCTTAGTCTTTATCGATGAAATCGATGCTGTTGGTAGACAAAGAGGCGCTGGTTTAGGTGGTGGTAACGATGAACGTGAACAAACACTTAACCAATTACTCGTTGAAATGGATGGCTTTAATGATAACTCTGGTATTATCGTTATTGCTGCCACAAATAGAGACGACGTTCTCGATCCAGCTCTTTTAAGAGCAGGTCGTTTTGATAGAAAGATTACCGTTTCCTTACCTGATAGAAAAGGTAGAGAAGCCATCTTCAAAGTACATGCTAGAAACAAACAAGTTGATGAATCCGTTAACTTTGAAAATCTTTCAAAGAGAACTGTTGGTTTCTCTGGCGCTGATATTGAAAATATCATGAACGAAGCCGCTATCTTAGCAATTCGTGCTAATAGAGAAAAGATCACAATTGATGACATCGATGAAGCTATTGACCGTAGAGTGGCTGGTCCTGCTAAATCATCTCGTTCTTTAACAAAGAAAGAAAAAGAAATGATTGCTTATCACGAAAGTGGCCACGCCATTATCGGTTTAAGATATCCTCATTCTGATAAAGTCCAAAAGATTACTATTATCCCACGTGGTAATACAGGCGGTCACGTCCGTATGACACCTGAAGATGATCGCTTTACTAACAGTAAAAAAGAGCTTATCGCTCGTATCGTGGGCCTTATGGGCGGACGTGCAAGTGAAGAAGTATTCTGTGATGATATCTCTAATGGCGCTTCAAGTGATATTGAAGTCGCAACCGCTATCGCACGCGCTATGGTGTGTGAATGGGGTATGTCTTCATTAGGACCAATCCAATACGAAAGAAATACTGGTAGTGTCTTCTTAGGTAGAGACTATACATCTACTCAAAAGAACTTCTCAGTGGATACCGCTACAAAGATTGATGCTGAAATTCGTAAGATCGTGGAAGAAGCTCATGATGAAGCAGTCCGTGTTATTAAAGAGAATAGAGAGGATGTTGAGCTCCTCGCTAAGACTCTCGTTGAACACGAACAAATCACTGGTGAAGAAATCGATTACTTGATGGAACACCGTCATCTTAGAAGAGATGAAAAACCAGGTGAACAACCTGCTGAACCACAAGCGGAAGAAACTAAACCAGAAGCCGCTGAAGGTGAAGATAAATAATTAACTTAGGAAGGGCAAAACCTTCCTTTTACTATGTGGAAATTAAGTCAATTTAACATCGAAGGAAAAGTCGTTCTTGCCCCAATGGCAGGAATCACAAGTGCAGGTTATAGAAAATACCTCAATACTTTTGGCGTGGACGTCTGCGTTTCTGAGATGGTTTCTGATATGGGACTTATCTATCAAAACAAAGAAACAGAGTCTTATGTGACCTTTGAAAAAGATGGAACGATCACTGGTGTCCAATTATTCGGCGCTAAGCCTGAAAACCTAGCAAAAGCTGCAGCCGTATCGCTTAAGTTAAACCCCAATATCGACTTTTTTGATGTGAATATGGGTTGTCCTGTTCCTAAGGTTACTAAGACTGGCGCGGGCTCTGCTTTGATGCTAAATCCTAGCTTATGTGGTGAGATCATTAAGGCTATTAAGAGTATTACTGATAAACCAGTCACCGCGAAGATTAGATTAGGCTATAATGAGGTTAACTTCTTAGACGTCATAAAAGAGCTCGAAAATAGTGGTGTTGATGCCATTGCAATACATGCTAGAACAAGAAAAGAACTCTACATGGGAGAACCACATTTTGACCTCTTAAAAGACTTAAGAAGTAAGATGAAAGTACCACTTATTGTCTCTGGTAATATCTATACTCTAGATGACGCAATTAACGCTCTTGAAATCACTGGAGCGGACGCTGTGATGGTGGCCCGTGGTGGTATGGGAAACCCATTCCTCATTAAGCAAATAAAAACCTATTTTGAAACAGGTGAAAGATTACCAAATCCATCGTTTGAAGAACAATGTAATTATTGTTTAGAACTTGCTAAATCAATGTGTGAAGAAAAAGGTGAGTTAACTGCGATGAGAATTTATCGTGGAATTGCCCCTAAATTCTTCTCAGGATTTGCTAATTCAAGAACTCTTAGAACAATACTTGCAACATCATTAACTGACTATAATTCGTTAGTGAGGATTCTTGATGAATTCAAGAAAGAAAATATTAAATTTTAACGTTTGTCTTTGATTAGACAAATTCTCGTATATAATATTTGAGCGTGGATATTTGAAAGGAAAGTTGAAAATATGAACATTAATGAATTAAATGACCAAGAACTAATCCGTTTAGAAAAGATTAAAAAATACCAAGAATTAGGTATCGATCCATTTGGTCAAGCTTATAAGGTTTCCCATTCGATTAAGGAGATTCGTGCCTTATGCAATAAGAAGAGCGAAAAAGCCCTTGCTAAAATGGCTTTAAAAGTTTCTGTTGCAGGCCGTATCAAAGCTATTCGTAAAATGGGTAAAGCCTCCTTTATGAATATCCAAGATAAAACTGGTAATATCCAAGTTTATTTATCACTTGATGGTTTAGGCAAAAAGAACTATGACCTTTTCAAGATGGCGGATATCGGTGATATCGTCGGTGTTAAAGGCATCATGAACTTAACAAGAACTGGTGAATTAACAATTAAAGCACAAAAGTTCATTCACTTAACAAAGTGCTTACATCCATTACCAGAAAAGTTCCATGGTTTAACTGATGTTGAAGAACGTTCTAGAAGAAGATACTTAGACTTAATTATGAACGAAGAAGCAAGAAAAGTTGCCTTCATGAGACCTCAAATCATTCGTAGCATTCAACACTTCCTTGATAGCAAAGGTTTCACTGAAGTTGAAACATCAATTCTTTCTCCAATCTTAGGTGGTGCTTCCGCTCGTCCATTCATCACACATCACAATACATTAGATAAAGATTTCTACTTAAGAATCGCTACTGAACTTAACCTCAAACGTTTACTCGTTGGTGGTATGGAAAGAGTGTATGAAATTGGTAGATTATTCCGTAATGAAGGTATGGATGCTTCCCATAACCCAGAATTCACCACAATTGAAATCTATCAAGCCTACAGTGACTTAAGAGGTATTGGCGATTTAACCGAAAAATTGATTAGAAATGCCGCTAAAGAAGTGACAGGTTCTGCTATCGTCAAATATGGTGACCATGAAATTAATTTCAAAGACCCATTCAAATGGATCTCCATGAATGACTTAATTAAAGAAAAATGTGGTATTGATTTCAAAGAAGTCAAAACCTATGAAGAAGCGAAGAAACTCGCGGATGAACGTGACTTACATTTAGATAAGTTTAAAAACACTGTTGGTTACGTTATGAACGAATTCTTTGAAGAGTTCTGCCAAGATGATTTAATTCAACCTACCTTTGTTTATGAATATCCAATCGAAGTTTCTCCATTAACTAAGAAAGAAAAAGATCCAAGATTCGTGCAAAGATTTGAATTATTTGTTAACGGTAAAGAACTTGCTAATGCTTATACCGAACTTAATGACCCATTAGATCAAGAAGAAAGATTCCTTGCCCAATTAGAAGCTAAGAAGTTAGGCGATGAAGAAGCCAGTGAAATGGATAAAGACTTCGTTGAAGCCTTAGAATATGGCATGCCTCCAACAGGTGGTGTGGGCATGGGCATTGATAGATTAGTGATGTTATTAACTAACCAAGCTCAAATTCGTGAAGTCATTCTCTTCCCAACAATGAGAGATAGATGATAAATTTTCCCAAAATATTAAAAAAATTGGACAAAAATCAAAAATGCCTCCTATTTAATTATTGAGGGGGCTTTTTTGATGGCTCAAGCCAAGGTCTAACTTTTCTGCTTAAGGTCCCTTTTACTCACTAGTACGTATACGCGCTTTACAAATTGATTTTTGGCTAGTATAATTGACACGCTACAATGTAGCATTAATCTCTGCTGCCAATGTAAATATGGTAGCCATTAGACCAGAGGGAGGTATATAAAATGCGCAATTATGAAATTATGTACATTTTGAAGGCCGACTTAGACGAAGCCGCTCGTGAAGCTGAAATGGGCAATATCCAAAAGCTCCTCGAAAAGAACGGCGCCAAGGTTAATAGCACAGATACCAAGATGGGCTTACGCGAATTAGCGTACGAAATCAAGGATCAAACCAAAGGTTTCTATGTCATCCTCAAAGTGGAAGCTGATGAGGCTGCACTTTATCAATTCAATCGCAAAGTCAAAATCAATCCAGCCGTGTTACGTCATCTAGTTACAGTTGATCAACAATAAGGAGGACAATTACATGGTTAATCGTGTACTCTTAATGGGTCGCTTAGTTAAGGACCCAGAATTAAGAAAAACCAATTCTGATGTTAGCTTTGCTACATTCACTCTTGCTGTGGATAACCGCATGAGAGAATCTGATGGCACAAGGGGTACAATCTTCATTGATTGTCGTGTCTTCAGAGAACAAGCTGAAAGCTTAGTTAAGAACACCAGAAAAGGTAGTAGGATCGCAGTTGACGGCAGTCTCAATCAAAGAAACTTTGAACGCAAAGACGGAACAAAAGGTAAAGTAATTGAGGTCATCGTTGATAGTGTGACGTTCTTAGATCCTAAGAAAGACACACCAGCGGAAGAACCAAAATTCGATGATGTTCCAGCTCAATCCAGCGGCAATAATCTTGACTTAAATGACTTGCCAGATGACGATCTTCCATTTTAATTAAAAGAAAGGGAAAATTATGGCATTTAGAAAAGTTAGACCACATAAAAAAGTATGTATCTTCTGCAAGAACAAATCTAAATTCATTGACTACAAAGACGTTGAACTCTTAAAGACAATGATTACCCCAAATGGTAAGATTTCCACCAGAAGAGCTACAGGCACATGCGCCAAGCACCAAAGAGAATTAGCCAAAGCTATCAAAAACGCTAGATTCATGGCTCTTCTCCCATACGTTGCTGACTAATTACGGTCTTCAAAAAAGTAAGAAAATAAGTCGTCCAATGAAGTGAACCCCGTTTAGTTCACAGGGTAGAAAAAATCCTCTTAGCGTAAACTATACGTTAGGAGGTTTTTTATATGGCAAGTAAAGGTCAAAAATTTAAGCGATATGATTCTAATATAAAATTAGAAATTGCGACTAAAGTTATCGATGGAAGGGGTTATAAAAGTATCAGTAGAGATTATCCTGACATACCTGAAAAAACGATTCAAAACTGGGTTAGGAAGGTAAAAAACAATATTGATGTTACACGTGATCTCAGGGGAAAATACGGAAGACCAAAAACTAGAAATCTGACTCTAGAAGATTATAAAGAAAGGTATGTAATTTTAAAAAAATACCAGGCCTTCTTACAAGCACGACGAGAGAAAAAGCAACGTTTATAACAATTCATATAAGCGAGTATAAACTATCCAATTTATGTGCAGCTTTAGCGATATCTCGTAGGACTTACTATAAGTATCGTAATAAAGAAGATCCTGATTATTATGAGTATCTACTTATCAAAGATATCTTCGATGAAAGCAAAGGCACATATGGGTATCGTAGGGTGTTAGAAGGTCTCAAGATTAAATATGGTGTAATTTTTAATCACAAGAAAGTAGCAAGAATTATGAAAAAATATAATCTCAAGCCTGAATATATTAGAAGAATAAGACCAAATACAAATGCGAAGCGTTTAGAAGAAAATGTCAAACCAAATCTAGTGAAAAGAAACTTCAAAACCAAAGGTTTCAATCAAATATGGTGTACAGATATTACTTATTTAATATTTGGAAATAAGAGAGCATATCTATCAACAATCATCGATTTATATGATCGTCATGTTGTAGCGTATCAAATCTCAAAATTTAATAACATTCCATTAGTGGTTGATACATTAAACAAAGCTCTAGAAATAGAAAAGGATGTATATGGACTCATCGTTCACAGTGACCAGGGTTTCCAATACACATCTTTTAAATACAAAGCCATCTGTGCTTCCAAAGGTATTACTATTTCAATGAGTCGAAAGGGTACACCTATTGATGATTCTCCGATGGAGAGTTGGCACGGAATCCTTAAAAAGGAGACTTTGTACAATAATAATATCACATCTTTAGAGCATTACATTCAACTGGTAGAAGAGTGGATTACTTTCTATAACTCAACGAGATTAAAAAACAGGAACCTTAATTGATTCCTGTCTTTAGGCTTTTTTATTGAAGTGTCCATTTTGGGGTTCACTTCAATTTCAAGGGAGTTTTTATTTACTTATTTTTGGTAGTTTTACTTTTGTTAAGTAAGATAGGTATTTTTCTCTTTTCAATATTTTCTCAACAGTGTAGTGAGAAGTTAATAAGGCAGTTGGAGTTCCTCCAATTGAGCGATTCCACTGACCACACATATATAGATTTGGAATTTTTCTTAGCTTTCCCTTAAAAGAGTAGAACATTCCCTTATCAGTTAATGAATAAGATTGGATTGAACCATATGATGTATTTGTTTGAACATTAAGTTCAAGAGGTCCGAAGGAAGTTAGCGCTTCAATCTTGTTTTCATATTGAGGATAATTACGGATAAATTCACTTATTAAATCATCCACAATTCTTTGATGTTCTTTCTTATAGTCTTTTTGTTTCTTTAGGTAGTTGTAGTCATCTTGATCCTGATCAACAAATAAAGAGATGACTGCATCACCTTTATAATCGAATGTCTTATCAAAAGCGTATGGCCTAATTAACAATGAATTAACATGTTTTGAACCAACTTTAACTTTGTTAATTTTGATATTTGTTGGAGTGTCTATATCGTTCTTGAAATCTTTAACTTTTAGATAAACACAGAAACAAGATGATATCGTGTAATTCTTAATATTCTTATTCAAATAATTAAATCTTCTTAAGTGATATTTATTGCTAAGTAATTCTTTTAAAGTGTAGTTAACATCTAACGCGGAGATAAAGTAATCTGCATTAACTAACTCTTTACCAATTTTAATGGATTTGACACTTCCATTTTTATCAAGAACTAATCTATCTACTTTTGTATTTAAATGAAGATCTCCTCCAAGTGATAAGAATTTATTCTTAATTCTGTCAATCATGTAGTAGGCTCCGCCCATAGGAACGTTACCATCATTGACTGAGAACAAACCATACACTTGCATAAAGAAGAAGGCGTTATTGTATCCGGTCATCGCATTTTTAATCGCGAATCTTAAAGCAGGATGAGTGAATTTTCTAGAATACTCATCTCTACTATATTTCATTGCTTGAAGAATCTTTCCAGAGTTAGAAAGATGCTTAATCAAATCCATGGTAATTTTCTTACGTTCAATGGTTTGAACATAATCCCAAAGTTTTCCTAACGAACGAACGCATCCAAAGAATGATTCAATAGCCTTTTCGTCTCTAGGAGAAAGTTCTTTCCATCTCTTCTCTTCTTCATCGATGTTTCTTGAGAAAGTAACTTTTACTCCTTCATAGAAGAAAGTACAGAAATTTGGTAGTTGGCTAATTTCAACATCATCATTTAAGGCATCAATGTTATACCAAAGCTTATTGATGATCGTTCCTTTTTTCGTGCCCATTAACCAATGCAAACAAGTATCAATGTTGTAGCCGTCTTTAAAATAGCCATAACAAAGACCACCTACATTGGCGTTCTTCTCATATAAAGAAACATCGTAACCATTTTGTAAAAGCTCGATCGCGGCATTTAGTCCAGCAATGCCTCCACCAATAATAACTACCTTTTTAGACATATTTCATATATTACCAAAACAAGAAGAAAACACCCATAGAAAATTTATTTAATTTATATTTACAATTATACTTTTTAAGTATAATAATAAAAACCTCCTAACGTATATTTTACGCTAAGAGGCTTTTTTATTTCTTGTGAACTAAATGGGGTTCAGTTCACCAATAAGGGCGACTTTTTTGTAAAACATTTACATACGATAATATATATGATATCATATAGTCAGAGGTGAGATAGATATGACTAATAATCAGCTTGATTATATTTCTAATTACAACAAAAAGAATTACAAAATGTATCAGTTTCGCGTAAAGAAAAACAATAAAGAAATGATTGAAAAACTGGATAATATTTCTAACAGAAATGGATATATTACCAATTTAATTATGGAAGATATCAATCCAAGTGTTTTAACCATCAAACAAATTAAGGAACGAATCAAACCAATTATGGCAAAGCATAATGTCAAAGAAGTTTATTTGTTTGGTAGTTATTCTAGAGGCGAAGCTAACAGTAATAGTGACGTTGATATTTATTGTGAACAGGGTGATGTCGACACTTTGTGGAAATTCTCTTCTTTTTGTGATGAATTAGAAGAAGCTTTAGGCAAAAAAGTTGATGTCGTTACTATTGGATCTCAAATGCACGATTATTTTAGGCAACAATTAGAGGAGGACAAGATTAGAATATGTTAAGTGTAAAAGAAAAAGGAATATTAATTTACATCATCAAACACTGTCAAAGAGTAGAAGAAAAGATTTCAAATATTTCGTTTGATGCCTTTTATAGCGATGAGGACATCAAAGAGATAGTATGCTTTAATATTCTTCAAATTGGCGAACTAGCAAAAGGTCTTCCTTCTGAATTCTTGGCCAAGTATTCTAAAATGCCTTGGAAAGATATAAAAGGAATGCGAGATTGGGTCGCCCATGGATATGGAACAATTGATTTAAACAAGGTTTGGAAAACCGCTACAGAAGATATAAAGCCTTTATTCGATTACTGTGAATCGATTCTAAACGAAAACTAGAATTAAAAAAGAATGGCAAACATTAAGTCGTCCAATAAGGGCGACTTTTTCATTTTGTTTTGATGCTATCTTAATATCATTTTGATATATTAACTATCACTATTAAAGAGACATTGCATAAACTTAACATCATTAAGTATAAGCAATAGCAAAAAAAGCATATTTTTACGCGCGCTTAATTCGTATCATTAAAGAAGATAATAGATAAGCCATTTTTTGGTTTATCAAACATACATAAAAATTAAGAAAGGGAAATCCACATGGGAAAATCTAATTTTTCGTCAGGTAAAGGAAAAGTCAGACTTATCGCTTCGATTGTTTCATTACCTGTCATCATCGCCACTGGCGTCGCCCTTGGGATTGGTAATTCATGGGCTTTTGGTGATGGCTCTTCAACCATGACCACCTACCTCACAACTCCAGTTCCTGTCGACAAAAGTGCTATGACTCGTTCAGTGTCTGGCATGGGTGATGAACTCGCCGTCGAAGTTGAAGGCGAAGGCATTGTTATGTTAGAGAATAATGGAACACTTCCACTCAGCAAAGACGATGTCCAAAAAGTTAATGTTTTCGGTCACGGTTCCGTTGACTGGTACATTATGTCTTCTGGTTCTGAAATGGTCGGAACAAAAGGCCACAAGTCTTATGACCTCAACAGTGCTCTTGAAAAAAGAGGCATTGAAGTCAATCCAGACATTCCAGCCTATTACACCAATTGGCATAAAGCAGAAGGCGATGCCAATACCATTTTCACTGCGCTTGACACATACTTTGTCATCCGCGAACCATCTTTAAAGGATGATAGTGAATATCAAAGAATTTATGAAGAAGCAAAAGGTTATAGTAACACAGCATTCTTCGTTATCTCTCGTCACGCTGGTGAAAATAGTGACTGTCCACATTATCAAAACAAACTTACAACAAACACTTCTACTCACAAGAGCGGAAGTACCGTTCAAGACATGGAACGTGACTATCTAGAAATTTCAGAAGAAGAAGAATACGCTCTCAAACAAATTGCTAGAGATTTCGAAAACGTTATCGTTATTGAAAACAGCACTAACAATATGACTCTCGATTTCGTTAAGTATATCAACGAAGAAATTCCTAACGGTATCGATGCTGTCCTTAACGTTGGTGTTACTGGTGGTCAAGGTGCTCTTGCTATTCCAGATGTCGTCTTTGGCAACGTCACACCTTCTGGCCATATGACAGATACAACTCCATATCGTCCAGAATATAACATTACATATTATCGTTCTTGTGCAAAGCACACCCGCCACTATGAAGGTGGAAAATCTTCCGACTTCTTTGACAAAGCCGGTAGAGGTTCTGGTGGTGCTGCTTTCTATAAATACGCATGCTACTCTGAATACACCGAAGGTATTTATATGGGTTATCGTTGGTTCGAAACCGCTGATGCTGAAGGCTTCTGGGATCGTGAGCCATACAATGGTTATGATAACGTTGTTCAATATCCATTCGGATATGGTATGTCTTACACAACATTTGATTGGAAATTCGTCAGCGCTAATAAACTCACCGGTAGCTCAATTGAAGCCGATGAAAAACTCACTTTACAAGTTGAAGTCACAAATACTGGCGAATATAAAGGTAAAGACGTTGTTCAAGTTTATCTAACCGCTCCATATACCCCAGGTGGTATTGAAAAATCATTCCGTAAATTAGTTGGTTATGAAAAAACCAAATTACTTGAACCTGGTGAAAAATGCATCATTGATATCGAAGTCGATACAAAAGATTTCAAATCATATGATGATTATGATGCAAATAACAATGGATATACTGGTTATGAATTAGAAGCTGGTAACTACATCCTCAACTTCATGACAGATGCTCACCATGTTAAAGAAAATATGAATCCAATGACTTATAGAGTCGTTCATGATGTCAAGATCGATAAAGACGAAGTCACTGGTGAAGAAGTTAAAAACCGTTTCACAGGTGATACCGCTTATGAAGGTATGCCAATTGATGGTTCTTCTGTCGACCAAAACATCGAATTCGTTCACCGTAATAATTTCCCAGAACTTCTTACTGAATGTGAACCAAATAAGCCATGGACTGATAAATTAATGAATCGTCTTTCAGATCCAAATCCTGTTGCAAACTACAGCTATAGTAAAGCTATGTCTGATGCTTGGGATAACGCGACTGAAGACTATTGGGGCAACCCAATTCCACAACAAGCTCCAACATGGAGTAGTGGTGGTTCACAAAAACTCATGGAAGACGGCCAACTTACCGAACTTGGTATGATTTGTGGCGAAAACTATGATGCTCCTGAATGGGATTCCGTCCTTGATCAATTAAGCTTTGATAACTCCAAGAAGATCGTTACTGAAAACTCCAACTACGCTGGTCGTGGTATGAGTGAAATCGGCTTACGTGATTCCAATAACGCTAGTGCTTTCAAATTTGAAGAAGGCGCCGCTATGATCGGTGGTGGCTTAGGTCAAAACGATGAAATTAACTGTCCAGCTTACCCAGGTCCTACAATGGGTTGCCAAGCTTGGAACAGAGCACTTACATTAAAACTCGGTAAATCCATGGGTAATGACATGAACGCTTCTGGCGCTGATGGCATCTTCTCACCAAACTGTAACTTACACCGTTCAACATATGGTGGCAGAAACTGTGGTTATCAATCTGAAGACCCAATCCTTTCTGGCCGTTATGTTTCTGAAATTATTAAAGGTATCAGTATCTATGGTCGTATGACATTCGTTAAACACTTTGTGGCTAATGACCAAGACTTCAACCGTATGGCCAATATGGCTTGGATGACTGAACAAACATTCCGTGAACTCTATCTCCGTTCATTCGAAGAAGCAGTTAAGAATGGTGGTACCGTTGGTATCATGACATCCTTCAACCGTGTTGGTGGCCTTTGGGCTGGTGGTAACGAAGCTCTTATCCAAGGTGTTCTCCGTAAAGAATGGGGCTTCCGTGGTCAAATCATTACCGATATGACTGAAAATAAGACCAACATGGATATCGGTTTCTCCTTCCGTTATGGTGGTAACCTTAACCTTGGTGGTGGTAATACTGTTGCTAACGCAATCGGTACCGCTAGTAATACACCAGTTCGTGTCCAACTTCGTTTACGTGAAGCTATGCACGAAATCGCTTATGCGTACTGCCACGCTATGTGGAGAAACGCGACATATAATGCCGCTAGTGACCCATCAGAAATGATTGTGTCAATTCCACCAAAAGAACCTTACTTATGGTGGAAACCAGCCGTTATCTCACTTGATGTGATGGTCTATAGTGGCCTTCTAGTCGCCGCTGCAGCCGCTGGTCTAACAATCTTCAAATTCTTCACTTCTTCAAGAAAGGAGGAAAGTGTCAATGAGTAAGTTATTTGGTTTTATCAAAAAACACGTCATTGCATCTCTTGCAATCTGTCTTGGAGCAGTTGCCCTCATAGTGTCTGGTACATTATTCATTGTCAGTGCTGTTCAATATGATCAATATGGCAAAGATTATGAAGCGAAAAAGGAAACCCTCCTTGCTAATATGCCTCAACTTCCTGAAGAAGTCTTTAGAGACAATAATTATGTGACTTATGACGATGCCGCTAAGAGCGTTAGTGAAACTAAATCATCATATGCAAATAAGTATCTCTTTACTGCTCGTGATGCCGCAATCGATCTCGATAAAGGTGAACCAGAATTTGTTACTCTCGGTAGCACTTCTTGGGAAGTAGCCACTGGCTTCAAGAGTGGTGGTTCTATGACCTACACAATTAATACCGCTTCTAATGGTAAGTCTGATGTTGACGTTTACTTAGCCTTAGGCGAAGTTAAAAACGTCCCAATCGATAATCTTATCGACTTCATTACTATTAAAATTAATGGTTTAGCCGTTAAGACTGTTGACTTTGACCTTCCAAGTAGTGGTGAATTACAACAATTAGTGCTTAAAAACACCAACCTCATTAAAGGTGAAAACACATTAGAATTTGCTACTTCCGTTAGTGATGGAAGTAACGCAAATAACTTCATTATGCCAGCTATTGCCGCTGTCACATTCATTACTGACGTTGCTTTAGCACAATAATCCAATCATTAAAAGAGGGCTGCTTCTCGCGGCCCTCTTTCTTTTGCTCTTTTTACTACTTTTCCTTGTAGTGGAAGAAACCTATTTTATTTAATAAATAACAGCCCGCTAATAAGGTGGCTTGAGCAATGATATTAACTGCTTCTTCAATCCAGTTAGCAGCGGTTACTGTTAAATTCATCTTTGTAGATAAAGGCTTCATCGCGCCCATGACCATTAAGCCAATGAAAGAGATGATAAATAACACTAGGCAAAGCCATTTCTTGTTCTTAATGGCTAAAAAACACAATGTTGTAGCAATCATAATTTCACCAATAACGAGCATTGCAATAAAGGCTACGCTTCCATCAACTTGTTTCGCAGGTGTGGCTAAGACCACTAAAGATAATAATGGTAATGCGCTTACCGCTACTGTGGTTTGATTATCTTTCTTTTTATTAAATAATAAGGATATTAAACCCACACCAATTAAAACAAAGCCAAGAGATTGGGTTGGCATAAACATCACGTTAAACGGATAAAAGTCACAAACGTTTAATGATAATAATATCTTCCAAATAGCTTTAAATAATCCTGCGGTTAGACTAAGTGTCACACCAGAACAAAGCATCACTGCAAAAGGCTTCTTTAAAACGTTAAACATGACCTTAATGATAATGCATCCCGCAAGTGTAAATAAAATAACAGGTATTAAGTCCACAATACCCATAATTAAAGAATAATCTTCGGCAAAATGTTCGCCCATAATATCACCTTTATCAATTGCTACTAATATTATATTCGTAAATAAATCATCAAGTAAGAGAATTGAACGTTTTTGAATTTATAGATATATAATAAAAACAATTAAAGAATACATATGAATTTAGCTAAAAGCATTATCAAGATATTAATTAAAGTCGCTTTAGTAATAGCGGGTGTTTTAGGCATTGTTTTAACCGCTCAATCAACTGATTTCATGGGCGGAGGTTCAGTGTTCTTCTTTTTCACTGTTCAATCAAATATCTTTATTATGCTGATGGCGCTTATATTCCTAGTTAATGAAGTAGCGGTGCTCATCATTAAAAAGAGTTTTATTAACCAAGTATTGCTGCATATCAAATATACCGCTACTGTGGCTATTACAATCACATTCCTTGTATTCTTTACTATGCTCGCTCCTTTAATGGGTGTGGATTATTTATTATCGTTTAAGAACTACTCATTACACGCAATTGTTCCTATCCTAGCTATTGTCGATTTTTTCTTATTTGATAAAGACATTCAGCTCACTTACAAAAGTTCTTTATTAGCTACCATACCGCCTGTTTGTTATGTGGTGTTTGTCTATGTTGGAGCGATTTTTAAAATCCAATACGCTAAAAATCTTTATTATCCTTATTTCTTTTTAAATATTGATACGAATGGCTTCTTCTTTGAAAAAGGCACAATGGGCATTATACCTTGGATTATCATCTTGTTAGGTTTCATCATAGGCCTAGGATGTCTATACTGTCTATTTATGAAACTAAGACAAAAAGAATCAAACAAAAAGTCGCCTAACGAATAAGACGACTTTTCTTTTACTTGATCTATCTGTTATTTTTCAATCTTAAGGATGTTATCAAATCCTGACATCGTAAAGACATCTAAGACATTACTATTTGGATGACGAATAATGACTTCACCTTTATCTCCAATAGTTTTACGCGCCGCTAATAAGACACGTAAACCAGCGGATGAGATGTAGTTCACTTTCTCAAATTCGAAAACTAATGATTCAATACCATTTAAAGAATCGCAGATTTGGTCATTTAATGCAGGTGCGGAAGTGCTATCGATATTTCCTTCGACTGTAACAAAAAGTTCTTTACCTGATTGCTTCTTAATGACATTCATAAAATTTACTCCCTTTGATAAAAAATTCATATTTTAATTACACCACGCGCTCGCACAAAAAGTCAAAATAATAGTGAATCCTTGTATAAAAAGCGTTCTACAACAAAGTCATCTTAGTTTGGATGGCTTTTTATTTATTTCTAATAAAAAGTTTTCTATAATGAAATCAAAGATGGAAAACTTCAATTTATTGCAGATTACCACACTTAAAGGTGCAACTTTTTATCTAGATAACACAATGACTGTTAGACAAGCCTTTGAAAAGTTTGCTTTTCATAAGTTCACTGTTGTTCCTGTCCTGGACAGAAACGGTCATTACGTTACTTCCTTATCAGAAGGTGACATTTTAAGATTCATCCACGCTAGTGGTGGCTTTAATCTCGCTTTAGCGGAAAAGACAAACATCTTAGAAATTGAAAGATATCGTCCATATAACGCTGTCTCAGTTGACGCTACTCTTGATGAGCTCTATGCTCTTGCGTTATCACAAAACTTCATCCCAGTCGTGGATGATAGAGAAGTGTTTATCGGCATCGTTAAAAGAAGAGACGTCTTCATCTATTTAAAGAAACAAATTGATAATAAATAAGAGGAAATAAATATGCTCTTTTTTAAGAAATGGTATTATCGCATTTACCAAAAAGTTTTAAAAATTGCGATGTGTTTTATGGACTGGAAAGAGCCTCAACTTTTAGAAGGTGAAGGCGCTGTTTTAAGATTACCTATATTAATTAAGGAAAAAGGAATAAATAGAGTCCTAGTGGTCACTGATAAAGGTTTAATGAGCATTCACTTATTAGATCCATTATTTGAGCAACTTAAGGCACACGGTATTGAATATTTCGTCTATGATGGTGTGCAACCAAACCCTACAATTCCTAATATCGAACATTGTAGGGACATGTATTTAGATAATAACTGCGAAGGTATTATTGCCTTTGGTGGTGGCTCCCCAATGGATTGCGCTAAAGCTGCAGCCGCAAGAGTGGTCAAACCTAAAAAATCAGTCAGAAGAATGAGAGGCTATTTAAAAGTTGGTAAAAAGCTTCCTCCATTCTTTGCTGTTCCTACAACCGCCGGTACAGGTTCTGAAACAACAGTGGCAGCAGTGGTGACTGATCCAGAAACTCATGAAAAGAATGCTATTTCTGATCCATGCTTAAGACCTAAATATGCGGTTTTAGATCCTGCTTTGACAATAGGTTTACCTCCACATATCACATCCACAACAGGCATGGATGCGATGACTCATGCTGTTGAAGCCTATATTGGTAAAAGCAATGTAAAATCCACAATTAGATATGCCGAAGATGCCACAAAACTAATTCATGATAATTTAGAAAAAGCTTATAACAACGGTAAAGATATGGAAGCAAGAGAGAATATGCTCAAAGCCTCTTTCTATGCTGGTAGTGCATTCACTAGAGCGTTCGTTGGTTATGTACACGCTATTGCACATAACTTGGGAGGCTTATATAACACTCCTCATGGTTTAGCTAATGCCGTTATTCTTCCATATGTTTTAGATTGGTATGGTCCATCCGTTTATAAGAAATTAGCGAAACTCGCTGATATCATTGGTATCACCAAAGAAGGAATGAGCAATGAAGAAAAGGCTAAAGCCTTTATTGCTGAACTTAGAAGAATGAATAAGGCAATGAATATTCCTGATAAATTTGACTTCATTAAAGAAGAAGATTTACCAATTCTTATCAAGCGTGCATTAAAAGAAGGAAATCCAGGCTATCCAGTACCAAAAATCATGGATGAAAAAGAATGTGAAAAAGTCATTCGTTCATTCATGGAATGATGCTATAGTAATTCAGTTATGAAAAAGAAAGCCAAAGTCACAATAATTGTTGTGTCCGCTTTAGTGGGCGCATTAGTGGTTACCGCTAGTGTTCATTTAATCGTTGATGCAGTTAAAACAAATAGTCTAAATGCAGATTATTCATATTTAAGAAGTGACACTAATTATAAAGATAAAGTAGAACTCACAGGATTAGAATTAGTTACTCAACATGTTTCATGTGGTTACGCTACGATTGAAATGATTTCTGGTTTCTATGGTAACAAAGTTACTGAAGATGATTTAGATGCTAGAAATAGTGCGGTCTCTACTCAAACATCAAAAGGTTTCTTAGATGAAATAAATAAATCAATTCCTTCGCATAACTTTGTTAAACGCTCCTATTTAAAACATGATGCTTTATTAAAAGAAGTTCATGATGCGATTAAAGATAATAAGCCAGTAGCCCTCGAGTGGGCGGCTAAGTATGAAAATGAATGGACTCTTCATTTCTCAGTGATAAGCGCTATTGATTTAGCTAATGACAAAATCACCATCTATAACCCATATGGCTATATTGAAAACATCGAAGTAAAAGAGTTCGTTGATCGCACATCATTCAAGGCCTATAAAGGAATGCCGTTATTCTATAATTACGCTTTTGCTTTTGGCATGTTTGATAAGAACACAATTTTCTATACGAAATAACTAATTTTGTTAAGAATCTTAAAATAATCACTCTATGGGGTGATTTTTTATTATTGTCTGAGCCATCGTGCGAACGATGAGCGAGTTAAAACCCCCAGATAGTCTGGGGTGGAGGTAAAACTTATAGTTTTGCCCAAATAATAAAATCTCCTTACAATATTCATGCGGA
>Ga0256405_10006112_pt1 | contig 19705 bp, 16 predicted proteins | sample RumenRJG_02DNA_FD_189096 | JGI IMG/M metagenome (GOLD analysis project Ga0256405, IMG submission 189096) | Bovine rumen microbial communities from Lethbridge, Alberta, Canada - RJG_02 | ecosystem: Host-associated > Mammals > Digestive system > Stomach > Rumen | place: Canada: Alberta... | reverse complement strand
AAAAGAAACAAGAAAAATTATCAATAACAAGTAATGTATAACAAACTTTTTGTACCTTTGCAGCACTCAACCGAAGTGGTATACTTTTAGATTATTATCTGGTATACTTTTGCGTTATCATTTACATGTCACAAACAGGCAACAGTAAGATATCGCCTAAATCAGTGGCTCCAGTGCCACTCAGATGTGTATGTGCAAAACCTCGTAATGATTTCCAGCGATACTGATAACCTGAGCACAGATCCCAGTAAACCTTACGCTCTGTAGGACCCACCTGTACAAGTCCAAACGGAACATTAGCACCCATGAACACATGTCCGTGTCCACCCGTTCCAATATAGGGATTCACATAACCGGCAAAACTATTATCAGAAGAAACGGGTACCGCCATGCTGATACCCGCCACAAAAATCCACAGAAACAGAAACAGTGCCTTTCTCATGATTATTCTCCAATAAGTTTAGAAAGATTATCTTCCAAATCGTTATTGCGCAAATCATTGGCAATAATCTTACCCTGTGGGTTGATGAGCATCGAACACGGGATGGAACCGATACCGTAGATCTTCCGTATGATACTGTTCTTATCAAATAACTGATAACCCAAGTCCTTTACGCCATCCTTTTCCATCGCCTTCAGCCAGGGTTCACGTGTAGCATCTATTGACACCATCACTACCTCAAAACCTTTGTCATGGTATTTATAGTATGCGTTTTTCACATTGGGTGTCTCAATACGACATCCGAGACACCAACTGGCCCATACATCAACAAGCACATACTTACCCTCTCCTACTATATCAGAGAGTCTGTGCATCTTACCATCAACATCCGGCAGTTCGAAGTCGGAATACGTATGTCCCACATCTTGATGCCTTGAAGCTATCCTCCGTACCACCATGGGGGTGTTGAGAAACTCCTGACTGGCTGATGCCAGGATGCTATCCTGCTCTTCCAAGGGAATCTGATCGTAGAGATAACTAAAGCAGTGAGCCCCCACGACATTATCCACATTGTCTAACATCAGTGCTTTAAGTTTTTCGCAGTAGTCATCATACACACTGTCATTATATGCTAAAACCCGTTGTCTCTCTGCTTGTTCCTCTTTTGAGAGGGCAGCGATGGCCGCTAACATCCCAAATGGGGAATCGTTTTTTTGGTTTTTGAGCTTATATACCTTACTGTTTGTCTGTCGCTCCATATACAGATGCTCACGCTCCACCATTGCAGCCGTGCGACGGCTTCCCTCCACATTTATCTTTCCACCGAGCGAAGAAAGCTTTACCGGCACTTCATCCAACACGAAAGCAAACTCCTGGCGGTTGGGCAGCCTACCAATATACAGACGCGCCGCAACAGGATCCTTACGTGACCCCTTGAAGTGAAACCTTCCTTTCCTCACTATAGTGGAGTCGATAAGGTTGTTTTTTATTTCTTCCTCATAAAGATATACCTTCCTCCCATTGAGAGAGTCAGGCACCGTACCATTTACACTATAGTTCACCTGAGCTGACGTCTGAGCAGCAAAAGCTACAGCAATGACCATTATAAGAATCACTCTTTTCATCTCGTATATTTTGTCTTTAAACAAAAGTAATAAATCCCTTTTAAAAAAAACACCTACCATGCAAAAACAGACATGACTTTAACACATTTTGATAAATAAAGAATCCCCCTCAGGCTTGCAAAGAACTTGAGGGGGATGACTGATATTGTCAGTAAAACATTACTTCCAGGTATAACCCACGATCTTATTCAGGCCTGTCCATTTGGAATCAGACACTTCCGTCAGTTCCAGCTTATCGGGATTCGTTCCCTCTTCCATCTTCATGAACGTACCCCCGTTGGTGCCGTAGGTGGCTAAATAAATATAACCGCTGGTAGGCTCTATCTGGTCATCAAGACGCATATAGGTTATTTCCTCGCCAAAGTCCTTGATCAGATAAACCTTTTCATTACCTTTGTTGTAATCAAGGCCATACAACTTGGATCCTACAGAGTAGTAAAGTATCGTACGTTTCGGTGAGAAGGCATAAAAGGAAGCCTTATCCAGATCCGTACCGACCTTACCAATGGAGTAGAAATCAATCTTTCTATTGATAGTGAGGAACTTATAGAACTTGTAAATAAAGAAGTCGTTGGTGGACTTATTCCTCATCAAAGCGAAGCAGTTACCATTGGTTGAGCCGCCATCGGTATTGGTCGTAGATTGACCGAATACCAGCGTACGGTTGACACCGCTCTGATCCCATGGGAAGATATCCCCTTCCGCATCAGATGGTTTGCTTGCAGTGGGAACGGCTATTAATCCCGAAGCCCCCACCTGCAGGAAACGCTCGTGTACATAGTCGTAGAACATGAAATAACTGAAGGCAGCATAAGAGAAGGGGTAGAAGATATACGGTCTTGCCAAAGAGATATCATTCTCACCCGGCAATTTATTCACAGGATCAACGAAGCTATTTGATCCGAAGAACAGAAGACCATTGGTACAGCAGAACGCCGAGTTCATACTGTTCAGGTTCATCATTGTCTCCCCTACTCGCCTACGGTGTGGGAAGGCATCCGCCAGGATGTTCTTTCCTCTCTCATAAGCCTCATCGGTGAGCAGCACATTGTCAGAAAAAGCACTGCCCTCTTTCATGTGGAAGTTGGCATCAATGATCCATGCGTCATCTTCCGTAGAGAGCCAATAGGTGGCCGGTGGTAATAAGACGCCTCGACCTGTAGTGATAACATTCACTGGTTTACCTAACGGCAGGTTAAAGCCCGACTCTTCGGTTAAGGCATTATAGACCACCATTGTGTCAGTGGCTATCGAGATAAACTGCAGCACACCGTTGCCTTCCTTATTCTCTGTCATCAGCATGATACCGTTGCCAAGACGGGAGGTGGAGGTGATGACCGCTGATTTGGTGACGGTGACCCCACTCGTCTTGTCAGTGACACGGAAAACGATGGTTGATCCGTTCTCTATAGGTGAAGGAGGCGTCTCATCAATATCCCATGACAGATCGCGCTCCTGTCCTAAGACATACGTCTGGTTAAGTTCCGGACTGTTGGTGGTCTGCATCATCCACAGGTATTCCAGGTCATTGGGATTGCCGGTGGTCGTTACCTCGGGCTTGATCTCAAGCACATAACCGGTACCACGCATCACCGTGTAGTTCGTTTCTACCCCTTTGACTGTCACCTCGGGAATATCGTGATAGTCATAATTGCCCTCATCTTCACTACATGAAGAGAGCAGACAAGGAGCAATAAGCAGGGAACAGGTGAACAATCCGGCTATCCATTGATTGATATATTTACTGTTTGTCATCATAATTCTCATTGTCAAATAAACATTTATCTTTTATTATAACAAAATGGTTTAGAGGGTTAAAGCCTTTTTTAATAGTTGGGATTAAAGGTTCCGTCCCAAGGTTGTCCCACGACAGAGGTCCAGGGGCAACCGGTCACCCACATCAGACGTCCGTCATCCTCTAATACAGGCGTATGGTTACGGTACTGCTGTATGAGGTATTTACCGAAACGCAGATAGATATACCTTACCTTGGTGGTAGTCATCCCACTACCCTGTAGCCAGTCGGCATAAGTAAGGTTGAACTGCTCATTAAGAAGCGAGATCTTCTTAGCGGTAAAGAAGCCCAGGTTACCATTCTCCACATCTGTTGTCGTACTATAACTTTCCCACCAGAACGGTTTATCCATCATAGAAGTAAATGTCAGTTCGAAGAACCGTGGATCGAAAGCATCCTTTGGTTGGATGGCTGACAGATCAGTAGTGAAATACTCATTGGGCACAACGGTGAGCACCAGTTTTACCGATTCATTATACAGCTTGTCATTCTTGAGGAGCTTTACAATGATGGTATCGTTATATGTACCTGCCTTGATCACTCCGCCGGAGGGTATCCTATAGTCCACACCCTCCACCGCGGTAGTACCCTCTGCCGCTGCTATCAGATAAGGACGATCATAGTCACGTGTCTCTCCTGTTACGGTTACGGCAACAGGGTAGTCGATTTCCTGCTCGGTGTAGTTCATCAGGTTGGTAGAGGAGGTGTTATAATATTTCATACCCATTCCCGTATATTGCAGGAAATAGACGCTTTCCGGTCCCTCATAGTCCATCATCTTCTCATCACACGAAGAAAGAAGACAGGGAACGAGGAGCGTCAGGCATAAGAACACCACTGCTCTGCGTATCTTTCTAAAAAAACTGTTTATCTTCATAATTATCTATTGTCAAAAAATCCTTTGATCATATTTACTTAAGAACACTGGAAGACAGACGATCAGTCATTAAATCCCTCACGCATGCTTAGTTCACTGTCAGGCAGTGGCACCACATACGAGCTGAGACTCATGGAGATAGTCCCTTCGGTCCTCTCAGAGTTAGGCAGTTGAGTCATCTCACAGCGTTTGAAATAGAAGAACATCTGTCCCTCTCCCAACATCTCCTTGCGGAACTCCAATGTCAGATAGTCACGAAGATTCGTGTCACTCAGTTCCACAGAGAAACAGTTTCGACGATTACGCAAGGTGTTAAGGTACTTGGTGGCATCAGCGGTATTGGTGGCGCATTCGGCCGCAATGAGATACATCTCACCCATCCGCACCAACGGAATAATGAAGTTCAGGTCACCGCCATCGGTAACATTCTTGTACTTCTGCTGATGTAGTTTATCGTTACCATCTACCACGTCCACCGCCCATATCTTATAACGATAATCGTTCTGATCATCATACCACTCTGCCAAACGTCCTGTTCCCAGTCCACCGGCTACCGTCAGGATATTATATTCCGTCAGGGTCGGAGTGAAGAGCGTGTTGTACAGATGAGTGCTACGAGAGGTGTCGTACAGTCCGAAGAGTACCTCAGAGGAGAACACCCGGTCGGGTGTGGATGAGGAACCGGCAGCAGCGCTTGTGGTAGCGGGGAAGAACTGTTCACCGGCATTGATCACCTCTGTTGCCTCCCGCAAGGCATTAGCTTTGTCACCCTCATACAGATAGACACGTGCCAGCACCGCTTTCACCGCAAAGTAATTGAAGCGATAAGGACGACTTGCCAGATCATCGGCAGTGTAATTATCGGGATTGAGCAGTGGCTCGGTGGTTTGTAACAACCTGACGGCTTCTGTAAGATCAGCCTTGATCTTTGAGAGTATCTGGGCACCCGTCTCGAAAGGCTGTACATCCAATTTGGAACTGGTCTGATAAGGAATAGCCCGATTTGACATCTCCGAGGGGACGGGGCCGAAAAGACGGAGCAGATCGAAATGGATAAAGGCACGTACTGTCAGCGCCTCAGCCTTCATCCTACTCTTCTGTCGCTCACTCAGCGGACAGTCGGCATCGTCAGTATGTTCTATCAGCGCATTGGCATTACTGATGATACTATAGCTATTATTCCATATCGTACTGACCATATTCTTGGCCTGATCCTCACCATAGTTGAAGTGAGCGATAGGTCCATAGTTATGATATTTGTCCACCAGGTAGATCTGTCCCATCACATCGATCAGGGCGGACATGTTCCGGCCATAGAGTGATGTGCTCGACATACCACTGTACAAACCGTTCAACAGTTTTTGATATCCTTGCTGGCGCTCAAAGACCGTTGTCTCCACGATACGGTCCTCGGGTGTCACATCCACCCACGACTCGCACGAAGACAAGAGGCAAGGAACAATGAACAGGAAACAGCAGAACAGTCCTCCAATCAGTTTATTGTATATTTGATTTGTATTCATAATCTTCAATTATCAATTGTCAATTATCAATTATTTTTTAGAATCTGAGTCCCAGAGAGAAGGATACACTGCGTGCGAACGGATAGTCAATACCTCGCTCCTCCTTGATGGAAGAGATATTGAACAGATCGTTCATATAGGCACGGAGAGTCATCGAAGAAGCACCTACCTTCCTCAGCCACGGAGCCTGTGTCTCATAGCCGATGGAGAAACTCTCACCACGTAAGAGATTGTTGTCACGGACGAAACGGGATGACATCGGTGTCGTCTCATATTCATCGATAGCTTTGAAGAAGGTCTTATCACCCGGTTGCTGCCAACGGTCATAGAGGGCACGACGGTCTTGGTTGTACCATCTTGTCGTGGTGGTGATATTCTCCACCTTATTATATAGGGCACTCATGAAAGCCTGTCCACCGATACGATAACGTAAATTAGCCGAGAAGGAGAATCCTTTGTAATAGAGGGAGGTACCGAAGACACCCTCATAATCGGCTTCAGTATTACCGACAACCACCTCATCATCATAGTCATAGATGAAAGTGGTGGTGCCGTCCTTCTTCAGGAACAACTCCCTACCCGATGCAGGGTCGATACCCAGTGAAGGAACCGTCCAGAGATCAGTAGGACTGGCACCGTCATAATAACGTGTCATGCTCTTTGACTGGTTCTCTTTGTTGAAGTTACTCAATGCATCACCCATATCACGGTATTCCGACTGGATATGTCGTACACTACCATTGATAGACCAGATAAAGTCGTACTTCCTGATGATTTGGAAATTAGCCTGTACGGTATAACCGGTAGTTAGCAACGTACCCATGTTCGTGGGGATGCCGGTTCCACCTGTAGAGGCAGGTAATGACAAGGTGATCAGCAGCGGGTCGGTATTCTTACGGAAGATATCGAAGTTGATACGCAGGCGATTGTCAAGGATATAGAGGTCAACACCTAAGTTCTCATCGAGTGTCTTCTGCCACTTCAGGTTGTCATTACCATATTTAGAGATAAAGATACTGCTGCCCCAAGGTGTAGGATAGGCGGTATCGTAAGCAAACACCTTCATGGAGATATAATCACTGAAGTTCTGGTTTCCGGGGTTACCGATAGAGGCACGGAGCTTCAGATAGTTGATGAAGTGCTGCTGCTTCATGAACGGCTCGTTATGGATATTCCATCCGAGACCGAGAGACCAAGTATCTGTGAAGTGCTTGTTCACACCGAACACGCTGGAACCGTCCTTACGCCAACTGGCATCGAGCAGATAGCGGTTGTCAAAAGCATAGTTCAGGTTAGCGTAGTAACTGGCTGTACGACGCTTGATATTAGTAGTACTACGGGAGCTGTTATCAAACTCCTGGGCGAAGATGGCGCTCACCACATCATCATCGGTGAAGCCCTTCAAGGCAAAGGCACTGCCCTTGCTCTTGCTATCCGTCATACGCATACCGATCATCGCATTCAACTGGTGTTTCTCTGCGAACAACTTTCCATAGGTAAGACTCAGGTCACCGTCATAATTCCAGGCATTGGTGTTCGCCTCGTCATAACGTCCCTTCTCAGAGGCTATTGACTCAATATATTCCGTATTGAATGGGGAATAGAACTGTATGGAGGTGGTACGACTGTTACCGATACCCAGTTTCAGTCGGGCACGCAGTTCGGGAAGTGGACGCCAGTCGGTCTCGAAGTTATTGGTAAACCCTGTTGTCTCAGCATTATTCTGATTATTGAACTGCCAGTTGTACATCGGGTTGTAGATATTTACCTCCCAGTAGCGGTCGTATGCCTGCATCAACGGGATATTCCCATCCTCATCGTACTTACGAAGGTAAGGACTTGCCTGTGCGAAGTTCTTGAAGGAAACGGTAGGATTATATGCTTTGGCATAGTCGATGTTCGTACTGTTGGTAAACGAGAATTTTCCTGTACGGTAGATGAGACGGATATTTCCGTTGGCTGTCTTACGATCAGAACCCTTCATCACACCTTGTGTGTTGCCGATGTTGGCACCCACACCATAACGGAATGTCTTGTCACCACCTTCCACAAAGATGTTGTGACGATGAGAAACAGCAAATCGCAGCGGTTCTGCCAACCAATAGGTATCCACGCCACGGGCGATCTCAGCAGCTGCTGCATTATACAGATCAGCATACTCTACGAAATAAGGTTGCCCACTGATGGGATCGATCGAACGATAGGCGTTACTGAGTTTCTCAAACTCCAACTTCTCGCGCGCGTTCATTAGATTATAGTCGGTCAGATCTGCCCACGTGAGGTTCAGGTTACCATTATAGTTGACGGTCAACTTTCCTGCCTCCGGTGCCTTGGTTTCCACAACCACCACTCCGTTGGCAGCTTTCGAACCGTAGATAGCGGTGGCGGCAGCATCCTTCAACAGGGTTATGCTCTGCACACGGTCCATCGACAAGTCACTGATCGTGGCAAGGGTTGACTCAAAACCATCGAGGATGAACAACGGCTGGTTGGGGTCGTTGACATATTCCTCAGTCAGTCCTGCCACATTGGTCTTACCACGTACCTCTATCTGCAAGGTCTGGTTCGGGTCGCTACCCATCGTGTTGTTATCCATCAGATTGAATGAGGGGTCGAGGGTCTTCAGGCTCTGCAGCACATTACTGTTGCCGACCTGCTTCAACTCCTTCTCACTGAAGGTGGTGGCAGAACCGGTGAAGCTCTCCACGTTACGTTGATAGATACCGGTGACAACCACCTCGTCGATAGCCTCCGAAGACATCTTCAGGGAAGCTCTCAAACCGGTGCGTCTCTTGGAGATATCCAGACGATAGGGATCATAACCGATGCTGGTAATCATCAGGGACTTCACATCCTCACCCACTGACAGTTGGAAATTACCGTTGACGTCAGTGGCTGTGCCGTTGCTTCTGTCAGACTCCACAAAGACTGTGGCACCAACCACCGGTTCGCCCTCTCTGTCTATGACATTACCCGTCACCAGAGATCTTCTTCCCGAATTAGCAGGCTGCGTGCCTCTCACCTTAATATCAACAAGGTTACCGTTGATATGATAAGTCAGCGGTTTGTCAGCAACCAGGAAATCCATCACCTCTCGGAAAGACTTGTTGTTTACACTGCCTTTTACCTGATAACGGCCGATGTCACTGTAGTTGAAAGAGAATTTGTAACCTGTCTCTCTCTCCAGACGACTCAAAGCCGCAGGTAGGCTCTCATTGTTAAAGGTCATCGTGATTCTCCTGTCAGACTGCTGAACAACGTAGCTTCCAGCATCTCTTGCCATTAAAGAAGGAACAGACAGGAAAAAACACAACGCCATGAGAATAATGCGGTTTTTATCCATAAGCTGATTAGTATTAAAAATAAAAAATTAACGTCATTTTTTATAATTAAACACTTTCAGGCAAATAAAAGACACGATTATTTAAAAAAAATGCTTATTTTCGTTTAATGTAAAATATTATTTGTAAATTTGCGAGCAATTTATGAATAAGACAGAAGTATTCGATAGGCTTTATCGCCAGCATTATGAGGAACTCTATTTCTTCGCCCGGCAGATTGTCGATGACGAAGAAAGTTGCCATGATATCGTAACCTCTGTCTATGAAGATGTCTGGAAAGATATCAACCGCATCCAGACATTCGAACCTAAAGCCGCTAAGATCTATCTCTTTACCACCACCCGAAACCGATGTATGAACCATCTGAGACATATGAAGGTACATCAACGGTATGTGGAGTTCCGCATGCACATGACCGACTATGTGGAGAATCCTGAGAAAATGATGATCGTGGAGGAACTGCAGAAGGAGATGGATGAGCGTATCGATGAATTAGGTCCTCCCACCCGTGAGATCTTCATTGCCTGTTATGTTGACCGGAAACGTTATAAAGAGGTGGCGAATGAGATGAGAATCAGTGTGAGTACCGTACGTAAACATATTGTGAAAGCACTGAAATACTTTGGTGCAAAACACAAAAAAGGTTAAATGCATGACCTAATGAACCTATGAAAGTGTTATTTTGGTAAGATGTGAAAATATGACAGACGAAGAGTTGAAAAATAAAATAGCTGAACAAGCGATCGATATCATGGAAGCCGGGAATATCCTTACGGAGGAACAGCTGAAGATGGTTGCCGAAGATGAGGCAACCCAGGAGGCTTGTTTGCAGATACAAGCCGCCACCACCGCTGTTCGGCGCAGGGAGGAACATATCGACGTGGAAGCGCGTTTACAGCAATTCAACAGTCATAGGTCCACAAAGAAGCACACCACACTTATCTGGCGTTGGGCGGCTGCTGCAGCTGTCATCGGTGCCATCGTACTACTGCTCTTACCAGATCATATCAGCAAAAAGGAGATCATCAGTAAGGTGGACAACAACGATTCTTACACCGTCTTCACCGTAGACGATCCAGAGCCACAGATCACACTTACCAATAGCGAAGGCGATGCTGTGGAAATGCCTGTACAAAAAACGATTAGCAGGATTATCACCCATGCCGTAAGCTTTAAGGCCGACAGTACCATTCTTAAAGTAGAACCTGAGGAGCGGCTCACCATGAATGTGCCCAACGGCAAGAGTCTGATCGTGGAGCTTCCTGACGGTAGTAAAGCACATCTGCACCCAGGCAGTAGTCTGAAGTTCCCTGTGAAGTTCGTCGGCAGCACACGTGAGGTAGAGCTCAAGGGTGAGGCTTATTTCGTTGTTGCTAAAGATGCCCAGCATCCTTTTATCGTCTTTGCCAACAATGTACAAGTATCGGTATTGGGCACAGAATTTAATATAGCCGCCTATCACGGTAATTCCCCCACGGTAACGCTTATCAATGGTAGTGTGAAGGTATCAGCAAAAACGGCTAAGAAAGAGATGATTCTCAAGCCCGGACAACAGGCTGTGTTGAATGCTCAATCAACAGCATTCAACGTACGTACCGTGAGCACCGAGGAATTTACCAATTGGCGTGATGGCTACTTCTATTACGACAATATGCCGGTGAAGGATATCCTGTTGGCTATCGGACGTAACTATAATATCGATGTGGTTTGCGATACGCCCGCTTTGCTCAATGAGCGTATGCGTTTCATCGCTACCCGCGGCAGTGACATCCATGAGATTCTTTCCCGCCTCAATGACATTGGAAAGATTAAGGCCACCATAGCCAATAATAAAATTGTAGTGAAATAATTCTTCCACCACAATTATTAGAAACTTTTTTTTATTTTCAACGAAATGTATTATCTTTGTCTTCGTCGGGGATACTCTCACTCGGAAATGCAAAAGAAATCAAACATTTCTTTTGCATTTCCCTCGTTTATCCGTATCTTTGCAATCTGATAATACAAACCATCAAGTAGCAATGAAACAATATCTCGACCTGCTCAACAGGATACTCACTGAGGGTGTTAAGAAAGAAGACCGCACTGGCACCGGCACCATCAGTATCTTCGGTAACCAGATGCGCTTTAACCTGGAAGACGGATTCCCGCTGCTTACCACCAAGAAGCTGCACCTGAAGTCGATCATCTACGAACTGCTGTGGTTCCTAAAAGGGGATACAAACGTGAAATACCTGCAGGAGCATGGCGTGAGGATATGGAACGAGTGGGCAGATGAGAACGGTGACTTAGGACCGGTATACGGGCATCAGTGGCGCTCGTGGCCCGACTACAACGGGGGAACGATAGACCAGATACAGCAGGTGCTCGACCTGATCAAGAACCACCCAGACTCGAGAAGGATGATCGTGAGCGCATGGAACGTAGCTGAGGTGAACCAGATGGCACTGCCACCCTGTCATACGATGTTCCAGTTTTATGTGGCGAATGGCAAACTGTCGCTGCAACTGTACCAGCGCAGCGCCGACACGTTCTTGGGAGTGCCCTTCAACATCGCCTCGTATGCCCTGCTGCTGATGATGATGGCGCAGGTGACAGGACTGAAACCCGGGGAGTTTATCCATACCACCGGCGACACACACCTGTATCTGAACCATATCGAACAGGCCAAGCTACAACTCACACGTACTCCGCGGCCACTGCCCACCATGCGCATCAACCCCGAGGTGAAGAATCTGCTCGACTTCGACTATGAGGATTTCCAGTTGGAGAACTACGATCCGTGGGATCATATCAAGGCAACGGTAAGCGTATAACACCTAAACACCCATCACATGACCATCAATATCATCGCAGCGGTAGCGAAGAACAGAGCCATCGGAAAAGATAACAAACTGATATACTGGTTGCCCAACGACCTGAAACGTTTCAAGGCGCTGACAACCGGTCATACCATCATCATGGGAAGAAAGACGTTTGAGAGTCTGCCCAAAGGGGCGCTGCCCAACCGTAGGAATATCGTGCTGACAAGAAGCGCCAAAGAGATTCCGGGGTGCGACTGCTACAGATCATTGGAAGAGGCACTCACCCACTGTGACGAGGATGAGCAATTGTTTATCATCGGGGGCGCGAGCATCTACAAGCAGACACTGCCCAAGGCCGACCGACTCTATCTGACAGAGATCGACGACACACCGGAAGAGGCTGATGCATTCTTCCCACCGTATGATGACTGGGTGATAGAAAAGGTAGAAAAACACATAATCGACGAAAGACATCAATACAACTATGCTTTCGTCGATTACGTACGCCCTTGCAAAGAAGAAGACTAATCTTCCTGATACCCTTCGTTCATCGGCAACTGACGGGTAAACGCACTACCGAACGAGATGATCGTCTCGCTGCGTGACAATCCCAGCGGTTGCAGTTTGTCGTGGATAATATCCAGCAAATGGTGGTTGTTCATGGCAAACATCTTGATGAACAGATCATAATCACCAGTGGTATAGTGACACTCCACCACCTCGGGGATAGCCTTGAGCGCCTCTACGGCAACATCGAACTTCTCAGGGTTCTTCAGGTTGATGCCCACATACGCACAGGTCTCGTAACCGATACTCTCGGGGTCGATGATAAAGCGCGAACCCTTCAGCACACCCATATTCGTAAGCTTCTGGATACGCTGGTGAATAGCCGCACCACTAACATTACATGCACGTGCCACCTCAAGGAAAGGAATACGAGCATCCTCTGCGATCATGCGCAGGATCTTCTTGTCTAAAGCGTCTAATTGATGATGTCCCATTATTGTAATATTTATGTTTTTATGCAAAAATACAAAAAAATATCGATAAACAAGCAAATCGGACATAAAATTTACGAGATAATACAAAAATATTACAAATTCTTATCTTTTGAAACTGCCGAGTAATGCACACGCGTAACATGAGCGCGCCGCAAGGCTTGCTTCACGTCGCTCACCAGTCCCATCTCCGTATCCTTGTCCACCTTCAGCGATACGATCATATTCTCGGCATCCTCCTTACCCAAGGAATGACGTAAGGACGACATATAGTCGCTGATGGCGTCCACGTCCATGATCTTATCGTTGACTTGCACCACCGACGACTGCTTGTCGGCAGAGGCACCATTCAGCGGTTTACCGATATAGATATAGGTGATCACCGGTTGCTTGGACAACCTTGTGAGTTCTTTTCCCGTAGGCACCTGGTGCTTCACCATCACAGGCACACTACGCATGTGGGTGACGATCATGAAGAAGAACAACACGGTGAAGATCAGGTCGGGCATGGAAGACATGTTCAACTGGGGGATCTCCCGATGCCGCCGCTGCTTAAACATACTCATACGCCCTCACCTCCTTTCTTACTATCTGCCTGTTGGTAGTTCTCGGCGACACGCTGGGGAATCTCTCTCCTCACCGCTTCGCGTTCTTCAGGGCTGCAATCAGCATAGTTATGATGGTACTTAGCTTGTGCCTGGGCATTGCGCAGTTGGGTATAGGCCGCCACGATCTCGTTCTGCACGGTGAAATAGGTGTTGTACTTCGCCTTCCTGCTCACATCCAAGGTGATGATATGTTTCTGTTTGTCGGGACAATGGCTCACGAAGTCCACCACGCTGCCACACAGCTTGCCGACAGCCACCATACTGTCGTTTACCAACAACTCATTATGATCTGTCACCTTGAGCGCCAGTAGGTTATGCTTGTCGACATCCATCACCTCCACTTGCTGTTCGTCTTCCAGGGGTGGCAACTGGCGCGAGAGGCCCTTATCCTGGTCCATCGAGGTGGTGACCAGGAAGAAGATCAGCAGCATAAACGAGATGTCTGCCGTTGACGTGGTATTCAGTGAGGGTACCGTCCTGCGCTTCCTTTTACGTAACATAGCTACTACCCTTTCGTTGACGGTTTACCTTTCTTCATCAGCATCAGCCACCGGTACCCGCTGTTGACCAACAGGATAATGGCAGCCACGACGATCAGGAAGAAGGCGGTATTGAGGAACATATCCGAGAGTTTCAACCAGAAGGTGTCGGTAAACAGCACACCGTTGATATTCAGGGGCGATGAAGAACCGAAGACATAGGTGAGCAGCAGGCATACCACCAATACGGCAATCGCCACATAACGGATGCGGGCCACGGGAATACGGTTCTGCACATCGGCAGTCTTGTCACGGTTAATCCATGCACGTACCACCGACACGAGGGTCAGCACTACCGTCAGCGCCAGCATGATGTAGAGCAACCAGAACAGTCCGTCGATCATCCACTCGTTCTTCATCGGGTCAACTTATATTTCATCACGGTATCCAACAGGGTGATGGCACTCTCCTCCATCTGACTGGTGAGGTGCTCTATCTTCGTGAGGATATAATTATAGAACAGTTGTAATATCAATGCCACGATAATACCGAAGATGGTGGTGATCAGCGCTACCTTCATACCCGAGGCAACGATGGTAGGACTGATATCGCCGGCTGTCTGTATCTGGTCGAAGGCCATCACCATACCGATCACCGTGCCGAGGAATCCCAACGAGGGGGCCATCGCGATAAACAGGGTGATCCACGAACAGCCCTTCTCCAGGTTGGCACTCTGTACGGCACCATAACTCACGATACTGCGCTCGATATTCTCCATCGACTCGTTGATGCGCAACAGTCCTTGATAACAGATAGAGGCCACCGGTCCGCGGGTATCACGGCAAAGGGTCTTCGCCCCTTCCACATCATTGCTCATCAAGCGGTCTTCGATATCCTTCATCAGTCGCTTGGCGTTGATCTCCGACAGACTGAGGTAGATAATACGCTCAATGCAGAAGGCCAAACCCAAGACCAATACCAAGGCTACCAGCGACATAAAGCCCGCGTTACCCTCGATGAACTTCATCTTCAGCACCTGGTGGAAACCCATCGACTCACCATCGGCAGCAGCTGCTGCCATCGCCAGGTCTAATGAGTCGACTGCCACATTGGTATCTGCTGCCTGTGCCACTACGGCCGCACTGTCGGCAACAGGGGCCGCCGACTGCGCTGAACAGATAGCTGTGCAGACCATCATCAGCACAAGCAATACCCATCTATTAGTTTTATTTCTCATCTAACAAAAAATTTTCTTTGCAAAAGTAACAATAAAATCAATAAATGGTCCATCCATCTCCATTTATTTATAATAAATAACGTTTTTTGTGTGAAGAGTGAAGAATAAAAAGTGAAGAGTGAAGAGTGAAGAGTGAAGAGTGAAGAATAAGCCCCTCCCTATCCCTCCCCGAGAGGGAGGGGAAAAAGCCCCATAGGGGCGATAGAGAATAGGCGGGGTGCGTAAGCCCCCGTGAAGAATGAAGAATAAAAAGTGAAGAGTGAAGAAATCTCTTCACTCTTCATTCTACACGGGGGCCCTGACTATCTGTTCAGTGGATAAGTCACGGCGGGGATGGGGGCTGCACGCAGGACAGGCTTGGCGATCTTGCTCTCTGCCACGATAAAAGCACGGGGAGCAATGACACTGTTCTGCGTCGAGTTAGCCATATTGACAACCTTCTCCTTGGCAGAGACCGCAACAAGCGCCTTCAACTGGGCTTGTTTGGATTCTACCATATTGTCTGTGCGCATCAGGGTACGCTGACCGGTCTTCGTATCGATACGATAGAGACGCATCAGCGAACAACCTTCTGGCAGGGAAACGATATACGCATTCTTCAGTCCTGCCTTCTTGGCAGCTTTCAGTAAGGTCTTCTCCATCTTCTCGTCGGCAGTGGTGTTCACGGCCTTGATATGCAGAGAACCGAAGGATATCTCGGGTGAGGGCACACCAGGATTAACGGGGAAGCGACAGCTACCCGTACTGTTCTTGGCAAACGGTGTAGGACGCAGGTTATTGAGTTGTTTGCGGAGAACACCATTCTCGACAAGCAACAGTTCTTTTTCCGGTACGATACCATCGGCATCAACACTGTAGGCACCCATCAGCGGTACACCATTATAATCCCTGCGGTCGCTGTAATTGACGGCACTGATCCGTTTGTCGATGATCTCCTGACCTATCTTCTTACCGTAATCATCATCTGCAGGTTGGAGCGCATGACTGGCGCATACAGCAGAGATGACAGGATCGGTCAACGAATAGACTGATGCCATCTCCTCAAACATCACCGGACCATTATACTCCTCATCCAGCACTGGGGCGTCACGAAGAGCCATCAGATTACTGGCAAACGTATTGATACGATCTACCAGACTGCCCTTATTCTTCAAGAAGTCAGACAACGGGTACGACAATACCATTTTGTCATTCCAGGGTGTACCATCCTCATTTTGCGTCGTTGCATCGACGGTCATGGTCAACACTTGTTGGCTATCATTCACCTCAAGGCCCGTATTGGTGATGCGCAACGTATTCATTTGTGCGACATCGAAAGATACGGACGTATCATAGAGATGGGGATAGTTCTTAAATACCGATGACAGTTCTACGACAAGACTACCCAACTGTTTCATGTCAATATCCTGAATATCGGCTGTTATGCGCTCTTGAGCAGAGGTGGCAGCGGGCAGTATCAGGTCGTTGGTATTGGCATATTCGAGCGGCAACGGATGCTGCGTGTAGTAGTTCTGTTTCTGCGCATAGATATTGAGCGCATCCTTATACGAATTGTCGGCAGTATTCCATACGGCACGTCTCACGGCATTAGCGTCAACCTTCTCACCGACACAAGCCACCTGACTGAAGTAACGGTCAGCCTCAACCTTACTCGACTGTTTGATATCGCCGATGGTCACTTCCGATCCGATCGTTGTCGTCCAGGGAGAGAGATAATTCATGGAGATACCACCCAGTTCTCCTACGATACGTGCCGTACGGGAGGTATTGGCGATAGATGAAACCAACAGCGGTTGCATGGCGCCGCGAATATTCAACTCATCGGCGGCACGGCTTACCTCTTTCTTCATTACCTCCCTGAGATCACTCGTTGGCGACAGACTGTTATCGGGAGCAGCCAGTATCTGCGGCGTCTGCTGTGCCTTCTTGCGACGCTGCGTCTCTATCTGCGTGACATAGATCTGCGGAGATACGCATGATACGGGAACCCATCCCGACTCTGCCCCGCAAGAACCGGTAAAGAGCGTCGGTTCATTACCTGCGGCAGCGATATGTGAGAACATAGACAACGGCGTGCCGATCAGATCAACACCACGCACCAGTTCATCAGGACGTCCATCCACATACACACGGTACACCTCGACAGGTGACACATTGAATGAGTTCATGGTATTTCCCTGTCCGGTCGTCGTGAAGCCACCCGTCACCGTCAGGAAATAATAACCATATTCCTTACCCTGTTTCTTTGCCTCAGCACGGAGCATCTCACGTAGTTTCTCCTCTGTCTGCGGGGCTGTTGTCTCCACGATAAGACTCGACTGACGGGAAACGGCATCATGACCATCAGAGGCTCTTCCGTGTCCGTTGCTCTGCGGGAAGCCATCCATCGGCACACGACTCAACAAGAACTCGTTGAGCACACCATTCTTGATATTGTCCACCCGACGAGAACGCACACCCTCAGAGTCGAACAGGTAATGGCCATTGAGTTCCTTGTCCCTATAATAACTGAGAGTAGGATCACAATAGACACTGAAATCTGATGGCAACACATTCTTTCCCACCATGTTACGGAAGGTCTCACCTCCTGACTTCAGACGATGTGCCTCCAGACGATGACCGAAGATCTCATGGAAGAAGACACCGCTGGCTGGTCCTGAGAGTATGGCCGGTCCTGTATAGGGATTAGCGACAGGCGCCTTCATCAGTGCCTTGACACGCTGCACCAGTTCTTTTGCCTTGACAATCATCACATCAACATCCGGCAACTTATCCAGACTGGTGGCATAGTAGTCGAAAGAGACGGGCAGCACCATACCGTCGGAGGCCATACCCTGAGCGGTGATCATCACACGGGCAGCGATTCTGTTCTGTACCACAAAGGTACCCTCGGTGTTGACGATATATTGTCGTGACACCTCGAAGTTCAACTGCGCTGTACCACCCTGCAACTCCGGATAGGCTGCCATCACAGCACTTACCTTATTCATTCGGTTGCGCCAGGCCTCGATGTCGATCTTCTTCTGCTCGGCCGTCAACGGTTGTTCATAATACTGCTCGACGGGGGCAACAGAGAAGCATGCCGCGGTATCCTCATCAGCCACGTTGGTGGACACCTTCGCCTGGGTTTCACGATAGACATTCACGGCAAAGTCATAACGGCGGCGCACCTCACTCCAGATACCGGCACGTATGCCTTCCACATCATTGTCGTTCATCGGCAGTACCCATGGAGCGATATCACGTCCCTGCGTGTTAGCCGCACCCTGAGTGATCAGTTTGAAATTATCGAGTCGGGGGTTGCCGACACGTATCTGCGGTGTCAGCGTCCTACCCTCCTGAATATCTTCCGTGGCTGCCACACCCATGTTGCTTTGGATGGTCACCCGACGGAAGTCGTTGACGCGCAGCGACATGAAATAAGGTTTCACGGGCTGTTGTCTCAACTGTTGATATTCGCTATTCAACTCATCCTTGAGTGTCTGGAGCAGGACGTCACTATCCTGTGCACAGATATCCATACAACAGATAGCAAATAGAAAAGATAATAGTGTTCTTATCATTTGATGTTATCGATTACATTCATAGCGTTTTCTGCCATCGAACCCTCATATTTGAGTCTTTTGGCATTGTCCTCAAAATATTTCCTTGCCTTGGCACGCTGTTCGGGGTTCATCTTCTTGGCATTACTAGAGAGTAATCCGTCGACGATTCCTTTGAACGAATTATTACCTGGAAGCGGAGCCACAAAACGAGTGTAGTAATCCAGCATACCATCCCAGTCTTCCTGAATGACATACAAGGCGATATGTACGAGATGCACCTGAGGATCATCGGTAGGCATATGCAGCATACTGGTCAGCATCACGGCCTTGCGGACATCCTCCACGGTGTAATCATGTTTACGACCATCGCAGACAAGATACATGCCACCACGGAAATTATCGAATATCATCCTGTTTACCCGTTCACTGCCGAGAGCACGGTCAAAATAGGGCTTATACTCCATGAGATGATCAAAGAGGGGATCACGATAGTCGGCAGCAGAGAGGGCATACATCAGCACCCGGTCCTGATAGCGCTCATACTCATGACCGTTATCGAATACCTCACGCAGGGTAGCACGTATATCCATACTATTCGCCATCATGGTCTCCACCAGTTTCATACCTGTCATGAAGTCATGAGTCTCTGCATAGGATTTCTGTAAGGCGGTCAGAGAGTTGCCCGGATCCAACGCCTCCTCCAACTTCGTAACGAATTCACTGGCTGTTGCTGATCCACCCACGATACGGTTGACCTCCGTGCCGTCGGCATTGAAGATGATGAATGTGGGATAAGATCTGATGTTCAACTTCTTGGCGAGTTCTACACCCTCCCCCTTCTCCATGTCGATCTTGATATTCACGAACTTGTCGTTCATCATATCGCCACATTCCTTCTGGGGGAATATCTCCTTAGCCATCATGGCACAAGG
>Ga0256405_10006110_pt1 | contig 19707 bp, 15 predicted proteins | sample RumenRJG_02DNA_FD_189096 | JGI IMG/M metagenome (GOLD analysis project Ga0256405, IMG submission 189096) | Bovine rumen microbial communities from Lethbridge, Alberta, Canada - RJG_02 | ecosystem: Host-associated > Mammals > Digestive system > Stomach > Rumen | place: Canada: Alberta... | reverse complement strand
GACATAAATAACTATTTCTGCTGCACCATCTGAAATACGGTGTGTTCAGATGGCTTATTTGTTGTACACTTTTTTACTGAATCAAAAATCTTCAAAAAGTACTTGACTGTTTATAGTTTGTCACCTCATATATTTTCATTTTCTTTTTTGGAACCGCTAACCCCGTCCCCAAGGGACCACAGGGGTTGGACCTCTAACCCCGTCCCCAAGGGACCACCGGGGTTAGAAAAGTGCTTCTACTTTTTCGTTGAAGCCAGATTTTCTTCTCACCCAATTGATGGCCAAAGGAAGCCAGCCTTCTGTTTGTGGGTGAATCTGCTCTTTGGCGCCTGCTGCCAAATAGTTTGCATTACTGATGCCGTGCGCCCCATCACTGTAGATATGCAGTTCCGTATCTACTCCGTGGCTATGTAGGGCGGTAGCAAATTCCAAAGAGTTGGATACGTCGATCAGATCATCTCCGCAGCAATGCCACAAAAAGGTGTCCGGCGTATCCTCTGTCACTTGATTTTGCAGGCTGTAGAAATCCTCCTGCTCGTCGGTATAATCTCCACCAAAGATGTAGTTATTCATATACACTTCAAAATTTTGGAAGTAACGTTTTTCCTTTTCATCCAGGAAGAATACGGTTTCAGGTGTGGCTTTGGGATGCACACCTCTTTCTACCGCCAGTTTCTCCGGAGTATCTCCCGGCTTTGCTCCTACATCCATGCGTCTGCTGGAGCCTCTCAAATCCAGCACCGGATAGCATAAAATCAAACCCTTTGGTTTTACCTTCTCAGGATTCTCTTTATACTTCGGCAACAGCTCCGGATGATTCCAAAATACGCCTAACTGGCCGGCCACATGTCCACCTGCAGAGAAACCGCTAATAAACACATCCTCTTCTGCCACAAGCCAGTCTTTGGCGTGGTCTCTTACAAATGCCACTGCATCCGCTGCATCTCTAAGGGGCCCCGGTGCCACCGCATGCTCTAAGATGCCATACTTTAGGATGGCTGCATGAAATCCTGCTGCCACATACTGCAAGGCTATAGTATCTGCCTCTCTGTCAGACAAAAAGGTATATCCGCCACCCGGACATACGATTACCATAGGCCGCTTTAGCCCTGTCTGAAACTCCTGAGAGTCCTCCCATAGGTATACTCTGAGGCTTACTTTTCTTGCTTCATCCAGTACAAAATCTTCTGTCTTCATGTCTCTCCCTCTAACCTCATTTTTTATTTTTTGAACCCCTAACCCCGTCCCCAAGGGACCACCCAAGGTCCACCTTATTTTTGGATATGAAAAAAGCAGGATACGGGAGTCGGACCCGCCTCCTCAGCTTGGGAAGCTGATGTACTACCGATGTACTAATCCTGCAAACACACTTATTATAAAAAAATCATATCAGAATAGCAATGCTTTAACGCAAAAAAGTCCGAGACTTTTTTGAAGTTTTCTTTACCTTCTAAGTCTCGGACTTTTCCTTTTCAATTCAAAAATATGATTAGATCAAATCATGGGATAGAACGTACTCTCCATCCTCCATTTTCTTTCTCACTTCTTCATAAACCATAGGCTTGCCGTAGAGATAGCCTTGCAATCTGCCACAGCCGGATTCCTGTAAGAAAGCAACCGCTTCTTTGGATTCCACACCCTCTGTCAGGGTCTTCATATTCAGTGCTTTTGCCAGATCCAAGATACTCTTGATAATCTTCTTGGCAGAATCGTTATTTTCAAAGTTTCTTAAGAAAACCATATCCAGTTTCAAAAGATCAAAATCATAATCTTTCAAAACATTCAAAGAGGAATATCCGGAGCCAAAGTCATCTAGCCATAAAGAATATCCTTTTTCATGCAGCACGTCCATGGCATCCTTCAGTTTATTATCGTTTTCGTTTAATGCGCTTTCCGTAATCTCCACATGGATATATTCTCTTGGAATCTTATACTCTTCCACCAGTTTTTCCAAGGTTCCTACCGCATCCATCAATTCAAAGTCCAGTCTGGAGAAGTTTAAGGACACAGGGAAAATCTTCTCCCCGGCATCCATGCTGGCACGAAGTTTTTGGCATACGGATTCATAGACATAACGATCCAGTTTGTGAATCTGACGTCCCTCTTCCAGAATCGGAATAAACTTACCCGGGGATAAGAATCCTTTTTCCGGATCGATCCATCTTGCCAGCGCTTCACAGCCACACAGTTCTCCTGTCAAAGACCATACAACAGGCTGGAAGTATACCTCGATATAGCCTTCCTTTACTGCCTTATCGATATTATTTAAGATATATGTTCTAAGTTTATAGCCCTCTTCCAAGGACTCATTGTATTCTTTTAGGTACTTATCTTCATGATGCTTGATCAGATTCGCCGCATACCTACAATGATTGATTTCCAATTTAGGATCCGCCAACGCTTCCTTTGGATGGTAGCTTCCCGCTTTCACATCGATATACTTATCATTTGGGCACTTCTCTTTTAGTCTATCTCTGACGGTAGCAACTTTCTCTTCCAGGTTTTCTGTTTTGGTCAAAGCCACAAAGTGGTCATAGGCTTCTCTGGCGATAGGTTCTCCCGGAAAAACTTCCTTCATGATTTCTGCCATATCGCACAAAAGCTTATTACCGCCTTTATAGCCTTTACGATCATTGTAAGTGGCAAAGTTCTCGATATTGAAGAAAATGTAAGTGCAGGATACACCCTTTAGCTGATTGTCCAGTAGATACCCTAATGCTTCTTCCGTAAAATGGTGCATATTCGATATGCCTGTCAATTCATCCTTGATAGCAGCTTCTTCCAAACGTTCCGTCTTCACCGCTTCTCTGTGACGCTGGTGATACACACTGATAGCCACCGCTGTTACAGAAATAAAGAATGTGACATAGTTAATCAAATCGGCAGAGGTCATCTCCACCAATTCTCCTGCTTTGTTATATGCATAATGGCTTAGGATATAATAGAATCCGCCAAAGCTGGCCGACAATATGAGAATAGAAAAATAAGGTCGCCAGATAATAATACCTGCCACGTACAATACCATACATAAGAAACAGGTAATCATACGTCCTCTGGAAAAATCACTCAGGCTGGTAATCATACCAAAAAATAAGCACGTAGCAGCAAAGGTTAAAATAAATATGCCGCTAATCATACTGCTTTGCTTGATTTTTCCTTTGTCATATAGAATGCTATAGATAAAAATGGCCAGAGAAACTGCCAGCATAATCCAATAACTATTGGTATAATGCCAGTACTCCCCAAAAGTTTCGCACATACCGGGTATGACATACTTCACCGTATAACGGATGAGCATCCATATCTCCAATGCTACGATAATAAGTGACATGTAAGTGGCACTTCTTACATTGGCATCCCTGTGGAACTTTGCCACATACGGGCTAACCTTGTAGAAACCAAGCCACTGGGACAAGCGTTCCCCTATCCCCTTTTTTGCCTGTTTTTGACTGTCCATGTTTTTCCCCTTTTTACACTTCCATCAAATCTACATTATTAAGTTGTTGTTCTTCTTTTAATCTATACCAATACCTGCATAAATTGCAAGTAAAGTTGTACTAATGAATATTCCTCCCAGAATATCTGTAAACCAATGCACACCGCAGATCAGTCTTCCTAAAACAGTGACTACGATAATCAATACACATGCCACTTTACAGATACGTCGGATGGTCTTGTCTTTGACAAAATGTTTCAATGCCAGTAGCGCGCTTCCCATGATGACGATAATCAGCATGGTATGGGTAGATGGAAAAGAAGCCTCCACCTCTGTACTATCCGGCATGATAATCGGTCTATAATTGATGATGACCTTTTCAAAGAAGGCATACAGCAAAATCACAACTGCATATAATCCACCTAATTTCAGGATTTCCGGATCTACCTTTCGGATACTCCTATAGGTAATCAGGTCCTTTACTCCAAGTAATGCAAATCCTGCTGCCACCAAAATAGCGATGATGCCCATAACCTGCGTCAGCTTATACCAAAAGATATTCACACCGCAGAATTCGTGTACTGCCACATTGATATGGGATAAGCCAATCACTGTTCCGTTTGGTCCAACAGCTGCCGTATCCACGGTCTTTACCAGCAGAATCAGTAATAAGAAAAGTACTCCGGATACTGCTGCTATACCATATTGTTTTTTCATGTCATTCTCCTAGTGTCTATTATTTTTTTGTAAAGAAGTGCTCTAATGTGGCCAAAAGCTTTTCTCTATCAATGGACTTAAGCAGATAGTCTTCCGGCTTTAGATTCAGCACATCAGTAACTGTCTTTTTATCATTTTTTCCGGTCAAGAACATAACCGGAATGTTTTTGGAGAAGTTCTCGCTTCGTAACATCTCCAGTACCTTCGCTCCATCCAGCACCGGCATATCATAATCCAACAGAATCAGGTCTGCATGGTTTGCCGAAAGCCAGGCCACAGCCTGTACACCGGAGTTGGCCATACCTACCTTGTAACTGTCCTTCAGCCACTCTCTAATCATCTGGATGTAAGTCACATCATCATCCACCACCAGAACACATTTCTTCATGCTCTCTTCGAAATTATCATCGGTGGCTTTCATGACTTTCCCTACCAGATCATTTACTTCCAGAGGCCTGTACAGCTCGTAGGTAATCTCATTCACCGGTATCGTCATATGCACTTCGTCGAAGGCGTCTCTCTCTCCAATGACAATCAGTTTCGTATGCAGATCGATATACATACGTCTTAGATACTGCAAGCAATCCTGATGATCTCTCAAATCATTATCTGTATAAAGGATTGCCAGGCATGCTCCGCTTCTGCGGCTTTCGATTTCAGCCACCTCATAGGAGGTTTCCACCACATCAAAGCCGGCATCCGTAAGTGCTTTTTTGATTGCATTGGCCAGGAAGGTTCCTTCATGCCTTATCAAAAGAATCTTTTTCTTTAGTAACATCTATTTACTCCTGCTGTTCTAATCGTTTGCGGATTGCACTTCTCATGCCGTCCCAATCCAGATGGTAGGAAAGGTCTTTGATTTCCCTAACCAGTGCCTCGTCTTTCTCCGGCAGCTGATATGTCTTCAGGGAATCCAAAATAAACTGTAATGTATCATAGTCCAGTTTCTCCCCAACCTCCAACATACTCTTATATGCATCCGATAGCTGCGCCGATGTTATCTTCTCTTTGTATTCTACATCATCTTGTTCGTTTCCCGCAATCTCAGGCAAGGTCTGGAGCTTTTGCTCTAATGCTTCATACATGGAAAGTAGTTCATCTGTGTGCTTTATGATGCTTTCAATATCTTTCTTATCCCCCGCCTTTTCCATCTTTTCAGCCAGTTTCGAAATCTTCATGGCACCGATGGTTCTACTGGTACTCTTTAAAGAATGCACATAGCTGGTGTAATCTTTCAGATTCTTATCCTGGAAAGTTTTTCGTATATTTTCCTTGGAATGCGGAATCGATTCAAAGTATACCTTCAAGATACTTTGATAACTGTCGATGCTACCGCAATTCCTGATTCCGGCTCTAACATCAAGTTCTGTCAGTTTCTGTAGCCACTCCGGTAAGTCCTGAAGCAAATCCTGTTTTGTATCTTCCTCTTCTGTCTTCACTTCTGTCACAGTTCCGGTGTGGATTTTTTCCTTCGGCAGATATTTTATCAGCATCTCCTCCAGTTTTTCGCTATCAATGGGCTTGCTTAAATAGTCATCGAACCCTGCTCTTAAGAAATTCTCTCTGGAACCTGTAATGGCATTGGCTGTCAGTGCGATAATCGGCGTGTCCTTATTCGGGCTTTCCTTGTCTGCCCGCATCTCCTCCAATGTCTCCACGCCATCCATCTCCGGCATACGATAATCCAGGAAGATTACATCATACTTGGTCTCATGCTGTTTTGCAATACCTTCTTTTCCACTTCTGGCGGAATCGATTTGAATCTTGGTAGGTTTCAAAAGTTCTGTCACAACCACATGGTTCATAGGTGTGTCATCCACTACCAAAATTCTGCTTTCTTCAGAGACAAACTTTCTCTGATACATCTTGCGTTCCTGTTCCATCTTCTCGATTCGGCTCTTAAAGTCACCAATCTTTCCGGAACCCACCACCTTCTGAGGCAATGTGATATGGAACACGCTTCCTTTTCCATAGGTACTGTCTGCTGTGATAGAACCACCCATCATCTTCAAAAGATTGCTGGTAATAGATAGTCCAAGTCCGCTACCTTCTACCTTACGATGCTTGTCTACATCCAATCGTTTAAACTTATCAAAGAGGCTATCCATATCTTCCGGCTTAATTCCCACGCCGGTATCTGTGATGTCGATATGTAGTAGCACTGTATCGTCCTGTTGTTCCTCCCCTGCTACGGCCAGGCTCACGCTACCTTCCATGGTATATTTCACGGCATTATTCAGAACATTCACCAGAATCTGACGAAGTCTGGTTTCATCCCCCATAAGAGTATCCGGCAAGGTCTCCTGAATCTGGAATTTCAGTTCCAGTTCTTTTTGCTGAGCCTTAATGAAAACCATATTGTAGACGTCATTTAATACAGAGCTGAAGTCATACTCCGCCTCTGTGATTTCCATACTGCCTGCTTCAATTTTGGAAAAGTCCAGTATGTCATTTATAAGAGACAGCAGAGTCCTGCCTGCCCCCTCAATATTTTGCGCATACTGTCTGATATTCTCATCTGTAGATTCTCTTAAGATGACCTCATTCATACCAAGGACGGCATTGATAGGGGTACGAATTTCATGAGACATATTAGCCAGGAAATTACTTTTGGCTTCACTGGCAGCTCTTGCTCTTCGCTCCTCCATTCTGGCAAGTTCTGTTGCACGAAGAATGGCAATCAGCTCGTTTTTGCTGACGGTCTCCGAGAAATACTGCCCTTGCAGATAAGCAGCCTTAGACTTGTCAATCAAATCAAGGTATTCTTGTGACTGCACGTTTCGCAGGATAATCTTTCGTTCCATCTGGGTCATCATGCGAAGTCTATTTTCCAGCACCACCCTGTTTTGTGGTACCTTCATGGCTTTTCGCAAAAGTACAGCATCCATGATAACGCCTTCAAAGTTCAGTTGGGATGCGGCTTGCATGCTAAAGTATCCCGTGCCATACTCATCCATAAAGAAACGGAATCCTTCTTCCGTTAATTCTCTTATGACGGTTCCTAAAATAACCTGGTCAGTACCTGCTGCCGACTCTGTAATGGCAAAAGCCACGCTCTCCGGACGAACACCATACTTCGCCACCAAAAGATTCATTTTTTCCACAAAGTTCGGTTTGATGAGCTGGATGGAGGATACGCCTATGGCGATAAACTCAAGTCCCAGTTCCTCCGTGATGCCTCCCCCAAGGAAATAGAATACTTCTTCAATGGCAAACCAGCCGATTTTCTCAATCATGCCGGTTTCCTCTGCCATAGGGCGAAACTCTTCTCTTGGAATGTATCCCAGTTCCTTATCCACCAGGCGCAGTTTTGCTTCTGCCGCAGTGATGGAATTATCCTCTTTCTTATAGATTGGCTCATACATCACCGTAAAGGAATTCTGCGCAAGGCCCCTGCTGACAGCTCTTTGTACATCTGCCTTACGCAGCAGATAATCCAAATCATGTCCATGCAGGATTTCTCCCTGGTTTTCCTGTACAGCACTATCCGCCAACAGCAAAAGATATTCCAAACCTGCGAACTGCTCCGGTGCATCTGCAATCATAAAACGTGCCGTCAACTGGATATCTGTTTCCGCATTGGTCCAGCCTTCCTGGAATCTTCTTTGAATATCTTCTGTCAAACGATAACTTTCATCTTCCGGCAGCCCGAGACAAATCAAAAACAGACAATCGGATCCAAGTCGATACAAAAGATACTTTTCATTGATTCGATTCAGATATTCTGCCACGATTCCCATGGTCTTCTCGTATTCTTCATAGCCCTTAAATTTACGATATACTTCTCCATTGCTGATACGAATGGCAATGGCCATAAAAGCTCTGCCGTATTTATAGTAGCTGGCCACATCCTTCATGAAGGCATTACGGTTATACGCTCCGGTGGTTACATCCACACGATCATCATCATTTTCAAACATAATCATGAGGCCTACCAAACCGATGGAGATAAATAATAATTCACACTTTATATCTGGGAAGATATTCTGCACCGCAGTACCGGCAATGACAAGCACATAGAAATAGATAGCCGCCACGCGTTTTAGTTCATTTAATACATTCCAATACAAAAAGACCGCCGCTATGGAAAACAGCAGGTAAAATGCACTGATTAAATAAATGACACTAGCCCCCACATGACGAACGATTTCAAAATCATCCGTTAAACGATACACAAACTTGGTAATAGGATTGGTTAGCACCATAATCTCTGCGATATAGAAAGGTGCCGCTATGATGTTTCTCGTACGTCTTGAAAAGCGATATTCCGTACCGCAGACCATTAACGTGTATAAAGCAAAGATAGGTGCAATGGAGGCAATAAAAAGCTGATACACATACTGTGTAAAATGCAAAACAAGCTTCGTTACGAAAGGATTTGGCACAAATGCTATGACAAATTCCGATACGATATTCAACATGGAGTTGGTAACGACAATCCAAAGTAAAGCCTGAAACAAACGATTTTTCGTACGAATCCGGCGCTGTACAACCCTTGTATAAAAGACACAAGAGCCTGAAATCAAAAGTGCTGCCACATAAAAGGCGATATTACCAATTAATACATTGATTCCCATACCCGTACCTCATTCAAAAGCGGTCTCACAGTTACTCTCATTGTAACGTATCTGGTTTCCCCTGCATACGTTCCAATTCTTAATTCTCTATTAAATTTTGCAAGATTATTTTGCACAAAAAAAGCCTCGGATTACTCCGAGGCTTACGCATTTTCATACAGCTTTTCTTTTACTCTGTGGGCACTTTTACCATGGCCAGGTCTTCTCCCAGAATATGTCTTAAAATGGCATACTTCTGCACCAGCTTATATCCGTGTTCCCGGTATAACTTTGTCTTAAAAAGCCAAGCTTTAAAGCGCTTACTTCCTCCCGCTAGAAATACCGTGCCGGTTACCAAGAACGGCACTTGTGGAATCACCGGCAACAAAAGGCCAACGGCACCAAGCGCCAAGAAAATTACTGCAATTATCATAAAAACAACTTGTCTCATAACCATAATTCACCTTCGCTTTTTTCTTTTTTACATTACTAAGATTACTAAGGTATGAAAAAAGTTTACCCTAAAATCATGAACTATGTGTGACCAATCTCTAAAAGTTTGCTTTAGCAATGTTTTCTAAAAAATTCACACTCTTCCTCATTGCAGACAGCAGCCATAGGTTCTCGCATATTGCAGAAGAAGACGTGTTGCAGTGGATGCTCTTCATCCCCATACAGGCGATACTCATTTTCCACTCCAAGTTCAGTGAGTTTTTCTGCCATTAAGGGTGCCTGATCTTTCAGGAAGTCTTCATTGGCTGTCACAATAAATGCCGGTGGAAAATCCTTCGTCACATGATTGAGTGTCGTAAGCATATAACACTCTTCCGGAGTGCCATGATGAGGCATTAAATCTCTAAGCACCAGATTCATCTGCGTAATCAGCTTCTTATCTCTCTCCATGACAAATTTGCCACAGTTAAGGCCAACTGCTTTCAAGGAAAGACCCTCTGGCGTGGTAAAGGGATACAGTTTTGCATACTCCGGATTGGTAAGGATACAGGCATACGCACTGAGCATATGTCCGCCTGCAGAGTCTCCCACCGCAAAAATGCGATCTGTATCCAATCCGTACTCAGCCGCATTTTTTAAAACCCAGCGGAATACCAGATTCGTATCTTCAAGTCCTGCAGGATATTTAAATTCCGGTGCCAATCGATAGGTGAAATTCACTACCGCAAAGCCTCTTTGTGCCAGGCTCATACAGTAGAATTGGTACAATTCCTTATCCCCATACTCCCAAGCACCACCATGTACAGATACAATAACAGGAAGCTTTTCCCCTGCTTTTTCCTTTGGTCTATAGACATCCAGCATCTGCCACTTTAAGCTGGTTCCATATAAGAGGTCTACATGACGTTCCACATCATCCGGCGCGGTAAGTCCCGCATCCCTAACCTTATCTCCATCTCCAAAACTTTTTCGAATCATATGAGAAATAATTGACATTTTTCGTTGCCTCCTAGTAGTCTTTTCTCAGAAAACAGGCAGGAGACGAATCTCCTGCCTTTGTTTTCCCTTTTTACACGGTTCTATCTACTATACTTGCTCGTCTTTTTTCTGTTTAAACTTTTCGCACATTTCTACAGCGAAAGACACGGGATACAACTGTACCATAGTAGAGTCAATCAGATTTCCAACCTGCATGCGGAAAGAAACCTTCACCAAGTAATCTAATTCCGATTCAAACATCTTCTCGAAGTTCTTTACACTATCAACGTCGATTTTATTAAGCTCCGGTGTACTGATATCAACCGGTATATCCAACATAGTAGCCATGGAAGTAGAAGCAGTCCCCATCATCTGGTTCATTGCTTCAGAAATAGCGCTTAAGTGAAGATCAGTAAGTTCGCCCTGTACATTTTCTCCACTACCGCCCATCATCAGGTCGGTCATGGTCAGAACATCTTTCTCTTTTAGCACAAAAACATTATTTCCACTTAATCCTTTGATATAGTGAATCTGTACAAAGATACAGGTTTTCTCGTAATCGTTTAGTGCATCACTTCTTTTGATTACTTGCACATTGGGTGCAGTGATATCCACCTGATGGTTCACCATCATACTCAATGTAGTGGCGGAATTACCCATACTGATATTTCCGATTTCACCCAGAATATCTTTCTGTTCAATTGATAAATTGTCCATGCTTTCCCCTCTCGCACGTAATTTATAATTTTAAAAAATCTATTTATACTATAGCACGAATTGTCACTCAATTCCATTAAGTTTCTGTAAATTATATGCCGGCATGTTCATGATGATGGGTTTCTTTTTCTTCGTACATCAAAACATCTAACGTCTTCTGAAACTCTTTTGCACTTAATTCGGCCGGAACGTCATACATGCTCCATCCGATACTTACCCCGAATTCAAAGCCATACTTTTTAGGCGTACGCACAAGGGTGATAGCCTGTTTTATATTGTGAATCACTTCTCTTACTTTCTTCTCATCATATTCCTCCAGCACAAGAAGAAATTCATCTCCGCCGATACGACCCACGGTTCCCATATCCCCGGCGCATTTTTGTATCACTTCTGCCCGTTCCATCAAGACCTTATCCCCTACTGCATGACCGTAGGTGTCATTAATGAGTTTGAAATGATCCACGTCCAATAATGCCGCGCCGAAACTTCTTTCCGGTATGGCATTTTTAATCAGTCGTTCTAACTGCCTTTCCACCGTCTGTCTATTCACAGTACCTGTCAGGTAATCTATGGTATTGTCCCCTCTCTGCACACCGATATACAGGATTAAATTGGACAAGATAAAGCCTGCGTATTGGAGATTAAGTCCTCCGGAAACCACCTGTAAAAAGCCTCCCAGCATGATAATCACCGGATAGCCCACCATGACATTTCGGTAGTTTTTATTGATGTAGGCCCGATTTCGAATCACATATAGCCAGCCAAACACGCAAAGCAAAAGGTTTCCCACTGCTCGCACTAGGAAATAATCTCCTCTATGATATACCTGGTTCTCATAATAATAGAAGAAAGGCAACTGAAAGGCCTCTCCTATGGTCACAAACAAAAGGTTTAAACCAGCATAGATTCTGGCAAGCCACATAACTACCGGGTTCTTCTTTTTATCTTCATTTGGCACAATCCAACAATCCAAATAAGCCAAAATCAAAAACAGCAAAAGTGGATCCAACGCAAAGGTTAGATAATTGCCTAGTCTTGTTATGAAAAAATACTCTGGATAATAAACTTCACAGAACTTATCTACCGTGGCTGCTACTATTAGAAAGGTAAGTAGTAGCAGCATATGTAGATATATCTTTGTAGATCTCGTCTTTTTGGTCCCCACCTGAAAGCCGAGCAAAATCACTGCTATCACCAGTGAATAGAAATTAAGAATAAACCACCCCGATAGTTCCATTCCACACCCCGTCTAGAATCGAAACAATTACATTGCAATCAGCATTACTGTTACAAATCCATCTCCATAGAAAGCCTGAATGTACAACTGGTTCTGTAATATATTGGTAAAGCGTAAATCCATAGCCCCAGCGGAAATACTAGCTTCACGATCTCTGGAAATATACGGTACAGGAAGAGAATGTGCATGTCTCTCTGTCGCCGGAATACCTGCATTTACCATGGCACTATATAAGGTAGAAGAAACCTGACAAATACCACCGCCCATGCCTACTGCATGCTGCTTATTCACAATAATTCCTGCAGGTACATAACCATAAGCAGCTGTACGTGGCAGAATTCTCGCATCATAAGAGAATCTTTCACCAGGCTGTAATAGAGTACCATTCAAACGATCTGCTGCAACCTGAACATTGGTAGCACGATCAATGGTCGGGTCGTATGGAGTGCTTTCCATACCAAGCAATGTCATTGGAGCAAAGGTAAGCGTCTCTCCGGAAGCCAGTGCTGCATTTACTGCATCTGCCTGAGAAGCACTTCCGAATCTGCCTTCTCCTCTACCGCTCATGAGATAGTGCTGATATAACGCTAGTCTGGAATCGCCGCAAACAGCAACTACATCCGGATTCTGCTGTGCATAATAAACCGGATCAAACACATAGCCATCCGGTGTCACGATAGCGCCTAAATCCTGCGCTTTTACCGGCATAGCTAAAAACATAAAGCACGCAGCAACACTAGCAAATAACAATACTGCGCGATTTAAATACTTCTTCATTTATAAATCCTTTCCAAACCTTTCCTTCAACAACCCAATACATAAAGTAACGAAAGGTCACATAGATAGATTGTACTCGTTTCTTTAGAAAATGTCTACAAAAAAGAAAGCTTATCCGAAATAAATAAGCTTTCTTTTGGTTTACATAATCCGATAAATATTTGTTTTAGTTTACATAATCGCATGACTTAATAGGTATTCATGCCACGGTTCATAAGCAGATCCTTTTAAATGCACCTGATCAAAGGTAAGGGTGCTGTCTAAGTTTCCCTCTTCGTCATCCACACACTCATTCATGTTAAGGTAGAACACCTGCTGGTCGTCTGCCAGTGTAGCAATCGCTTCGTTTCTGGCATTGATGTTGGTATTGTTATAGAGGGTATCTGTATCGTTCTTTTCCTTCGCCACATGCATGATACTATTGATATAGATAATGGCGTTAGGTTGCAATAGATGAATCCGATTTACCACATCTGCATACGCTGCGCGGAAATATTCGGTATTTCCCACACCCAGTTCGTTGATGCCCACCATCAGATAGATTTTGCCATACTGCTTTTCGGATAAAGCCTGCTCTACGGTAATCTTAGAGCCATCCTCCGTTTCGATCCATGCTTTCTTTTGAATATCAAAAATCGTCAAGGACTTCTTCGCGTAGAAAGTGGCCCTTTCATCTATGGCCTGACAGTACTGAGACAGGCCTGCCATTCTGGAATCCCCGATGAAAAGTGCATCATCAAAATAATCATCCGTTACAGTGGTAAAGGTTTTCACAGGAATCTGCTCTTCTATCTCCGCTGTTTCCTGCTCGGCAGTTTCTACCAATGGTTCTGTGATTTCTTCCGGCAGCTCATAGTCCTGTTTTGCCTGTTGTGTGCGCTTATTTTCAGACCAGGGGAACACACCATCTGCCATTCCCTGGAAAAGCGGCGTCATAATGGGCATGGACACAATATCAAATTGATAATCCTGATATTTGCTGGGGATACATACCGCACTCATAATGGTCAAAAAAACGGAGCTCAGTATGATTGCCACCAGTAAAGAGGAGGTGTCTTTCTTCCTCATGGTAACTCCTAGAATCTCAAATAATAAAATGGGTTCCCCATGGCATTGGCCAGGCTATATACACAAAGCCAAAATACCACAAAGAGAATCATGGTCATCACATCATGATTCTTATATTTCTGATAGATACTCTTCCATCCCGGAATCAGCATCACAAAACTCACAATTAAATAGCCTGCAAAAGCGGTCAGACATGTGATCACGTCTGTGGTATTCACTGCGATGCCCTGTCCAAAGAAGGGGAACAAGCGAGAGAAGTACACGCCGATGTCAGTCATAGTAGGTAATGCAAAGATGACCCAGCTAAGTGGAATCAAAACCCATACATGGAATCTACCCAGTACACGCTGAAGCACCCCAAGCTTCGGAAGTAAGAACTTCTCGCTGGCAATCAGCACCAGCAGCACCCCTGCCCACAGCAGGAAGTTTAATCTAAGGCCATGCCAAAGGCCTGTCAGCAACCATACAATCAACAGATTCAGGAAAGTGCGCATACCACCCTTTCGGCTTCCACCCATAGGGATATACACATAGTCTCTGAACCACTGGCCCAGTGTCATGTGCCATCTTCGATAGAACTCAGACACGCTCTTGGAGCTATATGGCTGATCAAAGTTACGTACAAATGGGAAGCCCAGCATGACGCCAAGGCCTGCCGCCATCAGGGAGTATCCCCAGAAATCAAAGTACAGATTCAAACTATAGGTCACAACGCCAAGCCAGGCAAGTGGTGTGGAGATGCTTTCATATCCGATGGTTCCGATTTCTTTCCACAGAATCGCTAAGTGATCTGCCAGAAGCACCTTCATGGCTAGGCCTAACACGAAGTAGCGGACACCATCATCCACCTGGTTAAATCTGCTCCAGATGTGACTTTTCTTAGATTTATTAAAGTGCTTTCCTCTCCAAGCGTCGTTCTCCTCTAAGTAGGAAAAGCGCACGATTGGGCCGGAAAGAATCTGTGGGAACATGGTGAAATACACAGCGGTATCTCGTAGTGTTGCCCTGCGAATCCTACCGTGGAATAAATCCGACTGATAGGAAATCATCTTAAACATATAGAAGCTCAGTCCCATAGGAAGCAGGAAGGAAGTCTGTAGCTGCCCTAAGACCTTGCATCCAGCTAATACTGCTACATCCAGCAATACGCTGCAAACAAAAAAGAAGCGTTTACCCTTCAAACTGCCTTTACCAAAGAGATAATTGAGAAGAGTCGCTCCCAATAGAAGAATCACATATCGAGGCTCATTTACCGCATAAAATACCAAACTGCCCAGGAGTAGAATCCACGGTCTCACCTTCACCGGCAGTACATAGTATACCAGTAAAAAAATCGGTAGAATTCGGAAAATGAACCGCATATCAGAAAACTGTATCATCTATCTTAAAAACTCCATCGTCTTGGTCCATTTTTACTGCTAAATTATTGTACCTTTTTTCCTAGGTGTCTTCAAGGTATTTCACCATTCTTTTAAGCAAGTAAAAGAAAAGGACCGGATTTCTCCGGTCCCTCTCTGTGTCACCCTAAAGGGTGAGGAATGGGTTTTATCATAAATGCGTAAGCATAGATGATTATGGTTGCGGTTCAGTAAGTGCATCAGCCTCTGCTTTAACTGCATCAGCTGCTTCTTTTGCAGCATTTGCATCATTCAGTTCAGCATTAGCCTTTGTCTGATTTGTCAGTGCTTCTCTTAAATTAGTATTACCTGTAGCTAAGTCGCCTTCTGTTCCATTCTTAACAGCCTGTGCTGCATCTACAGCATCATGTGCTTCCTTCTTTGTTACTAAAGCCGCATCTAATTCAGTTGCTGCATCTGCCTTTGCTTTAGTAGCACCACTATCTGCGTTACCAATCTGTGCATCTAAGCCTTCCTGAACCTCAGATTCTGCTGCAGTAACTTCTTCTAACTTAGTTGCTGCTTCATCTCTTGCTGCTTCTTTTTCTTTAACAACCCTTGTTGCATCTGTCACTGCTTGCTCAGTTGTAGCTTTGTTGGTGTTTGCAACGCGTAATGTTTCCTCATCTTCTGTCTTCTTATCTTTAGCTTCACCAAGAGCGGCATTTGCATCGTCTAACTGCTTGAATTTAGAAGAATCATAAGCACTCTGTGCTGCTGTTAATTCAGACTCAGCTGTAGTGTAATCATCATAATCCTTAGTAGCATTTGCTACATACTCAGCCACAAACGCTTTTTTCTCTTCATCAGTACCTTCAGTTGGATATCCATCTGCTGACTCAGCTTCCTTTGCTGCTTCCTTTGCTACGTCGTCACGTTTTTTAGTTACTTTTGCAGGATCAACTTTACCATCTGTCTTTAATTCGTCATCAGTAGCTAATTTAGCTTCAGCTGCGCTGAATGCTCTTGTAGCATCTGTTAAGTTTTCTTTAGCTGTCTTTTCACCTGCCTCTGCAGCAGTTGCTTCCAATTCACTTACATTTTCATTCAGAGTTGCTACAGAATTCTCAAGGTTTGCAATTACTGCATTGTCAGAGTTAACTGTTGTCTGAGCAGCCTGAGCGGTTGCTGCTGCAACACTTGCAGCTTCAACTGCAGCTTCTTTTGCAGCTGTTGCTTCATCTAATGCTGCCTGAGCATTTTCTTTTGCTGTTGTAGCAGCTGTTACTTTCTCCTGAGAGATAGTTTTCAGATTATTCAGGTTTGTAAGAACAGCAACTGCTGCATCTTTCTTTGCAACTGTCTCATTATATACCTGATCTGCTGCTGCAGCGGCTGTCTTAGCAGCTCTTAAAGCTTCACCAGCAGCTGTATCTGCTTCACTAGCCTTCTGAACATATTCATTAGCCGCAACTACCTGCTGATTTGCGGCATCTACTGCTGCTGTTGCTTTTTCTACAACAGTTGCTGCTGCAGTTGCACTAGTAGCTGCTTTGGCCTTAGCATCGCTGATTTGCTCAGCTGTTGCACCATCTTCTTTTGCTGTTGCAAGAGCTGTTGCAGCTTCTTCTTTGGCACTTTGTGCAGCATCTTTAGCTGAGGTTAACTGTCCGTTAGCAGTTCCTGCTGCTTCTGCCTTTGCTGTAGCTGCTTCAGAAACTGCGGTAGGAATTGCTGCTTCTTCAGCGGCTGTCTTAGCATCGTTAGCTGCTAAATTAGCTTCAGTAGCTGCTGCTTGTGCAGAAGCAATTCTTTCATCTGCTGCCTCAAGAGCTTCCTGTGCAGACTGAATTGCTTTCTCCGCGATCTCCTGACGTTCTTCCAATGTAGGCTCTGCTGGTGTTGGTGTTGGAGCAGGTGTTACGCTGCTAGAACCACCGGATGTGCTGGAGCTACCTGAAGAGCTACCAGAGCCGGAGCTGCTGGAGCCACCTGCGGATGCAGTAGATGTGGCTACAGTCTGTCCAGGAGCAATACCAAGCGCAGGGTTACCGCCTAATGTTCTACCTTCAGCCTGTCCGAACATTGCAAAGTGGCTGTAGTATGCAGCGATATCATCGCCAAATGCAGCCTGAAGGTCCGGATAAGCTTCTTTGTAAGCTTTTACGTTGAATAATGGGTTGATTGCTCTTCCCTCTTTGATACCAAATGTGATAAAGTGGCTGTAAAGTGCCTCAGGATCTGTTCCGTATACAGCTACTACATCTGGATATAATGCAGCATAATACTCAGCGTTGAACAGTGTTCTTAAAGAACTTTTCTTTGCCTCATCTGCTGCGCTTCCAAATCTCCCCTCTTTTACACCGTAAGTGTTATAATGACTCTCCAAAGCTGCTGGGGATGTACCCATTACTTTGGCAACATCAGTGTACTTAGATGCATAATAAGATGCATCAAATGCAGCACTTACTGGCATTGCAGTAGTAGCTGCAAGGACTGTTGTAAGTCCAAGAGTTAATACTCTTCTTGCGTTCTTGTTTTTCATGAACTTATCCTCCTTAAGAATTCCTCCCTGCAAACCAAACTGTAATACCACCATTTGGTAGCACGCTAGGGCAAGTAATGCCAATCCAAGCGAAGCAAGTGGCCAACGATGCTACCGTTTGGTTGCATTTTCATTTTCAATATACCACCGCATGGTAGTTTTGTCAAAGAAATATCATATATTTTCATAAGTTTCCGTTGATTTCTACAATAGAGGCAAAAAGAATGCATTACCAAAGACTAGAAGACCTTCGTGTTGATCACGACCTGACCCAGCAAGATGTTGCAGATATTCTATTTTGCAAGAGAGAAGTATACCGACGTTATGAGAAAGGCATCCGAGAGTTACCGCTTTCCTATGCTATTATCTTAGCGCAGTATTATCATGTTTCCGTTGACTATCTAATCGGAAGCACGAATGACCCGACGAAATCTACTGCAAACACTACTGGTGCCCAAATGGAATACCGTTATATTACAGTATCTAAGGATCGCCAATCCGAACTGTTCAGTCTCGTGGATGATATCCAGAATGAACCGGACGAAGTGATTAGTCATTTGCATGCATATTATAAGGAAATGAAAAAGAAAGAGAAATAAAACAAGGGGCTGTCGCTTTAGATGATTAAATCATCTAAAGCGACAGCCCCTATCATTAGAATACTCTGTAGTTCAGTCCTTTACCAGCTAAATCTACGTAAGCTTCCCAGCATTCTTTTAAATAATCAACGAAAAGTTTCATACTATCATGCCTCCTTCCACTCTTTTTCACAACTTTTTTTCACAATTTTTGGGTTTACACAATCTCTTTATTTTATGTCCTCTTCAGTGGACAATTGTATAGTAGCATTTCTTCTGTTATAATACACGTCATAAAGGAACAAAAAGTAGCCAAATTTTGCATGAGGTATTTTCAATGTTGCCATTTTACGAGGAAACAAGCAGTAACTATTCGATTTTCGTCGAAAAATGTGGCCATATTTCACCACATTTGCACCAACAGTTAGAACTGGTCTATGTCCTGTCCGGCTCATTGGAGCTTGGCATCGGCCAGGAGCTTTATCATATGGAGCAAGGAGATTTGGCTTTCATCTTTCCCGGCCTCATACGACACATGCAGGTATTTTCCCCGGGAGATAACAAGGCTTTGCATATCCTATGTGCCCCCGGGTTCATACAGGCTTTTTCCACAGAACTGATTGAGTCCTGTCCTGCCATACCCATTCTACCGGCTAAGAGCCTGCACGATGAGTGCACCTATATCCTTGGGCATCTTTCCAGACATTATCTGCAAATTAAAAATAGCAAAGGAGCCTTCACTTTTCAGGACACAGAAAAGCAGACTCCGCTCTCTGATTTGCTGATGCACGCCTATATGGAGATACTCCTGGTACGATGTATGCCTACGTTTTCTCTGGTTCCCAAAGGATCCGTAGGAAGTGAAGATATCATCTTTCGCACCGTATCTTATATTTCTGAGCACTTTAGAGAGCCGGTCACCTTACCCGGTATGGCCCACGATTTAGGGGTCAGCCAGTACACCCTATCCAGAGTGTTCTCCGGCACCTTCCATCGGAACTTCAATCAGTATTTAAATGAGATGCGATTAGAGTACGCTGTCAGTCTATTGCAACATACAGACCATCCCATCACTGAAGTATGGCTGTCCGCCGGTTTTGAATCGCAGCGCACCTTTAATCGTGTCTTCAAAGAACACTATCATGTATCTCCCAGAGAATTTAAGCAACGAACCTTCCAGCAATAAAGTAGGAGGGAGTGATTAGCTCCCGTCCTCTCACGGCACCGTACGTACCGTTCGGTATACGGCGCTTTCAATAGTTGACGTGCACAGACTGATAGGCTGTGGCTAAATCATAAAAGCCACTG
>Ga0256405_10006109_pt1 | contig 19711 bp, 22 predicted proteins | sample RumenRJG_02DNA_FD_189096 | JGI IMG/M metagenome (GOLD analysis project Ga0256405, IMG submission 189096) | Bovine rumen microbial communities from Lethbridge, Alberta, Canada - RJG_02 | ecosystem: Host-associated > Mammals > Digestive system > Stomach > Rumen | place: Canada: Alberta... | reverse complement strand
GGGCCTTCGTTCTCCGCTACGTCATGGAGAACACCGTTGATACGGACGAGGCGTTCCAAAAGGCGTCCTGCGGCTGCTCGGCTGGCTGTTCCTCTGGTTCCTGCGAGAGCCACGGCAATCCGAAAAAATTTTCAAAAAAAGATGACGGCCCCGCAGAATTCCACTTCCATCGCGGCCATCAGAATCACGAGAATCCGTTCTTGAAGTTCGAATATCACCCGAAGGACGAGGAGAGTCGCAAGCGCCTCGAAGATTTTGCAGATGTCATCGAGGCTGTCTCCCGCGCTTTCGCTGACGAGGAGCGCAAGCACCGCGAGTTCCAGAAGAAGTTCGACGAGTGGGGCAAGCGCTGATGCAGAAGCTCTACAACAGGAACGCCGTCCCTCGCGGCTTCGAGGTCGCCCGTGGCTTTGAGGACAAGGGCATCGTCCTGCCGTATCGCACGACGCGCTACGCGGCGGGCTATGACTTTTCATCACCCGAGACAGTCACTATCGCGCCGTATGGCACGGCGGAAATCCACACAGGCGTCAAAGCGTTCATGCAGTCGGACGAAGTGCTGAAGCTCTACGTCCGTTCAAGCCTTGGCATCCGCAAGGGCATCACGCAGGGGAACTCCGTCAGCATCATCGACGCTGACTACTACGGCAACGCGAAGAACGACGGAGAAATCATCATCTGTCTCAGGAACCTTGGCAAGGAGCCGCAGGTCATCCACAAGGGCGACCGCATCGCGCAGGGCATCTTCCAGAAGTATCTGTCCTGCGGCGACGAGCCTGACGCCGTGAGGAACGGCGGCATCGGTAGTACGGGAAACTGAGAGCGTATATTCCGACCTAGGAAACAGCAGTCCCTGGGCGACGAGGGAGGGCACATCATGCTTAGAAGAAATGTTTCGTGCCGCGGACACCCGAGAAAAAACATCTGATACAGAAATTTGCATACATAGACATCCGGCACAAGGCATCTCGGCTCCGAGGTGCCTTGTGTTCTTTTTGCCCAAAGTTCCCCCGTCTTTTTCTCCTGATTCCTGCGAAGCCTGAGGGTCTCTTGGTACAATAGGTGCATAAAGAGTTTTTTATGATACGAATGGGGGTGACGCCATTCCGCTGATGGCGGCGTGGCGATGATGATGCTAGAGCTTACAAAACATTTCTGGAAATCTGGCAAGACGATGCGTTTCAATTACTTGGGAGACAAGAATTCTTTCGACTACAAGTCGAAATATTGTCGAGCCGATGGCCAGAAAGTGACCATCATCCGTGCCCTCATCGAGGAGGAGACGGGAGACCTTGGTGCTTCGTCCATCTACCTCGTCAAGGTGCCGAACGGCGGCACGGTCGAGGCGTTCGAGGACGAGCTTGTCGCCTGCCGCGCCTGATACTCCAGAAAGAAAAAGCCTGCAACAGAAGTTGCGGGCTTTTTTGCATTTCTGGCGAAAACTCTTTGCTAGAATTTTTGTAGGACAAAGACATCGAGACTTTTTTGTGGAGGGATTTTTATGAGAAATCGCGATTTGGTGAAGGCTGTTGCTGGATTCTGCGCCACCTTTTTCTTTGCTGTGCCGTGCTACGCTTCTTCGGCCTCTGGAATCTCTGTCGGAACCTCTTATGGAGAGAGCTGCTCGAACTGCAACGAATCCGATGCTTCTTCCGGCACGAAGGGGAGCAGCTGCTGGTCTGACACCATCTATGATGAGGATGGAAACGTTGTCGGCCATGAAGAAGGCTGTGAGGAAGACACGGAAGAGGAAGGAAAGGACTCGTATAATGGCTCCGACAGCGACCAGTATGAGGCAAGCGCTTCCGTTGATTACGGGAAAATCTACAACGATGACTATATGAAGAGCGTCGGTATCGGGATGCAGGCCCAGCATCGTCTGGATGCCAAACAGGCAGAAGAGGCTCGTGCTCATTCCATCGCCCGTCTGAAAGCGCTTCTTGACAGCGAGTCTGGTGTCAGCCTTGCCCCAGGAGAAGCACCTGTGCAGATTGCCGAGGCAGTGCAGGAAGAGCAGAAGTCAAGGCGTCACAAGCTCTCGAAGAAGGAGAAGGCCGAGCAGGAAGCGATGCACCTCCGCGACACGGCCCCGCTTGTCATCATCTCTGATGGCGGCATCCCGTTCTCCGTCAGCGTCCAGCCGAGCGACCTTGATACGATGGAAGACAAGGATGTCGATATTAGCTTCTTCGCGTATGACAAGAATGTGGCAAGCATCGGTCTGACATATCGCGACCCCTACAGCAAGACGCTCCGTCATCTGCCCTTCAAGAACGGGGACAGCATGACCATCATCTCGAAAGACCATCTCAAGCAGTGCAAGGGAATCACGAGGCTGTATTTTGTTGTCACGATGAAGGACGGTATTGTGACGACGGCGGTCGTGGATTTGCATGTGCTCTGACAATCACAATTCTTCGATATTTAGCAAAGAAGAGGCATGACCGTATTTCAAGTCATGCCTCTTCTTTTTTACTATGTCTGAGTGAGATCAGAATCCCATATCTGCGCGTTCCTTGTCAGAAAGTCCGTTGAGAATGGCAGCTTTTTGCTCGTCTGTCATCTTCGCAAAAACGTTCTGCATCCACTGCTTGCGAGCTTCTGCATCTTGTGGAACCATACTGGAAGATTCTGCCGTTTGATTTGCGGTTTCTTTTTCTTCCTCGGTCATGTTCTGCGCTGTTTGCGGGGCTTGCTCTTGTTGCGATATTGGAGCATTTGCGAGTGCCGAACTGAGAGCTCCGCCCTGTCCCTGCGTATAAGTCTTCGGCGTCTTCTTGCCCTTGAGGTCGTCCTTTGTCGGTTTCGAGACGTTTCCGTCTGTTCCGATGTGGAGACGGTGCTTTGACATGAGTGTCGTGATGCGGTTCATGTCCCAAGCCTTCTTCGGGTCCGTGTAAGCAGAACCAGAATCATAGTTCTTGCCGTTGCGGATGTCTTCGTCGGAATAGCCGAGGTCATTCAGGAGGCCATGCGCGATGTTGTACATGTCCGCATCCGATGCCGTCTTGGTTTCTCCACCAAGAAGCGAAGACGAGAGGCTTCCAAGCATGTTGGAAATATTGCCGAGGAGGGAATTCCCTTTGCCGTCGCCACCGAACAGGTTATTGTAAAGGCTCCCGAACATGCCGTTGTCGAATCCATTGACATCTGCGTCCGAGAAGTCGGAAGAATCGCCGTCACCAGCGAATTTGTCAGGCACGCCGTCGCCGTCGGTATCCCATGCGTCAGGAATGCCGTCGCCGTCGGTATCCCATGCGTCAGGGATGCCGTCGCCGTCGGTATCCCATGCGTCAGGCTTGCCGTCACCATTCGTGTCCCAGGCGTCTACTTGGCCGTCGCCATTCGTATCCCATTGGTCGGCAATCCCGTCACCATTGGAATCCCAAGCATCGGCTTTGCCATCGCCATTCGTATCCCATGCATCTGCAACACCATCGCCATCGGTATCCCATGCATCAGGAACACCGTCGCCGTTTGTGTCCCATGCATCCGTCGTGCCATCGCCATTTGCATCGAAGCCTGTGCCAGAACTGTAGGTATCGCCGGTTCCAAGGTCGTCATCAAGAGTTCCAAAGTCGGAGCCTGAATTGAATGTACCATCTCCGAAGCTTCCGTCACCTGTTGTTCCACCACCCGACGTGCCGAAGTAATCCCCGAGGTCAGAAGAACCAGAGGAGCCCCCGCCAGAACTTGACCAGTCTTTGTCAGATGCTCCGTAAGAGTTGCCTCCGTTCTCGGCAAATCCTCGTTCTACGGCCTCTTCGATGCTGTGTCCGTCACCGGAATCACCAGTGCTTCCTGAGCCGTCTGAGCCATCAGAGCTCCATCCTGTACTGCCTCTGCCACCAGGATTGTCTGGAGAATTGGAGTCTCCTCCGTTCCATTTCCAATCCGTGTCGCCTGTATTTCCGATACTGTCCTGATAATCATCAGCATTTCCAGTATCTCCAATACATTTGTCGTAAATGCAATTCGTGTACTTTTCGGAGTCGAAATTTGCGTCTCCAATTTCGAAGTCTCCAACCTCTCCTGTTTCTTTGTCTGGCGATTGTTCCAATTCCGTCATGTCGCCAATGGTTCCTGCTTCAGCATCTGCCGGACCAATTCCGTTGGCTCCTTCATAAGCGGAAAAACTGATTTTTGCAATGATTCCTCCGCAAATATAAGGCGGATGATGTGGGCCTCCTGGGTGCCAGAGCGTCGTCGCCATTGGTTTGGTTTCATTTGTTCCGCCCTTGGCTATTCCATGAACCCAATAAACTGGCGGAATAGGATATGCTGCCCCAGTTCCGACGAACGCGCATTGGGCAGAATATTTCTGGTTCATCTCGACATCCGACGGGCTCATTCTGCAAATAGCAAAGCCGCCACATCCGAATGCCTGAAATGTATACTTTGCCGTTGTGCTTCCTGGAACTGGGACACCTCCAAGGGCAGAAAGAATTGCTCCAGAGGCATTTTCCCAGTTGAAACCAGTGGCGAGTTTTCCTCCAAGACTTTTTGCTCCTTCCTCCGTCGCATCCTCGTAGGAAGCATACCCCTCAAAATCCAACTCTGTTGCAAACGAAGTTGACGGCAATATGATTTGTCCCAAAATGAACGTTGCAGAAACCAAGCCATAAAGCCTGGATTTCTTTTTTCCAAACATACGAAACACTTTTGACACCAACTTTCTATGCCTATTGCTTTTATCGCATATCATGATTGATTCTGACATTTTTTTGCGACAAAGCAGGCATATTTTTATTCGTTTTACAAATTCCGCCAATTCATTTGCCTTTGTCGTTTTGGGAAGCAATTCGCCAAATCATCGCGGTTTGGCGTCAATTTGTTGCATCCTCATAATCAGCATATCCATCGAAGTCCAGCACAGACGTGAGAGGATGTTTTTCATGCCCAATCGCCTGATGAGCATCATCTTCGTATTCTGCATAACTTTCAAAATCAAGGCTCACAGGAAGGACCTCCTGCTTTGCCTGAACTGTCGCATCTTCATAAACAGCGTATGACTCAAAGTCCAATGATTCACTCGTTGCGGCGTGTGTCGTCAAAGGAGTGAAGAACGCTGTGCCTGCCATTACAGCCATCATAGCCGAAATTTTGATTTTGTCTGCTGAAAACATATATAACGCATCCTTTCCATTGATACAAAGCTAAGTGATTTCTTCATCGGATATTCTAGCAACTTTTTCCGGGCGAAGAGTGTTTCTGCATAGCAAGCTCTTCGTAATGCTAGAATATCAACGCGGCCAGCAAGCCGCACAGCAACGAACATGATTGGAGGTCATATATATGCGAAAAACAACCAGAGTTTCCGCCCTTGCCCTGTGCATCGCGGCACTTTCAAGCGGCACGAGCTTCGCTTCGCCCCTCGTCCTTCCGAGCGGCGATTCCCATCCCATCTACTTCGACGCGCAGAACTATCGTCAGTCGTCCGCCAGCACGCTCAAAGGCGTGTTCACGGAAAAGCATCTCGACAAGGTGGCAAAGCCGTCAGCAGAAGCGCTCGCGGCGACAAAGGACGCTGTCGAGGAAGTGCGCGACGACATGAAGCTCCCCGAAGAGCTCTACCTCCTGCCGCTGAAGAAGAAGGATTTCAAGTCCCTCTCGGACGCTGAGAAGCAGGCGTACATCGACGGGTGCTACAAGACATTCATCCAGCAGACGAACAAAGCCATCAAGGAAAGCAAGAATGCTGACGAGAAGGAGTTCTACGGAGCCACAGAGAAACTTGTCCGAGACTATCTCATGGACGATTCCATGTGGGCCGACGGCAAGGCATCCGTCACAGAATACTTCTCCCTGCATCCCGACAAAGTAAAAGAAGCGGCAAAGGACTATGTGAAGTTCAAGGCCGCTGTGAAGGCGATGGCAGACGCGCTCCAGCCGGAGTGAGCCAGCAAAGGAATGGGTGGAAAGTTTTTTGCTCCAGCTCCCACGAAAATCGCGATTTTCAGGATGGCGGTGCAGGAAAATCCACCCTTTCCCTTTGCTGATAATCCCACTCCTTCACGAAAAAAATATTTTTTCTCCCGTCTTCTCGCGGATTCCAGAAACGCATCCCCGATTCCCCTATAATGAGTATAGAAAGAGCCGAGGGAAGAGCACCCGAGGAGATTTCGCGAAATCCGTTTTCCATCTCTAGAGAAAGGACAATGACATGATTCAGATTAACTTTGCAGGCAACCTCGTCCGCGACCCGGAAGTCCGTCAGGGCAAGAATTCCCCGTACACGACGTTCAGCGTCGCCGCGACGCATGGAGCGAAAGATGGTTCTGACCCCAACAAGCCGGGGACGGAGTTCATCGAGTGCATCGCAGGCGGCAAGACTGGCGAGAACATCGGCAAGTTCCTCCACAAAGGCGACCAGATTATCGTCTACGGCACGGTGCAGAAGCTGTCGGCATGGCTCGGCAAGAAGGACAACCAGCCGCACGGCGGCCTCAACGTCAACGTCAACGGCTTCGAGTTCGGACGCCGCAAGAACGGCGAAGCGAGCGGCGCTCCGGCTGGCGGTTCCGCAGGGCCGGAACTCAGCGAGGACGATATTCCGTTCTGATGGCGGGAAGCTCGCGGAAGGCGGGTCAGGATTTCCTGGCCTGTCTTTTTTTGTGCCTGTGAAAGTCCTGTATACTCTAAGTGATTCAGCTCATTCTGAGCTATCTGTTTCATTCAGCGTCGAAAACTGGATGAGGCATCAAAATGACGCCGTCTTTGAGGCGGTATGGGAGGTAGTTTTTATGTATAACAATCAGAATGTCCAGAGCCAGAATATCCAGAATGACAAGGGAATTTCATCCTTCAAGAATGTTTTCATCGCGACCTTTACTGGCCGCCTGTCGAAGGATGCAACACCTAATGATAGCCAAAAGGGCTACCATTACGTAAATCTCAACATTCTCTCGAATGTTGTTCCCCAGCCTTCTGGTGGGTTCCGCCCTATTGCCGTTCAGGTGCGTGTATTCGCGCCTCAGGTCAAATTCGCAGAAACCCTTAAGAAAGGCGACAAGGTCCTTGTGACAGGAACTGTCACTGACCTTCGCCATTGGGTTGCGAAGAATGGTTCGGGACAGATTCACACTTGCGTCAATGTCAACGCGAGTGAAGTCGAGCTTCAAGCTCGCTCAAAGTCTGGTCAGCAGACCGCACAGGCTCCTGTGCCTCAGCAGTACGTAGCACCTGCTCAGCAGGCCATGCCTCAGCAGTACGTAGCACCTGCTCAGCAGGCCATGCCTCAGCAGTATGCGGCTCCTGCTCAGACCGCGCCTCAGCAGTATGTGCCACAGCAGCCGCAGTATGCCGCTCCTGCACCGCAGCCTGCTCCTCAGCAGGCTCCGCAGAGCGTAGCCCCATTTACCTTTGATGAAGGAGAAGCCCCAATGGCTTTCTGATTTGCCAAAGGTTTTTCGAAGGACCCGAAAGGGTTCTTCTTTTTTCTGCCTGTTTTTCCCGTATCATGGAATTGGAATCTGTTTGCGTAAGAAAGGAGTTTTATCCATGAATGATGACTTCAAAAACAGGATTGCCGCAACCTACAAGGCAGTCCTGGAAAGCATTCCGAAGTCTGCGGCTTCCAATGTCCCCTACAGGGTTTTTGAAACCGCAGGCCCGGAACCAGAGGCGTTCGTCCTCGTCCTCCGGGTGCTTTCCGAAAGCAACCCGAACGAGGACGCGGAGCACTCTGCTTGGAAGGGGACGATGGTTCCCTACATGCTGGAGGCCCGCATGAAATGCGGCCTCGGCCTCGCCCCGTCCGGCGACATCTACAAATTTGTCGCGAACAGGGACGAGAGCGCACAGAGAGAGCTTCTCTGCCTGCGCAAGATGCTTGTCGCAATCGACAGGCAGTTCGGCTCGGGGCACTCCGTTATGGATGCCCTGAAGAAAGCTCATCAGACGATAAAGGCGTATGCCGAACCCGTCAAGGAGGAGCTGCCGTTCTTCTTCTGAACCAAAAAAGAAGGCTGGAACCCACTGAGAGTTCCAACCTTCTTTTTTATTCAGTCCTGCACGAATTTGCCTTCGCGCATGGCGATGACATCCTTGCGCTTGCCGTTCGGCTTCGTGATGCGGCGGACGATGGTGCCGGGGACGAGCATCGAGGCGGCGACATAGCCTCCCTGGAGGATGATGTAGCTGTGCGTCTTCTTGCCCTTCGTAAGGTCGAGAGACTTGCCCTGCTGCTTCGCTGCACGCATCAGCTTCTTCGACGGCTCCGACTGCGAGTCGATAATGGCGATGATGTTCTTCATAAGGATGAAATTTCCCATGCCTGCTTCGATAAAGTCTTTCGGTTCCATAAGCTCTCAATTTTCCTTTCTGTTGATGAGTTTGACGAGCTCCCTGAGCCCCTTCTTCGGGATGTCACGCAGGGAGTTTTCGATGCGGTTGCCGGACGGAAGCGCCTCCGGCTTCTCCACTGGTTCTCCTTCTAGGACGATGTCATCCTGCTTCTTCGGCTTCTCCTTGTCGTCCCTTCCGAGAATCTCGACATTGATGACCGTCTTTTCGTCCACTTTCGAGAACGTCTCTGCCATGTAGCCGAGAAGGACGATAGTGACAAGGAGCGCGATGACGAGCGAGAAGAACAAGCTTCGCGGGAACACGGGATTCAGCCAGCATATCGCGAGGAATCCGACGGCGAGGGATATGACGCCCCTGCCGAGAGTCCCCGCATCCTTGTCCTTCTTGCCGTTGTAGACGTTCGCCACCCCGTAGCTGGAGAGGGCGAGGGAAACCAGAGTGAGCAGATTGAAGAAGTCCATGAGCGGACAACCTCCTTTACACAAATTGTAGCAGAAACTCTCAGTACGCCCCGAGACGCCCTGATGGACGCCGATTCTTCCGAAGCAAGCGCAGATTCCTGCATCTACAGCGAGAAAACAAGTGCAATATTGCACTATTGTGAATCCATTCCTGCAAATCCACTGTTGAAAAATATTGCAACTTTCGATAAGATGTAGACATCAGCAAAAGAATGGGGTGAAATTTTTCAGCTCCGGTTTCCAAAAATCACGATTTTTCCATGCTGCCGGAGTGTTTCCTGCTCTCTTTCCTTTGCTGGCGATGTGAATCTAGCCAGGCCCATCCTGGCGGAAGGAGACGAAAATCATAATGGCAATCACTATCTCGCTATGCTCGCACAAGGGCGGTGTCGGGAAGAGCACGAGCGCGGCATGCTTCGCCGACCTGCTCGCGAAAGAAGGAAAGAGAGTCCTCCTCGTGGACACTGATTCACAGGGGAATCTCTCAGGGCGGTTTGGCTATCCTCCGACGCCACGTCCTCCCATGACGCTCGGCGACGCTGTCAGGAATATCCTGTCAGATGAGCCGAAGCCTCTCAAGGAGTTCGTCCTGAAGACGGAGTTCGAGAATATCGACATCATCCCGAACAATGACTCCTACGCGCTCGCCGTGCGCGACCTGCTGAAAGGCGTCATGGCTGGCGTCAACTCCTACCTGTTCCTCGTGAGGGAGCTGTCGCCGGGCTACGACTACATCATATTCGATACGAAGCCGTCCGTCGATTCGGAAGTCCAGCAGGCGCTCCTCGCGTCCGACTGGGTCATCATCCCGATGGAGGCGGCAGACGACTCCATCAACGGCGCGGGAAATATGCTCCGCTTCGTAAAGGGATGCCACAAGGGAAACCCGAAGCTCCGCGTTGCCGGCCTGTTCTTCAATGCTGTCGACATGAGGACGACGACGGCGAAGGCATACGTTCCGCAGATGCAGGAATCCTGGAAGGAGCTGATGTTCAAGACCGTCATCCCGTACTCCCAGGATGCGAGGAAGGCCGAGGGCATTCATGAACCCGTGACGGAAGCGTTCCCGAACGGGAAGGTCGCCGCAGCGTTCCGAGAGCTCCTGAAGGAGGTTGAAGAGCGTGTCGGCTAAAAGGAAGAAGAGCGTTTTCCGTGCAACCGTGCTGTCCTCGGTTCCAGACGATGCAGGTGTCGGCGTCCTCGGGAACGATGACGGATTCGCCCCGTCGGAGGAGCGACTGGCAAAGCTCGCGGAGCTTATGAAGGACAAAGGCGGTGCCGCAGAGCCTGTCGGCAGGAACGTGACAGAGGAGGAGATGCGGATAGACCGCCTCTTTCCAGCGACGCAAGAAAGGATTCTGAGCCGCGACCTCCTCGACCCAGCACCGGACGAATGGAACTTTTTCGGCAGGCCCTCGATGGAAGCCTATGCCCTGATTGTTCAGAGCATCTACAAGTACGGGCTCTGGCATCCTCTCACCGTCTGGGAGCGCGAGGGCGGAAGATACATGATTCTCGGCGGCCACACGAGAAACCTCGCGTATGGAGACCTGTACGAGCTTACGAAGGATGAGAAGTACCAGTCCATTTCCTGCAAGGTCTACAAGAAGGGAGACATCGGCGAGGCGGAAGCCCGCCGCATCGTCATCCTGACGAACATCGCGCAGAGGGCGCAGGAGAAGGCACGCATCCGCATCCGATGCTACGCGGAGATGGTGCGCCTCGAAAAGGAGGATGCCTTCTATAATGCAAAGAGAATCGACGTAGGGGCAGCTGTTGCCCGTCTTTTTGGCGTCTCTCGCAGGCAGGTCTTTATGTATATTAGCCTCATGCGGCTTATCGACCCTTTGTTGAACGAGATGGATGCTGGAAGCATCACGCTTTCGAGCGCCTATGCCCTGAGCAGGATGCCACAGGAGCTCCAACAATATATTTACGAAAAAGGCTATTTCCGCGAGCTGAAACCGCCTATTGTAAAAATCCTCAAGGACGCCGAGAATCGTGCGGATATTGACCGGATTTTTGAAAATCTGAAGGTAAAGAATCAGGATTTTCAGTACAAGGTTGCCCTTCCTGTAGAAAAGCCTGACGGATTCGATGTATTCCCTCTTTTCGTCAAGGACGGGGAGTCCGTCGCTCTGAAGGAATTCCTTAGAAGAAGCCTTTCTGGTGATGCTGGACAAGCGCTCTCGGAAGAGACGCGGGCTGCCATCCAGAAGATTCTCGATTTCTGAGCAGGAATATATTGCTGTCATGCAGAAAGAACAAAATGCAGTAGAAGTTTGCCTTTTCCAGCGCAAGCAAGCGGAGCCGTCGGCGCATCATCGCGTCGGCGGCTTTCGTCTGTCCGGCAAAAGAATGGGTGTGGATTCCTTTCTCCGCCGCCCTCGGAAATCGCGATTTTGCAAGCAGGTTCGAGCAAATCCTTTTCCATTTCCTTTGCTGCGAGCTGGTACAATATTCACAAGCTAAGAAAGGAGTTCGATTTTCATGTTGAATATATCGCCGAGAAGTGCTGCGATTGTCGCCAGCTTCTTCGTCATAGCGTCTGCCGTTTCTGGATGTGCTTCTGAAGAGAACGAGCAGAAGGCATTCTCCTTCACGGACGACAACGGAGAAGATGTGACCGTCTCGCCAAACGGGGACGGAACGGAGACGGCAACGTATGCAGACGGAAGGTCGGTCACGTTCCAGCGCGGAGACGACGGGAGCATGACTGCCGTCGGAGGAACAGCGGCTCTCCTTGGCGGCCTTGCGGCTGGCTATCTCCTCGCAAGAGGATTTTCTGGAGGAGCTGGCTATTTCGATTCCTCTCGCGGAGCCTATCGGGTGACGACGCCCTATGCCTATGAGCGGGACAAGGACACCGGTTATTCTGGCGGCCACTTTGGAGGAAACGGCATCAGCCGCTCCCGCGCAAGCCAGGATGCTCCCAGTGCGGACTCGAAAGCGGCTTCTGGGACAGAGGCGAAGGCAGCAACGAATAATTCCGCAGGAAACACAGGGACAAGCGTCGGTTCGACAAAAACCGCCGGAGGATTCGGCGGCGCAGGGGCAAGGAGTGCGGCATCATGAAAGATTGGATTGACAATCTTGACAGAAAGATTTTCCCGTTCGTGGAATATCCGGGCTACGAGGCGAGGTATCCCGCTATCGAGGGATTGCAGATTCTTCCGTCGGAAGCGGCAGAGCTCAGAATGATGAGCAGGAAGCTCTACAAGGTCTTCCAGAAGACGTGCGACGTGGCGCGGAAGGGAGGGGAGAAGTTCCTGTCGGACATGGAGATACCGAGGAAGCTCTGGCCATACCTTTCCATCCAGAACCCGCTCGGCGTTCCGACATGGATTTCCCGCTTCGACTTCGTGAAGGACAGGAACCTTGGCTTCCGCATGGTCGAGCTGAATGCTGACACACCATGCGCCGTCATCGAGGCATATTATGGGAACGGCATGTACTGCGGGAAGCAGGCATGGCTGGACCCGAACGCAGGAGAGCGCGAAAAGCTCAAGATGTTCTTGAGGAAAGTGTTCCATGCTGGGTTCCATCCGACTGCCGACCTGTCGAACGGACGGATTGTTGCGGCAAAGCCCTTCGTCTTCTCCTGCTTCCCCGATTATGTCGAGGACTATGGAACGACGATGTATCTCATGAACACGATGAAGGAAGCAGTGAGGGATGAATCTCCTGTCGTCCCTGTTGACGATTCCATCCGCTTTGCTTCCTTTTACGACCTCCGCGTGGACAAGGACACGGGAGACTGCGTCATCCCAGGAGGTACGATTGCTGGCGGCCTGTACAGGCTCCACCCTTTGGAAATCCTTGTGGACGAAGAATCGGAAGACGGCTATCCCATCGGGACGCGCCTGCTGGACGGCTATGCGGACGGGCGGTTCGTCATGATGAATCCGCCCGAATCCATTCTCATGCAGAGCAAGGCGTTCCAGGCCCTCGTCTGGAGCCTGTATCTCGACGGAAGGTTCTACAACTCCGACGAGCAAAGGCTCATAAAAGGCTGCCTCTTCCCTACATTTTTCACGGAAGATGATTGTGCAGAAGGAATGACATATATCGAGAAGCCAATCTGGGGCAGGGAAGGGCTTGGCATCCGTGTCCGCAGGGACGGCAAAACGGTTTTCAAGAAGGAAGTCCCGAATGAGGACGATGTTGTGAGAAGGGACAGCAAGAGCACGGTGTTCCAGCAGTTTGCCGACCAGCCGACCGAGCGCATCCTGACGGACGAAGGCCGGCTGGAAGGGTATGTCACATATTCCTGCTTCATACTCGGGGAACTGCCGTCTGCGCTCTATGCAAGGTTCTCTCCTGAAGAGGTTGCTGGGACGGAGGCGTACTGGCTGCCGCTGACGTATTGAGTCAGCAAAAGAAAGAGATGGGGATTTCCCCGTTTGCCATCCTAAAAATCACGATTTTCCTTGCCGTCGTTGCGAAAAAAATTCCCTCTTCCTTTGCCGATTCCTGTTCGCTCTCTCTTCACGAAGTACAATAGAGGCAACAAGGAGAACGAGGGGGGAAGCCAAATGGAAAAGAAACCGAAAAGCCTTGCCGAAACTGCTGAAGCCATTCTGGGAAAAGTTCGTCCCTTCGAGTCCGACCTCGACCGCCGTGATGCGTGGGAATCCTACGACGAGGACGGTATCGGAGCCGTCCTCGTCATCGCCCTCTGCGAGAGAGAATCACTCCGAGGGAAGCACGGATTCTCTGGAACTGGTCGTGTCGGCAGACGGATGCCGAGGGACGCATCCTTGACCCGGACGCAATCTTCTATGGTGTCCGCCTCGATGACGGTCGTGAAATCGAGGTCTGCGTCAAGTCTGACGACGTCGACTTCCTCTGATTTGCAGGAACCATCACCACGCAAAAAGCTCCAGTTTTCGCTGGAGCTTTTTGTATTCCTGCTTTTGTTCGGTATCCAAGAAATCACGATTTTTGAGGAAGCTTTTGCAAAATTTTCCGTTCCTTCCTTTTGCTGGTTCTCCACAGCCATTCTCCCGTCATCATGCCGATGAAGGAAGACGAGAGCATGTAAAGCCACAGCCCGGCAGAAAGGACTTGTGCGGAGATGATTGCCGTAATGAGGATGTAGGTGTCCGCTCCCCACGAGAACCTTCCTCCCACCTTGTTCGTGCGGTGCCACGTCAGGAAGCGGTAGCAGAGGAAGCGGAGGAAGATGAATGCTGTAATCGTCCATCCGGCGTCAGCCTGCGTCAGACTGGAAAGCGTCAGGAACGACGTGTCTGGAGGCATCGGATAATACCGGAGGCCGGAGTAGATGCCGATGCAGACGGGAATCTGGACGAATATTGGAATAAAGCCTGCCGCGCAATCCCTCAGGGGCTTGATGTTGTGCTTCTCGTGCAGGGCGTCGAGCTCTGCAAGCATGGCCTTCTCGTCATCCTTGTGCTTCCGGATGATGGCCATGCGTTCCTTGTGCAGGGTGAAAAGCTTCACGACGGAGTCTGTCGCCTGATACTGCACATATCGAAAAGGATAGAGCGCAGCAGCCACAGTAACAGCAAGGATAATGATGGCGAGCCCGAAGCTCGGCTCTCCGAGCCATGATGTCAGATCGTATGTCTTGTCGAGGATGATGACAGCAGGAGTCGCGAATGGTTCCGTTGCCGTCTTGAATATCGTGTCGATGGTTGATAAGAATGAGTCCAATGCGAGCCCTCCCTCTGGAAATTCTAGCAGGGAGGGCCTTTTTCGTGGGTCAGCTGGAAGAGAAGGACGATGATGATGACAGGTTTATTTAGTCTTTGCTTGCTTTTTGGCGAGCAGAAGGGAGTTTCATCATGGTTAACTATGTCATTGCTCTTTTGGAGGTCCTTCTCTTTGTCGTGGGAATGGCCGCCAGTCACGAGCTCCTCGCCCCTCTGTGGGAAAAGGAGCAGGCTGCTCGTACAGCCCGCATTCAGTTACGAGCAGACATCCTGAAGCGCCGCAAATCGCTTCAGGACTAATCACCCCTTTCACGAGTCCTGGTGCTCCTTTTGGTATCAGGATTCTTTTTTGTGTGCCCGCGAGGAAAATACGTTCACGATAATAGCAGATTGCTTATTGTTTAGTCTTTGCTCTCGATAGAGAGCAGAAGGGAGTCGTCATCATGAGTACCACCGTTTATGCCGCCGCTCTTTTCGAGCTCATCATTGTTTCTTTTGGAGCCCTCGTTGGTATCGCATTTGCAGCAAAAATCTACGAGACAATTGTCTTCTTCTGTGACAAAAAGCAGGCTGAACGCCCGCTCCGCATCAAGAGAAAGACATCCATGAAACGCAGTTCGCTTCGCTGGTAATCTCTCTGTTTCGAAGAATCCTGGTGTCATCTGGCATCAGGATTCTTTTTTGCTTTCAGATGGAAATATCGGCAGACGATAGGGGTGTCGATATTCAAGTCTATCCCTGCAACGACAGGGAATTGGAGGTATTCACTATGGAAAAACACATCAAAGAAAACTTGAAGACCTATTTTGTTTCAGTATCAAAAGATGCTCTTGCCTACGCAGAGCCTCTTGTCGGGCATGAGAACGCAAAGGTCCTTGTTGCTCGTCGTCCTCTTGAAGTCCTTGAGACTTACGCAGAGGAAAAGTACAACTGGGACAAGATTGTTTCTGAAACTCGTGAAGTTTTTGGCAAGCTTCTGAATCCAATGGAAGTCAAGGAGCTTGCACAGGAGACGATTCCCGTCCCTGTACTCAGGATTGTCGAGAGTTATCTCGACGCTCCTATCGGGAGCACCAGCCTCCGCAAGTCTCTCTGGAACTTGAGGGGCATCTCGTTCTGATTCTCTCTGCCGTCCCGCCATCTGGCGGGATTTTTGTTTCCAGCAAAAGAAAAGATGGTGCGCAATTCCGCGCAAGAAAATAAAAAATATCGCGATTTCGATGTTCGCTAGTAGCGTTTCTATTGCACATAATGTTATAATGAAACGTGATGATGCCGATAACGAGCGGTATCTTTCAGCAGAAAGCGATATATTTCTCCTTGGCCTCGTATGCAGGAAACAGGCAAAACAAGATTCCATACAGAGAGGAGTGTTCTCCATGTCAGGCAAGGTCGTAAGATTGGACGATGTCCGAGACAAGAAAAAAGAAATTTTTTGTGATACTGGTGATTGCGGAAAAGCGGAGCTTGTCCTTCGGATGCTGGACGGCTTTGCCCAGACGGTCAGCACGGAGCTGAGCACGCCAGCGCTCCAGATGATTGCCGAGACGCTCATCGCTCTTGACGGAAGCATCTTCGCGATTGCTTCGCACAAGGTTGAGCAGAAGGTTGTTCCGAAATCCGTGCAGGAGTTTCATAGTCTTGTCTGGCTGATGGTTTACATGAAGTTCCTTCGCGTCCTCGCGTATCGGCAGCCGGAAGAAGTTGCAGAGATATTTCCACCAGAAAAAAAAGAATTCTACGCCGAGCTCGGCATCTCCGTGATGATGCGTTTCGGAGAGGTTCCTTTTGCGGGGAACATCTTCCGCGTGCAGGATTTCATTCTGGAGTATCCGAACGACCTCCTGAAAAAAGTGAGCTGGAAGTCGTTCCTCTGCATTCACAGGATGAACGCCATTCCGATTGCTGTCCTGAAGGGCCGCATGGTTCCAGATGACATTGAGTCTTTCCTGAATGTCTATGCGTCGTTTGCGGAAGAAAGGATTGATGCCATCAGCAGGACAAGGGAAACGGGAGAAAGAATGAGCGTCCGCCTCGTCAATGGAGCGGAGCTGGAACAGGGCTACCGAGAAAATGTTGTTCCGTTCCAGAAAAAGAAGAGATAAAGTTGCGGGCAGGTGTGTGTTGCGCCTGCCTTTTTGGTTGTTCGGAGAGATGCCCTGATTGCCTTATGATGGACGTGTGAGGACAATTCTGTCCTGCAAATAGAGTCCTGAAAAGGACAAGGGGGTATTTTCATGAAAAACATTTTTGACGTAACCACGACCATGTCCTCTTTCCTGCCGAAGCAGGATATGGGAGGCATGAGCAAAATTTCCTTGTCTGACATCGGCTATCAGACAAGGGAAATCCAGGATGGATGCCGCGACATCCATCTCGACAACCTCATGAGCCTCGACTTCGTGGCTCTGCCCCACCTCCTCCTCAAGAACATCGGTAAAACCTTGTTCGATGAAGGCGAGGATGCGGCGCTGACGCGCTGGAGTGCATCCCAGCTCTGGAACCGCTATGGTATTCCAGTGCTTTACGCACTCAAGTGCCTCAACAAGAACCATGCCGAGCTTCTGGAAACGAACGTCTCCACATGGATGTTGGAGGACAACATCCCAGCAATGTTCCGTCTCTATGACGACTTGGATGGCAACACCAGCGTCCGTGGCATCGTGTCGGAGCATTATGCCAAGTTCGATGCGCCGGACATTGTCAAGTGCCTGGCGAAGAACGAGAAATTGGCAAAAAATTTCTCCCCGAGGTCTTACTATCTGGACCCCGAGCGTATGCACATCCGGTTCGTAGCGAACCAGATGATGGACGTCAAGGGAGAAGACCTCTATGTCGGCATCATGAGCGACAGCTCCGATGTCGGAAAGATGGCCGTTAACCTGCGACTGTTCGTTTTGAACATGAGCAGCAAGAACGCCATCATCTTGCCGACGGGCGGCATGACGTACCGCCAGGTTCATCGCGGGAAAAGCGAAGATGGTTTCGCTGACGACATCAGCGGCGTCATCAATGCTATTCCGACGATGGAGGAGTCGGTGAAAATCGTCATCAAAGCTTGCAAGGACAAGGCATTGAAGGCCATCATCGACATCGAGAAGGACAAGGATGCCGCCTTGAATTTCTCGAAAAAATACGGCTTCGACCAGAAGACCGTGCAGAAAGCCATCGACATCCTGTCGACTGGCAAGTACGGTTCGACCGTCTGGGGCTTCGTGAATGCCCTGACGGAAGCAGCCGAGACGCTCGAACTGGAGCGCCGCATCGCAGCCGAGAAGGCCGCAGGCAGCCTCCTCTTTATGAGCACTCAGAATAACAACTGAGCCATCGCCACCGCCCGAAAGGGTGGTGGTTTTCTTTCTGCCTGAAAATGCAGATGCGAAAGATTCTGCTAGAATATTGGCATGGGACGTGAGAGATTCCATACGAAGACTCCTATCTAAAGCATACACTCTATACCCTGCAAGAGGCTCCAAATTGCTGGAGCCTCTTGTGTTATCACGATTTCCCACCTTTTCCTTGCCGTTTTCCACATTCCTTTTTCTTTTGCTGTACACTCGAACCATAAGAACCCGTGCCGGACAGAAAGGAAGCATTCATCATGCCGAAACAGAGAACCCTGCCAAAGAACACGGAGGCCGAATCCCTCCTTTTGAACCTCATGTATTATCATGGGGAAGGCTGTAAGAAGACTGCCGAATCCCTCCGTCCCGAAGACTTCTACGATGCCTCCCACGGCATCCTGTTCGGCGTCCTCCGGGAAGCCGCTTCCAAAGGAGAGAAGCTGAACTATGTCATCCTGAAGGATGTACTGGAATCGGAAGGCATGTTTGACAAGGTCGGCGGAAAGGACGGTCTTTCCGCCATCTTCTCCAACAAGGAGGCCAAGGATATGCCTCCCGATGAAGTCGGGAAGACTGCCGAGAAATATCTCTCCATGATTCTCGGGACGGCGAACAAGCGCCGCCTCATCGAGGCCGCAGATCATATAGCAACCTCCGCCTATGATGCAGGCACCGACGCCGCAGGCATCGTCGACGAGGCGGAGAAGTCCATCATGGGCATCTCGAAAGGTCTGGATGACGGGAACGGGACGGAAGAATCTCTGCCAATCGTCGTCCGCGTCATGGAAAAAGCGTGCGAGCTCGAACAGAACAAGGGACAGATTACGGGCATTCCGACGGGGTTCCGCGATGTCGATTCCTTGCTCCTCGGCATCCAGTCCGACGACTACGTCGTCATCGCCGCCCGTCCGTCGATGGGCAAGACCGCTTTCGCCATGAACATCGCGACAAATGTCGCCGTCTACAAGAAGAAGCCCGTCCTCATCTTCTCCCTTGAAATGTCCTCCGACCAGATTGTCACCCGCATGCTGACGAGCATCGCGATGATTGACTCCCGCCGCATGAAGATGGGAGAGTGTTCGAGCGAGGACTGGAGCGAAATTCTGAAGGCTGGCGACCTCATCAGCGGGGCTCCGCTCTTTCTGAATGACCGTGGTGGTCTCACGGTCGGGGAAATCCGCCGCGCCGCAAGAGAGGCGAAGGCGAAATACGGCATCGAGCTCATCATCATCGACTATATCCAGCTCATGAGCGGGGAGAACAAGAAGGACGGGCGCACGCAGGAGGTCAGCGAGATTTCCCGCAACCTGAAAGCTCTTGCAAAAGAGCTCCATGTCCCCGTCATCGCGCTCTCCCAGCTCTCCCGCGCCGTCGAGTCCCGCGTCAGCAAGCGCCCGATGCTCTCCGACCTCCGCGAATCCGGCTCCATCGAGCAGGACGCCGACATCGTCATGTTCCTGTATCGCGAGGCGTACTACACGAAGGACAAGGAAGGCGTGACGGACGAGGACATGGACGAGGTTCGCGACAAGGCGCAGGTCATCATCTCGAAGAACCGCAACGGCGACCTTGGGGATGTCAATATGAGGTTCATCAGCCAGTGGACGAAGTTCATGGACATGCCGGAGCCATCCATCGTCAAGTGACCGGCAAAAGAAAAGGAAGTGGATTTTCCGTATCCGCCTTCCTTTTTTCGTGATTTCTTGGTTTCGCCGCCGTTTGCCGCACGCGCCTGGATTTTCTGGTCAATTACCCACCACCTAGCGGCTTCGCCGCTTGAGGTGGGGGCTTGCGAGAGCCCGGAGTAATTGAGCAGAGACAACGACACAGCAGGAGCACCTGCTCCGAACCGCCTTGGGTGATGACAAGCCTCTTGCGCCGGGGGTAGCTGTGCCGAGTCTATGGCACCACAACTCCATGC